>Ga0065711_1006035_pt1 | contig 18497 bp, 12 predicted proteins | sample Hoacrofraction12_FD_59098 | JGI IMG/M metagenome (GOLD analysis project Ga0065711, IMG submission 59098) | Hoatzin crop microbial communities from Cojedes, Venezuela - Epithelial fraction 12 v2 (version 2) | ecosystem: Host-associated > Birds > Digestive system > Esophagus > Crop | place...
TCTCTGGAGATATTCAAGACCCACCTGGACAAGGTCCTGTGCAGCCTGCTGTAGGTGACCCTGCTTGGGCAGGGGGGTTGGACTAGATGACCCACAGAGGTCCCTTCCAACCCCTACCATTCTGTGATTCTGTAATTATTCATTCACATCACAATCCAGTACTTCCTAAGTAAGAGTGAATTAACTCCAGTAAATGTCTCCCTTATGGGGCTGATTCCTGCCATATCACCAGAACACCACACTGCCCCTACCCCATTCACTGTCCCGATCTCAACCACTGCACAGGCTTTTGTTGTGCTGAAGCTCTACAGGAAATTATGCCTTCTTTGAAGAGTATAGAACTTTCCTGGACAGTCACTGGAGTCGTACATCATGCAGGTGGATGGATGTACGTGGCATCTTCTAGCTAGGACTGGAGATGATACTAATACCATTCTCTGAGTATGAACAGCTCTAACCCAGAAAAAAAAGATCTCTCCCTCCCTTCCAAAACTAGGAAAAGCAAATAAAGTTGGTCTTTCCCAAAAGATATTTTTAATTCTCCAACTGTTGAAAACCCATCCTAAGACAGCAAGTAACCCAAACAGATGGCAAAAGAATTAGTAATTTTCATTTCCCCTGCATCGTTTCAGACAGAACACCATGATACACACACGTAGGCAAATAGGAGGAAGAGGCAGTTGATTCACGCATTCTAACTGAACAAACAACTGTTACACAATTAGACCACCACCACAGGTGAGGGAAACCAATTTTTTTTTTCAGTATTCAATAACCAGCATGACAGAACTACAGCCAACAGAGTAGGCTTGTAGTCAAATCAGGTTACAAGGCTCATACACAAGACGCTGCCTTATGCAAAACTATCCATTCCCTTTACAGAAAGATAAGACATGTGTTGATGGAGGTAACTGGGAAAGACGTTTTATCTAGCTGGTCATGCCTGTCAGTCTATCTGCTTCCATAAGCCAAAGCCAAGAAACTCTGAGGAAAAAGATATTTGGAAACCATGGCAACATACCATTTCGCGAGTAAAAAGTAAGCAAAGAACAGCCATCATTGCTGCTAACAGAAAAAACATATTTGTTTTTCAGAAAAATTTACTTATCAAGTTCTTCCAAAAATAGTCACCCCAGACATTAAGACACCAACATACAGTCAAAGTCATCGTTTCAACAAAACTGTCTTTCCTATGCAGGAATAGAGAGAACAGCAGAGAAACTAAGGAAGCAGATATAGTAACATCTGTTTTACACGAGGGCACAGTACAGATGGCTTTAGCGACACTGCAAGACCAGTTCTTCATTGCCATGGACTCCATACAAGCTTTATGCATAAACTGCTGGATGCCTGCACAAGAGAACCCACACAACCAACGCTGGCCAAGAAGAGACGAGTACTCAGATACAACAATGATAAACAGAAAAGCTATTGACAAGAGCTGTAAAGGTAAAAGAGACACATGCAGTGATCCTCTGCATCATATCCAGACTGTAATCAACACAGGAGATGCTGTGTTCGTACACAGTGTTCCCAGTTTTAACTGACAGCAGTTCCTGAGGATCACAGGCAGCCAGCAGGACAGCTGGTCAGAAATGTTGCAGATCTGTGCCTTGTACGTGTAAGGACTAGAAGTCAACAGTCAAGCTCTCTTTAGTAAATTCCAAATTCAGATCCCTCCCACTATAAGGAGACAACTAGCCTTGCTACCACTTGGATTCAACTTGAAATCTGACTTTGCCAGCAAGCAATATGTTTAAGGGTAATGATCAGCTTCCTAAGAAAGATTTTGATGTAATGTTTCCTAACCAGAATTAGAGAGAACACACAGGCTTCACTGCAGCAAAAGACATGCAATATTTTAACTTCAAAGTTAAAAAATAATAAAAAAATAATAATCAAATTAATGAACTAATAAAATGGATAAGAAAAACCATCTCCAGGAAGACAAAGCTCTCAAAACAAACTTTTGGAGCCAGAATCAGGAGAGCCTATGCAGGCTGACATGGCATCCTGAAGCAATGGCTCATTATGGCTGAGAACCTATTTAACAAGTTAAATTACTTTAAATACACAGTATATTTTTTAGGCCCTGAATATAACTTTTTCAAAGAAAAAGTAGCATAAACCAGATATCTTCCATGCTTGGCTCATGCAAAAGCCAAGTTTAAATTAAGATGTAATTAAATTTTTGTGGACTGCGTTAATTCAAGCACATTGTTGGTGATGCTCTCTGCTGTTTGATTTTTCAGAAGTAAATGTTTGATTGAACAAGAAAGCAAAACCTATGAATCTCCTAATTCTTTTATATACTACCCTGTCACTATGATTTATAGCTATGTTCAAATTAAAAAATTGTCAATTAAGAAGCAAGAATCACCTCCTGCAAGACATTGCTAGTAAAAGTACAATGCTGGTTTCCTGGAGGAATACATGACTAAGAAACCTAAACTCCTAACTTAGAAATCCTAAAGATTTAGAGGCTCACTACAACATAGTGCAGACACTACAGCACTTCTTTTTAAGCCTTGAAACTGCAAATATGTTTTTTTTAAACTAAATCTAAGCCAAACCAAAAATATAATTCAAAAATTGAATAAAATAATTTGTCAAGGATCTCTGCCAGATTCTGTACTGGACAACTGTCATTTAGCATGACCACAAGTCCACAGAAAAGAGCACTTCAGATGCTGGACATCATGAAGCAGACATTTATATACGTCTATACTTTACAGAATGGGCAAGAAAAGCAGCTTAGGAGCCCAAGCAAAATTACTTCCTATGATGAAGGGGTACATAATATCATAGGAAATTCTGCTTTCTCAGAGCTGGTAACTACTTTATTTACTTCAATTAAAAACAACTGAAGAAATCTAAGGGTGACTAGAATACAACCAGAGAGCCATTCTATTCTTTTATATGTCACTGCAATATTTCAGTAGACTTCCTCTGTTCTCTTGTTTCAGGGAAAAAAAACACACAACATTTCTCGTGCAATTTTCCTGTCATTACATCAAAGGAAGATACCTGCATTCCAGTGTGGCTACACATGAAAAGACATGACAAAAAAAGTAACTGTAGGAGTGAAGCTTTACCCAATACACAATTGAAAAAAGAGTTATCAGAAAGTTAGAACTTCTGTCCTTTAGATGATATATGATAAGCCCAAGGAAGCTATGGGGAGTGAGTTACACAACATTTTAAACACAAATGCAGGAATAAATAAATTAGAAAAATCTATAGAACAGAACCGTGAATCTAACTTTTACCCTCCGTTTGGATGAAGTATCAAATGTTGGAGATTACAATTTAGGTTAATTCTGCAGCTAATGTGTTCATACTTGAACTCTGGAGAGGAAGAGACAGTTCTTTTCAGAAAGGAAATTCAAAGTTAAGAAATAGTTTCATACTCCAACCTTACACGTTAAAAAAAATCTAACTCTAATTGTCATTTCATGTAATGAACAGCACTAATACATAGCAAATCACAGTAGTTTGAAACTGCAATGATTTATAACACTGAACATTCACATCAAAATATCAACATTTTTCATTTCACCTGAGCCTCACTTCCACATTTTTAGTGCACAGGAGTTCTAGAAGGACTAAATCTAGCAACCATCAAACATGACAAGAAACAGACTAAAAGCCTATAATGTCCATGTTAGGAGAAATTAAATATAAAAATTGAAGTTATTTAAAATATAGAAGCTCTCATTCTTCTCCACCAAAATCCAACATTTCTACTTCATTACGGAACTCTTAGAAACAAAGTTGTTCCTATATATGTTCTACAATATCACATAGTATCTTTGCAAACATACAGTATTGCCCTGTGTTAGTATGATATAAGCTGGCTGGCATCGCCATTGCAGAAGTTCCAGAAGGCACTCCTTCATCTTCTGACTTGTCTTCTTCTTCAATCTTCGGTATTGCAGGAGCATCTGATGAAAGTTCATTCAAAATTTTTCTAAAAAAGAATGTAAATAATTTTATATATTTGAAATTTCATATCCATGAGAAAACTAATTCACTGGCTTTTATCAGACAGTTTTGCTGTAATACAATAAGCTGCCTTTAAAAACCAGCAAAACGAAAATAAAAAGTCCTTACCGGTACGAAGGTCTTCTTGAAAGTATTTCCCTACGTTTTTGAGAATCAATTATCCCTTCTGATTCTGCAGATTCATCTGCAATCGATGCTACCTGTAATAGCAAAGTTTCTGAAATTCATAACTTCATAATAGATAGCAACAGAATAAAAAATTATTTTTAAAAATTCCTTCCATGCTTGCATACAGGAAGTTTGCGCACTTATTTATCACTAATTGTGTGATCTTGGACTTTTTTTCCAAAACAAATCACACATTATGAAGTTAGCAACATAGCCACTTAGATGACATTTTCCACTTGAAAAAAAAAATCTAGGTTAAATTTTTGTGAATGACACACAGAAAAAGTACTGAAGACAGAAGATTTCTTTAAATATAAAAATATTATACAATTAGATTTAAAAGTGAAATTAAACATTTAAAATACAGAATACTGCACTAATGCACCTTAAATAACAGTATACAATACAAAAGCCTCTTTGCAACCACACCAAAGCTATTTAGAAAATAAGTTTATTTAAATATACATGTTTATTACACTTGCCAACACATATTCATAAATACAAATATATTGCTTAGCAATACTGTGTGAGTTTCAGAAACCCGTGACAAGTTTAAAATGTCTCATTTTCTCATACCTTTATTAGCAGTATTTTCACAGATCCTTTTTCTCTTAAAATTAACCAAGACAACATTAAGGTTTGGAGCTGAATCACACCCTTTACCAGCAACCATCTTATTACACAGAACTGAAAGTGATTATTGAACAAGGAAAACATGCTATTTTCTTGATTCATTTAACTACTGAGAACTATTGGTGTGTAAGATTTCTAAACTGAAACAGTGCAGTAAAGTTAGTGTGGAAAATGACCTTTTCACACACCGACCAACTAGACTGCAGTTTCAGACTAAGCGCGCTATGTTAAGCTAACACAGAAAAAAGAGGGATTTAAGTGACTACAAGGCTCAAGTGTTTGACCTGGGTGCAGTGGAGGGTTCCCTGCAGTTCAGGGAAGACAAGGAAGAGCTCTAGAACTAATACAGCTGCAAGGCCAGAGTGTTCGGTGTTAGAAACAAAACCTGCTTGACCCCAACAGAAAATAACTGGCTGGAAGGTTCTGGATTGTTACAGGCCTGGGTCACCCCAACTCAAATCTATAAAACTACACCTTGAAAGAACTACGGGTTATCACAGAATGAAGTTGTCTCTTCACCTGTTAATTTCATTACATTCCAGTTCAGCGTAAAAATATTTAATGTAGCCTCATTTTGCTGGGTAATACATAGAAAGCGTCACTAAAACTCTACACCTGCCTAACTAAAAAAAAAAGACTACCCAGAAATAATACAACGTACTTCTGCATGTCTACAGATGTATAGCTCCAGACCAGACTTCAGAGCTGACTGGCAGAGATACAAGAGCTTCAAGCAGTTTGTATACATCCTTTTGCAGGACAGACCAATGCTGACCAGCAAAGAGATACTCTGACATGTATTTCTCTCCAGTGCCCTACAGCAATCTGCTTGTGGATCGACCTTCAAGCCTGGGTCATAAACCCTCAAAACTAAGACAGTATTACACAGCTGAAAGCCTGAGCATCCTATCTATAAACAGAGCGCTCATCCTTCAGTGGGAAGGGGGGGAGGGGGGGCAGAGAATCTATGTGTCTCAGGACAAACAGTAGGAAAACAAGACCTTCATGTCTTTAAACCTTCCCATTCCACTACGGGTTGCCAATAGCCATCTCTAGTTTGTGAAGATGGCCAAAGCAGTCAGGAACAGTCATATTTTGGGAAGAAGGTAAGGAAATCACAAGACGATTTAAGCATTTTAACATGGAAGAGGACATTTTCTGCGAGACATTTCAAAAGTTCTAATTCTCGTCAAGGCAAAGAGATAAATTTAACATTTTGGTTTTTTTCTAACAGTAAGCAACCACGTTCACAATGCTAACTAATGGAAACCATCGTCATTTTTTCCCAGACATCATTCAGACTTCAACTTTACCACACTGCTTTGCATTTGAACAAATCTAACTCCAAGCTCATGTTAGTCTACCAATACCTGATACATTACAGGAGGTAGCAAGTAGAAAAGGCAAATAACAATCTGAACTTCAAAACTTCCTACAAGTAAAACAACAAAACAGTAAGGAACATGATACAGATAAGTATTTTTTTCATCCCCAAAGCAAAAACATTACAAGAAAAAACGTTGAGCACCTTTTGGCTTAAAGCTGCAGGTTTTCAAGGGAGAGGTCACGCAAGATTTAACATCAACCTTGATCATGCTTTTTTTTTTTTTTTTTTTAAATTAAACTGATGTCATTTCCCAAGTTCCCCACTGTCTGGCAGAGATAGGATATCAAGTTAAAGCCAAATGATCTGGAGGAAATGCCTGGTGGCAGGATAAAGTACTTAAGAGGATCACAGAAGGGCTGAACAACCTCTGTAATGGAGTCTTTTACTGCATCTGCAAGCCCTTCTTGTAGAGTCACCTTATTTGCTATTAGCATCCTCAAATGAAACCAAAGCAAAAGCCCGGATCTAACTAGTCAGTATTAATCAGGACACAGCTTTCCTGTCTTTACTCCTTTGGGAAAGGGAAGGCAGCCAGAATTCACTCAATACAACTAACCATCAACATCCACTCCCCTAAGAAGACATAGCAGCATCTGGCAAGAGATTCCAGAGAAATGCCTCCTTCTGTGCTTTGGAGCAAGTCCTCTAGTTTTGCTTGTATGTCCTGACTATCCTGACTGGAAGAAAAGCAGTGACTGAAGCTGGGAATGACTAACAGGCTTTTCTGATAAAGTTCACTCTGGTAAGTTACAGTTAGAAGGAATTCCATTAACAAGTATTTATTTTGAATACTCTGATTTGATTTCAAGTTTGACCAAACCCAAGTCTCTCACCACGCACTGCGCCTGTTTCAACAGCAATCCAGAATTTCAACACTTTACCAGATCCTATCACCTACACCTACTGCTTACAAATAACGTATTCAGTATCTGGCCAAGGTTTAATTCTTTTTCTCTAATCCAAGATAAATTATATTTACATACAGCTTTTTATTTATTATACTTGAAAGCTACTAAGAAATCTCAAATATTAAATGTGGCTTCTCAAGAAGACTGACAATGCATGTCTTTTCCTTAACAAGCTGCAATGACTGTAGGTAAAAGAGCTCACACAAACAGGTGCATAGCCTCTCTTACCAGAGATATCAACCGTATTCGCAAAAAGCAGTTCAGTTGACATTGCATGATCAGATTTTAAGAAAACCAGAGCAAAGGGATTCTTAGCTACAAGAAAAATATCAGCAGGAGGCCAAGTCATTTTCAAAACACTGCAAGTTCATTCTCTCTAGCCTTTTTCACTATTTAAAAGCTCTGAAACCTCGTAAGCATTTTGCACTGGTCCTCGTTTCCTAACATTAGCACCTTTACACATGTGAAGGTTTGCCAAATAAACGTTTGAGGCTGCGCTTATTTTTGGTCTTTACATACCTGCACCCACAAAAAGCAATACCAGATGCCCTGACAGGGCCTGTTAAAAACAACAAGAAATCATTTGACTGTAGCATGTTTACTTCCATTACATCCAGATGCTCTCCAAAAACACAGTATGAGATACTTGCAAATTTATGAGTTTGTAGTATCATTAGAAACATGATGTTTGTAGAATTTAACAAAACAGAAAGACTGCAAGGTACACTGAAGTAAGGCCACGTTATTACGCAAATTCGCTGCTGCGTAAGTTCAGGGTTTCAAGACACAATTTCTAAAAGGTAAACAGGAAGCATTAAGGAATTGCTACACAATGCTTGTAGAGCTGCTACCAGCTGGCAGTCTGCCACTTCCCTCCCCCACCGTTTCCCACACCGTATGAGTAAATCTTGCAGCACTGGTAGGAATGAAGAGAAATTGAAGATGAGGTTGGGAGGAAGAGTTATGAGGCACCAAATATTCATGAAAATGTAACAATAAAAGAGCTAACCTGAACAGCTTGCATGTATGGTGACTGAATGACTGAGGGATGTGTGGCTTGAATGACACCCTGGACATGAACAGGTTTACCAGAAGGCAACTGCACTAGAGATACAGCTGGAGATCCTCTTCCAGCACTTGATGCAGCTACAGAAACCTGCAAAAATTACAATCATCATGTTTAAGTAACATGCCTTAAGACTTCAGCAGATGCTTTTATAAGTGATACTAAAGGAAAGTGGTTTTGATTCCATACCCAAAATTGCTCATATGAATGTAATTATCACACACAGCAATAAACTAGTTTTACTAGCAAAAGTTTGGTGTGTATCTTTCCAAAGGGTATGGAAAGCTTAGAACTGTCCCCTAAGAAATTGCAAATTTTTTTTTTATTTTTTTTATTTTTTTTTCTTTTCTTCCAGAGACTTCACGTTTTGTTTTCAAATAAAAACAGCCCTCAGCTATCACACATGAAATCTGCTGTGGCTACCATGAAGGTTAGGAAGAACCTCATGAAATATAACAAAAAAATATCAATATCCACTGAAGTGGTATGTTGCTGCAACAACATACAGAGCAGAATGTTCTTAGGAAAGAAAAAATCAAAGAAAAAAAAAAAATCCAGAACTGCTTTGGGTTTGCTTTGTTTGTTAAGAAAGAAATTTCGTTTGAACTTATGCTTTCCAGATGGATGCCTCAGGAGAAACAAAAACTTTTCAGATAGCAAAAAAAAAAACCACCTGCTAAATAAAGCAATATATGGATTTGTAAATTGCTTTAGCTTTAAAAAATCCTCTTTTTATATATCAATAAAAACAGAGTTGGAGTATAAATCCTCTTCTTATATATCAAGAAAAACAGAGTGTATCAGTGATTTGATACAACAAGAAAAATAAAGAACAGCTGTATCTTCTTTAAGCCTAGCACAGCCAAGAAAGTGTTCTGTTTAGGAACAATATGATCCCTTTTTCTGACGTTGTTTTAGAGCACACACAGCTTTCCCCAGCCCTTGGCTCTCCACCATCAGTACTGAGAATGAATGGGTCAAGAAATAGTTAAACCCCCATGGGCTAAGAAATAGTTCAATATCTATGCTATTACTGTTAAGTCTATTAACAGAAACAAACACTGAAGCAAAGGGAAAACACTATGATTGATCTCAAGCTCCGTGTGATGAAACATCTCTAAACTCAGAAGAGAATGACGAAACTAAATCGTATGATAAAAACAGATACTGTGTTTTTCAAAATAAACTGCATTGAAAAACCTTATTTCTGTATTCTACATGTACAAGAACAAGCCCAGACTCTTACCTAAATTCTGGTATTATTCCCTTCCTAGCTTGGTTCTCAACCCCAAAAGGTATCTGGTATGAGCAGTGAAGGTAAACAGAGATGACAGTGGGAAGAAAAACATGATGAATGCTGAATTTAAAAAAAAAAAGTTAAAGGAAGTTTTGTATTTTTCTGTATTCACACTGAAGGTTTTCTTTAATTCCAAATATTAAAGAAGCTTTCGCTCCTGATCCATAAACTGTTGTTTGTCTGGGAAACATTCCTTTCTTGAGGCAAGAAAAAAATTTTAACTACTATTAAGATGCACTACTATCAAAAAGACCAGATATTGGCTCAAATTACCTTGAAGAAACAATGTTTCTAGGAAACAGAGACAGGATCTCATCAACATCCACTACGGAATTGTTCCATTGTTATAGGAAACTGAACCGCTTTTCAGGAAATAGAACAGTTGAGGGCATTTCTAACCCCAAAATGGAACAATCATTCCTTAAATGGCATTAAATGGCAATATGTAAATACGACACACAAAACGTCTTCCCAATCTATAAAACATATTATTATCAGAAACAGATATTTGAGATTGAGCTCTAGAAAGTCTCAAAGATGTGAAGAGTATGATCTATTCTGTGTCAAAGCTGACATGACCCTAAACCCAAGCTTCAAGGAAAGAGCAGCAAGCAGTCTAAATGTTTACAAAGCATGCTAACTTTTCAAAACATTACAAACGCAATTTCACCAAACCTTTCAATTTACTGCTATCTTTGCAAGAGTTGCAATCTGATACAATACTCTGTGTATCTGGAAGAACTTTCTGAGTGCAACAACACACAAAACAGTACAAGGTGAACAGTTCATGAGTTTGCTTTTAGTACACAATGGGTCAGTCACATACAATCAGGAAGTCATCCAGTACTCCAGATTAAGAAACACTGTACTCATTTAAAAGCTCCTTATTCAGTATAACCCCACAAGAAAAAAAGAAAACCACACTCGGCTAATACTCTTTTAAAAAGACTAAGGTTTACAGTATCACAGAGGAAATTGTTTTGTTCCAAATAATTTATATAAAGAGATTAAAAAATGGGGAGTAGGGTTGAGGGAGGAGGAAACGGTAGCATTTTAAAACTAGATCAAACCAGAGTTATTTGTTTGTTCATTTATATCTATTTTAAATAGCTCGATTCGATTTGATCACTGTTTGCTGAGTTTCCACAAATATCTGAAGGTTACACATTGTGTGACCTATGAACTTTATGTTAAAATGTCTGTGATTCCTTTGTATTAGGTTTGTTTTCTATAAGTCAGACGGAAAAAAAAAAAAATCTTTCCAACATCATATTCTGCATCTCTTTTATAAATATTAGAAATTGTTAAAACAATTTTGATTCACATTTCCCTTTGCGTTATTTTCAAATTGAATATTCCCACGTTGACTAAAGTACTAGAACCTTTGGACGTTATCATGCAGAAATGCTGACTGAAACAGACTTGGCAGAAAAATTGTATCTGACATCAGTGATGAGCAATGCTACCTTTAACATCATTACTTCAAGGGCTGTCTGGCACAAGGACTGAAAACAATCCACAGAAGCAATTCGGGAACAGAGAGGGTGAGGGGAAGCTTAACACATTAAGCACCTGGTTAAAGAGTGTAAGGGTTATGTCCTTGGCAACGGCAAAGAGACTTCAGATGTTGCAACGTCCTTTTGGGTTCTACCCTCTTAGGTATGCAACAGTCACCTTTAATAGCTTCCACAAATATCAGCCACGCATTCTGTCACACAAGGATGGTCCCACACTCCATATGTTTAGAAATGCAAAGCCTCCCTCTTCCAAGAGGGGCGAGAAAAGTAGCCAGCAAAAGAGACCATGCACTATCTTCATACTGAGGCACATATTATTTCAAAGAAAGCAGTTATTCATCCGTTATCTGACTTCAAGATGCATTTCCATCAGAACAGTTACACTGCATATATACACGCTCTCATCACCCAAGGTCAGATAACTTTTCCCTACAGAGTACTACAGAGGTTCCATTCACATTCAACCCCTCACACCTCAAACATTGCTGATATGAATTACACAGTACACAGCTCCATCTGATTTCTGCCCCTGCTGTAGAATCTAAACATGATAAGGACTCCAGAAGTAAAGTGAAAAGCAATTCTGGAAAAGGAAAAGGCAAGGCAAACCCATCCGGGATTCACCTAATAAAAGACAAAGCACTCAACACACTCCGACAGCAAGTACCTTCTATAAAGAAAAGCTGAAGACATGGAAGTTTTGGTCAATTCCAAAGCTAATGCCAAAAAAATAGTGCATAATTTTAAGGAAGACAAGGTTAGGCTGGTTTCAGACATTTGGTGACACCATAATCTTGAGGAAGCACAAAGTGGTGACAAGGCTGCAGGTTTATAATACAGCTTTGTTAAATGTCCCAGACTTGTATGTGGCAGGCTGGGTTTAGAGCCATATTTACAACAGCCTGGCAAACTTCTACAGGGCTCAATCTGTTGGGAGCAAGATTACACAAAATTTGATGCCAAGAGCCCACAAGGAGAACATGCTTTAAGTGCTAAACCTGAGGAGTCTCAGCTTGCAATGGCAATGCACTCCAGGCTCTGTAAAACTCCTCCTGCTAGCTCCAATAGCAGTTCCCGTGTCGTAAATCCTGACCCAAGGTCTACTTCAGGACCAGCACTGAGAGGTCAACAGATGGTATCTCAGACCAAGACAGCAGATGCCTCTACTGATAGACAGAACGTGACAAAGTTTACAAAACGTGATGCAAAGAAGAATCCATCAAGAATGTAGGATTAAAGAAAAAAAGACACAAATGGAAGTATTTTGTCAAATCTGAAAAAAGTTTAAGTACATTCCTCTTATTTCTATAGTTATATTTAGTGTAGCTGAGCACAGGACAACACAGAATGCAATATGGCCTCTAGAAATCCTAATCTCTAATTAAAAATCTAATTTCTGTCTGTATACCAAGGAAGATGTAACCATTCCAAGATACCAATTTGACTATCATCAACATTATCAGAATATTTCAATCCAAATTAACCTTTTAAGAACAGTCGCATATGTATCAATATAAGATCTGTGCATGTGAGACAGAACCCATGGAGCCCATCTCAAAACAGGTTGAGAAATTTTCCACCTTGCACCTTTGTTGTTCCCTGAAGAAAAGGCATCAAGCTTCTGTATAAGTGTTTTGCACACTTTCAATAGCTTCTAAAGACAACCACCAAAATTTTTACAAATTAATATTTTCTTACCTAATTCTTTTGGTGGCTGGATCACCAAAACAATACTATGTCAATTCATTAACTGGCTGAAAGTGAGATGCAAGAAATCCAACCACAAACGCAATTTCATTCTACATTAATTAATTTTATTTAAATAATAACCCTTTAAAGACAAAGCTTGTCAACTTTGCCTCAGTGGATGAAGGATGCATCTCATTTTTTCTGGGTTCTAATTTACTAATTTTTGCTTTTGCAGAAAAAGTAATTTTACTTTCATCACTAGAAAATTGCAGAAGTACGTAACAATCTCTCTTATACAAGCTAGGAAAAAAAAAAAGACACTATCTTTTCTCTATTAATAATGTATAATAGGTCCTCCTTAGCATTGGAGGTTATCCCATCACAACCTACTGCTCCAGCCCAGACATTCCTAATGTCTCCTCTTCCTCCCAACAGGGGAGACATCAAGAATGCTTCAGCATAAAACAACATCTGCCCTCTAGAGATTATCGTCTTACTGAATACCTTGTCTGCCTTTTTAAAACTCAATGGCAGGTATTTCTTTAAAAATACTGAACTCCAGAGGAGGGAAAAACCCACAAAAAAAAATCCCACCTCCTATGCAGTTGTATCCCTCAGCATTTTTCTAGACGGTCTCTGGCCAAAGTCATAATTAAACAAAAAACCCCAAGCAAATTAAAAACCATGAAATTCCATTTGAACATAAAAAACCCACAGCTTTTTTACTGTGAGGGCAGTCAAATACTGGCACAGGTGCCCAGAGTGGTTGTGGAGACTCCATCCTTGCAGATATTCACAACCCAACTCGACATGGCCCTGGGCAACCTGCTCTGGCTGACCCTGCTTGCGCAGGGCGGTTGGACTAGTTGATCTCCAGAGGTCCCTGCTGACCTCAACCATTCTGCGATTCTTTGATAACACATAGAAAACTACTGAGTATTAAAAGATAGTGCACTAAAATGCTTTACTTCTGACCAAACAAGACCAAGGTTGAAAAAAAATTTGGCTGAAAAAAACCAAACAAAAGCCCCACAGAGATGTCTGAAAAGGAGCTCTCCATTTCAGTGATGAGGTGTACCACCTTCTCAGTAAGAACCAAGTAATTCTTATTTTCTCCTATTTCTGCATATTCACAAGAAAATTAGTAGGAAAGATGACTGGCAGTTGGCGCAAGGTACATTTCACTCACTTCAGTGGTCGTCTTCTCTTAACTGCACTCCTCCGCAGGCCAAAGAGGGAGAAGGAGCTACCTGTGCCCCTCTGTAACAGTCAAAACACACAGATGCCAGACCAGCAGCACAGCCACCAATTCCTCAGAAACACACTGAGTTTCCCACCCTGTACCAGTAAAAGCAGACAGGAGATGTCCCACACGAGGTCCCCGCCTCGCACGGCGGTTAACCGCTCAACATGCGCCTCTAACCCTCACCTCGACAATGCACCTCACCTTCAGAGCCTGCCAGGTAGGATCGTAAGTTAAGAAAGTCATCCTCAGCCACACAAATGTCCCAAGGAGGCCCTTCGGCAGTCTGCTCTCCGTCGGGGCCCGTTTCGCGCCCAGCTACGCTGCAGCAGTTGAGCCGCCAGGCCCAGGAGAGGGACATCGACTCCAGCTGCGGGTGCTGAGCAGCTCTGACAGGTCCAGGCCGGCTCTCTTGGCCATCCGACCAGAGAGAGCAACTCCCAGATGTCAACTACTACCCTAAGCCCTCAAACTGAAGTGTGCGTGTTTCACTTTAGTGCTAATTGACCCAGATCCATCAGTACTTCAGAGTTATTAGTTTCAGCTGAAAGACCTGAGGCCCATGCCCAGTATGGCAGAACCTTCACACACAATACTCAAACATAAATGCAGATAAACACAGAAAGTGCTTTCCCTGGGGACCCAACAGAAGCCCTGCTACGGCATTAGTGACAACTTTGTCCCAAGACCAACATTAAAAATTTCAAGTGACAGAATTCACAGCTATTTTCTTCAGCGACTATTGCACAAGCCAATGGATTTTACACATAAATCATCCCACGAAGCTAAAACACAAAATTTGAACTGAACTATCAAAGAAAGAAGAAATGAGGTGATGATATCAGAGCACACCAAATAAAATTCTTGGTTTCATGCTCCATTCTTAAAGGAAAAAACAAAACCAAAAACTAAAAAAACAAACAGCATTCGCAATGCTGCAGGTATCAAAACCACAACAAATGCCATAGGTAACAAAACCAACAAACAAGCGTTCATAAATATTTTGCAGCCTACTTTGTGTCTGAAGACTCAACAAAAAGCAGCTGCATTCAGTTGTGAAAATATACCTACAATGTAAATCAAGTACCTAAAATACACGGCACCAAATCTCACCAAGTAACTTCTGATGATGAAGAAATTCTGCAAGATGTTTTTAAAAATCAGTTCCTTTATTTCACAAAGGGTTTTTGAAGATCCTTCTACAGGGTCTCTACAGCTTCCCAAAGCTATAAATCTTGGTACTGGCAAGAACACTATCTATCAAGCGTTGAATGTTTCAGTGCATATTTTCAATGTTTGAGAATTATTATGATGTCATATTTTATCCATTAACTACCAAAGAAGAATCCAGGTACGACTACCATACCAAACACGTAAAGTATATTTTCAGAACTCCAGACACTGTCATTGGATGCATAGGGATGAAACAAAATAAGCATACATTAAAAATGTACTTGCAAGACGACAAAACTCCTTCTGTACAAAAACTGGAACTAGGAACAATCATGGTTATTTTTATTAATTTTTCATTTTTGTTATACAACACGTCTTCAAAATACACGTTGTAGCTATATTTGATCTTGCAGCCACCTCAACTCTTTAAGACCCTATTCCCATCTCCGTAACAAACATATTCATCTTGGAAAAGTGGGGAAAAACAACCCCAAAGTAAAAAATGTGCCTATTGATTGCTCTGAAATGCCTGGTCTCCTAGCAGCGTTACGTTTTAATGGACCCGATGTTACATTACCCCTTCGTTAAATACCCCAGCCATAGTTTTCAGTGTACCTTTGCTACATTTTTCCTATTTAAGAACAAGACTTACAGAACATGAGAGCTCCATACAAACTGAGCATTTAAAAATCATAGCAGTTCTGAATATCACTTTATTGATTCTCCTCACCTTTCCACATTTCAGCTTACCTCAGATCCTGGGGGAATCTGACTTTGGCCTGGCTGATTCTGAAGGCGACCAGCATTTCTTGTTGGCCCAAAACCATTGTCATCCTGTTGCAATTCAACCATTTCCATGGTCATCTGTCTGAAAGTAAGTACATAGAAATCTAAATAATGCAGTACAGGGAAGTATACCAGGCACCTAGGGAGAAAACAGCAATTCCAGACTATTTTGTATTTGGAGCAGACAACTAACAGAAAATAAACAGATTTCTCTCCAAACTATCAGATTAAATGAAGTCCTTTCTTCCCATTCCCCCATATTAAAATACTCCTTCACATCGCCAAGAGCTCTAAACCAAGTGCTTTGGAAAGCTGCAAGGAAGGGCAGATTTGGAAACGGCTCTCAGGGGAGGGACAAGCACAGCATCCCGGGGTCCCATGCAACGTCGACAGCGGGGCTGGGAGCACAGCGCTCCGGAACGGCCCGCAGCAGGTCCCTCCAGCCTCATGTCTCCCACCAGGCAAGGCTCGAGTTGACCAGCAGCCATGTGCTGCTACAGCCCATTCAACATTCTGAGATACCGACCCCCGGCTGGGATCTACTCTTGAATTGTTTGTAAACTGCTCACGGCTCAAGACCCACAACAACTCTTCTCATTTTGCTGCTTTAAAAGTAGGGCAAGTTTCACTGAATAAGCAACTCCCTAACCCTCAATTTAAACTATGAGTTTAAACTCCACAGAGAAAGCTTCCAAATATATCTGCTGTATAAAAATGCAATTACCTGACAGTTGCTTTTCCATATTTCTTGCCACACTTAGTCATAGCGGAAGGTGCGTGTTTTAAAACAAGAGCTTGGTTCTCTTCGGCTTCCTTCCTCTCCTACCAAACCCTGCACTGAAGGTGCAACATTGAACAGGTGATGTCACAAACATTGCCATGGCAACAGGTCCGTTTACAAACAGAACACAGAGAGGACAGGGTCAGGCAGAGGCAGGCAGGAGGCCCGTGGGCTCACTCCCACCTACACCCCACTTACACAAGGGGCTGAGGCCGCAAAAGGAAGATGTGCTACAGTTGTGGCATTTAAGAGGCAGCAACTCTCACCTCCTCGGGTTCAGTTACTGTAACTCGGGGATGGCAAGCCCAGCTGAACTCAAGATCAGCTGCTTCACCTGGCTGACAGTTACTGCAGTTTCTTCTCAGGCCTTACACTGAGAGATAGAAGAGATGGGGAAGGCAATCTGCTATGGGCCCATCTCCAAGGCTCCTGAATTTAGTCCCGTGTGTTAAAAGTTAACTACCTAAATCAAATTAAATGTAAACCCAACTCCTTTTGCGGCATGATTTTACAGAATATCCCACAATCTTCAAGGAGAATAAACATTTTTTTTTAAGAAAATCACCCTTTTTTCCTAGAATAAAGGCAAGAAAATATGAAAAGGAATCCAGCCATATGGTGCAGAGAAGCATGTTTCTAGCTTGTATTCCTCTAATGGTATTCTACTGACTAGACTTAACAGTACTACGTCTAGTGGTAGCCAAGCTCTACACAATTCAAGATTTTATGGGCTAACATTAGTATTTCTGCCAACAGAAGTTACATACTCTATGCCAGTATCAATTCAGATTAAATTCATAAGGAGACATTTTACACCTAGAATCTTTCTACATTCCTGTCTTGTTAGTTACCACTAATCACCGTTTTCCCCAGATACAATCTACTGAAATTCACCGAAGTTGAGCAACTCTGGGGAGAATGTTTTCACTAAGCTTTTCACCATAATTTTCCATAACAAGATGTTTATCTGTTAAATCATTCCGGTTTTATATATGCATTCAATATAGCAATAATAATAAAAAAGTAAGGGTGGAAAAAAACAACATTCCTCCTTAGTAAACCAGGACCATCCACAGAGTCTCCAACACGAAAGCTGAATCTGGTTCATGCAAGAATGCCTCCACGAGCTTCAGAATAGCTCACACACCAAGGAATATTAAACAATGCATAGATGCTGGCAAGATATTCCTTGCAATCTCTTCCTGAAGATGGGAATATAGTCAGAATTAATTAATTTTATAGAGGCCTTGAAGAATTTTCTTATCCAAAGCCATCTGTCACAGATAACCTACTGCCGGGGGAAAAAGCCAAGTATTTTTATTCCCACTGAATGCATTCCATAGAAGTTTCACCTGGAAAGAGCCATTCTTGATGTTGTGAAACATAGGGTTTAGTTTCTAAAATTTAGCTTAATTCCTCACTGACTGCAGAACACTATAAAAAAATTTACTTATTTTTACTACTTTGATTATCAGGATTTTTCTCCCAAAATCTTTTAATCTGCTGTGCTCCAGTAACTGTTTGCAAATAGCTAGGAAAATATCATCAGCGCAGCAGAAAATCTAATAAAAAGTTACTCCTAGTATTCTACAAAATCCAGTAGAGGACTGTATTTTTTAGACTATGTTAAACTAGAAAAATAACAGCAAGTATTATAAACGCCAGTGAAATGACAAATATAATTAAGACTTATGACATACAAGAAAAACTCGAAATTCAAATAGTTATTCCATCTATAATTGTGTATGTGCTGACTCTTAACACAAATGATTGCCTATTTTAAATCTTCAAAGTGGAGTAAAATCTGAAAATTTGTATATGGCTTTTAAGTAGCTTTCCTCCCC
>Ga0065711_1038698_pt1 | contig 18497 bp, 14 predicted proteins | sample Hoacrofraction12_FD_59098 | JGI IMG/M metagenome (GOLD analysis project Ga0065711, IMG submission 59098) | Hoatzin crop microbial communities from Cojedes, Venezuela - Epithelial fraction 12 v2 (version 2) | ecosystem: Host-associated > Birds > Digestive system > Esophagus > Crop | place...
GGACTCTCTCCAGTAGCTCCTCGTCTTTCTTGAACTGGGGAGCCCCGAACTGGACACAGTACTCCAGATGGGGCCTCACTAGGGCAGTGTAGAGGGGAAGGAGAACCTCCCTTGACCTTCTGGCCACACTCTTCTTAATGCACCCCAGGATCCCATTGGCCTTCTTGGCAACCAGGGCACACTGCTGGCTCATGGATAACCTAGTGGCTTTTGTTTCAGCCCAGGTTGCTGCACGTGCAGCTTCTGAGAGCCCTCCCGGGTGGTCTGGCTGGGTCCAGGCCTGGCCATGCCTTGCCCAGAGGTGGAATCAGCCCTGGAGGCCCCAAGTACCCTGGAAACTTAGTGCTCTCGGGCTGGGCCCAGCAGACGGGTGGCAGCTCTCAGCCGTTGTCTCCGCATGCCGCAACTCCTCCTCTGCAAAACAGCTGCGTCTCCCACCACCCTCCCAACGCGGAGCCGCGGGCAGTGAACACCAAGTCGCACGCCAAACTGGATGTCATGTGGCCACTCATTCAGGAAACGCTGTCCATTCTGTGCATGCAGTGGAGCGGGAGCCTTCAGATAAAGAGTTTGTAATCACGGAATTTAAAACTTGCGCGTTATGCCTGTGCGAAACGGAGAGAATTGAAGGACTGGCAGGAAAACTTCCCTCTGACAGCTCTGCTTTCCATTGCTTGCTGGATGCCACTGCCGTAACAGCGCTCCCTGCGCACCGTCCTGCTGTAATGGCCGCAAACAAAGCCGAGAGAGAAAGGAGAACACTCTGTGGTGGGGTGCAATTATAAATTAAGTTTTCCTAGAGCAGCTTTGGGTGCTTTGCGTGACGTGTTTGTAGCACATGCAAATTTGTACATAACTAAACACCAATTTAGCAACCCCTGAATTGTCTGGATGGGCTCAAAGTGATAGTCACTTCTCAGAACTGGGATATCCAGCTTGAAATCGTTGAAAATACTCAATTTCTAGCTGTGGTGGTCTGTCTGCGCATTTAGCCTGGCATCGATCTAGGACCAAGTATCTGGAGTTGGCTGTGAAGGAAACATGCTTTAATGTTTGACAAACAAGAAGCTGTGTGTGTTTGAAGTGGGTCAGCAGTTTGGATGGCTCAAACAGTCCCAGAACAGGCATTCACGAGCGCAGGTGCGATGCTCAAAGGTGAATGACAGATGAGATTTATTACAGGGATATAAAAAGGTTACCCAGATGATAGGGCCGGTCAAAGCAAAAACTAACACCTTCTGGGAAAAAAATATTCCAGACTTCTTTTCTGTTTTAAATCTCTAACTATTTCAAGCAGCTAAAATAAAATACAGCGCAGTTAGCATGAAGTTTATTCAGGAAAAATTACTGAAAAATCATTAACTTTTTTTTCTAATTTATTTTTTTAATTTTTGAAATTTCATCAATATTTAGATATGGGAAATAAAATTCACGAAGTTCTACACAGGCAATAAAAAGGGTGTGTGGTACGTTTTTATTGCCCGGACTACTACTGCTATTTTCCTGGACTACTTTGCCACATTTGTTAACCTGAGCCTACCATGGGGAGTGTAATGGGAGAATGGGGGCTGTTCAGACTGGAGAAGAGAAGACTCCGGGGACACCTTATTGTGGCCTTCCAGTACCTGAAGGAGCCTACAAAAAAGCTGGAGATGGAGTTTTTACAAGGGCAGGTAGTGATAGCACAAGGGTAATGCTTCAAGCTGAAAGAAGGTAGATTTAAATTAGATATAAGGAAGAAAAGCTTTACCCTGAGGGTGGTGAAGCGCTGGCACAGGCTGCCCAGAGAAGCTGTGGCTGCCCCCTGCCTGGCAGTGTTCAAGGCCAGGTTGGATGGGGCTTTGAGCAACCTGGTCTGGTGGAACATGCCCCTGCCCATGACGGGGGGGTTGGAACCGGGTGATCTATAAGGTCCCTTCCAACCCAAAACTTTCTATGATTCTGTGAATACTTTTATCAGATAAAAATCGTTGATACATTTCATGATTAGGTTTTCTTTGCTGGTTCAGCTTCTTATTCACTAATTTCCTGATGTAGCAAGTATATCATGTGCTTGAAACCTGGCATGCTGGTGGGAAACATCCTGATCCTTTAGACGCTTCTGTAGGAAGACCCAGGTAAAACAACACAGTATGTGTTCAAGCAAGGGCTGCTCACGTGAGTAAAGATTTGAGTCATCAAAGCCCAAAAGGGCTGATAAGGAGGAAGAAGCTGTTTCATCAGATGCCTGGTAGCAGGAGATGTAAATACATAACCCAGCCATACAGGCTGATTTTGTGGATCATATGCACAGCAGTTGTGCTAAATTGGGTGGTGTTATTTGGAAAGCACAGCAGAAAAGAGAAGATGCATACGGAGAGCTCTGAAACACAGATGCTCCGGAGCAGGATGTCGGGGTGGGTATATGAAATCACAGAGGTGCAAACCGTGTTCGTTCTCCATCTGAACCAAAAATGGAGTATCTTAGCATAAAAAAGTGAGATTTTTAGGTGTAACAGCAGTGCATGTGACGCACGAGCTGGTGACATAGCCACCACAGAGCGAGGGCAGATATTTCTGGGCAGCAGGTTCCCTTGCACCATCCTTGCTTCCCGTGTCGGAGGCAGACAGGCACATGTCAGTCTATTCTCTCTGATGCTCTGATTTTTGTCTGCTGCGCATCAAATGTGACACCCTGCAAAGAGAACCTTGCACCCCTGCTCACCACGGTGGGGGTCCACCAGCCAGCCGAGGCCACGAGGCCAGGCGAGTTGTGAATCCCCACCACAGGGGCACATCAGATGCTCATCTCTTCTACCACGCTTCGTCTCGATTAAGGTATGATGAAACGGGGCCTTGAGCCTCAAATATGCCAAGGGGTAACCTGATATAAATGTGCAGCTGCACTCATCTCCTGAAAAGGGGTGAATTGCACATTTTGCAATTAGGGTGAGCTAATTGGGTGCACACAGGCAGTTGCCACAGCTCAGCTGATGGGTGGTAACTTATTAAACCGCAGTAATGTGAGCGCTTTGAGTCATGAAACCGTACCCAAAGTGTTTGCAGACTCAGGGCCTGAGAACCCATTGCCCTCCCATTCCTTTGCACCGTCATGTCAAGGACAAGGAGAGGAACTGAAAACCAGTGCTCTACAGTCTGATGCAAGACAAAGTTTCCCAAGGGATTATTAAATTTCTAGCCAGAATTTCAAAGAATTTAATGTTTTCCTTTTTAAATGATCTTGACTTAAAATATTCATTTTAAGTGGGACTATTTGGGAAAGAAAGAGTTCTGGAAATTTTCAGCATAAACACTAATTCTTGTAAAAAAAAACCTGAAAAGTCATATTCAGAAGGCCTAAATTTCCCGTTAGTCTCCGGGTCTTGTGTTTCTTACCCGCTAGGGATCTCTGCAGGCCTAGAGCTATCCAGAAGGGAAACTGTCCACTTTGGTGGAAGTGTGGCGGGAGTATTTTTTTAGATGTAATGTACTTTTAATCTGTAGCTCTTGCTAGTTTCATAGAAGCCTGAAGAGAAAATTACCTACCAAATACTTTCGTTCCTCTATACTTGGTGATTAATTTTGTGCGCACATGCATATGACTGGGCAAAGAGAGCTGAAATCAGCCTGTTTTTTTTTTGTTTCAGAGCCTTCCCTGTTAGCAACACTGGTGATGTGAGCTTTGACCTGGAGAGCAGAGCTCAGATTCTGGCCCTGGTGAAGTCAACGGGATCTTGCTATTGATCTTCAGACCAGGATTTCAGCTCACTGAGCTGGATACAAGAGAAGGTTCTGGAGAGTCCTTGGGGAAGCTTGTCTTTTAAATGACTTTTTATTGAAACTGGAGATAAAATCATTCGCGCTTGGGGCTAATGCCCTGCTGAAGTGTGCTGCCAATGGCAGTAGATAAGACCTCACTAACACCTGTGTATGGATGCGTGTAACACTTTTGTGTACATCCCCTCTGTTTGCTGCCTGCTGTTATGCTCAGCATCGCCCTGGAGATCACAACATTTCAGCAAACACCACCATGTTCTGCTCACCACGGAGCCCTTTTCCCTCTTCCCTTGAGGGAGGGAGTCACACTTCAAAGAAAAAAAGAAAGGAGATATCTGGTGCTGGCCCAACCTTCATGGTTTTTTTTCCCATTTCTAAATGAATTCTAAGCTGAGACATCCCATGCAAAATTTCAACCCAGGGCAGTTGTCTGCATTCACACTAAGAACCAGTGAATAAGTGTTTTGAGGTAGCCTTAATTATAGCTGTGAGAATGACACCAGTGTAACATTTAAAGTGTGAACATAAAATATGGCAAATCAATCAGAGTATGGAACCACACTCGGAAAGTATTCAGCAGATGATGTTCATGATCACACATTAAAAAAAAAATCACATGTGGAAATTCACTCCTCCAGCCAATGGAAAGAGATGCTTTTCTATCTCATAGTCTACAAAATTCCCTCACCTACTACCCAAATCACAGTTAAAAGGAGCTTAATTTATCCATTTGGAAAAAAAAAAAAAGTTTTACAAGCCGTTATTCCTGCTCAGCAATCACACAGACATTAAATCTTATTGCAAAAAGAGGGGGGGAAATGCCTCTTCTCAGCATTACAGCTGCAGCTGTTTGACAGAAGTAAGTGACTTCATAAACCCTCCTGATTTGGCAGTAGGAGAGCAGAGTTTTATGCTGTCTGCTGCACAGTCACAGGGGCTGAGAAAGCTCTGCAAAGCAATCTTCACAAATGTTTCACCTCAGTTTATAAATACCTTTGCTTCACCGTGTTAATGCCTCTTTTGCTTTGCTTTCCATTCACCTCCACTGGATCATCTACTGAGACCTTTTATTGGTTTAATGTGATTGATCCCACTGGTCCCACATATTTTTCTGCTTTTTTTTTTCTTTCTCAACGGAAGATACTACACCTTCGCCTTTTCCATTGGTTTGTTGGCTTATTAGGGTAAAATGCAGTAAAAATTTAGCAGACTGTCTTTATTTGCAGCATAATCAGGCTGTATACCTTCTCATGAAAGAGTCCACACTTAAGCACTATATTTTCTCTGTCTCTCTCAAATGTCCACTCCATAAAGAATTACTTGAAAACACATTTTCCTAAGCTGTGATGAAAATAGAGAGATTTCTGATGGTTGTCTTCTTAGCCTCCACCTTTTTGTATTCATTCTGAGACCGTATTATTTAAGAATGAATTCCTGTTCCTCCAGAGCAATTTCTGGAGATGTTCCCAGCTCCCATTATCATGACTTTGATATGAGTTTGATATGAGAAAGCTGTTCAGTACTTTGCAGGAATACCATCTCCATTGGGAAGTCTTCACTGATGTAAAGTCAGCAGGAACTCTTGCCACAGTGAAATCTCCAGGATTCACCTTTCAAGTTATCTGTTATTTCTACAGGCCCATTACAGCTCATACCCCTTGCTCGTTCCTTGGCCAAGCAGCCTGCTCTTTCACATTGCCAGGAGATTTTGCAGGATTTGTCTCAGAGCAGATCGGACCGGTATAAAAGAATCTGAGGGGAAAACTGCCAATGAACAAATGAGTTTCTCAATAATGGTCTTCAAACACTGGTGGGCTTCATGTAAGTCTCTCTCAAATTGCTGTCCCTCTCTTTGTAAAGCCATACGACTACAGATGTTTCTAAACTCAATGCTATCCTAAAAGCAAAAGCAAAAAGGAGTGAAAAATAATGCTCCCCAAGTTTTCTAGGCATGATTTTCTAAGCAGAAACTTCCTAATCATGAATGTTCATCTCTGATTTAGTGTGAAACATCTTCAGTTTTGAGATACATGTAGTGTAACCAATAAATACTGCTGCAAGCTGTCTTGGGAGGAAGCTTTGGGTAGCAGTTTCACCCACCCACTTTTCAGGGACACTTTCTTCCCCAGGTATCAGCAATTAATTTTTTTTTATTCTATTTCTACCGGACAGACCTTTTGTAGCTGTCCTCAAGGAATTCCTCTTCTCCTACCCTGACAGATGAGGGTAGGACCTCAGGGAAGTGGTATATTCAGATGTCTCTGGAGAGCTCCCAATGGCTCCCAGGCAGACTTTGTGACAACAGCCCTAGCTGAAGCATCACTTCCATGCAGTGTCCCTTGTCTGTGACGTGACTGGGATCACCAGTGCTGCACGTGACCTTGACAGCTCTGTTGGTTGCACACCATAACAAATTATGATGACTTCCCAGTCCTTCAGGTGTGGCATGGCCTGCAGGATGCGAAGTACTGCTCTAACACCTGCCCATGCTAGGGAAACCCTCTGAATGGAGCAAATGCATTCCTTAATCCAGTCAAACCAACATCGCACATTGCAGCTCAAGGAAACCTCTGCCTGCTGTGTTTAGCAAAAAGCTGAGTGGAGCTAGTTTTCCCCTAAAGACCTGCAGGCTGCTGGCTGTAGGACCTGGCTGGGATGGCATAGGTTTGTGAGCACTTTAAGGGGGGTGCGCATCTACTATGCACATTTACACAACTACTAAAAGAAAACATTCCTCTCTACCCCCATCTGCTCCTACCCCTCCCTAAAAGAGGGACAGGAGCAGATGGTAGAAGCAGAGCTTTAACTTGCAATGGTTCCCCAGCCTGGTTTGCTCTAGGAAAGGGCCATGTCAGCACAAAGGGAGGAGCATCTCAGCACTGGGAATGAACATTTCGAGGTGAAGAGGCCAAGACATCTTCTGGCAGCAGCATCAGCCTCTGTCATCCTAAAATTTATGTGCAGATGTGGTCTCAGTCACAGCCTATGTCTTTGCAAGGTCTCAGGCGCAATGAGCGCTCCAGGACAAGCAGTAGGGTGTGGAGCAACCTTCCCTTGTAGCATGTGGTACACACTAGATTGTGGCACCTCTTACCTCCTTCACTTGATGTATTTACTCTTTTAGTTAGTAGCAGCCTGTGCTTTTAGCTGAGAGGAAATTGAATTTTAATGTTATTCCTAAAAGCATGAAGGTTCAGACTTATTGTGGGTTTTACCTTTGTTATTAAAAACAACAAAGAAACCAGTTTTATAAACTCCATTTCACCTAGATAGTCCCAGCTTCATGATGGTAACAGCAAAAGGGATTTGCAGTTGAAGGATTAAAAAGTGGGTTAACAGCAAAACCAGTGCTGAATGACTGCCCCACCCAGCAAACAGAAGGCATTCATTATGGAAATGCTGGAACTGGCCATCCAACACCATTCTGGGGCCCTCAGGTGTTGCACGATAGCGATTGTGGGTCTTCTGTGGGCAAGGTGAACTCATTTATCTGGTACAGCCCTGTGCCGAAAAGTCAGGGAGTCCTGAGTCAGGAGGTTAGCTGAAAAACAGCCCTTTTTCACATATATTTCCAAAGTTTCCTTTTTCAGAAAGATTTTGATGTTTCCTTTGAAGGCAACCTTTCAAATCTGTTCTGTAAAGTTGCCTTAGGTATAAAATCCTTACTCAAATATATTAAAAGGTCAAATAAATTGCACTAAGTAAACAAGCTAGCTTTGCTAGCTTTTGCAGGTGTCCAGCACATGGGAGCTTTAGGATACATGACAGAGAATAAAAACTTGACTTATCTCTCTCCTTTGAGTAAAAGTGGGCAGTAACCAACTGAAGGAAAAGAAAAAGTTTCAGACTAAAAATTCTTTCCGTTTTAACTTCAGAAAATAGGGCCCTTGTGAGCTGAACTGATAGAGAGCAACAGCTCCTGCGGTACTTTGCCATTTAAGAGAAGGTGACGGGAATATTTCCAGTGATTTGATTTTAAGTGTTTTCAATTGCAGGACAGGAGCGGATCCTCCCTGCAGCTTTCATGTGTCAAGATCCATATGTTTAGACAGATGAGTTAATAAAGAACCTCCCCCAGAATAAAAACAGCATGGCCTATTAGTTTCAAGTCTCTCTAATTTATGGCTTAAAATTTTCCACTGCTCTGGGTCTGTTTCATGCAGTTGTCACTCAGTGGTAGGCTGAAGTTTCAGGATGTTTCTGATGGCCCAGCTTTTATTTTTGAACCTTAACATAAAATTGATACTATCCACCAAGTTGCTCTGAGTTTATGAAGAGTCCACTTTTCTAAAGGCTTCCTTAGAGAAGATACAAACTGCTTTCTTCCATCTTTTATATTACTCAGAGATGCCAACCTGACCCATCAAACAGATTCTTACAGCTGGCTCTTAAAGACAGCTGCCTTTTTCTTCAGCACGCTCAAATTTGAGACCCCGGCCTGCTGCCAACCCTCAACATTTTTTCTTAATCTATGCGCCCTGGTAGACAGAATTTCCACTGAAGGCAGAGTGGCAGTGGTGGTGCCCTGGTCCAGGTGCTGGATGCTCTCCGTGATCAGCAGGCCAAAATCCAGGAGTCGGGTCTGGAGTGCCAGAGTTCCTAATAAATGTCCATTCCCCCTAACCCAGCACCTCCACCCCCACTGACCTATTTTATATTTTTCCAATATAAATTCTCAGGACAGCTCAACTTCTGGAGGAATAAAACGGTCATTTTAGAAAGTGATTCCTGTGGCATTCCTTGGGCGCATGAAAGTCTAAGATGGAGCTTTTTCCCGTGATCCTAAAGGAACACGGCTTGAGCAGCTCAGTCTTTGGGAAACTTCTGTGGGGCAGGTAAGCCCCACCTCAAGTCTGTACCCATCTCTCACCTGCTGTTTTCTAAACCAGTTGCATTTGGAAGACATCTCCTAATATGTATACCACCAAGAATGATGGAGTGTTCGTAATTCTTGTAAAGTTACTATTCCTGTGGAAAAAAAAATCCCCCAAAGCCCCTAGTGTAGTTCATTCTGCGGTTTGCTCTTGCAAAGCCCCTTTCTAACACAGCAGGTGCAGATGCATGTGGAGTACAGCGCTATCATATTAATAAAATGGACCTGCCTAAGCATGTTTCCTCTGAGCTTCCAGAAAAATCTTGGAGGCAATTCCTCACTTGAAGAATTTCAAATTGTCCGTTTGTCAGTATTTAAAAAAATATCCACACAGACGACTATTGATGCCTACAGCTTGCAAATAACTTTATGGAGAGTGAGGCATTTTTTCCAGGATCACTCTTCATATTAATTACTTTAAAAAATGAACATTCAAAGCTATTATGTCCAGGAACAACTTCATAATATCAGTGGCTGCAAAATGAGAAACGTGCATGCTGGCACTTTTGTTCAACCTGTGGTGGCAAGCAGGGACTCTGTTGCTGTTTTATGTGAATTCTAATGAAAGCAATTTATCTAGTTTCCATCACCACTAAGCCATTATTTATGAATCAGTCTTCAGATCTCTCGCATAAGGAAGAACAAGTCACTTTGGTACTGAGGACCAGTCTCTGATTTGTGTCAGGAATCAGCAACCAGAAAACAAGCTTATTAACTACCATTAGAAATGTCATCTAACTACAGCCACCTGGTACATATTCCTCCCCCAAAATTTGCAAATCCCCTGGGTGAAGAGCCCTGGGCTTATGCTGTGCTGAGCCGCTGGCAGAGATGCAGCAGCCTTCGCTGCTCTTCTCATGAGGAGCAGGACATCTCCAGGTCTCCAGCTCACCTGTGGCCGAAGTCAGCGATGCCCAATGCTGTGCTGTTGTTTGCCCTGCAATGAACTTGTGGTTTCTGCTTTGTTCCCTAGGGATAGGTCTCAATACAGCAGGGAAACAAAGCCTGCGGCTGGCACCGCTGCAGGCAGGCTTAGCAGAGGCAATGCGCTGCCTGCCTGCGGGAAGCCTGGCAGGGCTGCCTTCGTGCCATGACTTGAGTCCCGGCAAAGTGACTTGCTCTCGGTACAAATTAAGTGCTACTGGGCTGATGTCGCAGCAACTGCACCGTTTCACCCTGATGGGAGATCCAGGCCAAGGGGACTGCAGGTGAACGTGCAGGTCTGCTGGTGCTGCTCCTTTCGGCTAGGAGCACCGAGCCTGCACCCCGACCTCCTTCTTCTGCACTGGGTAGAGCAGCAGCACCGTAGCACACGGGCAGGAGAAACTTGCACGGTCAGAAATTTTTTTATTATCCTGCCCTGCCAATCTGGCACCCTTTAAGGACGCTGTTTTCTTTTCCCCCTTAAAGAAAATACCATGACTGTTTTGCAAATGGGATGGCTATTTTAACTTCTTAGCATGATTTATATTCCATTCCCCGCTGGCTGCTGTCGAGATTGGCCCAGTCCAATCCGCTACACATTTCTGATTTAGTACCGTCCCCACGACCCCTCAGTAACTTCAGCACAGGAGACAGGATGTTATCAAAAAACTGGAGTAATGCATAGCTGCACCTGAGCACAGCCAGGGCAAGCCGCACACTGCTATTTCGGGAAGCTTTTATACCTTGTGTTTTTCCTTTTCAAAGGCACTCACATTGCTGCTTAAAATACAGGATCTCTGTTAAAAAAAAAGGCCGTTCTGTTCACCTTGGCAGTGTGTAATTACAGGAGAGAGAAAATGCGGACATTACTACAGGGCGTCTTTGTGGAGGCAGAAGGCGCGAGGGGTTTGTTTGTGGGTGCGATGCCAGCGAACAGCTGGTTAGGCAGCGGGGCGATGCTGTCGCCTGGGTCCCAGGATGGGGGAAAGAGGCCCCTCACCTGTCCCCATCTTCACGCAGACCCTGTGGCTAAGCCGTCTCTTTCCAGTTGTACTGCAGGCAAAATCAGTATTGGTGCACTTGCTTGTCCCTAGCAAAGGATTTTCTCCACGTTCTTGCAAGGGTGTCACTTTTCATCACAAATTAACACCCACCTTTTAACTGCCGAGGACTTGCGCTGTCTAATGGGCACTGGGGCGCAGCAGAAAGCGTTGTTCCCAGTACCTACAGGGAATGGGCTATTTCAGTGTTGCCCTTCCTGTTCCTCGAATCTATTTTTTCTTCAAGCCTATGTCTGTCTGTTTTGGGACCATTTTACAGAGCAATTTTTTGAACCAGTTCAGCTGATAAACCAATATTGATACCACAAACCAATAAAAGGAAAACAAGGAACAACTCTAAAACAAATGGAAAACAGGAAAGTCAGGATTGTCAAGAAGCAACTGAAAGGGACATAACTGTAGCAATAAATGAGAAGTATCAAATAATGACTACTAGCATGAGTGAGTGTCTCTGAGACACAAACCCAGAGCTTTCTTTCAAAAACAGTGAGTGGAAGAACATGCTACCAAGGGCTCCAATTTTGAAGGGCCTTTGGCCAAGTCACTGGTTTAGAGCTTATTTTTAAGGGCTTGTTCATCTGAATTTATGAACAGATTACAATATAAATGGATCCCTTGGAATCCAATTTACTTGAAAATCAAATCTGCAGCAGTGAAACTACTTGCAATTAAGGGGGTCAGTTATCCGTGACGCAGGGTCTGAGGAAACCTAGTGCAGAATTTATGTAACCTCATTGTAGAAGGGAAGGGGGAAAGTCTCACAGCAAAACGGGTCATGATAATGGGGTTTCAGTGAAAAAAAGACCTAAATTAGCTTCAAGTAGAATAGGAAAATCAGAATCCAAAATAAACTGTATTCCCAGTGGTATCTAAACACATGCTTTCATACAAGTAGATATTAAAGTAGTTCTGGGAAAGAAAAGGAAGAAAATAAAACTTTCATTGACATGGCTGTCTTGCATCAAATTAACATTTGTTTGTACAAAATACAAATGTCATTAGCCTTGTTTATTTTAAATTACGAGCAATGAAGAAGTCTTACTGGCAAACTGATGTTGCAGAAGTCCAATGCATCACTATAATTTTTGAAGGATAATGTCTAAAAATTTCATTTGATTTCTAACACATTCTCCCAATATCGTCCCTTCCATCTCTAGGTGTGTTTATTCCTAGTGTACTCTTAGATGGATATTCCTGGAGACTGAAAATATTTGGATCCAAATGTTCAAAGATTGCTTCTGATTCTTGGTGACTGAGTTGATGAGTGAGTTGTATCTTGACTTGACATAGCTTGGATTTGATTTTTAACAAATTACGAACAATTACAAAGCCAGCTGGAGTCAGTACATTGATCCAGCATATGTGAAAACAGTATCTTAAGTTCAACAAGGGCAAGTGCAGGGTCCTGCCCCTGGGGAGGAACAACCCCATGCACCAGTACAGGCTTGGGGTGGACCTACTGGAGAGCAGCTCTGCAGAGAGGGACCTGGGTGTGCTGGTGGATGATAAGTTGACCATGAGCCAGCAGTGTGCCCTGGCTGCCAAGAAGGCCAATGGTATCCTGGGGTGCATTGAGAAATGCATGGCCAGCTGGTTGAGGGAGGTTCTCCTCCCCCTCTACACTGCCCTAGTGCGGCCCCATCTGGAGTACTGTGTCCAGTTCTGGGCTCCCCAGTCCAAGAAAGATGAAGAGCTACTGGAGAGAGTCCAGCAGAGGGCTACGAAGATGATGAGAGGACTGGAGCATCTCTCCTTTGAGGAAAGACTGAGGGAGCTGGGCTTGTTCAACCTGAAGAAGAGAAGGCTGCGAAGGGACCTTAGAAATGCTTATAAATATCTGAAGGGTGGGTGTCAGGAGGATGGGGCCAGACTCTTTTCAGTGGTGCCCAGTGACAGGACAAGGGGCAACGGACACAAACAGAAGCACAGGAAGTTCCAGCTGAACATGAGGAAGACCTTCTTCACTCTGAGGGTGACGGAGCACTGGCACAGGCTGCCCAGGGAGGTTGTGGATTCTCCTTCTCTGGAGATATTCAAGACCCACCTGGACAAGGTCCTGTGCAGCCTGCTGTAGGTGACCCTGCTTTGGCAGGGGTGTTGGACTAGATGACCCACAGAGGTCCCTTCCAACCCCTACCATCTGTGATTCCGTGATTCTGTGATTCTGATTCTGTGATTCCGTGATCTTGCAGTATCGCAAATTCATCAACGAGATACTGAGAAATCAGAAATCATAGCAAAGTTTTGTTCACAAGTATTTATCCACCAGGTGAGACTTTAAGTGTTTACATCTTTGCTGCTTCAGTGTCCCCCACCTTCCCACATTGTGCTGGGAAGGTTGTCGTAAAAATACAAGAGCAGATTCTAGTTTTAGCTTGCTGGCCCAGCAATTGGTGTCTACTGCTACTGGGGTTTCTGTGGTGTACACCTTTGGTGCTAAAAATTTGAGAAGAACTGCCATCTTGTTCTACATGGTACACTCAAGCCTCATCATAAGGTAAAGACCTTCAGGGCAATGCCTAAGTAAACCGACCTGGAACAAGACATAGGAGACCCATTGGACTCCAACAACTAAACCCATGAACTGTAAGCCCATACCTAGGCTTTTTCTTAGACTTCTTTCTGGGGTAATATGCATAACAGTTGTATTTAGCAGAAAATTGAGGATTTTTTAAGGTATATGTTCATTGGGTCTCATATGCTGGATATATAGTGTGTCAATCTGGAACAGCCGTGGGCTCTGCGGGTCAGTCATATTTCACATTCAGGTTACCAGTCATCTCTGCATCTTGTGTTGGGTTTTGGCTCTTTTAGAACTGGAGAGTAGCTTTCTAGTTTAAGACTTTATGTGTGTTTATAGAAATCTAGACATGTAAGGCTGGCTTCTGAAAAAGCTCTAAATAATCTTTCCAGGATACTCAGCATGTCAGTAAGCCTTCATTCTGCCAAAATGTGTTTTTATCCCCTGAACCCCTGTGATGCAACAACACTGAACTGTCAGTAGTTTTCTGTTTTGTGGGCTGTAGACTTAAATTACTTAACTGAAAATTAATGTAAATGAAACTCTTCCAGTCCGCATGGCAAGACGCAGCGTGTGTGATTATGGGTGCAATCCACTGCCTTTCTTCCAAAGGCCCAAGATATGTGTACTTCTGTCTCTCTCTTACTTGCTTTTGGGTGGAGAGGAAGAGGATGCTGCTGTAGGAGAGGGAGCAGGAGAATCTGTTCTACTTGTACAGGTTGGGAAGTTGCTTCTGCTAGTCCGGACATCTTGCTGCGCAGAGCCGTGTCTCAAAGCGTCTCATGCCTCGCCAGCCCTGGCTGGGCCAGCATCTCTGGCCTGGGCTCACCTGGGCTGAGAGGAGACAGGTCTCCACTCTCTACTCACTTAGGGCTTTTCTCTGGGGCTTTTGTCTCCTCCTCCTGCAGCTCCTGAGCCCCACCAGGCTTGGACACCTCCATCTCCTCTCCTGGGTTGTGCCAAGCTGGGCTAGACCTGCCAGAGTTGAAGGTTTCGATGTGGGAAGGCTGCAGGGGGCTGCAGGGAGGATGGGGGGCTGCAGCAGCTTGGAGGGTGCAGAGGGCCCCTGCCTGGTGCCTGATGGACACAAGCAGAGCAACTGGACCAGCCATCATCCTTCCCACCTCCCTTCCTGCTCCAGACCTGGCTTTTTAAACCTGTGTTGGCCCCTTCCCTGCCTCTTCCCTCTTATCTCTGGCCCCGCGGTGGGTGGTCACCCACCCCTCCAGCCCCCCCGGGCTGGCTTCGGCAGGTTGAGACCTGCGAGTCCCTGGGAGGGATGGGCGGGTGGGTTCGGAGCTGGGGGCCACTAAGCCTTTTGCACGAGGCAGTGCAAATCCTCCCGTGGTCCCCACTGGGAGTGGGCTTGCCAAGGCTGGCCCATTCCAGGAGGTGGGGTGCACGTGGAGTCAGCCCTCCAGAGGCCGCATTATAAAGCTCGGTGCTGAAGGATTTTACAACGTGTTTCGATGTGTAATTTAAAAGGAGAGCAAGGGCCAGGAGCAAAACCTTTCATTCCAAACCCCTCCTGGTTTCGGGGATGCTTGGTGTGGAACTGGTTGACGCTCCTGCATCCTGCACCAGGTGCCTCCCTGTGACACCCACACCGAGGGGCAGAGACCCCTGGAAACTCCAAGCCAGGTCCAGCTGTCAGGGTTTCCACCAAAAAGCTATGGCTGCTGCTAAGTCAAAACTTCTCGGCCTGCCCTCAGTTTTATTACTATTATTATTATTCACAACCCCAAAATGCATCAAATGCATCCAAACCTGTCAAGCTGACAGTACCGCGTTTAGAGCACGGAAAAAAAGAAAAAAAATCTCAAGTAGGAAAACAGTGGGTTGGAAATGGGAAGGCTGAATGAGCCCCACCTGAAATAACTCCAAAAAAAGGCATTTCTGGCTTTGGCAAGTCATCCAGAAGGATCCTATATGTTTTCGCATATGGTTCCCAGAGGATTTAAAACTGTAAGATTTGATGCTAAACCTATTTCTGTGCTGTGAAACCAGGGACAGCTGTACAAATATTTGCTGTTTTTAATTAAACCTAACATTGCTACTTCCTTCATTTAAGTTAGGTCAAAGGACTGGCAATTTTATGCTTTGATAGATGAAGAAAAACAGTTGTGGGTGTTGTGTTTTAGAAATATGTTATAAAATAAGAAGTCTGAGGGAAAAGGCCTCAGAGGCTATAACAGCTCTACCCTCTTGTGCTTTCTTCTCGGAGATGTTTTCCTTGTTAAATATTTTGTCTTATCCATATAGCAACTGTTTCTACTGCAATTCTGCTCATTATTTTTCCTTGAAAGACTTTTATCTAGATTTTCTATTTGCTCTGTAGTTAAACTCTAGGTAGTATTCTCTCGGCTTTGCGTTCTTTATGAACGTAGATAAATCTGCTTTGTTAGGGGGAAATGAGAAGGGACGTGCCTGGTCCCACTCTCTTTGGACCCTCCTACATTGCCTCAGTCACTTGGCAGAAGATCTCAGAGCAATACCCTCTGGAGAAGTGCTGGTCTTTCTCCTGCTCCTCAGAGCAGGACTTTACTGTCACTGTCTCTTCCAAAATCAGGTGTATCAATCCCATCTCAGGACCAGAGATAAATTATCGGTTTGGAGACCCACTTTTTGGTCACACAGCAAAGACCAAAGAGCACCATGCTGGGACCAGCAGGGGAAAGCTCCCCTTTCAGCTCCATGCCTGGTCTGCTGCTTGACCTGGGGCAAGTCCCTCAGTCTTTCTCCATGGGAAATGAGGATAATAATCCTGACTCCCACAGTGACGTGTTTTGAGATCTGTCCAGTAAAGGAGACAGATATTAGAGTTCCTCAGGCTTTTAGAAGAGGGTAAAGATGACTTAGAATTAAGCAGGAATTTCTCCCAAACTGTGTTTTTGTCAGAAGTTCTGGATTCATGAACATGCACTGTCTGTTGGAGAACACCAATTTTCATAATTTTTTGGTTAAAAATCAGGAAAAAATGTTTAGAAAGTCAGAATAATGCATTTAAACACCTCAGCATATATTTAAAGTTTTCATTTATTTTTTTAACATGATGGTTTTCAGTCTGCTTTTAAGCCAAGGTATAGACAAAAGGCACCAAGGAGGAGTAAGGTAAGCGGTTTTTTGTGTTGATCCATATTTTGTCTTTTGGGTTGTTCTAGACTTGAATTTACAAAAATTTTTGAGATTTCAACTTTTTATCCTCAGTGAAAAAATGTCAGATGTTCTGTGGGAAAAAAAAAGCGCAATTTCTTCCCCTTTGGTACATATAATGGAAAGAATGGAGGGATTGTCTGTTCTACCTAGTTTGTTATTTCTGCTTTAAAAATCATGTCACACTGTGCTGAGTGAAATGAGTATAATAGAATTTAAAGATCTTCAGTATGTTCTCAGTAAAGTTGTTATTATTATCAGTGTTCGCATTATATTACCACTACCAGCAGTTTTATCGTTGCTGCTGTTGTGGTGCTGAGCATTAATACTGGTTTTTAAAAGAGAAAAGCTTTTTTCCTAAAGGTGTAAACCTCATCCATCAGTTGACAGACATCTGTCAGCAGGTAGACCTCTCTTCCTTCTTATAGGGGGCTACCAGACTAGACTGGGATCAGTGCAGGACCCATGCCAGGCACTCAAACCAAACTGCAAATGAGGTAAAGGAGTGGAGAAATGGGTACAGGAGTGTGGAGAAAAAAACATGGATTTGCAGTTTATCAGCTTGTTCACTTTCTAAGTGCTAGAAATATGATCTTCTTAGGTGGTCTGAAGTCTTAGGGTGAATTAACATTTTATAAAACTTTTTTTATACAAACCCATAAAAACCTCCAAACCCTTTAACATACCTTTATCAGGAATTTTCTTAGAGAAATATTATACATGGACAATTGCAAAAAAGTGAGAAGTGGAAGTCTATATTTATTTCCAACATCCGCCTCCCTATCTGCTCATTGTTCATCTATGTACCATGTGGAGCCCTGAAGATAGTGAGCCATTGGTGAAGTAGAGAGTAAACCAAGAGGAGATACATCATGACTTCATGCTAAAGAAATCAAATGCTGTGACATCTACCTCCGTTACTGCTAGTACCCCTCACCTCATAACTAAAACCATGGCACAATGGGTCTGTTAACTGTTTTTAACAGGGTTTCTAGTGTGTATCCATAAATCCAGAGGTTCTCTTCCTGACACTGCTGCTGTCCCATCTGCTTTGCCAAGTACCTCTGAAGGGGCAGAAATGGATGTAGGAGCTCTTGCCCCCCACTCCACGATGTATAAGGAAAAGCCAAGTTTGTCCCTACTGTACTTCTGCTATAATTGAATATATTTTTACAGTTAATGAGTTTTTCTCAATGAGTTAACCATCCTTTCAGAAAAAATAAGATGAATAGCTGCTTATTTTAATCTGGCAGCACTTTGAGCAAATACAGCATTTTTTCTGTCTCACATAGCTCAAGGCTAAAAACCCAAAGAGCTAGAAAACTTCTCTTCCCCTCCCCTCCTTCCCAAATGAAAGTCAAAGTTTTGTGGGATTCAGCACAATCCATAGGATTTATGTTGCACCTGTTGAATTCTCAAAAGAAATATCAATTAAAATATTGTGACTTTGGAAGGAACATAGGAAATCTGCGGGGAGACTCAAGCTCCGTGGCTTTTCCGCACCTGCAGTGGTCTGCTGTCCCGGCTCGGTGCCTCTCGGGTGAGGAGGGACTGCCAGGCCGGTGCCACGCGCCGCTCTGTCTCCATCGGTGCTCAGGGAGAAGCCCGCTTCCCCATCTGAGCCGCGCTCACTGTTTCTTGTTTGCGTTGGCACTTGACGATGGTATCGGGTCGATGAGGCCTTGCAGACATAAAGCTGGAGCGCTCAGTGGTGTGGATTTGGGATGCTCTCGCTGCCCTCAAGTGTCTGGACTGCAAGGGGGGAAGGAGGGGCTGAGATCCTGCAGCAGTTACCTCCAAAGCCCAATCAAACTTGATAATCATTTTTAAAAAGCTGGAGTGGCTGTGAGTCCGTAAGCCTTTGTCCCCAGCTGGTGATAGTGGGATTTACTAGGAACACTTGGGTTCTGCGCTGCTGCTGGTTGCTGCCGTTGCTGTTTGCATGTTGCAGTGCTGGTGGGATGGCCCTGGTGGAGCAGGACACTAGGGAACACCCAGGCTCGGGAGAGACCACACGTCCAGGAAACATGCTACATGTGCTCTCAGAATGTGTTGATCTAATTTGAACTTGATTAGGCTGTCCCAAGTAAATTTAATTTTCTTTCTTTTCTTTTCTTTTCTTTTCTTTTCTTTTCTTTTCTTTTCTTTTCTTTTCTTTTCTTTTCTTTTCTTTTCTTTTCTTTTCTTTTCTTTTCTTTTCTTTTCTTTT
>Ga0065711_1038702_pt1 | contig 18497 bp, 11 predicted proteins | sample Hoacrofraction12_FD_59098 | JGI IMG/M metagenome (GOLD analysis project Ga0065711, IMG submission 59098) | Hoatzin crop microbial communities from Cojedes, Venezuela - Epithelial fraction 12 v2 (version 2) | ecosystem: Host-associated > Birds > Digestive system > Esophagus > Crop | place...
AGCCTGCGGGCGGCCCTGGGCGAGGCGGGCGGCATCCGCACCTTGGCCTTCCCGCAGGGCAACGCCTTCACCCTGCGCACCGCCGCCGGCGGGTACCGCTTCCGATGGGTGCCGCGCTGAGGGCCCGCGGACCCCCGCGCCGGGCAGGCTCCCCTCCTTCTCCCCGGGAACGGGCAGCGCGCCCCGGGCCCGGCCGCCGCGGTGTCGGACGGAGCTGTTGCGGTTTCTGAGCCGGCAGCTCGCCCTCGGTAGTTCGGTAATGAATGTGATGAGTGTAGAGATTAAATGAAGACGTGCCCGGTTTTATCCGGGGGTTTTGCTCGGCGGAGCAGAAAAGCATAACTTGCGGGACAGCGGCTGCGCTTGGCCGGTGTGAGAATGGCCAAAGGGGTCTCGACAGGGCACACCCTCGCCGTCTCAGAATGATGCACATGCAGCGTACACCCTTGCCGTCACACCCGCAGCGTACACCCTCGCCGTCTCGGAGTGCTACACCCGCGGCGCTTACTGATTGCACTTGTGTCGTTGATGTGTGGCGCTGTAGGTGTATGTTTGTGCTCGGTGTGATAATTAAATAGTGCTGAAAACTGCCGTTTGTACTGATTTGATGTAAGCACAAGTGTTTCACAGCAGGTATGCACACTTGCTTTTGTTAGAGCAAAGAGAACAGAAAGCTGAGGGCCTACACAGAGGTTGCTTGGGTTGATGGGCTCAGGCACAAAATTTAAGAATAAAACATGCTGCTGTTAACATTCAGTGATGTCGTCTCCAGAGAAGTGTGAATAACGTTGAATTGTTCTGAATGGATACATTTCACTTGCACCCGCTGCTTCGAAAGCTGAACCACTGACAGCACACGTGAAATGGTACCTGACGTTTCTTCTTCTGCAGCATGTAAGTCAATGATGGTACCCTGTTCCACCCAGGGCAGAGGTTTTCTGTTACCAGTTTTTCTGATGCTGATGGGTCCATGCACGGTAACAGCAATCCGACTGCAAGAGGCTTGTGTGACGGTTAGGGTGACAGCACCACATCACTACCTCCATGGTCGGTTTCTTAGGGGAGCTGCAACCCTGCGCGTAGCGCTGTGCTTTTGCCAAGCAGAGACTGTATTAGGAAGGAGAATGGCTCTTGTCACCAGCATGGCGTGTAGGTGTGTGGCTCTTAGGAGACCGCAAGGGTGGTCCTCCAGTATTTGTGGTCCTTGGTGTCTGCGGCACGGACAGTTTCTAGCAGCGGAGGTGCTGAAGCCCTGTCTGGCGTGCCAAGGGCTCAGCCCTGGACTGACTCCAGAGCAGTTCATACTCCAGGAGAAGGCCATCGCCACCTTGGCCAAAATGCCATGTGAAAGCTCTGCTTCTGCAGTGGCCGGGAGAGGCAAAACCTGCCCAGCTGCACTGAATTCAGCAGGGAAGAAACTGATAACATAAAGCAGCTTGTATAGATATCTACGGTTTCTCTCCACCTGCTTTATGAAGTTAAACGCAAAGCATATAGTATGTACAACATTGTAATGCTCATAAGCATATTAATTCCTCAGAAACAAAACGACACATGAAAACTGGAGTTCTCATAGGATGCAGCAATAAAGTAATCACCCTGCTGGATTGTCGCTAGTGTTGTTCTTGCTGCTACTTCAGGTGTTTTCAGAATTACAAGTTTATCCACTCACGTTTGCAGTGAATGTGTTACAGAGTTGCCCCTGATTACTTCTACTCATAGTGTTTCTATGTTAAAAGTATCCTTGATTAATTCTGAGTTGTGATCTAAAAGTAGTAGGAAATTATCACAGATGGCTGAAAATTGGTTAATCAGACCAAGACGCTTCTCATCAAGACTCACAGGAGCATTGGCAGACACACAGACACGTGACTGGTACAGGGAAAAGGTGTTTGGTACACAGCATGGTATATTTATAGTGTTACACTATAAACATAGTTATGTAGCTACAGTGGTGCGCTGTAAACATCTCCTTTAAACTACAAAGGTGTACTTTAATTTCACACTTATCCATCCACTTCCATACAGGAAGTTCATAAAATGTGGATAAATCTCTTGCGTGGATGAAATCATCCCAGTGACTGTTTTTGTCAACAGGAACTCAAAAGGGCTCCCAGTGCCCTTTGCCCTTCCGTCAGGCAGGAGCTGGTGGGATCACAGGGCATGAAGCCTGGCCCCTTAATGCAAGCTCGTGGTTCATGGTTGTTCCACCAGAAACCAACCCCTGGAGAAGCTGGAAGTCCACCACTAGAAAAACTCATGTCCAAACAGATCTGGCTTTATGCTTAGTGTCTGGGGCAGGATCTGTGCCGCCGGGCAGAGCCCCTGGATGTGCAGGTGTGATGGGCTGAAGAACATGTCGGTCTGGGGTTTGAGTTCACTGTGACTTTCTCTCCCTGGTGGTGCGTGGCCCATGCAGTGGGTGAAGGGAGCTGGCCAAGCCCCCGGCAGAAATAAAGCAGATGCAATGACATTTCATGAGTCTTGTTCCTGCTTGTAAGTAAGCCTCCTCTGCCTTTACCTGCCCTGCTGGTGCCGGGCCACAGGATGGGTGGCTGTGGATGTGTGGCGGTGCAGAATTGTGGACACCTGGGATGCTTTGAGGTGAAACAGAAAAATACCTTTTAATTTTGGGGGGGTGCCAGGTGAAGGGTTTAGTGATCATGTTTTGAATATAAGCACCTCAGTTCCACATAAACCTTATTCTGGGCACATGGGGTTTTGTTGGATAAAATCTTCTGGTGTTACTTAAAAAGCGACACCAGACCACAAAGTACAGCTTAATTAAAAGGAAATACTAGAAAGAGGAACTAGCTTTTAATAAATATGTTCATATTAGGTCAGTAATTTTAGGTCTCTTCAGGACAGCAAGGGCAAAAGTGACCTGGATGGATGTTTTTAGAAACACCATAGGCCTTTTGGTAAAATTATAACTAGGGCTCCCGTCGGGTGGCCACACACCCTGGGTGGCAGCAGCCCGGTGTTGAGGTGGCTCGGGGGCTGCGTGATCATGCAGAGACCGGACCATAATGTGGCTACGGCACTGTAGCAGCAGTACTGAACCACTCCTATGGGTTTTGACTCTTCTGTTCAGTGGTTGCAGAGAAATGGAATTTCACTGACTTTCCCCCCCTTGTTGTCCTAAATATTTCTCGAAAGAAAATTACGCCCATACCTAACTTCAGGGAAAAGACAAGCATCTTGCAGTCAGTTTTATCTGACAGCAGCAGCACTCTCCATCTTTTCTAAACACTGACTTACTTCTGGTCAGCAGCCATTATTTACATTTTGCATTGCACAGTCTTAACAAACAACTAAAGCTGATGAGATCAAAAGAGGCTATAGTTTGCTTTCGCACAACTATTTTGTAGGTGTATCAGCAACAGTCTTAAAGTCTGCCTTGCACCTAGCACCTGTTCAAACTTCAGTATTTACTTTACACTCTTCAACAAAATACTATGAAAAAACCAAAAATTTGTAAGTGTCTTCATGGTTATTCACATGTTGTGATCACTTTCAGTAAAGTCTCCAGATTTCTTGTGCGGGTAATGCAGTGACAGTTAGAACTCACTTGTTAAAATAGGGTAGCCGGAAATTTTGAGGCTTATTCTCCTTTTCACCCAGTAAATTGTTGTGCAACAGCCTGTGAGAGTATGTCCCAGACATCCTCCATGTAAGTCTCTTTGTCACAGGCTGACAGGCACCAAGCCCATGGAAGATGGTTACATTTCGTTCTCCAGGCTTTCCTACGGCACAGGTCTCACGATTTCAGGCAGTGACTCCTGTGTCGAATCTCGTATTTCTCTCTGCGCAAAGCTTACCTCAGCTGGCACTTCACAGCTTCAAACACCTTTAGCCTGTGCACCGGGGATGTCCCTGAGCCCCTCTGGGTGGACTGGTCTGGCTTGCAGAGGGGGCAGGCGAATGACGGCAAGTTTGCCGAGCAGACAGCCTCCACACCCTGGAGGAACTGCTGGGAAGTCTCAGCTCTGGTTGACCACATTTGCAGACATTTAATGCAAATAAGTACTAATAGTTCTAACTCTCTCTTCTATATCCTTGAACAGTGGAAATGTCCTTTTGCTTCAGCCTTTCTGTAGCGATGTGTACGGCTGGTTCGGTACCTTAAAACACAGCCCCTTTTTTCAGCACTTTGCAGTGTGAATGATTAGTAGTTACTGCCTGGGGATTCGTGGTGGCAGCGGAATTGTCCCAGACATCAGCTGAACTCCCATTTATGATGGGAGCGTAGCCAGAGACCTGCTAACCTAGTGGGACTGATGTTCTTCTTAAGCTGTGTCGCAACAGCCCACAGAGGCCACAGTGCCCTGTGTGTGCACGTAGTAAAAGATAGCCTGGAGACTCCTCGATTCCAAAATGATGGGTGTGACACAAAAGGGAGCATCTTGTGCCCTGGTTACAGCTGGGAAGCTGAGGCACAGAGGTACAGCACGATTTGGCACAGGGCACTGCACGTGTCTGTGACAAAATAAGAGACGGGATCCTGGTCTCCTGTGACGTGCTCAGGCTGTTCTTCACAACCTATTGCCTCTTCTCAGTGCCCTAAGCTCATCCTGACTCTTGGAGGACTGTAACTAGCTAAGATTGCAGCCAGGACATGTGTGGAAGAGGAGTAGGAGAGGAAGCATGTTGCAAGCCAAACTGTATGGTTTGCAGCAATTTTTTTGTTGTTGTTGAAAAGGCTTCAGAAGGATCCGCACATTTAAAAACCTAATTCAAATTGCTGAACTATTCCAAAAAAAGGCATTTATGTTCATGATAATGTTCAATTCTCTAGTCAAAAAATAAAGGTATTTATAAAGAATCCCTTCCAGTTTTGTTTTGTTTTGTTTTGTTTTGTTTTGTTTTGTTTTGTTTTGTTTTTAATTTATGGTGTGCTATACTCTCAGCTGGTTAGTAGTGACATCTGGGTTCATAGCACTGTGAATATTAACTGCATTTTTAAAAGAATAATTTTCTGAATGAAAGACACCAGACAGGTGACTTTACATTATCGCTAAAAAAAGTCACAATGTATTTTGTTTGCCAGCCATCACTGAAATTTTGTAAGAAGGCTTTTCCTTTTATTTCTAGGCTTTCAGTCCCTTCATGCTAGCATTAGTCTCAGGCAGCCTACTCAGTCCACCTCTTGGTCATCTCATCATGTTGTGTTCTTACAGCAGGGCCCAGAACAGAACAGAGCCAGAGCTGGTGGGCTGGACATCATCAGCCCATGTCCAGTTTCTGCCCCCTCCCTCCAAATCTTACAACCCTAGCATGGTGGTAGAGTCAAATGTTGTGGGGGGGAAAAAAAACCAAACCCAAAACTCAAAAATCAAAACCAAACAACAAAGGAGGGAAATCAAAAAATGGATGGAATATCTGTGAACTGTAAAGCTTTGTGGTGTTTTTAGTACGGATTATATGGTGTTAAAAGTGAGTCAGTGTACAATTATAAAGTTAATTTTAGCCCCTGAATTTCAGTGCTGCCTTTTGAAACGATTGGATAAAACACGTCCAGTCCTTCACACAACACAGAAAAATCGCTTTTAAATTTGAACAGAACCCAGAGCAGGTGGAATCAAGATCTGTAGCTAAGTATTTGTTTTACACGAAGTATTTGCAGTGAGTAGAATTCCCTGTCAGCAGGGGATTCAACATCCTCAAAATTAGATCGTTTTACTTCTCATTTTGGCATTTTGGGTTAAGACCAAAATCAGCACCTATGAGAAGAACTATGAACCTGCAGAAAGAATTTATAAATACTATGCTGTTACTTTTGTATGAACTCTTGCACAACCTTGATTTAAGAAGAAAAAGGTTGAGCATATGACTAAGCCATCAGAAAAAAAATGGGCTGAAAACATTTGTTTGTTTTTGTAAATGCCCAGAACTAGAAGGAGTATCATAATTTATATTTATTTGTTTAGCAGGTTCTATGAGATATGTTAGCCTCTGCATGGTTTGATTACTTTCCACTGGATGTTATCCAAACAATTCTACTTTGAATCATAACTCCTTTGGGAATTGGTTTTTTCCCTTTGCAGATGCTCAGTTGTCTACCATTCTGGCAACAAATACAACGTGAATTAGCAAATTCACTCCCTGTGATTCACCTTCTTGTAGCTCAGGTGGAGCTGGCATGGGAAACTGAAGTCAATTTCCACTACTGCCACAGTACTTTGAGTGGTTGCAATAGATGACCGAGCTGTAGTTTCATGTGGTCGAAGATCTGTTAAGGTACGTTAATAATCATTAAGGTTATGTAAGGTGATTTTTTTACTGTAAGTGAATATATTTAATGTGTTAAAACTAAACCTCAGTACAAAATCATTCTTTACAATTTATTGAACAGTATACAGCGGTTTAAACAAAGTGATAAAAAATTATGTTACGGCCCTAAACTCTTTCCATGTTGACAAAAGATTTAGCAAGATTAACCTGTTTACTGTACCAAAGAGACACCTCAGTGTATTATTACTCTATTTTCAGTCAGTGGTTACAACACAGACCCTGAGAGTTTATGAACGCATTTGAACAAGCGTCAGACACTCAATCAAAGTTATGAAGTTCAAATTGCAGTTTCTGGCAGGTGTGAATTTATCAGATAGGTAAAGTTCATTTCACTCGTGTACGGTTTTCTTCCTGGATGAAACATAAGCACTTCAAAAGTGCAAAGAAAGGCTGGACTCAAATGTAGAGTTGCTCTGTTCCGCTTCAATTTGTACTACCAAAATTTTGCAAAATTAAAAACATGAAGACTTCAAAATCATGGACTTTGTCTCTGATGCGGGACAAAAATGTTAGAAAAATGGGTGATCACAGTCTCACCCCTGTACAGGTGCTCCCTTCTGTACCTTCGACTGGGCTGGAGCACTGGGATCCGCCAGGTTACAGACTGCTGTTGAAGGTCCCTGGGCATGTTGGCAGTAACACAAAACAATCGCTCTTCAGTGTACATCTGGTATCTGGCCCTATGTTTGTAACTTTAGTCTCATTTTCAGCAATTTTGAAAATGATTCATCTTGACCAGGAAAAAAAAACCACCTAATCTCCTGGAACTGTATCTTTCTGCACAGAATTTCCATTGTACCTCACTCACTGCCTTTTTCCTGATTTAGAAAGCCTAATTAGAAATAATCTTCATTACCCAAGATATTGTTTCTCTGTCTGCAGCTGTAGTTTCCCACGAAAGTAGCTTTCCAGAGGAAGAAGGAAATTGTCAACTTACTGATGGAGAATCCATGAGGACAAAACCATTAATGGGGGCAATTTGGGTCACAGATTTAGGTAGTAATAGAAAAAGCACAAGTATTGCCCATGTGACATTCAGAACTAAGTGTGGAACCCATCTCTTTATTCTGACTTGCTCTCAGCTGTCCTCTGACAAGCATAATGGCCCTAAACTTGTCCCTTTTCAACAAGAAGTGAGTGTATTGGAGGGTGAATGTCATTTTTTGAGAGCTCCTAGATTATTATAGTGATGGGTACCTGCAGAGTAGTTCAGACAGAGATGCAAATTTACATACTCACATTGAATTAGAGGTGTACGCAGTCCTACAAGCTAATTTTTAATTTGCTTTATTAAGTCCCCTGTTGTAAAATACATGAAAGAGTGTCACTGCTGGTCAGTGCATGTGTTAATTTCAAATTAAACTACACAAGAAAATGCTTGGTAACTTCTTTATCCTTCCCCTTCTTCCTCCATTCTTATAGTCTGCTTGTTTAGTTATCTTGTACTATGTTGGTAATTCAAAAGCGTCCAGAGACATGAAAGCAGAGTTCTATCATGCTGCATGCTCTGTAAACCCAGAGCCTCTGCCCAAAGACAGTTTTTGAAAGCGTGTGTCCTTTCCGCTTATCTTGTGTGGCTCTTCTGGTGGCTGAATACTCACAGAAGTTCACAGTCAGATATTTAAAGGAGGAAAGTAAGATACTTTTAATGCAGCCAACTGTGTCAACTACGATTTTTCTTCTTAGAACATTCTTTGTAACAGTTTCAAAGTGTTTTTCTTTTTTTTTTCTGGTACTTGGTGAACGCATCTGAAGACGTTCAGAACCTCTAACACAGCTAAGAAATCAGTGCAAGGAGTCAGTGCACTGACCCCAACCAACCTCTCACAGAAGAGTTTGACAAATAGCTGGGACAGAAGAAGTAGAGATGTCGGTATTTGGAAAGGCTTTCCCAATTACCGTGTAGATGAGAAATTTCTGATCCTACACAAAATCTTTAACGCACTTTAGCACACATTCAGCATCTGAGGTGAAGTGTGAAGATTATAAAATAATTAATGTCTCAATTTTTTATTTCCTCATGAGTTATTAAGATATTGTCTTGGAAGTCCCCCTGGTCCAGCTGAAGCTCTTTGGAAGTTCTCTAGTATTCTTCCTGGATTGTTCATATTTGCCACAGCCCCTTCAAAAAAATAAATGGGGCTGTCACTCCCTTCTGTGGGCTTTGAACCACACTACGCAGGACAGGAAGGCATGAACTTGTTGAGTACACCAGGCTGTTTCCCTTGGTTACACTGGTCAAACAACTTTTCATGAGTTGTTCGAGATAACTATGATGGGCATTTATTTCTTGTCATTTTGATCTTATTTTTTCTGATAATTTTCTGGCAGTGTCTTTATCAAAATCACTGAGGGGAATAAAATATAACTTGACAGGAAAGATTCTCTGTTGATTTTGGCTCCAGTCTGTTGAAGCATACGGAGGAAGCAGTGGGTCCTTACTCACAGGTACTCAGTAACTTATCTGCATGAAGGTCTGATATGCACCAGTAGAAAATCAGGAACAGCTAAAGCCGGACTCTGTTTTGCCTCCTCTGTTGTCTCCTCTGTTTCACTCTGCAGGGTACCTATCTGGGGAAGACGGGCAGCTGTGCAGGAGATGGCACTTCAAAAGCTTTGAAAGCTCTTCACTGACACTCTTCAGCTGTACAAAGGCTACAGCAACATTATCACCTTAGCGCAGATGAACCGTATGTGTTTGAAGCGAGTCTCATGCTTGATCCAATCTTCCTTACCTTGGTCTTGTATTGCAAGGTAGCCTTGAAACTTGTCAACTGGATTCTTTTCAGATGAAATGAAACCAAAGATGCCCTGCAGGATCTCATCTAATTTACCTCAACTGCTAATGGGCATTCATTCCAGACACCTGGGCTAGCGCTCATTCTCAGTTACTCTCCTGTCAACCACGTAGAACGGACCTCGGATCTTAGCACCAGCTATTTCGCTTCCCAGGTCCACTCGTGCCACTCCTCACTCCTTACTGCCACAGACATAGGTAAGGCCACTCTGTGCAACCCGGAGCACCTCTTGTAGAAGACAGAGGAATCTCATATATTGAGTGTAACTTCCACTGGTCATGGTAGTACAGCTATGACAGCAAAACAAGATCATAGCTATTGCACTGGTGACGTACCTTCCAGGAAAGTGACAGACAATATCAAAAGAGCCAACATGACGTTTTCAGGAATGGAAGTAACCAGAAACGTGAGTGACAGAACTCACTGTAGTGCATGAAGCTGCGAGGAACTGGAAAATGGAGATGCGCCTCAGCCAATTTGAACATTTATGTAGACCTTCCTTCTCCTCTGCACACACACACACACACACACACGCATGCACTCCCCCTCTTCCCCAAGCAAGCAAACACATTGGGCTTACTTTAATAAAATAAACAAAGGCCAGCAAATAGATACAGGCATTAATTTTGATGCTAACTAGAAGTTCCCTCTAGAGATAAACTAGAAATGGGTTTTAGTCCTGAATTTTGTCTGCTTGTTGGCTTAAGTCCTCACCCATCTGCTATTACAGAAGGAGCTGTGGTTGTGAACATGTGAAACTCTGTTGGCATCTATGGAATTGCCTATGTTCTTCTCCCAGACCAACAAGACAGGGTTTCTGTTTCACAGGATGCTGCTTCTTCCAAGGCTTAAGCAATGTGAGGAAAGAGTGAGTGAATCAAATGAATATTAGGGGTGTCAGATGCTTTTGAAAACTGCCCCACAATCTAATCAAATCACTTTGTTTAAACAAGACACTTCCAAGCAGGCTCTATCACAAAGCAAATATACCTGTGTAACCAAGGGGTATTTTACTAGCATGCTGTACAATGCAAATTAGCAAGTAGGTCATAATTTCAAGATAATGAATGTTTGTCAGTTATGTTTACATTTCAGTAAATACACAAGAGCTAGCTTTAGGAGTGACTTTGACAGCAAGGAAAAGTTCTTCAGTGAGAATCAAGAGTGAAATGAACTACTATGAGGAGAAAAGTACCAAGGGATTTGCACTGGCTTTTAATGCTCATATTCAAGATTTTTCAATAAGAAAATGTTAAAATTGTGGAACAAAAAATAAGTAGCAAAGAGACATGACACACAAGAAATAAATATAGCCATTCTATTTACAGTCAAGACAAAAAAGGTGAAGGCAGAAGTTCAGGGCAAGTGAGAAGGCAATCACTAGCACACAGGTTGTATTTCTACTGTAATAAATAGAGGCGGTAACTGCTCGCAACTACTTTCACAGATCCACTGGGAAGGAGATCTAATCATAACAGTCTGTGCTTCAAAACACAACCACACACCTGACACCCAGTGTCCAAGTGTCAGTGTCACACAGGGAGGTGACAACCCAGTGGGAGTTAAGGCATTGCAATACCTCAGTTTAGGATGCAGGACTCTTGGATCTCCCACTTTGCTGGCAAGTTCTTTAACCATGAGGCCCTTGTGTAGAAGGTAGGCAGTGGAAAGCAGCACCAACTTTGGGTTTGCTAAAACAGGACATAGCAAGTCTTCCTCAGCTTTTGCAAGGAACAGCTGGAAGAGACCATGGGGAGGGCTCTTGATCCTTCACCTTGTGTGTTTAGAGATGGCCATTTCAAGGTGGGTGCTGTGGTGCTGGGGCAGCCCCCTTGTGCCTAATGCACCCCTCAGGCAGCTCAGCATGGAGTTTTTCTGGGCTTTCTATCTACTCTGAGACACCCTTCTCCCTCCCTGCTCTGGCTGTGTGTTGGCAATCTGAAAGCGTTTGTACTCAGCAAGCGGCAGGAAGTCAAGCCCTGGCTCCACCTGTGCTCCAGGCTGGCAGGAGGGGTCCGTAGCTGTTTGGACGTGTTGTTGTATAGCTGCTCAGTACCGGCGGGTCCTCCCAACACCATCCTGGATCGGGCAGTGAAAGGGGTGCTGCTCCATGTGCAGGTAGAACAGCATGTGATGGCCACTGTACAGAGGCACCTCTTTTCTCCAGGCTTTAGGTCCCTTTCTCAAAGGGCATTACCAACACACTGCATTTGACTCATACAGTTGTCTCTGTTAATGTTTTTTGCCATAGGCATGTATCCAGATCTGGCATCCAGGGCCAACGTGGTTGGTTACAGCACCTCCCCCCCCTTTCCCCCCCAAATTTTAGGTGTCTAAACCTTTTACTGAAGCCCGTCCCAGCTCTCGTGGACAACAGCTGAGCTGCTGCTGGGGCACGCATGGGAGGACTCTGTGGCCTGAAGTCTGTAGACACCAGTACATCCACTTAAACTGAAGTGTGCAAATTGGCCTGGTGACTTTGGCAGGATCACTTTACTTAGGATTAATCATGCAATGTCTGCGATGGCTCTGCCTGTACTGTTTGTGTGGTAAAGTGTGGATTTGGGGATATGTTAGTTTTTTAAATATTTGAACAGGGAGGTTTAAGAGAAGGAAGGGTTTTTTCTTAAAGTGACATTTCTAGATATCATGATTCTATTGTTTTGCATTTCAGTACTTCATTGCTGTGTGGAGTAGCAGTCATGAGGGATGCAATATAAGGAATCATACCACTTACAGAAAAATGCCCCCTTTGCTCAACATCAGCAGATCAGTTCTTTGGAGCTTTTAACTTTAAATGGATCCTGAAAAGAGTGCAGGCCTATTGATTGATACAGACTGATGCTGAATGAAAAGATTACATGACTGCAAAGAGTTCTCTCTTGAGGGCAGTCTATATTGTTATGCTGTAATGGGGCAAACTGGCCTTCATTGTCCACCAGCAAAGAAGTACCTTTGTGACTGAGATCCACTCATGTGGCTCTCAAGTGGGAATAAAGAGATGAAGGAGGTTTCCTAACACATTTCGATTTGGCTTCCTACAGTTGTTTGCATGCTTGGGACATTTTGGACCATTTCTTGTGGTGAGAGGTAAGGAGTGCTACAAGGTGACTATTTAATCTGTGATGCTTCACTGCTCAGCTTTCCAACAGCCCTGATTCAGTTCTTTTCTCTCTTGGGAAACTCCTACCTGTTACTTCCTCCGCAGTTGGTTGGTTTGCTAGGGATGACTGCATAGCTGATAAGAGGTATGTACCCAGCACTTCTGTAGAGTATTCTTCAGAAATCTAATTAGAGCTATCAAATATGTATTCACATTATCACAGTATTGGGCAACACGTACTCCAGGATGTTCTGGGGTATGCAATGCAGAGCAAGTGCATTTCAACAAAATGAAGAGGAACTGAAGAGATGAGGCTAAAAATAACGGATGAATGTCTTACACTGGGTTCTTTGTGTAAAAGGTGTAACTAATAAAACAGCTACAGGTATACTTGTCGACAAATGTTTTCTACCATTTTATTCTTGTTTGGTCTGATAGTCCCCAGCATAGCTCCATTTGTATGTATGTTCGTATTGTGTTCCCCTCTTCTTGTTTGTTATGAAGTTTTTATCTGCTGGTGAAATTCAGAGTCCCCGTTGTCTCAGTGGGCCTTTGACTGGGCTCAGGAATTCAGTAGTTCCAAGGTCTTTGCAGGACTGAAGACTCACAATGCCTCTGAGAGGAGCTGGAATGGACTTGTATCTGCTGTGAGTGGAGTGAATTTCACATATTGTGGGTGGACAGAGATGATTTGACCTATACCTACACCCTGAATGTAAAGAAACGGTTTTAGAAGCTTAAAAAGGTGGAAGAGTTGAAATGAACACCTACTATAGAGTTAGGTACAAACTGCATATCTTCAACACATTAAGTTTTTAAAGGGCTGAACTGTAAGAATACAGTCTTAGGGTATGAATTAACCTGTGTTGTCTAGAAACTACGTAACTAAACCACTGGTTTGCTGAAGGCAGCATCTCAACAGTGAGTGATATTATCTGATTGTAACTACTGACCTGTTTTCAAAGCATGTAGTACCCAACAGAAAAAAAAAAAACCGCAAAAAAAATTTTAATTGAAGACTTTGCTTATAGTCTGATCCGATTCCCTGAATATTAATTTTCTAAAGTGAAACTAGAGACTTGTTTCCACAGGAAATGGTATGGAGATGCAACAGAATTTCAGGAACTGACAGCTGATGGAGCTGAACCTGTCAGCAATTACTTCATTGAAACATGTTTCTGAAGAGAGACGACAGCTGCTTTTTAAGGTTTATATTTAATTCTCCTCATCCAGGAAAGATTGTTAAAGACCTTGCACTGTCTCTGAGACCACCTGAGAGGAATCATCTACAACAGGTGCCTCAAGCCTTGGTTATAGTTACAACTCATAATTATTCAAAGTCATAATTACTTTTTGCATAACTTAATTTTGCAATAACCTATAGCATTTTGGTACTAGTAATGTAGTAATAAGTACTGTGCTAACAACAGAAGTTGGTAGAGAAGCTTTGGAGAGAACCACATCTGAGTGGCATTTTGGCAGTTTGTTAATCCAGACTCTCATGATTCCAGGACAAAACATTATGTAGGCACACAGCTGGCAGCTGGCAACGAACCCAGTGGTTCTGTTGTTGGGTTGGAGTTTTGCCATGCTAAACAAAATGTAGTTATATGTTGTGTGCAGTCCCCAAAGCCAGCACGGGATACCAGCCTGTTAGAAGCCTTAACTGAGACAGTCTTTGTAGCAGTGGTGTGCCGAAACGGATTCTTAATGTGCACAGAAAAATGGAGTACACAGTGAAGAGAGAAACTTAGCAGAAAGGGCTGGGATGGATGACCTAGCAGGACAGCACTTGACCTGCCTGCTGAAAAACAAAAATAGGTGATTACTACAGTGTGGTGCTGAAGAAATCAATGTGAACTGTATTGTTTTATGAAGGTTACAGGTCACAAGAAAACTGACAATCCTGGGGATCAACAGTATGTTACATGAAAAGTCATGTAATTTATTAAAATTCACGTATCCTTTGGTGCATTTGTTTTCTCAGGTTTTTTTTTCCTCTGTTTTTAAACAAATAAAAATCTTTTACAAGCTAGAAACTGACAACTGACACAAATTCCTCCCTGAGCTAGAGATCCTTAGTCTACTTATGCATGCTTATTAACTAGGCTCGTCACTATTGCTAAATTTAAAGTTGGAAATAAAAGAAGTGTAAGTACAGGGGAAGGTGTGGCACAAATGGACAAATGCCAGAAAAATATAAAGATGGTCCTCCATCTTTCAGGTGTCAGCCTGTCCAGATAATGCAGTGCACTTGTGGCAACAGAATGCAGCAGCATAAGTAACAGGTTCGGGTTTTTTTATTTGCTTGCTGGTTCGCATAGGAGATGTAATTTTCCTTATTGTCTGAGGTACTGAGGTTCACCTGAGGAGGAATAGTGGACAGTCTTTTCCAGAGTTCACTCTCCAGATGTTCACAACCACTTTTACTGTGCTGGCAATGATAAATGAAATGGGAGATGTCTGATGAGCAGACTACTGGACTGACATGCTAACTGCATGGCTTAAGGTAAACCCGAGAATGAGGAACTTCCCCCCCCTCCATCCTCTGAAGTGCATCTTAATAACTCGTGGTTTGTACAGCTAAAATGAAGCTCTGGGCTTACTGCCAGAATATTGCAGTTGCCTGGTCAACAATATTTCACACTGGAGACTAAACAACGGTTGCTCATTGTTCGCGGTGTGAAATGATGTGAACAGCCACGTGAACTGAGTCCCTTCACTTGACTGCTTCCTTCCTCATCCTTCCTCTGCTTTCCATTGCAGTTAGAAACATTTGAGGGTCAAAGCTGCCTTTCATAAATGGGAACCACTATCTGCTGCTACTGTCACTTAGAGAGGCCCCATGGTTTGCTCTGTACCACTGTGAGCCCACTCAGAAGCATCTAAGTACTGATACGACTGGCAACAAGATCAGGATCTTTCTGTGATACTGGCTGAAAAGGTAGGGAGAAGAGTGAAGAAACACAGGAAGAAAAATTAAGATATTTCCATACCTCAAGATCTCACCTATCAAAGCTGGGATATCTTTTTTTCTCCAGCAGGAAATTAGAGGCCTTGACTCCCAGAAATCTCTCATCACTTTGCAACTGCAAAATAGAAACACAATTTCACAAAAATATGTTCAACAATTTTTTCCCACTTCTTTCAAATAGCAACTCAAAACTACGGTAAATCTTATTCAGATCCCTCACAGTTCCCAAAGCGTAATTTTTTTCTTAACACAGTTTGTTACACCTTTCTTGGTTTATCCATCTGGGTATCCCAGGCAGTGACTACATGCTCTCTAGAAAACTAGTCATTCCAGTATGCTCTCGATATTAGGACCCTGTGCTCCTCAGCCTGGAAGGTTTCTCTAACTAGGCCTTTGGTTTCAGCAAGAGTTTCCTGTTGGTAATCTAGAAACTTATATAAAGAGACGTTTTACTTACCTCTCTCTTCCAGTGAAATGGAGACAACCTGTGACCTATTGCTTTTAAGACAATTTTCCACAACCAGCTCTTGCGATCCTTCTACTTGCCAGAACTTGGTGTAAACTAGCATTACCTCTTGTGAGCAATCTTTCGGCAAGGCGCACCCCCATTATCATGTCCTGAGGCAGCCGGGCCCTGTGAGTTTTAGTGGTCCATGTTCAGCTGTCCGGATGTGATGAACCCACCCTTTCCTGAAATGTGTTATTTCAGTCAGGGCTTAATTCTCTGACAAAGTTGTGAGGTCTGCTATTGATGTCCAAATCTCACCTCCAAACTATAAACTCGTATTTTGTCTCCATAAATTCTGCAGTCTGATGATGATCACAATTATTATCAAAAGACCTTAAGGAGGGTGGATGAGAAAAAATAAATTACCACGCGATTGAGAACCTGCAGAGGAGCTTTCAAGGATGACACAAGCAACAACATATCAGCACCACCTTCTGCCAGTGGGGACAAACTACATGGTTTCTACTTACAGGCTTGGCAATATTTTGGGTGAGCTACAAAAATTCACCCATGCTTCTAGTATGTAAGTGAAATAATTGAGCAATTGGCTGCCTGAGTTCCATAATGAGGAGTCTAAGATGAGTCCGCAGTGAGAAAGAAATGAAGACGCTTAACCAAGACGACCGTTTCACTTTGAAGACATGTTAGTGAGATGCTGAAAGCGTTTCAGAAGTGATAAACCTAGCTGCGGAGAACTTTTCTAAAACAAAACTCCTTTGTTTAAAATTGAGTTACAATTTCTAAGTGACAATAGAGCTTTTACCTGCTACCTCATTTCCAAAATACCACGCGCTTCAAGTAAAGAAGTAATTTTTAAGGCTATCCTTGATATTACAGTACCTGCCTAACAATCCAAGGTTAGCATCCTTCTTAACAAACACAAAGCAATTCAGACTTCCCCATGGCACTTCTGATTATTTCTAGATTTTATTTAGCACTGACTTCGTTTCAGGATCTACTAATTTCAAGGCGATGAGCAAACATAGTATCTTGGCAGGTTTTCCACTTGCTAATCAGTGCTCAGGAGGAGTTTTACAGAATAACCTCCACATCTTTTCCTGTAACTTGTTCACGGTGCACACATGCAAGAGTTGAAGGTTCACGGGCAGAAATCAGTTGCGGCATATAATTCACTTTTTAATGCCTTGTTAATTAATCCTAATTCTAATTCACTCAAACAAAGCCTTGTTGACTTTGAAAGTCTTCTGGCTTTTATTCCAGTTTACCATGATACAGCTCTCAGACTGCGACCTCTTTCCTCCCACTATCACACAAATTGCATGGTTACAGGTTTGCTCATCTGCAAAGCACAAGCAAAAGCCTCGTTTGAGGCCCGGACACTGGTCTGACAGGTAACAGTCCAACACGTTTCACCTGAGTGCTGCTGATTCGTCAAGTATCAAAGTGAGCTGGCTTTGCAGTGCGTGCCAGCAGCTGCTGCTAGGCAGGACAACGCTAGCTGGCTGTGCTCGCTGAACGTTACTTGTGTAGGAAGAGCTCATATTCAGTTAAACGAACAACTGAAGCATTGCACACAATCCTTTGTGACGGTACTCTAGCAATGCCTTGTGTGCTGTTTGTTTTACAGAAAGCATTAAAACCGTGTTGAGTGACTCAGCCACTCCGTGTCCCGGGTGTGCTTAGCTCTGTCCTTACCAATACAAACTGACATGACAAAATGGCACTTCTGAAGTAGTTTCATTTGGCAACTCTACCATCTGATATTTAAGTATTGCCTATAACTCAGGCATCAATAAAAATATTCCCCATTGTCATGCTTACACGATGTCCTGTTGCAGACGTGACATGTGCAGCTACAGAAGTAGAGTTGAGTGGGAAACAGGACTTTACATGAGAAGATGTTTGCAGGACTATTTCTTTTGGTTCAAATAATATTTTTCTAACTGAAAATTTAGAAAAACATCTCCTGTTTTCCTGGGGGGAAAAAAGTGAAACCGTTAAGAAAGTGAGGAAAACTTTGAGCACATTTTTAAAAGTGGCACTGTTTCTTAGTCTTGGAAAACAGCACTTCTGATGTTGATTCTTAGAGCAAAAAGCTAGAAAGAGGAAAAACAGGCTCTTTTACACGCTGTGTGTCTCTCAGCTTCTGTCACTTGAAAACCCAAGTGGCGTCACTCCAAATTTTGAAAACAAGGGCTGAGAAAGGACTGTTCTGAACTTACTTTGATAAAAATACAGAAGGTATACGAAGCGGTAACTTCTTTTCCCCTCCTACCTCTCTAGATTCAGTGAAATACCATCTTCCAAGAAAAAATGTGTTTGCCTTCTTTCCTACCACATCTGCGCTCAGGTTTTCTGGGATGAAGCGAGCGCCTAAGGGCGGGTGCGATCCCTCCGTCACCCGCACGACGTAAAGGATGTGCACAAGCAACTCATCTGCTGGGATAAAGCGATCCTTCACACTTTGCCCCACAACTTCTGACACAGCCCGTCAAGCCAGCGACCGCAGGTGATTCCCATGAGCGTGGCCGCTCATGGCGGCCGTTAGCCTTTGCTCGCTCTTGGGTTTGGTGGCCTCCGCTGGAGGACGGGGTGGGAGACGCGGTGCCGTACGCTGGGTCTCCGCTCCGGCTCTGCGTTTCGGATCGCTGGGCCCGAATGCCTGGCAGCGGCCTCAGCGACAAACGAACCGACGTGAGGGGTTCTCCCTGCGCGGCGTGCCGAGCCTCTCCTCGCCCCGGGCACCGGGCACCGGCACCCCGAGACCCAGCGGCCCCGGCGAAGGCGGACAGCGGCCGCCCGGGGTGCCGGTCCCCGCGGCCTGCCCGTCCCTGGGGACCGGCCAGGGCCGCCTGGCAC
>Ga0065711_1007165_pt1 | contig 18495 bp, 6 predicted proteins | sample Hoacrofraction12_FD_59098 | JGI IMG/M metagenome (GOLD analysis project Ga0065711, IMG submission 59098) | Hoatzin crop microbial communities from Cojedes, Venezuela - Epithelial fraction 12 v2 (version 2) | ecosystem: Host-associated > Birds > Digestive system > Esophagus > Crop | place...
CATTGTTTGTCTTTTCATGCTACATCTATCTACCAGTCTAAATTCTGAAAGACAGGGAAATATCAAAAGTTTTATTCCCAGAACAGTCATTCACATTTTTTTACCTTTTAACGTGAGTAATTGAAATCACATTGACACAACAGGACATTGTTCAAGTAATATTTTGATTTACCATTTTTCACCACCCTCATCCATTGCTATCAAAAATGAATTTTAACCAGGAGTGATATGTATACAAACCTGATGATTTGTATTCATAAGCATCTAAAGTTACAAGGAATCTCCTGCTGTGGTTAGTCAAGTTAATGCAGATGCGAGCAAAATTACTTTACTCATAGCCTGCAAGAGTTTTAATAATATTATTTCTGTTTCTTTCAAAATTCTGAGAAACACTAGCCAGATAAATAATGCCTTTTGATTACTGAGCATGTTCCTTTCTTCAAGCATCAGCTTTGGACTGTAAGCATCAGCTCAAACAGGGTTTTTTTGCTTTGGTTCCTTTTTTTCATTTTTGGCTGTCTTAGCTTTTTGCCTGGGTATGTGCGTTCTTCAGTCCTACTGCTATGTTCCAATATGCTAGCAATATTTTTCCTTTCACTGGCTCATTTAACCTATGCAATAAAGATGCTTGTCATCTCATAAGGTAAGTGTTTTCCCTAGAAATTGCTACAGAAGTTCTTATCTGAAACTGGACATTTCTATTGATTTTTGAATTGATATTAGCAGGTCTGTTTCTGCCTTCTTTTTAACAATTGACTTCTAGACCTCCACATCTCTTGAAAGAAATATTGTGGTAAATTGCGATGACCCAATGTAATCTTGACCCGCTCTCTTTCTTCTCTTGTCCCTCAGTGCTCTACTATTCTAATAGCTTTTCTTATGCTCCTTACAATTAGTTCACAGAAAATTAGAAGAGATAATGGTTAATGAACAACTGCCACTCGCTGTCAGTGAAGTGCTATGAAGGAGAAGACACTTTCAGAAGTCAGAGAAACGAGATGGTATTATAGGGACAATGAGCTGTCTAGAGGTGGGGAAAAAAACTGGGAGAAAACTGAAATTTTCCTTGATCAAGACTCTGTTGAGACCTTAAGAATATTCATTTCTGTGCGACACTCACTCAGGTCAAACTTTGAAGAGCTTTTCTATCCATGAATACATGTGGTGAAATGACCCCATGTCAATTTAGGCTGGTGTCCTGGGTTCAGCTAGGATAGAGTTAATTGTCACAAGAAGCTGATTGGGCTGACCCAAACAGCCAATCAAATGGGAGATTCTATACCATGTGATGTCAGGCTCAGTATTTAAGTGGGGAGCTGGCTGAAGGAGAGGCTTTTGCTACTCAGGAGCAAGCTGAGCATTGGGTGGTGAGGACACTGCATGTTGTATCTGTTTTTTATCAGTGTTGTTAATGATTGTTGTTTTCTTCTCCCTTTGCCATTCTGTTAAACTGTTCTCATCCCAACCCAAGAGTTTTGCTTTTTTCCTTCTGATTCACCTCACCATCCCACCAGAGAGAGGGAAGGAGTGAGAGAGTGACTGTGTGGTTCTCTGTTGCAAATTGAGGCAAAACCACAACAGCTGGTGATACCATTAAAAATAATCTCCTAGTCTTTCATAGGCTTGTCTCAGACCCTTTAGAAAATATATGAAAAAAATGCTTCCTATTATTAAACCTGTATAATATTAAAGTACCAGTATTTATATCCTTGTCAATGAGTGCCTTCACTGACCTTGTGGTCAGCACCCTGAGGTGGCCAGTTTATTCTTACTTTCACCAGCACAGAAATCCACAATATCTGGCATATCTAGATAATTAATTTATATGTATGATTGTTGCTATCTTTGGATGGCAAGTTTACCATCTCCATGATGAAATGAACAAAAAAAATAGCTAAATAGAAAACATTTTTCCAATTATTGCATAATTACTGAACAACATAGATCTCCTTTAAGTGATTGGCAGTAATATTTTATGACTGTATTTCTGCAACAGTAATTTACCTGGCTTCAAAATACATGATTCATATCTGAGCATCTTTGACAAGTGCATGGTTGACTAACCAATATGTGTGCCAGCTGTGATCTTTTTGCTTTTTGAGTTTACTTATATGTAATTTGTGTTCAAACTACACTTTCAGCACGTTGGGCCTTTCTTGTGAGTTTGGAGATTCATTTTTTGCCACCATTAGGTTGCATGATGATAGATGCTGAGGGCCACATTTTTAAGGCTCGGTAATAAGCATGAGCTACAGGTATTTGCCTATGCAGACGTTATCATGTGGTGCATTTTTTACCTGCAGTTCAGAAAAGCCAGAGCTAATGGTTTCATGATAAATAAGACTGACAGAACAGGAATATCACTTTAGGAAGCAGCATTTCAGGAATACTGGAGAATAATCCCACTTTGGTAGACTCCCCATACCCCTACAGTGAAAATGGAGAAGCTTTTTTCTGCTGCTCTTTTGGATTTAACAATAGTCACATCCAATTTAAAGTGGTTACTTTCAGAAGAAGATCCCATACAGGATAAAACTCTTGAGCAGGATATTTCTATTACTTATTTCCCTAATCTTGCTTAGTCAGAAACACCCCCAAATGTGGTTTAAAATGCTGTTTGTCTTCATCCAGGCAAAAGATCAATTCTGTTGTGGAAACACAGTGCACAGTATGGGATCAAACTAATCAATTCGAGCAGGCCTTGGTAAAACTATCTACTACTCTGCAATCCAGTAGCATCAAAGCTAATTAATACTTTACTCAGCTTTAATGAATGTATTAATGGTTAATATTTGTGTTTAAGCTACTCATAACTCAATAATCTTATTACATTTGCATTATTAATAGGGCAGGTATGCGCCTCTGAGCTGACTGATCATAAAACCTGTTAACCTAGATTTCCGATATGTCTCCAGTTACGTCCAAGCAATACCAGTAATCACTGTGGGCAGGATAGCAGGGAACAGATTCAGTGGCCTCAGATTCCAGGTGACTGTGACTGAAGAATTACAATGACAAATCCATTTTAAACCATGTGTGAGCTGATCTAGGTGGTGACAGATGTCTAAAACCAAAGACTAAGTGCTCTGGACTGAGATTCCCAAACTCTTTCAGCTCAAACCCCCTCTACAAGGAAGTAGCAAAACTGAAAATAAGAGAAAAAAGAAAAAAAAAAAAAAGCATAAGCATGGAGTAATCCACTCTGCACAAGAGAGAATTTCCATTACTCTCTTTACCACACTGCACACATAAAAACCTACTGTGTAGTGCAAGCTTATTTATTTAAATGAATCTGTGGGTTGTTCAGGTGGGATATGAGTAAATAAACCAAGTACTTCTCTAATGTATGTTAGAGAAGAACAATATTTTGCAGTTTCCCTCCTACAGTCTTTGTGTTCTACAAAGAGAAATAAAAAAGTACTTCATCCTTTTCAGCAGTCTTGAAAGCCTTTGCTTATTCGTACCTCCTTACAATAGAGGACAGATAATCATCCCGAAAGGGGAAGACAACATTTAAACACTGTGGAGAGAATATGCAGTTAGATGAATTCCACATGAACAATAATAAAAAAAAGATATGAGGAAACAGCAGTTCATTCCTTTGGAGACTCATCTTTTTAATGCACTATTTCCACAGGATCTTCTAATTGCTGCTTGTGGGACTGCGTGTTTTCTCTTGCAACCTTGGTTTAGAAATTTGTTACACTGGTTGGTACGTTGTTCTGCTTTTTTATTTTTAGGCTTGAGAAATTTTTTCTTATGCTTTTTCCCCTCAGATATTTTCCCCATATCTCACATTGTCTTGTTCATGTTGTTACTATCAATGAAATTTAAGCTTATATGATGTTGTGAAGCTGAATCCTCTTTTATTGCCATACTTTCTTATGTGGTGGGACAGCAGTGAAATCTGCCGGTTAATCAGTTCTGAAGTCCTACATGCAGGCAGGAGGATGTGCTATTAATTATCCAGTGAGGTGTACCTGCATGATTAACGTGAATTCATTTTCCATTCGGCGCTGTATTGCTTCTCTAGTTGCAATATCTTCGTTGGAACTACGTATAAAGGGAATTAAAGGGGGAAGAAGTCATGCTGTGTAAAACCTCAAGCAAAGAACACAAACCTCATGGCTAAAAAAGGAGACAAGATCAGGCAGCAATGCCATTATCCTGGTTGTACTGCCCGGATGTTTCTCACATTTTCCGGTGCAGCTCTTTATTATCAGCTGCCACATGACAAGTTGCATAGTTAAGGCCTAGTAAGGAAGGTAGTCTGTCACAAGACTGAAAAAAAGCAGGACAACAACACGCTTTCACCTCTTTTCACAGCTTTGATTTAACTGGTCAAAAATGTTCCTCTATTTTGCATAGGGCTGAGAAAATCTCTCATCATAAATAATGTATTAACCTAATTTCACCCCTTTTACTATGTGAAATGTTCCTGAGTAGATTTAAAAGTATTTCTTTTGAATAGGTATCAATGTTTGAAAGGAAATTACCAGGTTTTTTACCTGGACATTATAGTTCCATACAAACAGGTGACACTGTAAATTGAGAACATCTAATCTTACCTCTCCGTATATTATTTGAGAAGCATTTAAGAAATAACTTCCAAGAAAATATTCATAGCTAAAATTAGCGTGTTAGGAATATCTCGTGCAACTGAAGCTCACTTATCAAGACCTTGAGGAAAGTCATCGTGAAGGACTCAAGCTCAAATAAAAATTAATTACTTCTTAATATACCAGTAAAATTATTGCTATCACTTGATCTGTTTTATTAACAAGAGTCATAGCTTTCTAGGATAGACAATATCATCTCAGGTATGCGAAGGCTATGTATTTATATCCAGATATCAAACTGCTCTAAGACAAATTGCCTATGTTTAACTAAAACGTGCCTCAGGATTACAGCAAATCTCTTATTTCCCTTGATGCAATTCTGTTATTTCCCTTGAAGTTCTCTGTGAAGAAGGTTCAAATGGCAGGAAAAACAACTTCCGAGGTAATGCAGGAAGATACAAAATGAAAACTGTGTCCAGATCTCTGCTGGAAAAAAACAATTACATTTCACGTAAGCAGCAGAGATCAAATAAGACAGCAAGAGCCTGACTGCCCATCAGTCTGTTAAGGGCAGTGAGAGTCAATGGAAGATCAATATGTTTTGGGTAAGGCCTTGAAAGAGACCTCTAAATGTGCATAATTAGCCATTCTTGAAAGTGTCAAAATAGTTCACTGTAAAACACACTTGCATATGTGAAAACATGTGAGAATACACGCACAGCTTATACCCACGTGAAATCCAGGCTGACCACTGCGGGTGAGAGCAACTAGAAAAGCCAGAAGAATGACAGCAGCTAACCCCTAGAATATATATTGTATCAGTCAGTCATACTCTGGCCTTGTGAGAGCGTGGATTAAGACTTTCATGTGAATGCTTGAAAACCCGTTGGTCGGGCCTTTGGGATCACTGGTGGTTTTCAGGGTGAACAGCAGCAGCAGAGGTTTGTTCTGCTTGTAACCATGTATAGGAAATGAACATTAATCCTCTACTGCATCTGAATAACAGAAGCTGAGAGACCTTACTTTGGAGTTTTAGGATAATATTACACTGTAATTAATTAAGGGCTAATGTTACACTGTCAGTAAAGACTAGCTGCCATCCAGGAGCATTGCATCTTCTGTAAGGATTCAAGCGAAGTAAGTTCTTACTATTATTACCTTTCTAAAGCAACATCACAGGAGCTTTTTCTACCAGGTCCTTTGTGAAAGTTTGGGGTGCCCAAGTCTGGGACAAGGCGAGTCTGGACCCCTGCTTCAGCCCGTTGTAAATGAGGTTCTCCTTTTGGCATTTGGAGGGTCTCACCAGACGGAGCTCTGTGTTTTGCAGTTAATGAAGTTCAGGAGACAAATCTGTTGCTTTAAGAAGCATTACTAAAGCTCTCTTCATGCCAAGCAAAAAAAACATTTTAAAAGAATCTGGTGGTCTATTTATTATCCTCTGGGTGTCAGCTCATAAGTCTCAGGAACTCTAAATGAAGCTGTAGGGATGGATTGTTTACAAATATTTGTATCTGGCTGCAGACACTCCAAACACACCAATACAAAAAGCAGCTATTCTTCATTCAACACAAATAGGCTTTTACTTTGCAGTGAATAATCCACAAACAGATTTATTCTCTGAATAGTTAGCAATCCTCAAAACAGCAATATTTTTTTCAACCAGGCTAGGATTCCTCTTTTAATGATTGAAGGAACTAAATGATACAATTAGGGTTCCTTCTTTTGACTCTCTTGTGACATTAGACTGGCATTTGCGAATTGTAAACCTCTGGTGGTTTTAGAGCAAAAACCCAGAAAATGCACAAAACGGAAAGATACGAAATGTACCTTCACCCCCTCAGGGCGGGATTGTGTATCTATTCTGCTATAATGTACATAACACCTATCTAACATAGCGCGTATGTTTTTACTGTCTGCTAGAGGATACTCAAACTCTCAGGCTATTTACTAAAGACCAATTTTTGCGATACCATTGATCCACCGAACACTGGAACTGTCATCCTCTCTCAGGAGTAGCTGCAGCAGCAGCTGAAACACAATACTTTCTTCTGCACTTCTCTGTGGATTAAGCCCTCGGCATACACATAATAGACACTCTCTTTGTGAAGATTATATGCCACTGGTATCAGATAAAAGAAAGAACAATAATATGGTAATATGTTTAGAAAATGTGGAGGAATTACAGATCAATCATTCTCTGCTCAGTGTCCAGAAAGATACCAGAATAAATAGTCAATCTATTTATGCACTTGGACGATAAAAGATGATAAGAAAAGAACCAGCATGGAAGTTTTGAGAACAAATCATCTCAAGCTAACCTAATGCCTTTTGGTGATACGGTAGCACTGTTGTGGCGAGGGAAGCAGCAGTAGATGCCTGCAGGAGAGGAGCTGTGGTGGGAGACAGTAGGAATGTCATTAACAAAGAAAAACAGACACCAAATTGGGAGAAACAAACAGCAACAGTATGTTTTAATTGTGCAGGAATTCTTCAAGGCTGCTCGTCAGTAAGATGACAACTGGGGTACTCCAGCCTGTCTTGGACCCAGTACATCTAAAAAGACGTGGAGTAACTAAAGAGGATTCTGAGGAGCACATGCCAAATAGTCAGAACTGTGGAAAACATGAAGTGTGAGGAAAGCCTGAAATGACTGAAGTTGGTTAGTCTGGAGGAGGATGGTGAGGGAGGTGAAATGCCTTCACATAAGTGAAAGGTTATTCTAACCTACATGGCATGTGGTCTAGCTCTGTCCTCTGTGAGGAGGAAGGCTGTAAAGTCCCATCAGGGACTCCATCAGTCCTCCCCATCAGGGAGGGGACAGGAAAATTTCCATTAATAAACTGCCAGGGAAATTTAGGTTAAACACTAGGAAAAAAAAAATGTCCAGCCTAAAGGCTAGATAGGTAGTGGAACAAATAATGTAGAAATCTGTGGAACTCCCACCAGTGGAAAGACAGGTTAAGCAGACGCTTATCAGACATGATTTAAGTCAGGTTTATGCTATCTTGAGATAAAAATCATGGAGTGGGCGACTTTATAATAACCCTGCTTCGCTTATCCCTGCTTTATATGACTCCATTTTTACTTTTGTCCTGACATCCAGCTTAAGCTCAGACTTCATTAAAAAATTTGAAGCCAAATAACACATCTATGGCTTTTGTGGTCCACTACAAACCATTTCAATTGGCAAAATTGATGGCTTTTGAGTACACCACAGTACAGCAACAGGTTTCAAATGCATCTGGGAAGAAGCTCCCTGGCTTTTGTTTTACTCCTCCATCTGATCACCCCCAGCATGAAATCACCACTGATGCCTTTGCAATCACACTTCAGTTCCCCGGCATTTGCAGCAATTCCTCCATGATGGCTACAGCCTCTTCAGGAATCCTCTTGTAAAATGTATTTCCTCATTTTCTTTGTTCCAAAGACTGTATCTTTTTCAAACGCTTTTCATCGTGATTGTAGTTCAACTACTACTGTTTTTCAAATGTCTTTCTGCACTTGGGCCCCGTTCTAGCTAATGTACCATGTGCCCTTGAGTTAAATTAAGTCAAAATAGATCAGCCCCAAAAGTTTTCACAGGCTTGCGTGAGTTCTTTTGAAGTTCTGCACAGTTTGCTAACACATTGCTTATAAAGCATACACTAAAGATGGTGATTATTGGAAATATAACTACATTAATTCTTCCGTTGTGGGGAGTAAAGCATTGAGATTATTAATATAAATTAAAGGATGTGCCAGAATCACAGACTTAAGACAATTTTAAGCTAATGACCTACCAGAGACCACAGGTGTAACAGTGACACAGTGAATTATGAATGATTCTTAGGAGACAGGATGAGCTCTGATTGCTGGTTTACTTTGTCCCCCAAACCCTACAAAATAAGGTGAATGGGATTAAAATTTGTACCTTCTTTTTTTCTAGTGCCCAAACCCTGGAGATGACAACCAAGAAAATAATCTGTGCTCCGCAGGGATGATGGGCAGAATGAGTCACAGGTTTACATATGAGGAAAATAATTCTGATAGGATGGATAGTAAAACATTGGAATAAATTGTCAAGAAATGTTTTGTAAGATGCACCTGATACTGCAGCCTGCAGGAACAGAACCGACAGCTATCTTTTCAGATAGAGCAGAAGTATGGTTGATCCAGTCTGGGGCAGAGGGGATGGCACGCAGATGGAGGACTTCCCAATGCCCACTCTCATTCTCTTATTTTACCCATTGCAGGGAAAGGAAGCCATATTTTGTAAGAACTATCGGGTTTTATAAACAAACATAGTGGAAAATAATGCATTTTAACAGGACTATTACAAACCTGTGACTCCCCAATCTCATTCAAAGGAAGAAGGCTTTGCTACAGATGCTGATGACTGCACAAAAGTTCAAACTGGAATGTATGGAAAAATCAAAACTTTCCTGGAAATCTGTGAATATTCAGGTTTGGGTGCTTTGATTGAACCCATATGCAATTAATTCATATTGTTTTGAAGCTGAAGAGGTCACCTGGACATCTTCTGGACCATGACCATCAGGAGGTGTATTCAGAGAGAATTACTGTTGTTTTATTTCTCTCGGAGGAGTATCACACAAGTTACCATAAAAGTGGTGTTGCTGCACACACATTCTTCTTTCAATAATAATTGATTAAGTGGAAAGCAGTTCTATATGCAATACATTTTTAAGGAAAACGTAAGACTTGGTTCACAAATCTGAAACCTAAAATATGTGAGGTATATCACCAAAGACAAAAGGAAACTCTGCTTGCCTCTATTACTGATGAAACTATGAAGAAAAACCGAAGCGTAGGTATGGACTTGCCCTGCTGTCTTTCCACTCAAATGCACCTTGGCAGGCTTTGATGCATGGTAGCTGAGTGAAATTCCATGAGATAGAGGAGATCAAACAATTTTTCAGTTGTTCCAATTTCAATTTCCTTTCCAGTCTTAAAAGCCATGAAAATTTGCCTGTTGAGTAATAGAATCTCTTCTTCTTCCTATTCACAGCTCATTCCCTGCATTAGCACCCAGCCTCCTTGCAGAATCTGCCAGCTGGGGCTATCTTCCACCCTTAGTTCTCGATATCAACAGTGATCCAAAAATAATTCTCAGAAGTTTTGGTGCAACATTCCATTATTAATTATCTTTTTTTAATACACCAAGTTTATGGAGAAATTCAAGAGACATCATGTTTATATGTAGTTGTAAGAGTCAAGATCTCAGAAAAAATCAACCTCAGTTGAAGACATTTATCTTAATTTTCTGATCCCAGTTCTTATTTTTTGAGAGTAATGGAGGTTTAGTATGTTCTTGCACTGTTGATTCCATGGACTTCTCTCCAAGAGTAAATATCTGTAGAGTCAGAGCCAAAGGTTTCTTCAAATTAGTTGCTCAGTAGCCAACAGGCATTTGTTATTATTGTTCATGAAGTCCTGTTCTCATGAGACAAATACACAGAGGCAACTTTTGTATTTCACTTTGTTGAATTCAATTTATAAGATCTTCCAGCTAAGTGGTGCTTCTTTGCTTCTTGTGGATTTCTTTTTTAAGATTATGTTTTCATCCAATTGTCCTTCTAGAGATTTACAGTAAAAACAACTAAGGACACTTTGTCCGTAACCCTTTCATAAAGTGATTGAAAAGTTCAGCTGAATACGCTCAGTGCATTTTTGTTCTTGTCATCCTTCACAGATTTACTTCTATCCATTCCATCTAAAAATATTGTTTTGTTTAAGAAGAAAAAACCCTATCCTTGTGACAATTTGCATAATATGTTAATGCTGATATGCATCGAGACATCTGGATGGCATTTTAATATCTCATTCTCATTCAAACAACTAGAAACCACACAGATGGGAGAGACAATTTTAAGAGCATTGTTGTAAACAAATAAGGCAGCCAGGAAATCAAACACACTCGAAGATAGGCTTTAGAGTCTCTGCTGCTTTCTGTGTGAGAATCTGCATATGACATGTTTTGACTGCAAGAGAGGAGCCTTCTTCAGTTCCTGATAAACTAAGTGGTAAATGCAGAATTTTCAGCTGAGATTGGGGAACATTTTCTGGGAAACATGTTACCCTGCCCAGCATAGCTGGCACCACAGATTATACTCCACCCTTGTGAGACTGAGTTATCCGAGGCTGGAGATGCTGCTTGGCAGACTGTGTGTTTTATTTTATATTATTTTCAATTAGCAATAGAAATATGAAAAAGCCTGATGGCTTCAGGAAGAAGACATGTAAATTCTCTTTTCATACTTTACATAATAATGTACCTTCTAGTAGTTATTTGCTCCTGTTGCTAAAAATTCATCTACATGAAGTTGTATAGGACTCCGTAATCCCCCGCAGTCCTCTTTAATCTGCTTCTCTTCTGTGCCTCTTTAGAGGTATGTAATCTTTCTGAACTAGAGCAACTGCTGCAAGCGCTGACGTGTTGGATGTCTGCTCAATTTGCTTGTGGAAGAGCTATTCAACAGCCTTTTCTGTAGGTGGAGCTGACGTCCCAGCAGATGCCGCAAACTGGTGTATCTCTCTGGATTGCATTAAAATTACTCACTCCTATCTTTATCAAATAACATCATAAACTGATTGTTTTTCCCTTCAGTCTAGCTGCTCTTGGATCTCTTAGCAGTTATGGCTACAGATCCCACACAATTAATTTCACTGACCTTATAGAAGTTTCCAGGAATTCAGCTGTACTCAGTGAAGCACATAATACAAGTCTCCAGGACCTCCTGCTTCATCTCGTGTAATGCAGTGAAAAAGTTTCTATTTACTTTCTATCCCTTTGCTGTGTAATTATAAAGAAATTAAAATACTACAAAAGCTATTGAATTTTACATTACAGAACTAGGTGTCTAAGGCTCTACTGGTAACCCGAGGAATGTAGAGGTAGTGAACACCAATGAGCTATTCGGAAAAAGTTTGTGCCCAGTTCAGTCTAGTTAGCTGAAGACCATGGGACTCTTGCATTTGAGGTCAGAAGCTCATGGGAAGCTGGTGGGTAACAAACTCAGAAAGCAGATTATCAAGGGAACTTGTGAAAACGGTTGTGCCTAAAATATTTCCGCTGTCCCTCTCGTCTCAAAACAGTGGATTTGTATCTGGTAAATGCTGAGAAGGGAATGGAAGGCAACCCACAGAAATGAAAGACAAAACGAATGGAAATTCAACACAAAAAAAGGCCTTCAGTCACCTCTCAAACCTAGAAATAAAAACAATGCTACAGCATAAAATAAACCGACAGAAGCCTTTCAGAATGAACAGTGAATAAACCAACTTTCCTTCACGAGTGTGAGCTGCTGCTAGGCTGATGCCCATCCCCGTTAACCTGCGGGTGATGCCCACTACTGGGTGATATTTGGCTTTCCCATAGATGTTTCTCTTGGGCTCTTTTCTCTCTCACACTTTTCTTTTCTTTTAAAACCACTCTGCCCCCAAGTTGGTTGCCCTGACCAAGCTGTGAGCCAGGTAGCTGCATGGATTGAAGACTGTCTCTGCGACTAGGATCATGAGCTTTTGGCAGGCGAACTGGAGGTGGCAGGAATGGGAATCTGGGTTGGCAAGTCTTCTGCAGTCTAATGCAGCTATGAAAACTTTATGTGCCATATTTTAAGTTTGCCTTAAAAAAAAAATAAGAAAGAATAAAACTTTAATCTTAAGCATGCTTACTTTGACAAATTTAGTTAGTGTCTGGCAGAAAAGGGAGGATAAAAATAGTCATTTAATTTTTAGTCTGCAAATTGTAAGATTGCAAACAGCATTTGCTCTCAAAGATGATTCTTTACTTTGTTCACACAGCTGGATTTTTGTGATGTCTGGGACGTGCTTAAAGAAAATCACGATCTAATTGTTCGTGCTTCAAGCAGGTTGATGACGGAGCTATTGTGGCAGGTAGAACGGATGGAAAAACATTAATAACAAATGGTGCAAGCGCCTCCCTCTGATCACAGAGTGCTGGAAAGCAGGAAAATGATTAAATTATGATAGGAATAGTCACAAAGCAAGAGACAGACACTGTTAAATCACGGATTTATTCTTTGTTCTTAGACAGATGGTGCTGCTGCCTCACCAGGCTTGGCAGGCTGGTAGAGGAGGAGACAGCTCCAGTAAGAGGAGTGCCTGGCCGAGAGGTCATGATCAGTGCCACGGAGCTTTGGGACATGCCTCCACCTCTCCTGCCCTGCGAATAGCACTTTCCACCTACCTTGGTTTACAGCAGAGTGCAGGTCAGAGAATCCAAAGTTATTTCTGAAGAAGTCCATCATTTTTCCAAATATCAATCTTCCTGCATCTCAAAAAAAAACAACAAAGAGGCATTTTTATAGGATTGCAAGAGCTTTTGGTGAAAGGTTTTCATAAAATATGTATGAATGCATTGTATGTACACCATAAAAAAAGAAGAGATATATCACAGAAGATCATATTTTTGTGTCATCTTTCGTGAGGTAATATAGATCAATTGATTCTAAACTCTTGTTTTGCTGGTACAGAAACAGTGCAAAAACCACCGAAGTAACTGATGCTGACACCACAGGAAGAGTTATTAGCTAATGAGTTATCTCTCTTTGGATCTGTGACTTAGACAATTCCATACTGAAAGAAATTCATTTTGTTGTCTACTATTCTTTATCAACTGACGAAGAACAGAAAAGGTGCTCCAAGACACTCATTTAAACCACAGAAACATTAAAGCAAGTCAGCTGAAAATTTATGAGAACTTTTACACAAAGCATATGATGTCTTGTTCCTAAAACATGTTTCCAAAATGAATGCCTTTTTTTAAAAAAATGAAATTTCTCCAAAACAATGTAGCTGATTATTTAGGCTGCCTAATTAAATTTGAGGATCTGAAAGCAACTGAAAATAGGGTATTAATTCAGGTAGTATTTATCTGCATTATGACTATAATCCTGCCTGTTTGAATAGGTGGAGAAGAAGAATCACAATGCCTGAAGATCATTTGAATTTGTTATTAATTTGTGTAGCCCTAGGTAACAGAAAATCAGTTGGTAGGTTGAGAGATCACACTAGCCAATCTTTTAAAGAATTTCCTAAAACATTATGAGGAATTTCGATTCCTTAATTCCTGTAAAGAAGCCTTCGTTGCAGGTATGTGCACAATAGCATTAGATGGAGATATTAAAATTTCTATCAGTGTTATCATGGTGATTTCAAAAGCTACATTATTAAAAAAGAAGCACAATTAAAAGGGAAGGGGCTCCTTTCAAGTTGTTCCAGGCTTTAGTTATTTATCTTAATCAATTACAAAAAAAGGTGGGATTGTCTCCTCCATTTGCATGCCCAGAATAGCGCTTTTGGAATTGTTCCAATATTCTGTGTAATTTTAGACTTAGGACAGCTGCTCACTCTAGTCAAGCTAATAAAATTTCACAAAAAAAATACATCAGTCTGTGTGCAGATCTAGATGGAGGCAAAGAAGTATCAGAATACTTGATTAATCTCACTACGTTGCAGCAAAGCTACCCCTGCTCTCAGAAATGCTAGGGTGTGTGGTACCAGGGAAAGTCTTTGAGTGGAACCAAGTGCCAAGGCAAAAAATGGAAATGAAAGGGAAGAGATGCACTTTCTGAGATGGGATTTAATTGTGGTGTTGACTCTCTCTCTCTCCAGGATCCCATCGCCCAGCTGTCCTGAAGCAAACGACATACAAAATGCTCCGTGGTGCTACACTCCAGCTGTATGTGCCAGGGTAGCAATAGGCGGTGGAGTCCTAAGGATGGGGTTATTTACGCTCTGAATCAGGTTTATCTGGGAAATGGCTTACTTCTGGCATTGTGCTTGTGGCATTTGTGGAAAAGTCATCTTTATGGTCCTGCCTTCCACCAGCATGTCTTCAGACACAAGTGTATGTACGTCTGCCATGGAGCAGCCACCTGCAATACATTCGCAGATCAATTTACTGTCAAGAGGTTTGGAGTGGTTCTGTGCTCAGTTTGAGATGGAGTTGCCCTAAGCTGCTGGATTTCAGCAACTGTTTCCGAGAATTGTACTTACAGTACCTTAAGCCATTTCAAAGGTTTTTTCATTTAGACACTGGCAAGTGTTTCTGTGCCTAATGTTGTTCAGATTGGGATCTACTCTATAGGAATTCTGTGTTGCTCTTAGTCCTCCCTGCAAGCAAATGGGGAAGGAAAGGTTTCTGTAGCATATCTTAGTCCTGTAAAAACTTAACTGCAGACATCACAAATGAGCCAGCGTGATTTCCAAGTCATGCTTTCACTTCAGGGTCAGCCCTGGTGCCACCAGACTCATCTCACTTGTGCTTCAGTGGGAGCCTTTCCTCTGATAACCCATTTGTATCTCTCTAAAGATCGGTTTTGTTTTCAAAGGTAACAACACTTCCCTACTGATGCACTTTCCATGTATTATTAGATTTCATTGCTGCTATATCCTTCCTTTTTACAGACGAGTTGACCAACCCTCCTACCTTAAGGGGCAGAAAATCCAGATGCAGGTAAAGCCCTTGAAGTCCAGCAAAAGGGATTCTCATTCTGCCAATGCTCAGTAATTCCTCCTGTTTTTGTTTTGTGGACCATGTAACAAAAGACCTGCTGCATTCTTCTCCTCTAACACCCTGTCTTATTGAAACTCCTTCCACTCTTGATCACCATGCAAAATAGGTAGGGTCCTAAAACCGTATCAGCCAAACAAATTCATCCAGAAAGAACATGGAACATTCCTCAGCAATTTGTATGGAAAGGGTTCCACCTCTGTGGAGGAAACTCCATCTGAATGGAGAGGGGAAATGCTTTGGTTGTATGTCTGAAATATGTATTTGTGCACAGTATTTGTAATATAAATGGTACATTTTAATTTTCATAGCTCTTTTTTGTTTAGCAAAATCAGTTTTGCCCTCCTTCTTTGGGAGATGGATATCTTAATCATATTTATAGCATTTATAAAAATCATTCATAGCTTCTTACATGTTATGAGATCTGAGGTATCCAGCATATTTCTAGAAAGAAACCTCTTTTTTTCCCCAACCTAACAGGAGATAGGACTGCATTAGATTATATGAAATTTAAATGCATTAGCTGTTAGCCAAAGTGAATTTTCATATAAATTAATATTGTTATTGTATTTTGATAAAGCAATAGCATTTATGGAATTATGTAGACATCAATCACTTGGAGGTGTCTTGGAACAATTATTGACTTCATGCATCATCTGCTTCTTCACTTCAAAATTTGTTGCACTCTTCATAAATACCATATATCAACGAGCCATAAAACACATTTTAAATGCCTTCTAGCCCATCACAGACAATGTTGTTAGAAACCCCCCCCGAGCTGATGACATCCTAATATGTGGCTATGTAATTAAAATTTTGACATATGCAAAGAGTTGTAAAATAAATAAAAGAGTATGTATTGTAAATAGAATTTTAAAGGCTCTGAGCAGATGGTTCGTTTGTGAAAGAGGTATGGGGAGCGCCAAGAAATGACAAACAGATGGCTTAGGTGTGAAGGACAGGCAGGGAAATTTGGAAGAGTTGAGGATGTAATGGACAACTCTCTGGCTTTTTGCACACAACAAGTGAATCATGAGGCTTGAATAGAAGGTTAAACATTTTACATTTTTCTATTTGCAATTATATAAATGTGTCAGTGGAAAACGTCCAGCACTACAGCCTGATAATACCAATCAAGACAAGCCACGCTTCGTAGGCTTTAGGGACACAAAGTCTGTTCAAACTGCAGATATCACTCAAGGGATAACACAGACACTTCTGTCCCGAGTCATATGTGTGGGCTGAGTTGTCTTAATGCAGACAGAAATATTCAGAATTGTAGCAAAACCATATTGCCAATATTTACAGGTGCCTGAAAAATAGTTTTAGTCATGTACTAAATGAACCAATGTTTGCCAGCTGATTCTCCTTGCTTGTCTACTAACTGGTGTGTTAGTAGTATGCTGAGTGAATTCAGTTCCAATTTAGGTGATTAGATACCAAAATCATGACCAAAAAGGAATCTTATTTGGGCAGAAAGATCAGATCAAGTATCTCCTTTTTTTTAAGCAATGACAAGTCTTAAACCATGACCAGATTAAAATCGTGATGCTCCTAAGTCTATCCTTGAGTCTAATTTTTTGTTACATTTTGACTCATTCATATTTGTCCGACTGCAGGTAAGCTTGAAAAATACATCACCAGCTACAAACTAGCAGAGTTTCTGCACACGAATGGGCAAAAGATCACTTCTAGTAATCAAAATCGAATTTCCTCAGGCCTGTGAAGTGNGGNGATNTTGAGAGTGCCCTTTGATCACATTCTGTGTGAAAACTTCCTCAGTGTAGTAAAGGGGNTACATTTATGAACCCTTTNGCAAAAGTCAGTTAGTTTTGTCAGCAGGTCTTCATTCTGAAAATGACAACTAAAACCAAGAAAAANCTTAGGCATAGCCAAAGAAACNTCCTCATCTTATAGCAATGGCTGGTGTGTAACTGAGGTAGTAGAAACTTTTAAGCATCATGAAATGATCCTCTGTAGCTTTGGGAAGAGTTGACTGAACAGATTTTTCAAAGCTATGGAGAAAGACTTCAGGGATTACTCCAGAGAAAAAATTAAAGCAAGACAGAGACCTCGAATCCTTGTGGAAATTGTGCACTGCCNNCCTCGCCTGGACTGCCAGTCTCACCAGAGCAAGTTAGCCCAGCAGACTGTATTAATATGCCTTGATGCTTACTGATGGCCGAGTATTCAGAAGTGCTTAAAGCTACTGTAAGGCACTAGATGTTTTTAAAATCTAGCTTTTACGGGGCCGAGAGGAAAAAAATGTAAGTGTATCCAGTACAGACTACTGAAAGGCCACCACCCTTCCACAGCCAGTTACAGAGATGTAAAAGTCTTCCAAAATAACTTAATTTTGTAAATTGCATAATCGATATTTATTCTTTTCTCTTGCTACAAAAGGCTATTTACATTTGAAACAGCGCTTCTGTTTATGAAAAGTGAATTCTGCAAAGTAGTTGTTACGTGGGAACGTTTTTTTCAGGTTTACCTAAAGTTTACCTTGCAGCTTTTTAGCTTGCAAAAGACCCAACACAATCATTACTTCTACACTGCGTAGTTTCTTGTGTAATAGTACAACAAATGGAATTAGTAGCTGTGCGCAGTGTAGATACTTTCGTAGTGGGTGGACCACTGAAGTGCTCATAAAAAAATGGTTTTTGCTGCCTACCGCTGCAGGACATCACGGCTTGGCATGGTTTATTCCAGCTATTTGAAAGAGTAGTAGAATACAGTTCCTCCGAGAATCCAAACGGAGTTTTACTACAGTGGCCCGTAGTAAATATTATTGAAAACAACAACTACCTATGCTTGTCTTTGAGGAGTTCCCATAAACTTGTTAAAGCTGATTCTGGTGTTTCTGCCTGACAAATCCCCAGGAGTTACTCTAAGTCTGACCTGCTGAGCAATCTGTCTTGTGAGGGACGTGTTCCTTTTAGATATTATCTGTATTTTGAACTTCATCTGCGTTTATTTTGCTTACTGCACGGTCTCTGCAATCCCCGCCATACTTCTTCTCCCCAGAAATCTTGTTCTTCTGTGTGTCTCTCTGCCTCGTTAACTTTGTGGCTGCATTTCTCAGGCATGCCAAAGAGTCGCTAGCATCCTCCCAGCTGTCACTCCTCCTTACGGTGACAATCCCTTCTCCTGCCAGCTTCTCCTTGATTTTCCTACTCAAAACATCTCTATCGCTCTGCTCTCTGTTCCTAAGGTACTAGAGTTTGCGATCATGTAGCATAATTCTCGTCATCGATCCATACTTTTTTCCTAGAATGCTGGTAAATTTATCTTCTTTTTTGCCTGGAGAGGAGCTGCCTATTTGAGCTATATGTTATTCTCAGAAGCATGAACTTCTTTGACCTCCTCTTTTTCTCTTTTTTTTTTTTTTTTTTTTTTGCC
>Ga0065711_1038704_pt1 | contig 18492 bp, 6 predicted proteins | sample Hoacrofraction12_FD_59098 | JGI IMG/M metagenome (GOLD analysis project Ga0065711, IMG submission 59098) | Hoatzin crop microbial communities from Cojedes, Venezuela - Epithelial fraction 12 v2 (version 2) | ecosystem: Host-associated > Birds > Digestive system > Esophagus > Crop | place...
AACTGCCCTTATCCCGACCCACCGGTTTCTGCCTGTTTCTTTTCATTCTCCTCCGCACGCCGGCGGGGGGAGGGGCAGCCGCGTGGCGCTTTTGTTGCCAGCGGCAGCCGAAACCAAAACAATCATCCATCAGTATTTTGTCTTTTCTAGTAGATAATAGATTTATAGGTATAAGTAAAAACCAGCATTTTGCCTTGTATTCACTTCTTGACATTGGAAGTACCTGTTATATAAACATTAATACTTTCACAGCTCTCTCTTAAACATATTCAGAAAGCTTAGATTTTGCATGGATTTTGTTTAATCTTCATATACATACATGATAAATATGCTAATGTAATAAAAAATCCATATTCTTTCCATATACTGGAGACTAGAAGAAATGTAACAACTTCAAAAATCTTCCTGTTTATCACTATTTTGCTAAAGCTTTTTTTGGCTTTTACTGTGGCATATCCCCATGGAAACAGAGTTCATAGGTCATTCAAGACCAGAAGTCCTCTTAGAATTAGAGGACTGTAATCAGCAACATGGTGAGAAATAAGTGACTGCAGCAAATATTAAGTGAAATCTGAAGTGTACCACTTCAGAAACTTAATTTTATCTCTATTGTGATTATAAAAGTTTGACATTAAATCTAATAAGTGGACTAACTTAGATATCATGGAACTTCTACACACAGATACATATATGTATTTAATAAAATCAACGGTTAAGGGAAGAAACAATTTATGGGGCCTTTTTCCTTCTTCATTTCCATTATCAGGGTTTTTTTGTGCTTTTTCTGCTTGCTTATGAAAATCAACCTTCATAATTGCCTGACCTTTGACAGGCAATATGCCATAGAAGCAGAAATTATTGACTTATTTTCATATATGTTATGCAAAATACAGCAGACAGGGATTACAACTGCTGTATTTGTCACTGAACTGCTACCTTACTTTCAATATTCCTACAACACATTCTGCCATTATCCTGCAATTATCTCAGACAACATACATTAAAATTGTTGCATTCACTAGGACAAGTTCTGCTAGCCATGGACACAGCAGAAATCAGGCCCCTCAGAATTACACAAGGAACGGAACATCAATAATCTCAAAGTAAACTGGCTCCAGTTTTTAAAGGCTCTAGGTCTTCTGAAGAGGTGGTTTCCTGCACTTCACCTGTGTATGCCCCAATAATCAAATAACATCTCACTAGTATTTCCTTAGGGTGCAAAGACCAGCATGTTATTCACATTCCATTTTGATATTATCTGCATGTGGAGCAGCTATCTGGAAGATCTGCAGATTACCGTTGGCTGACAAACCCAAGAGTGATAGCTACTCCATGGGATACAGAAGGTTTCTTCTTGTTGCTACATTGCATCATGACAATCACCTACTATCAGGGGTATAAGAAATTTTATGATGCTGAACATTTCTAGTTTCTCTTGCTTGCCCGACAACTTCATAACAGCATATACTCTGAGCAAGAGCAAAGAAAACTTTGCAGTCATTCCTACCCTCTCACTGAGGAAGTTCCAAATTCTGCATGCAGGGACATTATCTTGGCTGATGCCCATCCCGTTATTTCTAAGCAGTACAATTTCTGTCACTTCGCATTCCTAGTAGTCTTGGTATCACAAAAGGATAGACAAAAGAGTGTCTTAAAAGTAAGGACAACGTTTTACTTAACATTCAAGTGATTTCTCAGTATGCTGTGGAGAATCAGCATGGAGAACACAGGTTGGGCATGATGTGCTGCAGCTGTTAAAATGAAATGCTGTCATGTGTGTCCTGTACTGTGACAGATTCATACTATATTGCTAAAATTTAGCTGGGAAATGGCAAAGTTAGATGTACCATTGGACTAGCTATTGTTCTTCAAGATAGGATGTGGTCTGCTCACCACTGACAGGTCATGCTATGCTAAGGTCAGCAGCAGAATGTCTATCATTAAGCAAAAAACCAAGGAGTTATGTCTCTTGCTCCAAAAGCAAGAATCCTGTGGTCAAAACCAACTCTGAGCCCTTTCCTCTGACAATCAGCATCATCTGTCTTTTGTGGCTTCTGTTTTAACCAGTTGATCTGTATCCTCCTATATTTCTTGGCAAAGTATTGTGCTGTATTGGCGGCACGGTACTGTCTGTGCTATAGAACATAGAAAGACGCATACAACTTCACACTCAGTCCAGGGCATTGAATCAGTAATTTCTGATTTCCAGGGCCAGACAGCAACCTAATCTTTGTGGGGCTCCAGGTAAGGGAGATACAGTTTCTCAGCACGACTAGTACATCTCTTGTCCACTAAGAACATTAGGTAGTCTGTTTCCCTGGAATCCCTCCATCTCCCTCAGACACGTTATTAGTAGCTAAGGAATGACTGACTGACTCAGAAAGGTTTATGTACTGTTTACCAATGGCAGGAGACCATCCAACAGTGAGATAATGTTGTTCCTGTTCTCAGTCTTGACCTTCCTTGTGCCAGGTCTAGGATATTTCATGTAATTACCAGTGTTTGAAAACAACTTCAGACTCCTGTCCATAAGCTTGCTTGGGAAAAGGAGGATTTGACAATGGGCAGCAATTAACCAAGGCAGATTTCTTCTGGATTGATCACTGTTGTTTGTTTCAATTATAAACAGTTATCCATTTCAATGGGAAGGAGTATCACCTGGTTTAATTTCACTAGTAAGGAAAGGGACAGCATCTTCCTCAAAGATTACTTGCAGAATCTCACTGGCTTAGGAAATTTGGTTCCTTATGCTTTAAGCATCTTCCTGAATGTATATAACTGGGAGAGCTGGTCAGCGAGCAGGGATCGCTGCTTGGGGAGGGGCTGGACATTGGTTTTCCAGGTGAGGAAATTGCATTGTGCATCGCTTGCTTTGCATATTATTTTATGAGCATTATTGTTGCTACATTCTCTCTCCTCCCTTGCTGTCCTACGAAACTGTCTTTTTCCCGGACCACATGGTAATTAGCTGCCAGCTGGGGCTAAAAAACGACAGGGAATACACCTCCAGTTGGTAAATAGCATGTCACTAACGCAGTGCTTGCTTGTGGCAAATTTAAAGTACAGAACAGCTGTCACTTGCTCAAGTCTTTGGCTGTTAGGGGAGACTTACGTAGAAAAGCCTCAGAATCTGGTGGAAAAAAACATTTTAGAAACAAGCTGTTTCACATAATTGCTATCTGACAATATTATTTTGCAGATCCATGAAACAGTTTCAATTCATGTACTCCTTCTCAACTTATAGGTGTTGCCACAGTACTTTTTGCACAACATAGTATTAATAAACAAGGTGCAGGTAAATATTGAAGGGTAAAACTTTAGGCGAAAATTTAAAACGTGACAAGACAAAACAGTCCAACTGCTTAGATGTTCCTAAGTTTTCACTGCTTAGCTCATTGGACCAGACAAACTACTTGAAAGTATATCCACTTGTAAATTCCAGGATTTTCTTTTTTTTTTTTTCAGTCATGCTTTAAGAGAAAATATCTTGCAAATACTTTGTATTAACCTGCCATTAGCACAAAGAAGTTAAGATCACTTTTTGGACTCCATTTCAAAATGCAGTGAATATGAGAGATACTTGGCTTAAATGTCTATTAAGAACGGAATAGCACTTCCAAGAATAGTGTAACTAAGTTAAGGTTTAGAGACAATTTTACTGATTGAGTTTGTGTTTGTATACAAATAATATCCTCCTACATCCATCCAGTGGCTATAATATTAATTCCAGTATTTATTATTGACCAATATTTCACAAGTAGTTGCTGCTACAGGTCAGTCCAAGACTTGTTGCAATATTAGGTACCTCAAACAATATATATACCTCATTTCAACTCCAGTAAGTCTCGGGGAAAAAAACATACCTGTACTTCATACAGTTAGAATGTCCCCATGATATAAACTAAATGAGGAACAAGTTTTGGATGCCTTCTCTGCTCTCTCTGAATATTGCACTCGTCTTCCTGAAAGTGAAGGATATGCTCTTGCAGCAGACATTTTCCTTCCTAGCTCTCCAGACTTCTTTGGACTTCATGGACTTGATGATCTTCGGACTTCTTTGGACTTCATGATCTTAGAGGCGTTTTCCAGCCTATGATTCTATGATTCAAAGGTTTATAGCTTTTCAGCTCTGGATACAACAGAAAACCAAGAAGATGAGCTCCTTTAGAACCCTGGAAATGTTCTAGCCCAGGTCAGATGGGGCCTTGAGCAACATGGTGTAGTGGAAGGTGTCCCTGCCCACAGCAGGCGGGCTGGAACTAGATGATCTTTAAGGTCCCGTCTAACCCAAACCATTCAACGATTCTATCTCCTCACCATGTATTCCAGGCTTCTGCACCTCATCTGTCAGAGAACTGGAGATAATAATACTTCTCTGCATTTCTGCAGTGTGTAGATACACTAATGATCGTGGGGTGTTCAAATGCTAAAGTGCTGGGACCCACAAAAAAATTGTTAGCTGGTGGATGACAGTGGGAGTTCACAATACTTAGGCAGTACCTGCTGCAGTTCTGCATTGTGCAAAGGACTGAATTCTTTGCTGTAGTTGGCTGAAATCTGAGATGTGAGGTACATGCTGCTTGTATTGGCTACTATATTTGCAACAGCAACAATAACAAAAGAAAAAGCAAGTAAATAAAACTAGATGTAAAGCATGCAACTGAGAGTCCAAAGGTGTCAGAAAGGGCAGTCCTTCTCAGCAAGGAAGAAAAATGTCAAAATCTGCCTCGGCAGGACTTTGTGGACAGAACGGGCTTGTCCATGAAAAGCATTCTAACTATCTTGGTGACTTGATGTTCAAGTCAACCCAGTTTATTGATGTTGTTCTCTTATGCGGGCTTCAAACTGGATGTGGTATTCTAATGTAGTCTAATGAGTGCTAAGCAGAGGGATCATTCCTTCCCTTGGTCTATGGGATATGCTCCTGTTAATACAGCTCAGGATACCTTGGCCCTCTTTGCTGCCAGGGCATAATGCTGGTTCATGTTCACCTTGCTGCCTACCAGGACTTCCAGGACCTTTTCTGCAGAGGTGTTCCCTGGCCAGTCACTCCTACCTGTCTTGGGACTGTAGCAAGGGGTTCCTCCTTCCCAGGCAGAAGAACTTGGATTTGTCCTTGTTGAATTTCATGATATTTCCTTACATCCTGTTCCTACAAATTGTTTTGGTTTATCTGAATGACAGCTCTGCCCTTGAGCATACCATCAGGTCCCCTAGTTTGGTGTCACCTGCAAAGCTGACAAGCGTGCACTCCCTCCTCCTCCAGAATGTTGATGAGGATGTTAAACAGGAGATGTTCCAGGACAGAACCTTGCAGTACTACATTAGTTATCAGCATTGAGGTCAAGCACAACCCATTACCCACCAGCCATTGAGCCTGGTCACTCAAACTGTTTTTAACACCTTGAGTTAAATAAATCCATATAGACTGTTATATTCTAACTTGGATGTAAGAATATCATGGAAGACAGTGTCAAAAGCCTTGCTACAGTCAAGGTAAAAGGTGCTTACTGCTCTTACCTGTATTCACGTCAATAATTATAAATATGGTTAAAAACATTATTTTCCAGATAAAGCTGTGGGATCTACCACCAGATAGCAGAATCCTTTGCCCAATGGGGTGAAGTTGCTTTCTTTAAGATAGCTTGCTTTAGATTTCTAAGAACTACCTTAAAATTTGGTGCAAGCTATGATGTTGCAAAGCAAAATCATAAACGAAAGTATGAAATGGTGACACAGCAGTTGACGTGGAAAAGCTCAGTTCCTCCATGGTACTGAATTAGGTCAAAAGTCCTGAACATGATGGACACTGTTGAGAATTCTGGGCATGTTAGCAACAGAAGGTCAGTTCTTAAAATGCCATGTACCCCTTCAGTCCGTCTCATCATCTACTTCCTGCAAAGCAGAAAAGTTTGAAATTAGAGATCACTGGTAATGCCTGCAACTGTGAGGAAGAGAAAACCTAACATGAAATTCAATTAAAGACAGTGAGCCCAGCCACTCCAATTCAAAACAATCCTGAGACATTTAATTCCAAAGTAATCAATGTTATGATGTACATTATTCAATCAAAACTGAATAGAAAGGCAACAAAATTATTCAAAATCTCAATGTTCTCGAAATGTAAATACTACAAAAACACCACATTAAGATCATCCTTGGATATAGGGTTGTTTTCCACAGTCATCTGATTAATTGCTTTTCTTGATGCAGATCAAAATATCAGCCTAAAGAAAGATTACTGAAATCATCTCAGAAGCATTAGTCAGCTGATGTAGGCAAACCAAATTCTGCAAAATGATGAGGACAAAAGTGAACTTGGTGATACAGACAACTAATGCAGACTGGCATAGTGTCAGAGCTCTACATTACACTAAAACATGCCTTCAGTCACAACAGGACAATGCCAATTCAAGTGATACATCATTTTACTTAAGTGCAAAGGACAGAATATATTTCTTACAGAAAACAGACAGAGCAAGAGAATTTATTTCAAAAAACCCAAGATTAATATTGTTCACAGGATCTTTTTCAGAGTGATAAATCACTATTCACTATATTTTCATTAAATAAAAAGTTTTGTAAAACACAAAAAATTTGTAGCCCAAATACATTTCACCTTTCAATAAGGTGAGATTAAAATATTTCTGTTTGAAAATCAATGCTTCCTTTACTAATATAGTCCCTGAAGTCTAGGCTAAGGGGCAATGGATATGAAGCCTTTCCAAACTTATTATTGCATGTCCAGAACCATCTAACTACTTAAAGGTTTAAGACTTACTGAACAGAGACCTTTATACAGCAATATCTGTTTGACTATGCGACCCAAAACCTACAGAAGTTGAGAGTATAATACACCTCTACAACAACAATAATGTGTGGCAGTAACCTCAAATTTCAAAATTCTCATAAAAATCACCCAAAAGTAGTGTGAAGTTACACTTTGCACAGATAACCTATTGAATTTTATTACCTAATTTTCTCAGTGTACGGAAGTACATACAACTACCTGGCAGGAAATTAGGTTTAACCGTATCTGAAAGTGCAGACGTCAAAGTTCTGCACTTATCCAGACAAACTCAAATATCTTGGAATCAAATTTCCAAATAAATTAGAACCGGCTTAATATTCAATAATGATGAAACCTCTCCACCCATTGCTAGCAGTTATGAGCTGTTAAGGAAAGACAGTGTTGGCAGATTTTCATTTTGCCATTCAGTAATTTGTACATATAATTTGAAGAACTGGGAAAAAATATACAAATCATTCTCTGAATTTTATTTTCGCAAGCAATCTGAGCATGATAACAATGATGCCCTGTGGCAGGGCCACCTGTTACTGTAAGCAGTTGGACATCATACAAGCTGCCTTTCTAGTCCAACATTCCTATTACAGAACTGAGAAACTTTCATTGAAAAGGTGTTTTAAAATTCTTCAGGTTTCAGTGGTCATAATATTCCACCCAATGATTTTAAAACACTAGACCTTGCTAATCCCAAACATTGCTTTAAAATTCCTAAAAATTAGATTAATTTAGTTGGTACTTTGTGTGTGTATGTGTATACAAGTGCATGTGTGCATACAAGCACATGCACATGTGGCACAAGCACACAAGGCCCTCATTGCTGCCACATAAACTTACGAAACAGTAAAAGGAGGTTTAAGACATCATTTAAAAGAATTAGTAGTATTTTTACCACAAAAAAATCCACACCCCCCCCACCACCCCCCCCCTCCCATAGCAAGAAATAAGTGTCCTGGAAAGAATTAGGAAAATTAGCAGAACAGATTTTATTCGTTTTGGAGTAAGGAGTAAAGAAATCTCTCACTTCCCATTTGCCACCTAAAGATGGCCTGTTCTCACCTACAGATTATCAGACACTTCAGAATCCATGGTATGAAACAGAATTTCTGCTTTAACAAATTGATGTCTAGAAGATACCAGAAAAGCTGCAGAACAAGACCTGGAGGCTATGTACACATTTACATTTGGCAATAATTCAGGACAGTCATAGATCTTTATTATGCCCAGATGGTATGTTTCATCTCCTGCCTAATTCATTTAACATATTTGTGCTTACTACTTGTAAAGAAAGAAATACAGAAGGAAATAACCCCTCAGGTATCTTCTTTTCTAATTCCAGATGGGTGTATGACATCTTTCATTTTAGAAAGAATACACAGCACAACAGAAATATAGTCAATTCAGATTAATCTGAATACGTGCTTGTTAGATGGTAATCCAAGAACGAAACTATATAAATATTCCTTAAGATGTCACTGATTAATATTAGCCTTCCAAAAAAAAAAAAATCAAAACCAAACCTGTGTTTCAAAACAGGCAGACTCTAAATCATATTAATACAATAGAAACTTGATTGCCTATGAGCAATCTTGGAGCAGGCAGACTATTTTTCATATTATACCTGGTATGATTTTTGTAGACAAGGTGGTAAATAAATGTGCATTATAAATTATTAAAAACATTACAGTGAATAATGTATCTCTCATTTTCATATGAAAGCTTTTACCTACACCCAGCTCCCAATCAATTCAAATAATCGTGTGCATTTTTCCCATGCACCTAAAATAGGAATACTAATTTTAAAATAAAACAGTATGCTTCACAAAGCTATTGTGGAAGGATACATGTTTATGTTACAAAAGTCCTCCATGAATTTGCTTGCCTAGGAACACATCTATCATTCCAGATTTCATGACGAAGAAAGAAACAAGTTATTGACAGTTTGGGGCACAGAGAAGTGGCAGTGCTACAACAGTCTCAGGGCAGTAGTGCTAGAGTCTGCAGTCATCAAGAGGTAGACAGGATACGCTCACCATTTAGTAGAATTTATTAGAAAATACTCAATGTATGTCACATTTACACAAGAACCATTAACTCCAAAGAGGGAAAGCCAGCATGTCATTGGAGCCACAGTTCACTGGCTTGGTTTTCATGTTTGTGACACACAACATTACAGTTCACACTGTTTCCACTTAGTTTAGTTCACAAAAAATCACAAGAGTTAATTTATTAATCACTTTCTAAACAAAGAATGCAAATCCATCTCCAATTATATTCGTATCCCTAGAACTGTCAGCTAAAACTCATGCTGAAGTAATCTGAGTTTTCTTCTGCAACTTGACAAATAGGATTTGTGTTACAACTTGATTCAACCATTGAGTAGGATGATGGATCAGATGAGCTCCAGAGGTTCCTTTTGGTCTAAACCATTATGTGATTCTACACATTATCACAGTGTAACTGCTGTTTCTAAGAGGTACCAGACTAAAAAGAAAGCTAGCCAAGCTGCCAAATTTCCTACCTCAATGCTACATGTTCCTGGACACTTGAATAAAAATTGTATGTAAGTTTTAGGAGTAATTGTGGAGACTGATTTCATCTTTAAAAAGTAAGCATGAACTTGGATGCACATCTGGCATCTCTTAAGCCTTCAGAAGTGGTTTCAATCAGTGAGACAATGATTTTGTAATCAAGTGCTTGTGGCACTGAAAGGTAAGACGGATGAAAGAGGCCTCCTTAATGTTCCTTTATTTCATGAAAGGCAGCAAGAAAGATTAAGAAATATTTACCCTCAAATATCCTACTAATCATAAAGACAGCGAATTTATCTGAGATGTAGGACACACAAATTTCAGTCTCTTCAGAGACAGAAAATAATTGAATTCCAGACATCCACAGTAAGTAGTCTGATCATGGATCTTGTAGAAGAGTATGGTCACTCCTTCTGGTATCATGCTGAACCAGAGTAGTGTAGTCCAAGACATACAGAAATACTTCCATTCAAACGTGAGTAAGCTTGGGCAGGATCCAGAAACCAACTGCTTCCGACTGACAAGCCCTGATGTCCTTCTGTGCATGCTCATTAACAGCTACCCAAGCACTTTGGCAGAACTTCGAGGAAAATGTTGGTGGCCCAGTCCACCAGGTACTTGTGAGTTCAGAAGTAGTCGAACTGGAGTTCAGGGATCCATGTTTTCTACTTCAGCACTTAAGTTTTATTTATACATCTAAGCACTGGTGCATAAGATAGGGCTAAATATACAGAAAGAATTAACATGAGGAGTTATGAAGGCATGCAAGAGAGAGGAAAAATCCATCAGTTGCTTTGATAGTCATGAGAGGGTGATATCAACAGAGGAAAGTGATCTCCCTGTAATGAAGGAGAAATAGCTCCCAATGGGAGGAAGGCCAAAGGTGAAAGGCACAGCTTTTCAGTGAATGAGATGCAAGAAGCACACACTTGGCTTCACTAATTTAATGTTCAGTCAAAGTATCTGCAATAATTTCTATATACCTCTGTCTTTTAAAATCAATGTTGCATTTCTCCAGTAGCTTTGATCTACTGAGAGATCTAAATTTTAAACTCTGCTCTAGGTTTGAGCAAAGTTACTTTAACTCAAATTAAGTGTTAGGAAGAGCAGTCTGGCTTCCTTCTGAAATACATTCCATTCCTTTCATCCTGCAAATGGTTCTTACCCAACAAAACACACCGGGGACTGACAAAAATAGGTATGATTTTTCTGGGTATTGCAGGCTATAGTCAGAAAGGACACTTTTTGGCAGTGAGGAAAGGATGGCTCCCTCTTACAGTTCCTAGAGCTGGGGGACTTGGGTCTTGTACAGACAAAGGCAGCCTTCCCTCCGGATGGAAAAGGGGTTTTTTTGCTCTAAGGCACTTCTCTTAGTTAAAGGCAAAAGAAAGGAAGAAAGAAACTAACAATCAGTTTCTGGGTATCAGCCAAGGAAAGATATGCCTGAATCCATTAGACTGAGAAGGTTTCATTGTGTAGCTGTTCTAAAAGATTAAGTAGCATGGCTGGGTTCTGACTAAAGAACCTGAATTAGAATTACAACATTCATTGATATAAGTGACTGACAACAGAGTGCAGATTGTATTTTATACACCAGTATAATATCCTGTGCTGATGTAAACATGACTCAACAGCCCAAAAGCCAGAGAACTGTATTTAAATATTAGAATCTGTACTGTTGAAGTTGAACAAAATTGAAACTGCATTTGAAAATCAAAATAGGAAAACAGAACTTCCTTTCACTCAGGGACAGTGTTTAAATTTAAGCTATCGGACCTCAAAAGTCACAAACGTTACTGCAGTTTTTCAGATAATAGCCTAGAGTGCCAACTGGAAAAAATATCTATGCTCTAATCTCTTGTCAGCCACTACTACAAAAGAGATTGTGAAAATCAGCACTATTTTGGTATGATTTTCTCTCTGTCCTCTGACTTTTATGAGGGTTCAAAAAAACCCCATTCCTGCAGCTAAGACCTCCATCTATACTAAAATCTCCACCAGTTTCCATGGGAAGAGCAGGGCATTTTGTTTCAGCATTCTTATGTACCTTTCTTCACAATAAAAGTACAGGATGCCCTGTACAAACAAATGCAGTTAGCATTAGAGTAGCAAGAGAAAACACTTCATATTTAGACTATATCCTGCTCCGAGGAAGAAGTTGCAGCTTATGATTTATATTCAGAGATCTAAGGTCAGACAGGACTAGGTCACTTTATCTAATTCTCTGTATCATAGGACACTACTTTTGAGGTCTTTACATTTAGTTGTCATTCAACTCATAAATCACTTCTATGAAGCTTCAAATTTTTAATTTCTGGAAGGCATAACTGCCATATTCCAGTATCAGTCTCACCAATAATGCATACAGAGGCAAATAGTCATTGCCCTTCTTGTATTTAACTAAGCAAAATTTGTTTTGCATTTGCTGCCACAGTATCATCCTAGGAGTTCATATAAAGATACTTCTCCATTAATTTCCCCAGGTTGCCCAATTAGAGACTCCATTGCCCATATGTAAATGCCACCCCGTGTCTCCAGCGCCTTGACATTGTGACTGGGTGTATGAAACCACACTTTGTCTGAAAGGACCTACTTTTCTAAGTGATGCAAGTGACTATTTTCATTATTCACTCTTCCACCCACATTAAATAATCCTATTATTTGAAATATTTATAACCTACTTCCAGGTCACTGATATAAGTGTTTAAAAGGAATAGCACCCTTTCCATGAGTCCCCCCAAATTTTTTGAGATTCACCAGTCAGTTCCTAATGTTTGATGATGTTTGATCTATCAATGAGCAGTAATATTTTTATCCAGGTTTCTATGCAAAAATGAATGAACCCTTTGTAAAAGCTTAGTTATTAAAACTATGTCATTATTTTTATTAATTTAACTTACAGCCTTCTCAGAAAAAGAAATCATGTTTGACAAGATCTATTTTCATTAAATTAAAATTATGGATGTAATTGTTTTCTAATCTTTTGTCATCTGAACACTGTAGCAGCTTTTCTATTATTTATTTTGCCTCAGACTAGTAGGACTTCAAGTGGTTTATAAGAATATTTACATTGTCAATGTAGCTTCCTTAACACCAGTCTAATGCCTTACAATCTTCAGTAGTGACTCCAATATTCAAAAGGCAGACAGGTTTTTGGAATAGTAGATACAATTTTCCAGACCCGGTAGTATTTAGTTATAAATCAGTTTACGCAGAACTCCTTTACAGTTACTGACATATCACTCACGGAGTATATGGAGAATAGTGACTTATTTCAAGTGTTTATATGGAGATGCATTGTGTTTAAGCTGATATAATGTATAAAAATGATCAGCTTTCCTACCTAATATACAGCTCTGTTTCACCTTCTTTACCCTTGTATTACAGGCTCATGTTTCAAAGTTTATTCTTCCAGAAGCATCCATCCCTTCCACAATCAAATAGAAGTGCAAAGGGAGACTAAAGGGGAAATCCACATACATTTTCCTGAAACGTAAGATAGGCTTCCTACAGATGCAGAGTCAACTCCACAAACAAATGCGTGTATACATCTCCACTTTAGTGCATAGCAGTGCTCTTACTTTCACTGCAATGCAGTTAATCATGCATCTTTCCCTCACTGCAGGTGGTTGTGTTACCATGCTGTTATGCTCCAGATCAGAGCTTATTCCCACCACACAATGTAGCCACTTCTGAACAGCAGTTTGGGGAGGAAGTACTAATGTGTTGTGCTGCTGGGTTCTATAATTACCTAGACTTATATTAGGGGAAAATGGAAGCAGTATGCCTGAGCAAAAATGGGACTGGTTATGCCTCAAATAAGCAGTTGATTTCAGCCTGAGAAGAAGACATTTCTAGGATATAACTATCATAATGACTACTGTAAAAATAGATTTCTGAGCCAATGGAAGAGAGTCTTCAGCAAACAAAAACATCAGAGAATGTCTCCCACATTTTATGAATTATATTCTACAGGATTTCGTGGCAGGTACAATTCAGATACTATATGCTATGGACAAATAAGCAGGAAACAAAAGCCCATCATTTTTAGATCAGTAGGCAAAAAGTGCTAAAAACATCTCTCTTTGCAGTGAGACACTAAGAAACACAAAAGACAAAAAATAATTATGAGTCATCACTGAGATATCCCTGCCTCTGTGAGACACCAGATAGGGACAGAATATATGAGAATCAATAGTCAGCATGTGAGAGGGAAGCCTGCACCAACATAAAACTGTTCCAGAACATGAATTTTGTGAAACGCATAGGGAAGAGTTCGAGTCTTTCACAAAACTTGGCAGAAATAATTCTACTTAGCTTACAAAATCTACAGGACTGAAGACTGAAAATTCCTTTGGTTCTGTAGAAAGACAGTGACTTACATGAGATAAACTAAAACAGAAATTAATTTCATTTCTCCTGCAAGACTGGTGGCATTTGTACCACTCCCAGGTTGTACAAAAGTGTAGATATTTTTTTCATTTCTGCTGGTAATTTTGCTTTTGTTTAAAACATAAAATGTTGTTTTCTCAGTATCCAGAGTAGTGTTGGTCCTAACATCTAGTAGCATGGATGCAGTGATAGCATTGCACTGTTGTGCTGATACTTGTTTTTTCTGGTTATATAAGCTTGATTTTGAAACAAGACTTCATAGTAAGTGAATGATGACAAATTTCTTGTCTTGCTAAAATGCAGCTCAGTATCTCTTTATGTGTTTCAGCAGTGTCCATTGTACACGGTGTGACTGCCAGGAACTAGAACAACTACTAGGAGCTTTTGATTTGATTGTTCTTCAAGTTGAAGGGAAAATTCTCAGGTTTTGGCCTTTACAGTTCCTTATCGTGGAAGTATATCTTTATCATTGTGAAAAAAGATCAAAACACATATTGCAGTGAACTATGCATGACAGGCACTGAAGATGTGATGCCTCCTCAATTTGAAATGTTTATGCAAAACTGACTCAGGTCTGGATGCCATGAGGTTCACCAGTGGCCATCTGAGATTCTTTAGACAGATACAGTTTCAAAACTAGAACCAAACACAGGAATTCTTGAAGAGCTTTTAAAGAATCAGTTCCTGTAGATTATTAGGAAAAGGCTATTAAAATAAGCCACTGAGAGAATTTGTAAAGATAGTAAGAAGTTCACTGTGTGAAAATATTCTTGTGACAAGAAGGCTTTTACTGATATTAAAAAAATCAGAAATTGTTTCAATCTTATTAAAGAGCAAACTATATTGTTCATGATGAAACAGATGAATAGCCTGAATTCTTTTCTTCCATTGCCAAACTCTAAAATCAGAATTCTCTAGTTACCTGGCAATTGACTTATATGTGCTGACCAAGTATTTTAGTGCTGTGAACTAATGGCCCTGTAGAGTACAAAGCCTCAGCTGCAGAGGCAACAAAAAGGAAAATCCACTCCCAACACATGGCTTATGCTATACTTCGAAGCAGATCTTGATGGCCTTAGAAATCTGTATCCCCTTGAGCGAGGTTAGAGAGGAAAAGCTATCCAGAGAATAAGCAGGAGAATCTGGCATTGATTTATTGCCTTACAGAGATTATTTATTTATTCTGATTTCCAGTTTTATCTCTTAGATTCTGTAACACAGCACAGTAATTCAAAATGAACACTTTAAAAGTTACTATCTGTGCATTGCTTTGTAGCCTGTCCTGAACACATTCCTAAAGCACATGCTAAAAACAGGATTTCAGGAGATCATCCTGCTCACCATCCTGAATCAAATTATTTTTACATCATAGCTGGCAGCGTGCATGGCTTGCCTATTTTTTTAAAATAGTCATAATTTCCTTATACAATTCACTCTGAAGAGTTAGAAGGTTCTTTCCAATGTCTAACCAAAGTGTCCTTCTTCATAATTTGAGTTCATTACTTCTCATCCTATTCCTAACTACAAGTTCAAGCTGCAGAAGGAGAGAGTTGATTGTGCTAGTTTATATTAGATCAATGATTTGTATTAAGTGAGAAATTACAACTGGTTCATTGACACAACTCTGATGTCTGATACCCTCTGTGAAAGAAAGTTTTGTTATTACCTCTTTTATCTGTATTAGCACATTTCTCACATACATGCTAATACAGATAAAAGAGGTAATAACAAAACCGAACTGTCTCAGCCACTTACTGCACTGATTTGACTGGAGACAGCAGCAATACAAAACTTCTGTTGCTTTCCTGCTACTCTAACCCAATCTCTATTTTACAGTGTCTGTAACACACACACCTCTAGGTACTCCACATAAAAGCGTAATTAAAACAAATATTACATGGAATAAGCTTTTAGAAACAAAGTATCTTTTTACTGCCAGTTCCTTCTAGCAAAGAGAAATGCGATGCTGTGTATTCAAAGGGTTTAGTGAGAAGATGACCCAGGGAACATTCGGAAGACATGAATCAGATGAGCATGGTGTAGTAACTAATATGCTGATACTCAGCATTCACCATGGGACAACGACAGTGATGAATCTGATGCATCAACAATATTTTCATACTAATTCCCAAAGCAATTGACAGTCAAAGCAGCTGAAATCAGGTAAGAGCTGCGGCACGTGAAATAAGATCAGCTGACATTACCATGAATGCTGCAGTATTTTTTACAACTTGGGAGATCTAGCATAAAATCAAAACAAGACAAAGGGAGATGTTCATCCATTTTGGTCTTTTAAAATGTATTTATTTACCAATTCTGTTGGCAACATACTTTCTCTAAAAGTGCAATAACTGGGATGAATAAAAGTAGATTCGAAACTAATAAGCACTTAACAGCAGAACTCTGCGCCCTTAACCAAAATTCTGTTTATTTACAGAATCATTTCATGTAACCTAAGAATTTAAATATTAGCAGCCCAGTGAACACTCTTCAAAGAGGCAGAGAAAACTGGGTCATCTTATATTCTGAATGTTCTGGTTTTAAACCTGAACAACTTCAAATTCTGTTAAGACAGGCGCTCATTAGAACAAGTGCAGTTGTAAGTCTATCATCATCTTATTATTTTGAGGGTTGTTTTTTCTGTATTTTTTCTAAAAGAGGCTCCCTGTTAAACCAAGACCTCTTAAATCTCTGTATTCTATGTCTTTGTCCTTTTACCCTTCCTCTTACATCACAAAAAAAATCTTCCTATTGAAAAGCGCAATTAGTAATTTTAAAGATAGCTAGGATGGAATATTCTAAAATGGCTTTGAAATTGGGATACTCAGCTTGATGTAATTAGGACTGGCCATATAAAAATGATTAAAGCTCATATGCATAATAAAGAAATTCTGTATAAGTGCAACACAAACAAATAAACAAATCCCAAACAATCACACTACACAAATTACACTACATAAACTTGTGTAAGCCCAAGTGGTTATTATTAATCTCCATTACAGAGACAGAAAAAACCCTTGGATTTCCCTAGACATCAGAAATAGATAGTATATATTTGTAGTAATACAGAATATCAGTACAATTTTGCTGTTGAATATCCAGACCCCTTGGAAGTGGGGCAATACTCCTTAGAAAAGAAGAAAAATACAAAAACAAATGAAAAGCAAGTATTGCAGTGTAAGAAAGCACATAAAGAATGGAAAAAAACCCAGCCAACAACCCAATGGACAAATAAATAGTCTCTTTGAGAACAAACAAATCCCACCTTTTCTGAACAATAAATTTGTCTCTTTCTTAATATTATCTTCCTTCATTTGCACCACCAGACCTCCAGTAATACTAAACAAGCTGGCATGTGCAAAGGGCAGTCACACCCAGTAAAATTATTAGCTTTGCAAGACTAATATACTGATGACATGATGACTTTCAGTTTGAACTATTAAATTGCCTCACAGCCTTCAACACCAAATAATAGCATTAATCAGTTACAACAGTTCCCTTTACATAAATCAGAGAACTTAAAAGCCCAAGGAACCTTTCAGTACAGTGACATTTTTTAAAACTCAGTTATTTCATTTCCAAACTTCTTAAAAGTTAACTCAACTTTAACTAGTTGCATAGCCGCCAGAAAACTAGCATCTAATGAATGTTTTAACCCTCAGACTTGGCAGACTTCCTGTACAATAATGCACCATGAAAGCTCTAAGATTTATTTAAAAGAAGACTTCAGTGTTGACCTCTAAGTTGATCCCTTCTGTGAACACAATATTGAAATTAAAAGCTGTGCAGGATCTAATTATTTCAGCTCTGTTTACCAGAGAAACACTACCTTACTTGCTCTTAATGGGGAAATTCTTCCCCTTCTCTCTCAAGTGCAAATAAGTAATCATGTAAATAAATATAAATGAAGGACAACAAAGGCAATATTTCATTTAGAACTGTGATGGGCTTGTAAAGTACAGGTCTTTCAACTAATTTGGTAAACAAGGACAACAGTATGATCATCTATGTAGTAGCAGCAGAGATTTAAAATCAGAATATGCAGGAAGAAAACATGGCTGTCCCAACTGTCTCATGGTGATTTCCTCCTCTACAGTAAAAATAATGAGAAGCATTTTTGGTACTGAAATTCTTTAAGGACATTTCTCTCCGTTCTGCATATTCCTTTTCGGACTTTTGTCCCAGGATTTCTCATATATATTCTCTTAGTTTTATCTTGCCTGACTTTTGTTTTGTGTTTATGTTCTGTTGGTCCTGGAATACAAATCAAAATGCCACGTGAATCAGACAGCTGACGGTGTGAGCCAGAGAAGAGGCCACAAAACAATGTCCCAAATTCAAATGGCAAAATGTATAACTTAATGTAGGCAATGATCAATTCTGCCTGCAGATCTAAGGATGAGAGAATAGAATGTACAGAATGACAATTGTTTATTCCTTTACTAACATGGTCAGACATTGTTATTAATTTGTTCTCATTGTGAGAATGTCTATGAATTTTTTTTATTTCTTTCTGGTCTCCTTTCTAGCCACGGGAACAACCTGAAGGAAATTGAAGTCACTTACACTCCTTACGTATACCTACTTAGACCCTGGTTTGTATCTGGAGAGGCTTAGCTGTCTGAATGTTCATGGATTTTGTAAATGCTATCGTACAGTCATTATCTCTTCTTCTTTCCTCATTGTTGAATAGTGTGGTTAACAGCCTGGCCATTTAAAAAAAAAAAAAAAAAAGATGAAAAATGTTATAGTCATGAGAAACAC
>Ga0065711_1038705_pt1 | contig 18490 bp, 6 predicted proteins | sample Hoacrofraction12_FD_59098 | JGI IMG/M metagenome (GOLD analysis project Ga0065711, IMG submission 59098) | Hoatzin crop microbial communities from Cojedes, Venezuela - Epithelial fraction 12 v2 (version 2) | ecosystem: Host-associated > Birds > Digestive system > Esophagus > Crop | place...
GCTTCCATGTTCTACAACAGTTTCATATCCCTCAATAAACCAGACACATTTGTTTAAAAATTGTAGGTGCTTTAATCTCCTTTCCCAGCCTGCTTGCCTCTGCTGAGAGTGTAGCCGCCTCTTGTCTTTGCTTACCATTAAATAAGAGAAGCAGTGTTTAGCAGATCTGAATTTTAGATGGAATATTCAGACTTTTTCTGAAGGATATACTAAAGAATTGAGATGACATACTTCTAATGCATTAAAAGTAAAATTGGCATTTCATCTGTTTCTGATAGGGACTCAGTTACAAAGTCAATTATAGATTTAGAGAAGTGTGCTAAACAGATTTTGTACCATTTTCCATACACAAAAAACTACTTGGGGAACTTGAGGAACTTTTAAAGTTCCTGACAAAAGGCATTTAAAAATAGACAAATAGTAGTTCCACAAAAACACTGACAGCAAGGCAAAGTTTTATCAGCGTAAATCAGTCTCAGACAATTAAAACCTGATTTCTGTCTTAATTGTTTTATACCAGATATATCCTTATTGATCTTAATGCAATCACACTTAAGTTTCACTAATACACATTAAATCACAATCAATCTCTTGGATTTTAATTTCTTTCTGTTACTTCAGAGAGCTCTTTGCACTCATTCTCTCAAGCTTTTTATTTGCTCACTTCCTATCAAAAGAACAACCTATTACAAAGCCCTCAAACCATTGTGATATAGTCAATAAAAGTTTTCCTTGGATACAGCATTATAAATTGGGATGCACAAATCTGTACAAAGCAGAGTGAATAATTAAGTAATCATTCTCTTTCTGGCTTTACAGGCGGACTGAGTGGGGATTCGGAGAAAACTGAAAAAGGTATTAAGCAAAAGAATTGCTTATAGAGATAAGAAAGAACTTAACTGCCAGGTGATACCCTTCTAGAAGCCACTAGTTATGCCCATAGTATTCTTAAATAAAAGTTTTGGGAAGAGCCATGACCTGCTCCCTGATCCACCTTCTCTGGTTCACCCCATTACTGTCCCGTAGCCCCATCTGTATGGAGCCCTCCGGCCCAAAGGCATATTTGCAGACCTGCAGACTACAAATAAGCCTGCTGAACTTACCAAACCTACTTCAGAGTTTGCAAGATAGAAAGAAATTTTCCCCAAGGAGTGGGATGCAGAACAGCGTCAGTTCTATCAGTAGCCTCTTACCAATAGTCTCCATGAGAAACACGCTAACATTCCCTATTTCTTCTTTCAGGTGGTCTGGAAACAATTGCACTGGCTGGGATAATTATTGGAATCATAGTTGCAGTTGGAATCCTTGCAGGAATAATAATTGCAGTTGTAAGGAAGATGTCAGGCAGGTACTCGTAAGTAAATTGCTAATCAGGCTTTTCAAACAAGCATCATCCTATGAGCAAGGCCACAGGAATCACTTTGGAAATTTCTAATGCTTCTATTTTGACAAAATAACCTATTTTCACACTACACAGTACCTACTGATTCAGCAAAAGCTGCTAATGTGATGTGGGTGATCTACACTCCCTCACACGCTTCAGTTCATCAGACACTGCATGCATGCTGCCATAATTTTCATCAGGTGCATAGGTTTTGGATTACTGCACAGAGGTAAAATTCACTAGGAGGTATTACAGCATCAGTTTCTGGATGTGCTGGATAACACATGAACACTGGCAAGTGATCTTTGTCTTACTGCTCCGGACATTTGTGGAAGCTGTTTTAGTACCAACAAGACTCACTGGTGCCATGCAAATCAAGTGCTTTACAAACTCCAAAGTGGTAAGAAAACAACACAATATTTAACAAATGCTATTCACCCAGCATCAGTCAGTAGTGATCTCTTCCTTCTGTGCAAGCCAGCAATTACCAGGTCTCATTGACTTCAGAAGCTAATGGAAATCAGAGGCTGCAGCAAACAAGTTGTACTTCTAGTAACAGGGATAGGAGAAAGCAAAATTGGGAAGAGAAATAAAGTGGTGACAGGAAAGACAAGGAGAGGGAAGAAGAAAGGTCACATAACTAACACATTTGGGTAACTATGAATAATAATGTCTGTGTTCTTTTGTTTTACAGGCCCTGAAAATAGTTGAAACAAGCAACCATGCCATTCTACACCAGAAAGTAGAAGTGCTTCTTATTTTATAAGAAATAAAGACTTTTCCTATATTGGTGTGAGAAGATGATCCATGGAAAATATGGTCAAAGAATTCCAGATCTATGGGGATCCCACACAACTCTAAGGACTTCTCCCACCCCCCGCCCCAGACTACAGAGTATGGAATATTTCATAGGATTTTTACTAACCAAGAGTTTACTAGAGGAAAGAAAAAGATTATGCATAAGAAAAAACCCAGCAGCAATGAGATTTACATCTGAAATGTGATTTGCAGGTAATATATGCTAGCTTGATTTTTTAAACCCTGCCAGCGAAGCTTATTTCACATTACATTTTATGCATTTGTTTAGAACAAACATATCCAGAATCTTTGAAGTGTTTTTGGCTGGTTAAGTGCTTGTGGCATGTTTATCTACCAAATGGTGTACCAAAAGGAAGAATTACCTTCCAAGAAAACCAATTATTTACCAACTTAGAAAATACTAGACATTGGAAGCTAAAATCCTTCCACTATTGATACAGATTTTCTGCTCTTGATACTTACTATGTGGCAAAATATGGTAGGCCCAGCTGGAACTGACCTACCAACAGAAAGCTTTCTCATCTGACTGCTGCACCAGGAATTTCCTGTCTTCTCTTGTTGCAGAGACATGCAGGGATTGATATACACATCCTGAATTATAGGGTGCTTGGAAAATACCCAATTTTCATGGGTCACTTAAACCAGTTACTCAGCACACTTTAGAGCTGACATGTAGAAGCTTTTGAATTAGTGTATACAAGTTTTTTCTTTATAACCGTCTCATTTTCTAACTGTATAGTTGGCTTGTTTGATAGCATGTGCTATCTGCATTCTAGATCAGAACATGTCAATGAGATATAATGCACCTTTGGACTCTGCAGCTTTTCTATGGCATATTTAATAGAGCAGTACCTGAACGCACAGAGTTCAGAGCAAAGGCTTCATATATCAAGTGGCTGCAATACATCATGTCTGGTGTAAAAATCATGATAATCCATTTAGTCAATAATTGTTAAACACATCAACTTATCTGGATTTGCCTTTCTGTTTCTTTGATGTGCCATAAACTATCATACCTATCTGAGCTTTGGAAATAAAAATTGTAAATTGTCTTATTTTACAATAATTGTTCTTTATTTTCTTTAAAAAAATCATAAAACATTTTAAGCTTCCTTCAATTTTCCTAAATTATTTTGCTACATGTCTTGTCAGTGCAGTGTCTACAACCAACACATTTGACACTGATAAATGAAACTATAAACAAAACTAAGCATGAGAAAATAACATACAAGTCTTTTTAGTGCAGTTCTTAAGCTCATGTAACAGGTCGCTCTGATGACGGATGAGTAGTAGCCTTTACTTTGAGGCTGGTCTATGCTGAGAACTGCAAACTAGATCCAAAGGCTGTGAGTTACAGATATGAGTGCTTTTTTTCATCCCATCTATAAAAAGAAATTAGTTTTCTAAAGTCTGAATTTAGACTTTTTTTGTCAATCTCAGAATTAAGGCATATTTGAATACAAGGGTTTGGTTTGTAGCTCACCAAAAGTAAATACAGTTGTCTCCAAATTGCTGAGCTTACACTCCTAGTAATACTTTACCTGGAAGAGTCATTCTTTTCCTTACCAAAGGAAGATTCTAAACTAAAATGTTCCCACAGGGATGACCTTCCCCTTGAATAAGTTATTCCCGTTACAAGCAGCATCCACAGGTAGGCAATTTATAATGAAACTGAAATGTACCTTTACTTGTATACCTTGTTTTAAGAGTCTGCTCTGATAAAACACAATCTGGGTATGCGGAGTGAATATAGAGTGTGTATGCACCAACACAAGGATGCAACTAACATTCAGGAATCTGCCATGTGTTTGGATTTAAGTATTAATCCCAGGCAGTAAAACTTCATAAGCCAGAGCATATGCATCCCAGAATTTGTCCACAGTAGTACACTACCATGGAATAACACACATCACCTTCAGCATAAATCTCGTTTGGTTTATTTCTGGTTACGCTCAAAAGTTGCACAAAACTAAAGTAAGGGAAAGATTAATGATACCACTGTAAAGTCACATATGCACTATATAAAAATCTGTAACTAGCTTAAGCCTAGTGTACTTCTTAAGTCAGTTCTTTATTATTTCTAAGTTGGTATTGGGTATGTAAAAGTACAAAATCCAAGGCCCAAAAGTGGGCTTGAACTAAGCTGCAAAGTTTTCACTACCTTTACTGAAGCATTGGGACCTCAGTTTAACTTATTTTTTAAAGGCATCTTTAACTTTAGCGTCAGTAGATTTTTTACCTATGACTCACTGCATTCTACAGAATTACTCATGTAACAGTCATGCAGTTCACCCAATCAGTTCTCACATTTCTGGTATATTAAATCAGTTCTCTTTCAAGAAAGCAAGTCTGCAGTCTCTCACTGATGAGCACATGAGATCCCATCCTTGAAATACAATTCGTATACACCTTAATGTACTTCCTGTGACTCGGTTCAGTTGAACACATTTGTCTTGGCTAGAAAGTTTCTTTTCACACTAGCATCCTTTGCCCCGTACTTTTAGGTTACTGTACTTAAAGGGGGACAAATTACTTCAAGTATTTTGTTTCCAAGTGTCTATACATCCCACTGTTTTTTGAAAGAATTATGACCACGTTTCAAGCATGACAAATGCATATAAACTCATATGAAAGCAGAAAGATCACAGCTTATTCTTACTGTGGCAACAGAAAACAATAGTGATTTCTGTTACTCTAGATGTAACAATTTCTTGTTTGTACTGGAAACTACCCTGTAAGATGCACTTGATGTCTGACCAAATGCATGCCATATGGAATTATGAATTATTCAACCATTGTGGGGAATAGCACAGATGTCACCTGTTTCTTCTGCACCAGCTCAGTTGCTGATAACTTGCAAATACCATAAAATGATAAAATAATTCTTATGCCTGTTCTGAATATTGGTTAAGCCAGAAGTAACAAGACCCCGTCTGAAAAATGCATAGTGATCGAGCAGACAACCTTTTGGGAAAGTTCCGAGTTTTCCTGAATTGTGTACAGAACACCAGTTGAACAGCCTGCACTCTGCTCAAGTAAACTATGCTTTGCTCCTACTCCAGAATCTCTCACCAAGACCCATTTTAACTTCATATACCGACTACCTAAGTTTTTTGGTCTTACCTGTGCCTTTCTATTCTGCCCTCTAGTTTAAAGAAAGTTTTATTAATCTAGGTGAAATCGACCCCTAATCAAATGGCCCACATTCCATTGAAACATAATTTGGGGGGCTTCCAGCACTGGAGACTCATTATTAAATGTTGTGCTGTACTAAATCTGAACCTGCAAAAGTGTGAAGACATTCATTTCCTTCTGATTATCAGCTGGAGTACAGGATACTCAGTATATGGCTAAAGAAAGCAACAGCTCTGAAGAACCAGACAACCTCCATTATTCTGTCTGCATGAAGAAACAGCAACTGCTGTTACACTGATATATTTAATATGCTGATGATTCATACTGCCTTGCTGTCTAGAAATCTCAAGTGTAGAGTGTTCCATTCAGCTTCAAGCAAACCTCAAGAAACAACAGCTTCTTTAAAAAAATCTCTGTCAAATTTGTTATGTATTTATATGCTACTGAAGAACTCATAATTTAATTCTCTTTGGTAACTTCATGATACAAACATTCTAGAAATATAGACTAAAAATCCATGCAGAGGTCTATATTCCATATTCAAACTACTGCAGCGTTCTGTGACTCAGCTTTCATTGACTTGTATTATCTAGCTTCCCATTACTAGTTCAGAATTGCAAAGGTAGGTTGAACACAAGCTACATGTTTTTTGGTAGAATTTATGTGGAAGATGGGATCTTTTCTGCTTTGCAAAAAGTCAAATAGCACATTGTCCTAGGGCAACTAGTTCTATAAGCTGAGATGAATGATCAGTATACACGCTTGCAGAACCAGGACCCAAGGTCAGGAGTCCTCCTACGCATGAGAACACATCAGGAAACAACAGCTGCATACTTTCACCAGCTGCACAGGTTTGCTTTTTATTCACAGGAACAACATTCAATACATCAACACTTGCTTTTAACTTAAAGGCATTACTCCTGATCACATTCATTCTTTTATAGTTAGTAACTGTAACGTTCCCTTTTGCAGCTTGGCTTTGAGTCATGAATGTGGCTCTTCCTAACAGACAAGCAGGCACCAGGCTTCCTGTGAGAATGCCAGATGTCTCTAAAAAAATATCATAAACATAGTTGTCCCCTTGTATTTGTGTCTGAAGAAGATATACAGCAGCAGTAGACTATGAAAGCAATGACTTGATGCATCAATATTTACAATATTTCTAGCCATCAGTACAGCAATTCTTACAACAGTTCATCTAAGGCATGTTTTCACTGTAAGAACAGAAAACATTAGAAGAATTAATTCAATAAAACTAGCAATCGTTAAATATGAACCAGAAGACTTAGGGAGATCTCAAGTTATTCCTATAAATTTAAGGAGTGTTCATTTATAATTAAATACCAATTAAAAATGCAGCAATTGCTTTTAAATGTAATTACTCACTATTTTAAAAGCACCTACAGCATGCTATTGCAAGTATCTTAACCACATACTATTTAATTAAAAAGTAAGTACAACCTGCACATTAACACTTTCTATAAAGTTCTCCAACACAAAAGCACTGATGCATCATTCATGAGGATGGCAAGTACTGCCCCCAGTTCAGGAGAGGACAATACACAGATTAGGTAACTTGTCAAGGGTTATAACCACAGGTAAAGGAAAAGCCACCAGACCAGGAAACTTTAAACATTAGTCCTGTCACAGCTTCATATCAGTTCAAATGAAGTGATGTTCCATTATGTTTTATGATAACATGATCCTTAATATTCTTTAATGTAAGATGGAAACAAAGCACACGGGGAAAAAAGCAACTTACAGATTTACCGAGAACCCTCTGGTCAGAAGTACGCTCTGATTGTTTTTAATGAAAAACCATTCCATCTAAAAATAATTTCTTCTCCACCATCTGAAGTTTTGTAGCGTAGATACTACCGAACCACTGCAATTTAAAGCTTAAGCCATAACTGGCATACACCATGCCTGAAGGCATTGTTGTAGCTATTTATACTAATCTATTTAACTAGATGAAGTATCAGACTAACCACATCCATCCTTTTCCAGACAGCTTTTTTTAACCTAAAGCATTAGACGTACTGAAGTTCTCAGCATCTAGTTTTGTTAGATAACTACTGATGGATACAGAAGGTAATAGTGGATCTGTAACTTGACACTAGGTGCCATAATGAGAAGTTTGAATTAGTGCTTTGTACTTTTTTCACAGCTGCAACATGGAGGCATTTACGTATAAATAAACCCAGCATCACACTAGCCATGTGTCTTTGTCCAGACCTTGTGGATTTAGGCATTGGACCAAACCCACAGCTCCCCCTGCTCTGCAACAAACAGTTGGACTGCAACACAAAGATCGCCATTCAATCGTGTAGCTTGTTAGGCTCTTCGAGGCTGGAGAAGTCAGATTTTCAGACTCTGGTAAATGCTAAATTGGAAAGTGTCTTAGCAGGCAAGGAGTTCTGCACATTCCATGCATTTTCAAGGTTGTCTTCTGTTTCCAGAAAGCAGTTGGCAAGGATGATTGATTTTGAGAGTTTAAAACCAAACAGTGCCATCCACAAAAAAGCAGAAAGAGGAAGGAGCAGAGAAAGCAGAGAACTGCAAAACACTGTCTTCACTAAAAATTAATTTTCATTCACATTTCCAGATTGAGCCAAAATTAAACAATGCACTTGCCCACCTATGGGGGCTATTTCAGACATTAAGCCACATCAGTATTAAGCTAAACTTGCATCAGGGGAAAAAAATTCTTTAAAATGTTTTGTTCTGACAGATCAGAAGTTTGTCTCAAAAAACAGATTTGTCCAGGGTCAGGCATACAGGGTCTCTAGGACATCAGTCTAATCTTTTTCCTGGTCTACACTTCAGGTTATCTTAGAATCATAGCTGTAAAGTGTTCTCTGGGATCTCACAGCACAAATGGGAGGACAAGGAACCACTCCATCCCGGGCTGCTCTTGCAGTATTACAGTGTTGTACTGCATAGACATACAACATCATTACTTTTATCTGCAATCAGGACCCCATGAACTACCAAACATAAAGCCCTGAAGTTCACTTAAATGCAACTGGATATGGCTGAGCTGTTGTTTTCCACAATTGCCCTTAAAACCTTCTGAAATAGGTTTTTCGAAGGATAAAGGTGGCATTCCCTTACATTAAACCATTGCAAGTTTTATCCAAGTTGAAATAAAAGAAACAAATTTTACTGATAACGAAATACTGACTGGGACAGAAGGGTAGACTCAAAGTCAGATACTCCCTCTACAGCAAGCCTGTTGACTCAATAAAAGTACACATACATATTCTTCCAAAAAGAATCATTCGATTTTAAGCTTACTTTTTCCCTAACAATCTAGAAATTCAAAAGACATAGCTCAGATCAAGCTCATTAATGTGGTTTAATGAGAATACAGCTTTCAAAAAATAGGCTCTTGCAAGATTTCTACACAGTCCACCACACCTTCTAGCAAACTGTACCAATACTTAACTACACTGTCAGAGAGGTTCAGCTTCTCCAGACACGAGTTACTGAGCTATGTGCTGGTTCTATTAGACTAGAGCTGTATTCATTACCAAACTTCCCTCCATGTAGTAACTATCTTTGTGCTTATAGTTAGAAGTGTGCACTTCACAACTACAAAACTGCTTTTTAGTTAAAGATTGAGTTCACAGCAAATATTTTTGCACCTCTCCTCCCCATCACTATATCTACCTCAGCAAAATTAAAAGGGATTTTTTTTCCACAGCTCATCTTCCTGAAAGCATCATTATTTATAATGCAGTTCTATCAAGTAAACTTGACTCTTCTGTGCTCTGCATCTAATTTAGAACTGGACTATTCTTCTGAAATGGTACAGCAGCACTGTCGTGCTAAACCAGGTTTAGTCTTCCTAACAGAAGGTAATCTAGGAAGATGCTGCAGTAGTAGAAAGTAATTGCAGCCTTATCTTCCAATGGGAAAGGGAGTACAGCAAGAGTGATACTGATACAATGCAGCAACAATTCCAATAAAACCTGGGTAAAACCAGATGCCCCCTCTGGTTTTTGAGGAGAAAAACAGTAGAAAGGCTCTGTCCTATTCTTCACAGAATCCCTTTCTTTCTCCTATGCAGAACAGGAAGCTATTGATGTTTTAAGTAAATGGATTTCTCCATTCTACATAAGCCCTTTAACTCATTTTTCCTACACTGACTGCTTTCCGGTAACAACTTACAGGCAATACTGACCAACAACGAAGTTAAATCATTGATTAGAAGTGGCTGAACCTAAATCCTTAACATTCCCTCCTTCCCCTGGAATGACAAAACATTTTTTAATGAGGCTATTTTAAATGCACTGATGTTTGTCTTAGGAAATTAGTACTGTATGTCTCATTCGAGCTGGGAAGCAACTCCGTTTCCTGCTTTTATCAACCACGTTCTCCTCAAATAACACATTCCTTTAGAGTCCTGTGGATATTTTGCCTCATGACATTTTGGATTCATCCTATGCAGGAAACGGGGAAGGAATTAGCAGGTTCAGCAGGTGTACTCAAGGGAAAAGAAATGGGAATGTCAGCTCTTCCTCATTTCCTATCTGTCATTTTGCAAAAAACCACAGGAGTTGAATAAGCGGTAATAACTGAGCATAACATACACACACTGGCTTCCTTCTTGAAGGATGTCCTCGCCTGTGCACTCAGCACTGATGCAATTTGCTGAGAAATAAGGGACAGCCATTTGCAGACCTCTCAGTGTTTTCCTGTGTACACCCATGCAAACTGTTTATACAAAGAGAATTAAGAAAAGCCTACGTCTCATAACTTAAGACAGTTTTACAAATTGGTGGTACAAGAGATTTTGACCCAAAACCAGCCCTTAAAATTAAGTTGTATAATAAAACACAGCTTACATTTTTAAGAGGCAAACTTTGGTTTATTAGTAGTGAAAGAATTTGCATAATACAAGCTGCTGCATAAAGTTACATCTGTTATTCAGAGCTGGACTTAGCCTCAGGAAACTACTCCTGGCACTAAGATCTCTTTGTAAGAGACAAAATACTAATGAGATTATGAAAACATACATTGCTATTAACCACATCTCACAGGGAGGCAAACCCTGCTGTCTGTTCATGTCAACCTAGAAGCACTGAACTTGAGAAACGTTTAACTCGTAACGATGAAGTTACTCCTTGATAACAGTTTTCCTCATAGATTTTTCTAGCTCCCTTTGTCATGATTAATAATTAGCTTACTTCCACAATACCCATGCTTGATTGACTGAGTGGAAAGTAATAGAAGTATCTGGGAAGGTAAAGCATGCTTGCCTTTCATGCAGAAAACCGAGCAAGAACCACAGGAATTACTTCAGATTTGACACACCTGACAAGAAGCAATGTATAAAGAAATGCACAAGCAGAATACAGAAGTGAATGGCTCCTCACTGCAGCCTAATAAAGCAGCTGCACCACGACTGCACACTCAGTAAACTGTATCCTAGCACCAGCTAGTGGTAAGAATTACTGAAGGCATTTTTACAAGAAAAATGACTGTGTTTATAATAGAAAAGCTTCACATTATTATATACTGCCTCGTAGCAATCAAGCCTGATTTTATTTTCAAAATGCTTCAAACAAAACCAAAGTTACATGTCAGTTTCACAGAGTACGGCTATACCATCTACATAGTACCTCAAGTGTTTTTGATTGATCCAGCTGCTAGAAGTTGGAAGAAGCAGTAGTACAGACAACAAGCAGATGCTTTCTACATACTCAGTGCTATTTCATCCTCAGAGCCAGCCTGTCACCACACAAGTAGCAGGTAGCCAAAACAAGTGTTAAACACTATTCTTACCATGCTTTGCCTTCCACAGAGTAGGAAGCATCTTTTCTCAACGCATAAACTTACTTAAACACAAGAAATCTAAGTGATTAACTCAGCTAAGAAACTCATGGCCATCCATTTTCTGGACCCAATCCTGTAGTGTTTGGGTCTGTCTCTAGTGGTAGTCCTAAAATATCTGCTCTAGTTTGCAACGGATACCACCCAATGTCAGTTTGCAAATCTAAATTTATCTGAATTTAAATGGACCTTATCTTTATCCCTGTGTCACTGTTGGCATAACTGACAGATAAATTTTAACCAGTTACTAGCCATCACCTGAGTACTACTCTCACTAAGTCCTGCATAACTTACCTGATGGACTAAAGACCTCTGTCAAGTTCTGGAGACAGCAATGTTCAAGTGAAGCATGTCCATTCCATCTCAGACTGAAGTCATCTGTTCTGTAAAATGGAGAAATTCGGTTCCACAGCCTGTGATCAAGAGGTAGTAAACTGACTCCACTGACTTGACACCATTACCCTGCCCCACCAGATATCCTGGTTACCTTTTTGCTGAAATCAGTCATATGGGAATTGTGGGAAGTCCGCTTGGACCATTTATATGGAAGTCAAATATTTAAGACTAATAGGTATGACCGTATCATCAGTTCCATAAAGTGGTCCTGAAAAGGAACCTCTCCATAGCTATACAAAAAGAAGCACTTGTTGGCCAGCAGGTGAGGAACTTATGTGCAGTATAACAGGCAAGCAACTAACTCAGACAAGAATAACAAGCAAACCATGAGACATTTGTGAGTAGTGTAAAAATCCACGGATAAGCTTAGACAAGGCTTTAAGTTGCGAAAAAAACGATTTTTGTAACAAAACCTGCTACTAGTGGAAAGATGACCCAGGTTGTAGAAATCAGAAAAAAACAAGCAGGAATACTGAAGTGCTTCAGTTTGAAGAATCCCATTCCCCAGGACATTTCAAGCACAAGTTATTTAAATACCTTAATAGTTCAGCCAATTCTTTATCTGTCAAATGCTTTTAGAAAAAAAATGTAATATTACTTAAATTCAGAGCTATTAAGTAACCAGTAACCCTAGCAGTTCAACTCTAGCAGTCTTTCCCAGAGAAATTCTTAGTTTAAGCCATAACATGCAGCACATTGTCTTCTATGTTTATACGAACAAACTGGAACAGCTCAGAGAGTTTTGATAATAGAGACCTTGTTCCAGTTAACAAGAGAAAAATTGGCGATATTGGTATCACTTGGGTCTAGCTAGTTTCAAGGCTACTTCAGACATACCCTCTGATGAGAAAAATCTTTTCTAGAAATATTTTTCCTGCCATGGCTCACTAAGACTTCTACACACAAGAAGTTCCCTGCATCTAACCATGCAAGAGTAATCTTTTCAGTCATCCTCAATATACTCAGTCGGACATCCAGATTTACAAAAAAATTTTGGCTAGTATTTCTCTCTACTGCGTGCTGATGTTATGGGCCTGAAAGTGCTTAAGCACACCCAGGTAACCTGAAAGGCACACTCATGTAGAGAGCACAATAGCATCAATATTGATATTTTCAGACTAAGAAAAGTTTAGTTGATTAAAGTTCTGAATATTTAAAGATTTGTAGGCTTCTCTGACCACCACAAATAGTCTCAACTGACGTGTAAGTCCACTGGAACACCACCAGGTGGTACATATTCTCAGTGTAAATGGAGGGAAAATAAAGATGACTATACACATAGCCAGATCTATCTAAATTTCAAGCACAAATAAATGACTACACAACACAATCGACAAAAGCAAAAACTTCTAAGCATAGAAACTTGAGAAGACAATCTGGCAATAAACAGGGGCAAGATAGGAACAAAAACCAGCACAGACTATGCCAAAACTAGACAACTTGTTCCTGTTCAGTGTGATTGAATGACGAGTTCTGGAAAAACAGTACTAACAGTCACAGATGTGCCCCAATACAAGTGAAGAATACTACTAAGAAGTGACCGAATTATAGAACAAGAGCATTTGAGACAAGGTTGATATTGGAAGCGGTACTTCTATTTTAACAATGGATTTCTCCATGTTCCCCTCAATTAGCCAAAATCTGTCACCTGCCTTTTTAATGCAGCCAATCTGTTGGTCTCACTGGTTTTGGACGCCTCTAAAAACAAGGGGTGACTGGCCTGCTACAGCATTTCTCACTGAGAAGGCAGCATGTTGCAGTAAGCTTCATAGACATGATTTAAATGAGCAGCTTGAGAGCCCTAGGATCCACACATGGAAGACTTCTACATCAAGAGCAATGTGCTATAAGATTTATAAGCAATGCAAATTTCTACTATTTAATGACTCCAAACTAGCGCTACTAATCCAAGCCCAGAGATAAAACAGTATTTTCCTTCCCTACTTTTTTTTACCCTTTGCAAATAAGCAAACAGTGACACCCCTAAACTACCAATTCCGTTGTCCACATAGGAAACTACATTTGTGTCAGTACTTCAGTCATCACAGTTGAGATAAACACTAGTAATATCCAGAAAGAAATGTAGTTTTGAACTTTGACAAAGATTCTGTCCTGTTGGAGCTTACTACGGCTTTAAAAACATACTATACATACTACACAGAGCCTCAGTTTCCTTTCAAATGTTAGTAAGGCCTTACAGCATAACAGGAGAAAGTCTCATCCAAGTTCTCCCTTTCATAGTGCTGTTTCAAGTGAAGCCTTGAAATAACACCTAATATTCTATCTGTGAAAAGTAGCAATTATTAATGAAAGAAATTAGTACATTTTTAATCAGGACATATGCCAGATTCTACTACCTCATATAGCTCTTGCATTTCTTTAAAAGAAGGAGTGTTAAATATACCAATGTATTTCTGGTCCACCTTTCCCTTTTAAAAGCTATATATTAACTGAACATAGCAGCACAGAAAAGCGTAAATGATTTGGAACTTGGATAATCAACAAGAAAACAGGGAAAGCACCACTGCTTACAGGATTATGGGTCTCACTACATTAGAAGCATATGGAAAAAATTGTACTGAAGGTACAGAGGTATTTTCACAGTCAAAGCCTGACTAAATACATAGCATCTAGTTAAGTAACAGCTAGTTGGAAAACAATAGTGTCTATTAACACTTGAGCAAAGCACAGCTGCTTAGAGTAAGAGTGATGGGATAAACCAAAAATACACAGGCTGGAAAACCACCAATGAGACCCCTAAGACAGAATAATTGGAATCCCTGTAGTTCAATACATGTAATACTGAGATGAGAAATCATGCCCCATATCTCACGTTTTTCCAAATCTTCAAGTCTACTTTCACAAAGTAAAAGTTAGCATTTGTGGGTATCACATTACTCCCTATTCTTGTGTCTCAAAAGACAGCAGAAATGCGTGAAGATAATCATATAATTGAATCCACTACACGTCACCACATGAACAATATAAGGATTCGACAAAGCCATTTTACTGCCTCTTGCCTACCCTCTTTTGGTTTAATGAGTCCCAGTGACACCTAAAGAGATCAGTATTACTACTAGACAGCTTAACACCACCACTCAAGTTATTTTAAACAATTCCAAAAGCAAAGTGTGTATTTTCTAAGTAATTTATTATCACACAAAACTAACGTATCATCATTCAAGGATCCCTTATAACAAGTTCACCAAGCATTTGACACAGATACTGTTCTATTTGCAGTGTGGCTAATTTGCATCCCTTGTGTGTTCCTTTATTCTGTTCTGTACAGTAGAAGCTCCTGTACTAACTTCATCAGGTTAATACTTATTATCACACCCACAAGCTCATGTTCATCACAGGCATTCTCATCTTCACCCCAAGGAGATCCAGAGCATAGATAATTGTGTCATTGTCATACATACTTTTATTACTAATTCATTATTGTGATGCAGAAGCTGAGTTGTAGGCAGACAGACTCACCGCAGTCTTTTGGAAGCTTTCGATAAGATTTCTAGCAGGCAGGAGTACCTTACTTCTATCCTCTCACTTTTCTTTCACACTTTATCTTTTCTTCATATTACTTGTCATCCTGAATTTTGGAAAGAAAAAGAATCTGCTGTAAGACAAATAAAAACACTATACTATGCAATACTAAATAAGAACCCCTTTTACTATACATACAGTAGTGTTGAGTACAGTTTAAAAGAAAGTTTTTTGGTCAGAAGTAATTTCTTTAATGCACCGAGTATCCTTTTATTCTTTGAAAGGTCTTGACGGATGCTTCAAACCAAAAATTGCAAATATCAAGCCTAGAAGAGACTGTGCATCAATTTGTGTAAGAATAGAAATAAATAGGCTACAGCTACAACTGCACATTTACTACCAAATAGCTGACATGGTTAAGTAAATTGATTAGGAATACCTATGGGAAGACCAAGACTACACACAGCTCATTCTGATAATAATGTTGTAACTGTTAATAACAAAAATTACTGAAAAACTGAAAGCACCAGACAGATTTTTTTCCACTTTTTGCAGTCATACACATAATACACTTATGACAGCTACATTTCATACAGATATTGATAGAATATTACTGTTTTCTACTCTGAGGATTTTGAGTGAAAAGAACAAACTAACACTTCTTTAGAACACCTACAAGTGTGAGTTCCTTAGTTTGTAGATACAATAATAAATGCAAATCAATCTAAAAGCCTATCCTGCCTTAGAGATTAGCAAACTCTTCAACATTCAGACTCTGTGGTTTCATTTACTCTCTTATAGTCTTATCAGCTAACAGACTTAAAAAAAAAATTGGAGAAATGTAGTTTGTCTTCACATTCAAAATTCTTCTTTTACCATATAAGCCTTCCAAGAAACTAAGAATTTTAACAATAACTTTATTTTTAAATCTTAGCTTTTATTAACATAAGACTACAACCATATATTAGTAGCAACTACATATGCTAAATGTAACACATGGTTAGGTGGTCTTTATAACTTATTACACAGCTGTAAACAGTTTCAGATTAGTTTAGCATTACAGTTCTATGCAATAAGAAATAAAATGATGCTTTTGAATAAGTAGAAACAATTTAAGGTTTAAAAATCATCCATTAAAAACTGTTAAACAATAAGCATTTAATACTAAATACACAAAAAAAATATTTTCAAAGTCTTCAATTAAACCAAGTAAACAATCTCAGCTACACAACATCTCTAGTCTATCACTGCACTAAGTTCAACAACACCTGTAAAGAAATAAAAAATCAGGAAAAGAAATACAACTTGCCTCCTAACAAATAAACTCACCTTCACACTCTAGCCCTCAACTAAAAATTACTGTAGGCTTCCACCATGACTTTTAAAGGGACATCCTCCAAGTAGTTGCAGGGTGAGTCTTCAAATAAAGCCTCTGAAGAGCCAGTATAGCCTTGACCAGGAAGGAATAGAAAAGTAGTATTGGTACTTGATGAAAAGCCTTTATTCCTTTCAGCCTTAAATGAGTGAATAAACATTAACACTGTAGTGATTAAGTTCTAAAAGCAAAACAAAATAATTAAGGTTAAAGAAAATGTTAAAAATATCAGTGCTTTGTAGTTAGCACTCCAAGTTTTTGGGTTAGCGTGTTGATACCTGCCCTGCCTTGTTTACAATCTCAGTAACAATACCTCTAGAATACAAGAAAAAAAACCCGAAACGTTAAAGATGTAAGAATGTAATAAGCTCATTTATTTTGTAAAGGGGTGTGTTTTGAACTCTCTTGGAAACTTTTTTCTAGAGCCCTAAATATGTTAAATTATAATTTTTATTATTTGTGATACTTTTGGGAACATTTATACTTAATCTTGAAGGTAGAAAGGTTCATACTCTAGCTGATACAGTATGTACTTTGTTCTATCTTTTCGTATTCTCTGTCATAAGGCTCTAACATGTCAAATGGGAGCCTTATTTTTTCTTAAAATGACACCAAAACTTACACAGGTGTAGTCTAGCTTACTTATAAATGAATTTTTAATACAGCTAAATTTAGTTAATTTAGCCTAATAAAGTAGTTTAAACATATGAGGACTCGTTACTACTAAAATTAGAGCTTTCAAAAGTGATTTTGACTTAAGCAACATTTTAAAATATAAACACATCCTGAGTATTCCAGGTGGGAAGATCACTGTGTCCTATCATTTTCCAGTCTGCTGTTGCTTGGCAGAGTTAAGCATTGCCACAGAGGCATTCAAATTCTCTGACTTCAGAGTGTGCCTTTTCCTTACGCTTGAAAGGTCATCTTTGATGCTATGTTTATTGGAAATATGGTGGATAGTTTTAAAAAGCTTCAGTTGGACAAGAGTGGGTAGCCAGGGGATTTGCTTGGCTGCTTGCTAAGGAAACCTTCCAGCTTCATGGAGTGGGGCTCCTCTGCCCTGGTACTCAGAGTACTTTGTGCGTCCAGGCTTATCGACAGTTTTAATGTTACTCTGTGATGTATGTGCACAATGAATGTGCAAGCAAAATAATCAAAGAAATGTAGAACATTTCTGTACTTTAAACCTCTGATCTATACCTGTCTTAATGACTCCCATCTCCTATGAGTTTAAGACAGGGGGGTTTTCCTCTGGAAAAATGACAAATTCTTAACACTTCCATGTAAAAAGTAGCCCTAGCCCAGGCGGCTTACATCTCTTTGACAGTATTATGGATACAAAATTCAAGTGAGAGAGAAAACCATTTTGAAAGGAGACGCTGCTATGCCCTGCAATACAGACATCTCCCAGGAGGTCACTATGGGTTTTTTTCCTCTCAGGCACTTGCTCAGAAATGACAGTGAGAACAATCTGCTTCAGAGGGGACAGCAATGGGGCCCAGCCTGCCAGCCCTGCAGGGCGTGGGGCTCCTCCATGCATCACCCAGATAATTTCCCTCAGCCACTGATTTTTCTTTTTCGTTTTCAGTCAGAGGCGAGAAAACCTCCCTGCGGAGCTGCATTACTACGAAAAAAAAAACCCAGACAGGAAAAAAAAAAAAAAAATATGGAAAGAGAACCTGCTCTTCTCCACAGCTCATTGTCTAGGATGAGGGTGGTGGCTGGAGGCCGCGGAGCGGAGGCCGGCTCCGGCAGCTGGGCTGAGCCAAGCCCGGTCTTCGGGGGTGCACCGGGGGTGAAACGGGCGCGGGGAGCCGAGGGGCGGCAGGCGGGAGCGGCCCCGCTCCGGAGGGGGTCCCGCGGCGGGGGGACCTGCCCGCTGGCCTCCCCCCCCCAACGTCACTTCCGAGGCTGGAGACAAAATGGCGCCCGGACGGTGCCGGAGCTGAGGCCGCTCCGTGCCGCTCCGAGTCGGGCCGCAGGCGGCGGCAGCGGTGCCGGTGAGAGGGAGGCGGCGGAGCCCGTCGCGCTGCCCGCGGGCGCCGGAGGGCGGGACGGGG
>Ga0065711_1038706_pt1 | contig 18490 bp, 12 predicted proteins | sample Hoacrofraction12_FD_59098 | JGI IMG/M metagenome (GOLD analysis project Ga0065711, IMG submission 59098) | Hoatzin crop microbial communities from Cojedes, Venezuela - Epithelial fraction 12 v2 (version 2) | ecosystem: Host-associated > Birds > Digestive system > Esophagus > Crop | place...
GGGGGGGGGGGGGAAGGGGCGTCTCTCCGCACCGGCCCCGCTGCGCTGCGGCTGCAGCCACGCTCCGGCCTACGTTGCGGGCTTTCCCCGTGCCCATCGCTTGGCTCGAAGAAATGTCCTCGAGTTCCCCGACACCCATGTTATCCAAGGTCAGCAGAATAAGGGGCTAAGCCGCTGCCAACACCCGCATTCACGCGGCTCCATAGGCAGGAGCAATAAAATGGTTTCGCAATCGTTGACGGCATCTTCCCCCGAGCCCGCGGCGCAAAAGCAGCCGCAAGCCGGCGAGCGGCTGACTCGGAGCCCAGCTGAGCTGCCGCTCCGCCGGCGACGCAGCTCCAGCTCCCGACACGTTTAACCATCATTACACGGGTCAGATCGTGCCCGCCTCGCCACGCCAGCGGAGGGAGAGCCGCCGCGCGCCCCGCTCCGCACGCCCGCTGCCAGCGACTGCAGGAGTCACCTCGCTTCAGCAAAGCGACAGACACACACCCAGAGCCCTTCAGAAGTATCGTCAAGCGAAAGCCTTGAGGAATTTATTCTATGCAACTCCTCCAAGCCAAACAAAAAAACCTCACGACAACCCTCAAAAGGCCTGACTCGATTGCTGCCTTTAAATATTTCCACAGGGAGTAGAAATTTGATAATAGATGGCTCTCGAGGCTGACAGAGAGGGGTATAATATCATCCAACAGCTGGAACTCGATTTCAGAAAAATGTAAGACAGAATTAAAGAACGATTTCTGCAACTGTGCAAGTAATTAGCCATTGAAACGACTTATGGGGAACGAATGGATTGTCCACTATTGAATTAGACCCCAAAAAGGACTGAATAACGTCTTAAACTGCAGGTTCATCACGGCAAGCCCACAGCCTTCACTGTGCAGGCCAGCCGAGATGATTTCTGCCTCCCAACCTAACAGTAAGATTAGCTTATAAACCCAGTAAAAACATAACAGATGCAAACAACCAGGGAAACCCTGGGGCAGAATTAAGAAACAGAACTGCATCATTCCTTTAAATTGCTAAAGAAAATTAATCATGCCATCTTCTTTGTTATGCCATTTCAGGGAACCACACATTGTGCATTTATATCTGAACTCCAGCTACCAGGGCAGCCAAGCAACAGTTCAGCAAGTTCAGTTCAAGGGGACAGGGAAGAGGAGCACAACCTCATTTTACCAACGCAGTACGTTCCTGCGCAGGATGCTACGTCGCAGATAGCAGAGCAGCTCTCTTCCACACTAAATGGCTGGCAGCTTGCTTTCAGCTCTATGGTCATAGAGGCGATGGTTGTAGAAAAGTGCAATGGGCTTCTGCCACTTACTGCTAATTTGGGAAGAAATATATATATATATATATATATATATATGCACACACGTGTGTGTGTGTGGTTTTGTTATGTGCATATTAAATATATAAAATACATTAAAAATACATGTATATTAATGTGTGTATACAAGCTGATGTATACATATTACTATATAAAGCATACAGAAATATAAGTATATATAGATATCTATCAATCATGCACATCAATATATAATGTGTATATATTTGCAATGAAATCAAAACGTGCATCACCTGCACCTTTCACCATTCACCTACAGCTCAGGTGCTTGTTCACTGCTGTTCAGCTGCCAAGCTTGCACATGGCCTGCACGCAGCCTTCCCATTTCTGAAGTTACACTCAAATCCTCAAAGAAAACAAAAAAAATGCAAAGCAAAGGCGGCAGAAGCAAGAGGCAGGCTTCACGCCGCCTCCTGGGGAGGTGAAACGTCACCCTGAAGCAGCAGGCGCTGCCGCACGCTGCTTCGCTCCACGAGAAGCAGCAGCAGCATACGTGTACGCACGACTCGAGCTTCCCTGTTCATTCATCGCCAGACACGGCATTCTTCACCCTGGCCCAGCCTTGCCTTCAGCAAACAGGAGTCACAGTTCACGGGGTAAAACAGAGCTGGAACAAGGAAGAATGCATGCAGCACTCCATGCTATTTGTTTTGTTTTTACATAAATACTTTAACAGCAGTGATGGTTTTATTTGAAAAGTCAGGACTTTTTAAGGTACAAAGATACTTGTAAGCATGGGTGTTCTGACTCAGCGTGGCTGGCTTGTTTCCAGCTCTCTCTTTGGGTCTTTCCCAAGCACGCATCTCCTGACCCCATTCTTCATGCCAGGTTGCAGAAAGCAAAAACAACAAAACACAAACCCCCTCTTTTTTCTTTTTCCAGTGCTGCAGCCAACGCTGTTAAAATCACTGTGGCACCCAATGCCCTAAATGAATATGCTTTCATGCTTCAACAGCCCCCAGAGAGTCTTTCCCGCAGATGTAAGAAGGTCATTTTGAAGCAATGGGAAAAATAAACCACAAGCTTCTACCCTTTCCTCAAGGATATTTTTGAAGGAGAACTATTTCAAAGGGTGGTTTTTTTCTGTGTTTAGTTAGCAACAAAACAAAAATCTGTCTCTTGCATGAAAAACAGACAACACATTTTCAGAGATCATATAAATTACTTTCCAGCTGAAGGACCAAAATGGAAGTGTTTGTTTACTAGATTCGAGACCTGCAACAGATTTTTGCCTTTTGGCTGTGTATTACGAATGGAAAACAGTTATACCTGTTTTTCTCTAAAAGCCAGACCTAAGAGAAAGTGGTGGAAAACCTAGATATGCCTCCTGAGGCTGAACGAGATCTCCCGTGCAGTCCTGGGCGAGCTACCACTGCTGAGTATGGTAAATGCACTTACTCATTTACAAAGCCCGCTTCCTCGGTACACATACAGCATGGCGTGAACCTCATGAGAAAGTGCAAAGTCTTACTACTACTCTCAACACCCGTACTTCCCCCGTTGTGTTAGCAGAGGTCCCTGTTGTATCGCAAAGTCCCATCCGCCCTCCCACCACCCCAGACACACAAGGTACTCGCAGAGAAAAACCCCGCCGCTGGCCCACCAGTGCAAACTCTCCCTCTGCGTAACTTGTGAGAGCAAGTGGGTTGTTCCATGACCACATGGCTGAAGCTCTTCTCAGCAGAAACTTCTAGCGAAAGCTTGAACTTCCAGGATAACGATTTGAAACCAGACTCAGATGAAGCTACATAAATAAAGATTTCTGGCTGCTGCTGGCAGCTATCATACTGCTTGGACTTCTTACAGCCAAGCCCAGCATCATGCAAACTGGATATACCTGTATCTACCCACAGTAATACCCTCGCAGTCTTTTGCTTACTATCAAGGTCCCTCCAATCCCTTTTCCTCTCAGAATAAAGTTCACACTTACTTAATATTTAACCTTTTAATCAAGTTTAACTATCCAGAGAGGATGTAGCAGTTTCTCATTTAAAACAAACTGCTTACATTCGGTGAGAAAAAGTAAAACCTCATGAATGGCTTATGCTGATGAAGATTGATACAGCTTGGAGACTTTATAGTACAGTGACTCATGGCTTCTGGAAAATGTACTCTGTTCTGTCTAGTTTAGGAAAATAGGTCATGTTTTAAAAATGTGATAACTAACATGAAGAAAGGGGAAATTTTCTTTATTAATGGTTCTGTTATAGCATTTAAGCGCATCTGGTAATTACAGCAACTTTTTCCTTTGTACTTCCAGAAAATTCCCCAAAGAACTCATGTTGCATTACAACTTCTGCCTAGTAGGACTGACATTAACGTGGCAAAGAAACGACGGAGGAAAAGAAAAGCCTCCCTTCTTCCTTCTTTAGCACTTCTCCTACAGCTTCCATCCCTGGCAATCACCCGCTGGTTCGCACCTGTTCGCCACCTCCTTCTGCACCAGGGACTGTGTTTCCTCCTTGCAGGCCGAGCATGGGAGAGAAACACTATGGTTTGGGGGTCACTAAAGGCCTCGGGCACTTTTGAGCCCAGTGAGCTTCAACCTGCCCTTGCAAAAATACGTTAGGATAGAAGAGTCACACTGAAATTTCCAAACGTGAGTCGCTAGTGTCTTCACACAGGCTCCCAGAATTGAGGCATGAAAAATAATTCCTAATTTCATCTTAGGCCTAATAATGAAATATTTAAAAATAGCGGGTTTGTGTGTTAATTGTTTCTTTTACGTAAACGCAGGGGCCTTGGCGATGTTTCTGCATCTCTAGAAAACTACTACTCAATATGAAACTAGTGAAAGCTTACAAGACATCAACTGTTTCCCCTGTTGGTTTGCCAAGATAAACACTCAAAAAAAAAAGCCTAAACACAAACAAATTCAGAGTAAAGTCAGGTCTGAAGTTTCCTAATTTATCAAATTCCAGCAGGACTTCAACTTGAACCACCTCTCACTGGTAGCACTGACTCCGCAGCCACAACTTTCTCAGGCCAGACCCTGGATCTAATCAGCCATTTTGCAAACAGAGCACCAGAGTTTCTGGCTCCGACAAGAGCTGGCAGCTCTCTTGCCAGAAGCAAGCCACAAAAAGCCAAAGGTGGCAGGATGCTGCAAGAAAGAGGTGTGAAGGTATTAGATAATTATTCAGACTGGGGGAGCAGTTCTTATAACCGGTGTAAGGGGATTCCCCTGCCACCACGTGGGATGCACCTGCCCCAAAGCCTGATGCCAGCACTAGCCCCGACACAGGCATTTGACCAGCTTGACTGGGGAAATGAGTAAAAATCTCACCCCAAGACAAGAAAAATTATCATTTTCAGCCAGACCGGCTCCCTTATTACTAACCACATGGCCATATGGGAGCTACTGCTGGGGCAGAGAGAAAGGCAGGACTGGCCCTCTTAGCAGCAACCCACACTTGGAGGGATGCAAGCCCATCACGACACCAAACCATGATGGTCACCACAAGGAACAGTGGGCATTGCAGATGGTATTCAGGAAATTAAAATCACTTTGGGGTAACTGTTGTAAACCTCAAACATCTAATTGCATTCAGATGAGCCACACCCCCTTCTTCCAGGATGAATAATTTACTTTAGGGGAGTGAAAGGGAAATACGTGGGGGTACATCTGTTAGAGGAACAGGGCCTGCAACATTTCAGGTAGGTCACAGCCTGTCAAGGTACGATCTTCTGTTTGACCATCACTTGTAGCCAATTTCTGCCTCAGCAAAAGCTCTGACTTGATAAATAGATTCCTTATTTGGTGTGCTCTCTTCCAAACAGGGGAACGTCTCTTAAAACATATGCTGAATTATCTTTGAAAGGGCATGCTGCCTCCCAGGCAGAAACCAAAATAACTTAAGCATCATTTCCCACATAGGTGAACAGATCTAAACCCTTCTTAAAAGAAAAACAAACAAACTGACCTGATGGGGGACACTCACGCTGCATGTCTTCACTTCTCTGAAGCACCATGAAAGGATGTATACTTATCTTTTATTACAAACTACTAAAAAACTACAGCTGAAATTGGATTAGAAACTTCTGCTGGAAAACAATTTATTGCATAACACAACTCTGACAGCCTGGGTTTCTGGCCACCAACTGAGTCTTTATAAAAATCTGCTGGGCAGCTGCCAAATCAGCTCTTTGAGTCTTGGCATGTCCGACATCTGAGACAGTAGTCAAGGCAGCCACATGTCCTGTGCCATCCACAGCCCTGCACTTTTACGGTTAAATGGTACCGTCAAAGAACAGAGTAGCATGAGCCATTAAGCACACAAAGGTAAAAATCTCCTGCAGCTGTGGATCTGACAACTCTGATCATGCTGCAGAAGACCAAGAGCCACAGCAGGATTTTTTCTTTTTTAGGATCTGGTATTAATTTTAACATAAAAGTAGCTTATTAAGAAGAGGGAAAAAGAGAATCGAGAAATGGTAGCGAGCTCCAAAAAAACCTCTGCACTCCTAGCTGAAAATCGCAGCCATTTATAAATTTCACATTCCAAATATTCTTACTCTGTCTCCAGTTCTAATTAAAACTCTTCACGAAGTAGACTTCAGACAGACACATAAAACCCAGTATTCAGCAGCTCAAGATAATGAAATTCAAATATATTCCTTCTAATTAATTTCATTTTGATTCAGTTCATATTTTTTATAAGGTGTCTGAGCTCCTGTATGCAACCATACGAATACAGTCCAATAAAAAGTGATTTCTGCAGTTTAAATGTCTAATAAGACCCACAGATGTGAAGTTTAATATGTCTAATCCAATCCTGCTACATATTACTAATTATTTTAAGACTTTTTTCCACCCTCAAACAGAAAGCCTGATCCTTTACATGAAAAATACTAACCACTCTTGCATGCCAAAATAGTGTCAAGGTAGCAGGGAAGAGAGAAATACACAGCCACGGCGTTATAAATTTGCCTTCACTATTTCTACGGGAATTTAAAGAGATCTAATTTTTTGGCATCTCACAGCGTCTGAAAGGTCAGTGGTATCAATATTTCAGAGAAGCTGGAGTACTGTTGATGTGTTTAGCATCTATCCTCACAAGTACAAGAGGTAAGTGCTCAAGTCATGTTTTCGGTAGGACTTTGGTACCTGCTTGCTGGAGCCTTGCCTGTAACAGGAAAAGATCTGCTCATCTAACTGCTTTCTAGGAATATAGTACAATATACCAGCAAAAAACGTGCATCTACCAATATTCAACTTCTTGCTCCCTCACTGAAATAAATTGGCCCAAAGCCTATATAGCTTAGCTACTCTATTTAAGAAAGCTATGCACATCAGGAACGTGATGTTTTCACAGGCGTGAGGCTGGGGACGGAGGTCCCCTTTGCAGGCTTGGGAAGGTCACCACACGCCTGCTGGATGACCCTGTGCCAAGCGGAGTTAAACCTTTCCAGCACCAACAGGTTGGGCTGGTTTAAAGAGATGAAACAGGAGAGCCGCAGAGCGTGCTTGCTTAAGTAGCTTCACCACCAACTCCCTGCAAGAGGAGCACAGCCAGCAGCGGGGTGAGCGGCATCGCCAAAGCTGGGGCAAGATAAACACTACCCCACAGGGTAACTTGCACAGTGGAACCTGCAAGTTTGCTAAAATCTAACCCAAAGCACGTACAGGTGATGCAAAAAGTCCCTTGCCTTAGTTGGAAACCTTTAACTTGGTTTTCTCCTCTTTCACGACAGTCTACAGGATGCCCCTCACTCAGGTAACCACCAGGTTTAAAAGAAGATGAAAAAACCCCAGAAAAAACCCCAACAACAGCCAAGCTACCCTGTCAAACTTTAAACCCAGGAGGAGTAATGACAGAGCCAAACATGCTGATCCTACTGCGTGGTAATTTCAGGATGCTGGGGCCTGAATCGATTGTACTGAACCGGACGAGGAACTAAATCAGGTACACCGACACAGGCTCCTGGGATGGTCACACTGCGCTAAGAGCATGACATGTTCATTTTGCTTGATGTTCTACCCAAAAAGTGAGATTTTTATCAGACACTTTTTGTCCTTGTTTACATTCCCTGTTGGCAGAATATCCTTTAAAGCTGGGGGGGGCAGGGGGGAGTATCCATTGAAGCTGGGAGACGTAAACTAAACCTGTATTCTTCACTCGTAAGCCGATTAAAGATGACATACGAGGAGACTCTAAAGCTACTCTAAATGTATTTTCAGGTCAGTTTAGTTACATCAGCAAATTTTCTGCACGAAGATAAGCTATATTATCAGTGAAAACCTATATTCGCCCTTCAGTATTAAATGTATTTGACTTCCAAAATACTACCCAGCAAACAAATGATGGTATTTTAGTAGCTCAGGGAAGCAAATAATAAAACCGGCACTTGCTCCGTGAGGCAATTGCCCCGTAACAAATCAGCCGAATGCATCCCAGTAACTTCCCAGAAGGCCTGCAAAACATTTTTCCAAATAACCAATGCCAGAGGAGGGTAAAGGCCATTAGCTGGAACTGAAGCTGCAGCAGATTGCTCAGGGTACCAAAGTGAAGAATTCCAGACAGAGCTATGCCAAAGCTCCGCTCTGCCACATGCAAACCTCAGTTCTCGCTAGAATTTAAAACACGAAGAGGAACAGCTCATGGCTACCAGCAACTCTTCAGATCTGGCCTGACTTGGGAAGCCACTCTCCTCTCCCCTGAACGGTTAAATTAAGAAGATAATGGGCAGCTGGGAGGCTGGGAGGGGAATGTTCCTTCTTAACCCAGGTAGCAGACTTTCCTAATTGCACAGAATTATTTTTAACACACAGGTGTTTCACAATAACCTGACCTGTGTTAAACTGATAAGGACAGAACACAACCAAGCTTTGACCTTTCCATGATCTTTTCCTTTCCCCTTTTTTTTTCCCCTAAACCAACAAGTCTGCGTGAGACCTTCCAAAATAACGGCACAGCCATTCTTCTGTCTCTTTGGCAGGTTTCTCGGCAGGCAGCCCCGAGGCAGGGGTGATGCGCAGTCAGGGTGCTGGGTGCCCACACTGGCACAGCTCATGCGACCGGGGGTCTGCAGACAACAAGCCCCTCCGCTCCACGAGAACTGTTTGGGTTAGCGTTCAATTCCCTCATCCCTCCTCCGCTCCCTGATCAATGGCAACATTCAAACTTTACTGAAGATATTACAAGCACATCAAAGACAACCATTAAGCTTTTAAGTGCACTAATTGACATTTTAGCACTTACAAATCCATCTGCGTGTTCTATCGCTCAATTTAAGAGACTTGCTTCCCCGCCTGGTAAGAGCTCCCCATGTTTTTAGCGGGCAGAGGGGTTTTTTCAAAGCTATTTTTTTTCTCTGACAGGATTTTAGAGAATTCAAATTACAAATATAATGCACTTCAAAAAGTAACACGTTTCACAAATTTAAGAGCTCTTCCATAAAAGCTGCAAATGGCATCGCAGCTATAACTCACAAGGCTTCTAAGCTCCAATGAATTCTGCAGCTGTTATGGCACATCGAAGCCAAATCATTGTTACCTTCACACCACCACAACTGAAAACCCCAGCTACGATCTTACAAACTGCATGGTGCTACATGAAAAAGGGGTGGGAAAAAAAGAAAGAAAGAAAAGGAAAAAAAAAAATAGAACCCCCGGGTGATTCTGCAGCTCCTTCTTTCTTCCTTCACAAAATTGGCATAAAACAGATGCTAAAACCATAAGTGACTGCTTAAGACTGTCCCACAAGAGGGTCCAGGGAAGTATTTCGGAACAACCTCCCCATGGATGCTGTAAAATCAGAGGATACAGCACCTCCCCAGGTGCAGCAGACCAGCCCCTACCCAGCAGCCAAGCCCAGCCTCTGATTGCAGAAGAGCATCTCAATGACAGCAGGTCTGGACCCTTCTTCTATTACTGTCACATACCAACATGTTCACCTTCTGTTCTGTTAGAGAAATCCTCATTCAGTCCCAATATTTAAAGCAACAAGAAAGATCAAATTAAATTCTCAGGGTTGTAAGCCGTTCAGTTCATTGCTAGATCTATTTTCGGGTCTGAGGCTGCCAGCCACCCCCACAGAATCTGCGCGCTAAACAAGGCTTTTGACAGGCTTGTTTATGCCTTCCACAGCAATCAAAGGCAAAACATTACAAATTGAAGAACCAGGAGACAAATACAGTGCTGTGCATAACAGAAACCTCAAAAAGCTAGCCAGCAGCCAACCTGCCGCTCACCGAGCCCCGCAGAGCAATACGAGACAACGCGGGCAAACAGAAACGGATGGTTCCAGTAAGAACAGGCTCGTGCTGTACGGATGCAGACATCTGCAGGCAGGGCCTCAAGCACACATCCATCAATAGAAGCAGATGCAGAATCGCAAGACAAGGAGCAGACAAAATTATCCATTTTCTCCAAAAGTACCACGGGGCAAAGGTCATAATTTAAGAATTCCAGTTTAAAGATTGCAGGAGACTTTAGATTTTTACTGCTACCAGAAAAACATCCAAGCAAACAAGCAGGTATGGAAAACGTACAGTATTTCTGTGGCTGGAGTTTACATGGAAACACAAAGACTGCATTCTGGGACTTAAGCTAGGTAGTAGTTATGCTAGGTGCAGTTATGCTACCCAAGGCAGGTACCTCCAAGTCCATGCCTTTCCTTAGAGAAGGCACATCCCATTTTCCGTTCAATTCTTCCCTATGCTGAACAAGCAATCAGGATGGCGTCAGGTTTACTCAGTGACACACACCATGCACGGCATCGCCCATACTTTAGCAAACCCACCACAACAGGGAAGCATCTAAGATGTACGTTAAAATTACACCCAGCAGAAATTTAGTGGTGCGCCTTTGCTACTGTGTTCCTTTAAACCTTTCACCTCTTAAACGGCGAGTTCAATGTTAGATTATAAACATCATAAAAGCTCATAAAACCCAATCATAAAACTGCCAGCTCATTTCAAGATTATTTGCTCTTAGCCTTGCAAAAAAGTCACGAGCAGTATGAGAATTGCATCATCTCCCTGCAAATGCCAAGCCCTCTTCGTTCGCGTCAAGCTATGGTCACTTCAAACCATCCTGTTCTTGTCACCGGGACGGGCAGGCCTTGCAGCCTTACCTCAGAGGTGGACCTTTGCAGGTGAGCTTCACAGCACATCACCTGCCTGCTAAACCACCCCAAGAAACAACCCCGACATCAGCTTCTGACGAAATCACCTGCTGTTTTACCCTCCTCCTGCAAAACCTAGCTTTGCATGTTACCAGCACAACAGAGGCGTCAAAACCTCCTGTGGCTGCAGCAGGAGCAAACGCCGACTTGGGATTTGAGGGCATCTCCACGTGCCCCTCCATCCCACGCAGCAGCGCGCACCTCCAGCCCTGCCAGAGGCTGACCCAGGCACCACGGCGGCTGCCCCGAGAGCGGGCAGCAGCACGGGCCGATACAGATCCCTCCCCACACACCATCAGCATCAGGCACTGGTGGCTCACGTCAGCCTGTGGTAGGAAAAGCCGCAGCATTTCATTGTTTGGGCTGGGTTTCCTGCATGACCTGCCGCATCATTTCACCCCTCTCTAGGGAGCAGACTGCGGGCTGGATGGAAGCTCTCTGTTAGCTTTTCTGTGGAAAAGGACAGGCTTAGTGAAACGAAATTGCCCTGGGGGATCTAGGCAGAGCAGAGCTTATCAACAACAGGCTTGGGCCAAAACATTTCAGGAACCGCCTAAACCATATTTAGCATAACGTCAAGCAGCGCCACAGCGAAGTATGGGTTTGGAAGGCAGACTGTGACCAAGTCTGTGATCTGTAGGACAGACCATACCCACCCCACCTACAATAAACTCAACCCAAGCCTCACACTTCAGGCACGCACCAAACCACTCTAGTTTTCGTCTTCGCTGTGCACTTGCAGAAGGCGAAAAAGGGTAGTCAGAAAAGCTGGAAGGGAAGAAAAAGAAAAAGAAAAAAAGAGACAAAACCAAAGACTGGATTAGAAAGCAGCAGTACATTTTCAGGCATGGATCGGCTCTTGCAGTCTCTTGGCAAATGAGGTGGCAGCAGAGAATCATCCAGGCAAGTTCAGAAACGTTTCTGTTTATTTTAATTTGCAGTCAATTGATTTTACTGTTTTGTGAGCTCACTCATGAGTAATACTGGAACTGGAGACTGAATGCAATGATGGACTGGGCAAGGCAGATACACCCACCCAAAGAGAGCATCTCCTCTGCTCCCAGCAAAACCTGTGGAGCGGCTGGAGCCCAGCGACGCTGCGTGCAAGCAAAAGATTAACCATCCATCATTACGGTCCATTGCAATTCCTTATCAAATCTCCCTGGCAGATACGAGGAGGAGGGACAGACTAGTGATGATTATGTTCCCTGTTGTGGGCAGGCACAAACTTGGTAGCTCAGTTTTGCTGCTGGAGCAGTCTCAGACGCACCGGGGACATGATCACATCCAGTCACGTTACACGAATGCAACAGCCTCTGCCAGCAGCGGCTCCAGCAGGATGCGGGGATAGAGCTACGCATGCCTTGGAGAGCAGACCGTGCTGAATCCTAATTAAATATTAAAAAAAAAAAAAAAAAAAATGGTGTGACTTGTTTTAATGCCTTTGCATTGCTAGGTGACCTGCTCCTCCCCATGACTCCTGCATCCTAGCCATCGCAAGTTGCTGCATACAGATGTAGCAGCAATGGTAAGGCTTAATCAGTCAATGTTTTCACAACACATATTTCAAATATTAAGCACTTATTGAAGACTTAGAAGTTACTGTGTAAATATTTGTATTATATTATACTGCTAACGCTTCCTCACCAACTGTGGAATTTTAAATCTATCTCATCTGATAAAGCTTTATTTACATATCACACTGCTCTCGATACTCAACAAAGTGAGCTGACTAAATTTACACCAACTCCATTCAAGGAGTACATGTCAGGAAAGAGCAATTCAATGATTTTTCGTCTCTGGTATGTGACTAAACTAAACCACAGGCAGTCAAAAGGCTTGTTTTGGGCTGATGCTAACTGTTTTCACTAGGCGACAACGTGCATGGGGAAAGCACTGGAGAAATGTATCTTGGTCTTAAAAACACCCCACAGCCAGCACGATCTACACTGAGAGCTATACCCTCCCCAACACGGAGTCTTACAGTAAGCCGCCACTCAAAACTCTGGGAAGCCGGTGCTGCCCACCCACCTCACGCCCACGGTGCTGCTGCCGCCTGCCCTCGCCCTCTGAAGTACTCCCATGACACCGCGACGTCCCCAGGCAGCGCAACAGCCCCAGGGTCATTCCGAGCCCCTGGGGTACCAGAGCTTTTTCTAGAGGGGAAAGGCAGGATTTCCTCCACCCGTTCGTTGGACGTGGAGGTAGGCAGAGTTTGTCACTCGTTTATTTGGGTTAGATTATCACCTCCCACTATTTTACAAGAGAAGCGCCTGTGAGAAGCTGCTAATGCTCAGACGAGCAGCTAATGCCTGGGAAAACACGATCAAGACGCAACCAGCAGCAAATGCAAACACCATTATTAGTCCCAGACAAAGTACCTTATATGGAAAAAAAAACAGCCACCAAAATGCAGTGAAGTGTTTCATTATTTATGAAAAAGATGGAAATGGGCTGCTTTTTCACACTTGCATTAGGAAATGGGTTGTGATATTTGCTGTGGAAACCCCTGTTCCTTCTCCCTCCTCAGAAAAAAATCCTAAAAAGCGAAAAGGAGACTTATGGGACTCCATATCAACTCCAACAGTTGATACCAAGTTGATCACCATGTCAGCTCTGAAAAATCTGTGTGTCTAAAGCACCCGCTGTATTGAAGAAAACCCCGTAGTGCGCTAATCTGTTTACCCACTGAATCCAACTCGCAGATTTATTCCTTGTTTTACATACTGAATGAATATTTACTCTCCAATGAATTTAGTTAGACTCGCACAATCATATGTTGAAAAGGGAGAGAAAGATGGAGTCGAAGTCGCATGCTACCTTTCGACAGCTCTGCCAGCTGGAAATATGCCATCAATTGTCTCTCCGGTACGTGAGACGCAAGCAGAGGAGCCTGCTTAATAGAAATTCACTCAATTTCACCATGTTTACTTCGGGTTTAAGAAAATGGCCATGAAAAAGATACATTAAATATTTTTCCTTTTACGAATATCCTCCTGCCTTATTTCGTAACCAGCTTTTAGCCTCATACCAAGTTTATGACATTTCTAATTTAAAATGTTATGGAAACTGGAAGAACAAAGTAGAAATGGTAGTATTAGCAGGATTTTCCTTCGTTTCAAAATCTGAACAGTATCACACTAAGAAAAAAAGTACTTCCAAGCGTTCTGTACGCATTACAACCCAGCTATGCATTCATTTAATTAATGTACATGCATTTCTGTTCTGGAGAATTATGTCCCCCTTCCACGGAAAAGTCAAAGACACACCTTAACAAATAACAGAAAGCAACAATTTTTGTCAGCTGGCTTATTCAGGAAAACCAAGATTCAGTGCGTGGCACTTTTCCACGGTTTCTCCCCCACCTTTTCACAGAATCACAGAATGGTCGGGGTTGGAAGGGACCTCTGGGGATCATCTAGTCCAACCCACCTGCCAAAGCAGGGTCACCCAGAGCAGGCTGCACTGGACCTTGTCCACTGTGTGCAGGCAGGGACAGGCAGACGCACACACAAAGCAGCACGCGACACGTACTGCCCAGGAGCTGCGGCGTCTTGAGCTCCAGGCTGCTGAGCTCAAGCTCGCTATCGCTCACAGCCCTGTGACAGTGGACCAATTTACCAGCCCCAGCCTACTACAGATAAATAAACAAGCAGCACGTTGTGCACAGACATCTGTCTTATTTCCTTCTCCTCCTTACCACTCAAGAAACGCTACTAATACAACAATTACTTAACCATATAAATCTGAGGTTAATAAAAAGACCATGCTTTGAGTGACAATATCTACTTTACCATCGCAGAACTAACTCTTTATTCCCTATAAATAAATGTTATTATCTGGGAATTGAACTCTGAGTGGTGAACTAGTAGCTTGCTTTCTTAGATGCTTCAATACATTAAGTGCTTTGCATTACGGGCAGATCAACCGCCCATTCACTACGAAAGGTTACCAAAGCGATGCTGTAATCTCATTTAGCTCCCCCAGTGTTTAGCTTCTATGGCCAGTCTTGGATAGAAGGGGAAAAAAATGTGCAAGAATAAAGCTGGGACATTCAAATGTTGAAAAGAAAGAGAAAATATTTACCTTCTTGATTAGGGAACCTTTTGCTCCAGCTACCTAATCAATAAAGATACGGTGCCAAAAGTATGAGGAGGGAGAAAGTGATTTACGGATTGGGAAAATTTTGAAACACATTAAAAAGAAGGAAAATCAAAATTCTGTAAAGTAACTTTACTGTTAAACAACCTAGTACATTTTACATCAAAACTCACTGGTTAAAAACTTGGATCCATGACCAAAAACACACACATAAGATCAAAGCAATGAAAAGGAGAACAAAAAGGCATAAACCACAAAGTGTGAAATCTGTCATTCCCTTTGCTCCCTTCTTCTCTGCCTCGGCCCTGTAACTTGCCATGGATGGCAATCAGGGAAGAGGCCCACAGAAAGCCTGCTCCCTATAACAATAAATAAACCCCCTCATTCCTGTCGCAGAGTAGGTTTCTGACCTGAGAACTGCTGTCACTTGGAAGATGGGGAAGGAAAAGAAACAGCTCAAAATTCACCTCCAGAAGGACTGAGAAGTGAAAGGCAGTAAGATAAAAACCAGGTAAGAAACATGAAATACTGGGGAAAAAAAAAGTTAAAGAGAAATAGAGCAAAGAAATTTGGCAGCATGAGAGAAGGCTGCTGGCAGCCTCTGCTTTCGGCAGAACACCAACCTGGGGAACAATCTTTACCTTCAGACAACAAGCAGCCTTTGCTGCTGTAAGTGGAGACCCGCTAAGCGGGGGAAGAGCGGGACAGCAAGGCTGGGTGAACATGAGGAAGAACTTCTTCCCTCTGAGGGTGACGGAGCACTGGAACAGGCTGCCCAGAGGGGTTGTGGAGTCTCCATCTCTGGAGATACTCAAGACCCACCCGGACAAGGTCCTGTGCAGCCTGCTCTGGGTGACCCTGCTTCGGCAGGGGGGGTGGACTAGATGACCCACAGAGGTCCCTTCCAACCCCGAACATTCTGTGATTCTGGGTGAAAGGCCAGCACAGGCCGGGAAACCCTAGGCGTATGTCTGCGCGTGCAGAATGAAATCTAATAAACAAAGCATTCACAGACATCAAAGTATTTAATGTTACAGTGTTGCGTACAGTAAGCCACTGCTGAATGCCATGTCCAGTTTCACCCACAAATTAATCATTTTATGTGGACTTTCCAGAAGCTAACGTGTGCTTGCCTACCTCTGCTGAAACACCCCTTTGCTTTGCTGACATACACAACCAGAAACACAGCTGGTCCAGGATAAGCAGTCAAGGACACAGCACCATCTACGATGCAGATGGCAACACAATCAGGTTCCATAATAAATCTTGTTTTAATTTAGACAAGTTTTAAGATCCCAGACACATTAATCACCTGGGACTAGGTGATGCTGAGAGAGAAGGACCCCGACTGCCGCAGCTGCAGGCGTCAGCATCTGCAGGAGAGGACCCTGTGCATCGGTGGGGGCCCTGTGAATGGGCCAAAGCTCAGGAGAGGACCAGCGGCCACCCAGGCAGTGGGAAGAGTTTCTGACAGCAACTGGCCCAGCTGGAGGTAGCTGGTGTGGGTGCTCATGCTCACATTGTAGACATGCCACAGCTGGGGAAGGACAGACATCGGAACAGCTATCCAGAAAAGGGGGCTCTGAAATTGTCCCCAGGACTGGGGATGGAGGGTGGTGGGGCTGCAGCCAGAGCAGTCTGGAGGACCACAGGAGCAGCCTGGACCAGGATGGGGAGACATCAACCACTGAGGGATACTGGGAAGAAGGAGACCCATGTGGCTGCAGAAAAAGTTCCCACCGTTTTCCTCCATGACACATCTCAAACACTTCAGATGGGCTCATTCCCTCAACTTTATGCTACAAGGTCTCTCTAATTACTTGAAAGAGAGGAAAAGACAAACTTTTCTGCTTGAGCTGAAACTCAAGTTGATAAACCACCTTGGGAGCAGACCGGCGAGATCTCGCTTCTCGGGAACAGAGACTCGCTCATCCCCTCATGCCTTCACATGAAGCTCCCAGAAATCCACGAGCTCCAAGGGCCACCGTGCCCAAAAGGCCACCGTGCCCAAGCGCCAGAAACCCATCCCACTGTCCAACCCCAATGGCCAGTCGCGTGGGGCGAGGAAGAGGCACGAGACATGGCACCCAGCTGTCGGGGAGGGAGGGAGGCGAGCACAGACCTGCCCTACACACACAGGGACATCCGTGCCGGCACGGGGGGAACCAGCCCAGAAAGGAGGAGGCAAAATAGCTTCACTTGCTTTCGGCTTTGCTTTTCCCCCCTCTCTCTCTTATGTCTGTTGTGACATGTAGGTGAAAATACAACCATTACGGAAGTTCAAAAGCAAAATCAATTAGTAAATGGAACGAGCATCTCTCCATTTTAGCCAAGCATCTCACAGGGCCCAGCTGCTGCATTTGAGCAATAAAAGCGGGGCTGTTCGTTTAATTACTTGTTTATCAGAACTAGGCTCGGGTGCTGCTCTGGAAACACGGGCGCTCTCCTGCCCGCTGGCAGGGAACAGGCAGGGCAACACTCTCAGAGCAGCTTCCCCGGCTGCTGCACCAAGCGAGACACAAGTAAAAGATTTATCTTGCACACTGCCTTCACAGACATAAATCTAACTTAATTAAAACACGTTGCTCCATGAGCCGCTGAATAAATGAGACCTGACTGCACGTGGACCCATGTGCTCATCTCCCCTGGCACCATGCTCCCCGCTGGCCAGCATCCCATGGCCAGCTGCTGACCACCGCTCCTCCGCGAAGGGCCACCACCTTCCCTCCCGCTCCTCAGTTCAGAAGTTATCTCTGAGAATCCTACTCCTCTCTCCAATTTCCTTGAGATCTGCTGACGGAGTACGAGCCTGCAGAAGGACGATGGGAGTGCATCGGTCTGCTCCCCGTGTCCACAGTCCTCTTCCCTTCGCCGCATCCTTGCCTTCCTCCTCCTCACACCAGGCAGCACGGCATTGCCCAAGCCCTCATGCTGGCCGTCACCTCCCTGGGCCCTCCACCAGCTTTCCTCCACCGAGAACAGCGTTTGAGATGGCTGTGAAGCAAATTACGCTTTGCCGTAATTTTCCCAGACTTCCTTGCAACAGCTTGGCATGCATCTACCAGCATTACACGTTCAGGAGGAAGGAGGAAACAGAGGGAGAGGGGCAAAGCACGTAACTGCTAGAAACTCACGGAACCGGTGAAAGGACTTTAGATCATCTAGTCCGTTCTCGGCATTATCTTGCTCCTGCAGCACAGATACTCAGTCCAGCCCAACATACTCCAGCAGCACAACTGCAGCCAATACCTGCAACTGTCTACCCTTGCAAATACCTGCAAGCTAGGTCAGAGATATCCTAATTTTATGAATGCAGCCCACAATTTTCCAACAGATTTACCTCCTTTTTGGTGTGCATTTCTCTAAATTCCACTTACGGCTGTCGCTTTTTCACTTCTGGCTTGTACGAGGGCCAGCTTTATTTGCCTTCTCAACAGAAGTGGAGAATCACAGAATGGCTGGGGTTGGAAGGGACCTCTGGGGATCATCTACTCCAATCCCCCTGCTGAAGCAGGGTCCCCTACAGCAGGCTTCACAGGACCTTGTCGAGGCAGGTCTTGAACATCTCCAGAGAAGAAGAATCCACTACCTCCCTGGGCAGCCTGTTCCAGTGCTCCATCACCCTCAGAGGGAAGAAGTTCTTCCTCATGTTCAGACGGAACTTCATATGCTTCAGTTTGTGCCCGTTGCCCCTTGTCCTGCCGCTGGGCACCACTGAAAAGAGTTTGTCCCCATCCTCCTGACATCCACCCTTAAGATATTTATAAGCATTTTAAGGTCGCCTCTCAGCCTTCTCTTCTTCAGGCTGAACAAGCCCAGCTCCCTCAGCCTCTCCTCGTAGGGCAGATGTTCCAGTCCCCTCACCATCCTCGTAGCCCTCCGCTGGACTCTCTCCAGTAGCTCCTCAAAT
>Ga0065711_1038707_pt1 | contig 18490 bp, 8 predicted proteins | sample Hoacrofraction12_FD_59098 | JGI IMG/M metagenome (GOLD analysis project Ga0065711, IMG submission 59098) | Hoatzin crop microbial communities from Cojedes, Venezuela - Epithelial fraction 12 v2 (version 2) | ecosystem: Host-associated > Birds > Digestive system > Esophagus > Crop | place...
GCCTACTGTAGGTGACCCTGCTTCGGCAGGGGGGTTGGACTAGATGACCCACAGAGGTCCCTTCCAACCCCTACTATTCTGTGATTCTGTGATTCTGTGATTCTGTAAAAATGTTTCATTGACAGGACGGCTTTGTGAGGTCCTTTCCTCCCAGTGTAATCAAAAGTTAGGGTAAATGGAAAGGATTATTGTCCTTCCTGTTATGGCTAAGGAACACAGGTCCTCTCCTTCTCTACACTGTTAGAATATTTTGGTTGGAAGGGGCCTACAATGATCATCCAGTCCTTGTTGGTAAAAGGTTTCCTACTATTCTCAAGTAGTGCGTTAGCGAGGACAGTGACAGCTACTGGTACGGGAAGTGTTGGTAAGGTTGATGTACAGATTGTGAGGCACTGGAATGGGTCACCCAGGGAAGTTTTTGCATCTTTATTACTGGAGGGTTTTAAAAAAAAAAGACAGGTATAAATCTGTTAATAGTTTAGGCACAGTTTATCTTGCCTACTCAAGATCCTTCTCAGCTCTGTTCTCTATTACTTATTGAATTTTATCACATATCTCATACTGTGTTGGTTTTTTTATTTGTTTGTTTTCTGTGGTTTTGTTTTGTTTTGTTTGATTGTTTCTTTTGTTTTTTGGGAGCTTTTTTTTTTTTAAGCTCCATCCCCCAGTACTGTGAGAACGTAAGCTGTCAGTGAAAAAAATTAAAGTAATCTCCTACCTGCAGAGCAAGGCTGAAATAATTTGCTCTAAGGTAGCCTGAGGACACAACACAAGAAAGATTTAACAATAATACCCCATTCTTAAAACAAATCTTTCTGTGAACAGCAGAACCAAGGAAGCCTAGTTTCCTGTGGTTTCTTGCACAGTATTTCTTGCCTCCCACTATCATAATCCCAACTCTCTGCAACTACTCCATGCCCCTTGCCATGATACCTCCCATTCCCCTACAAACCCTCTTGAATCGGTCAGAATAGGAACTTCATTTTTCTCGCACAGCAAAAGACATTAATATTCCCCAAGAACCTAATTTACTTTACCTGTCTCTTTATAATGTGGCTCGGGCAAGCACCAGTTGATTCAAAGCTGTGAAGAAGGTGACTGCTGGGTGCTGCTGCTGCTGGTGGGCAAGACAGAGAAGCACCGACCTGCCCTTGCCTTTCCACCACCAGATGTACCACCAGCACGCCACTTGACTGGTGGTTTTTATTGCACTTGCAGGAACTTTGTGAGACCTCAAAACCTCTGTGAAAATTTGACTGCTATTTGTTAGTGACCAACAGTGACTCTTGGAGACTGGTGGACAGATAGGATGACCTCTGAAGTCTGAAATTAGACCAAATAAGTCTTACAATTTTAAGGATAATGAAGCTTTTGTAAACCTGGCTCATAGTTTTTGAACTGCTGGAATTTCCAGGTCTGAGCAGAATGTGTTTTATAGTAAAAAGAACTCTAAAGTCTAGTATCTTGCAAGCACTGTCACTGACTGCTTTAAATAAGCATCTTTCTTTGCCAGGAATAAAACTCCAAGCTTTCATTTTCACCTCAAAATGTGGAATTGTTCTGACAAACTAATCTGTCTTTCTCTGGAATTGAGAAAACTACAACTGGTTCCAAGTCACATAACTTAAATTATTTTAGAGCTGATAAAAGATGTCCTGCAGATCTGATTAAGAATTTAATCACCGATGAGCAGCATGTTCTGATATCAGGAGAAGTTTTGGAAATATGCTTGTATGTGTTTACACCACATTCTCTCAGGAAAGGATAAAACAAATTGATACTGGTTCTTGTTAGAATTCCTTTGTTTTTTCAGTGGATATGGAATTTCTTAAAAAAATAAGTTTCATTATTTTTCCATTGGACGTAGGGATTATAAAACCAAAGACCATCTTTGGAATCTAATAACCTGACTGTAGTTTAAGTGTAGACAATATTTTGTTTGTAGAATTTTGGTTTTGATAACTAAACAGACAAAATACTGAGTTAACCCGAAGCACATACATGAAATATTCATTTTCATTATGAGCTAAATAAATATTATGAAATGATAACTTTAAAGACTCAGAAATAATACTCAGAATATTACTCAAAGGAATATTGCTGGCAGACACTAATTCAAATATCTTTTAAATTTCTCTTCCATGATTTAATATGACAGGAAAGAAATCCCACAGACTCTACAGCAGCAGGAGTTCGTGGCTTTGCTGTCTTCATCTAACCTAATCCACCCAGAAGGCCAGCTCTGGAAATTGTAGTTGTAAGACTTAAAATAGGAGGATTTTTGTACATTTGCTGGTGATCTATTGTTCTTTTCTGGTTGCAGGTATAAAGTAGGAAATGGGCATGAAACAGACTCTCATCACAGGCCAGCCTGCAAATCACATTTGAAGACTGAGTGTACCGAAAATAACATTTCTTCAATGCTATGCTTTTTCTGTAGTTAAAACAGCAGTAAATGATAGCAGCTGTGACTTCTGTACACTTATGCCTAATGTTACGTTAACTTTATATTCTCAGTAGGATTTGGTTGTCTTCAGGCCAGAAAAAAAGCTTGCATTCTTATTCACAGTGAAGTTGGGACTTACTGTCATCACATTCTCTGTCATCTCCTTCTGGACTGGAGAAGTAGAGTGAGTCCTGACATGGAATCCGTGATACTGAAGCTTTGGATTTCAGAGAATATTGTATGGGAAGTTGAAGTGTGACATGACATTGCTTCATGTGTCACAAAACCAGTGGTGAGAAAGAAATGTCTCTTCCCCCGAAAGTGATGACTACCTGTTGTTCTTTTTTTTTTTTTTTTTATATTTGGACATTGCATTTAGACTAAATATTTCTCTTCTACAGAAGTGTGTGGATATATATTGTATAACCCACTTACTCAAACAAGCGTTCTTCTGTATCTTTTTTATCTTTTCTTCATAGTTAGTTATTCCCACAGTCACAGGTTGTGGTGTAATAATACTGTTGTACAGGTACCTCAGCAGATGTTCTATGAAGTTTGGTGATGTGAAAAGACAAGGTTAGCTGTTTCTTTGCATCATCTGCTTTCAGTTCTACAGCAGTTGAAAATATACTCCTCCCCTGGGCTGGGGGGGTCAGAGGCGCAGGCCGTCCAGGGAGGCTGAGCCGGCTGGCTCCAGGGGGTTTCCAGTCCTGAGGGGTCACAGCCCTGAACAGCCCGGTTCGATCTCAGCACTGAGCCTGCTGTGGCACAGCCGGGCCAGAGACCTCCCAGCTCCCGTCCAGCCAGAGCTGTCTGTGATCCTATGGTATTTTAGTGCTCTTTACCTCCATTTACTGTAGTATTCCCACATTTTTACTGATTTCTGACCACACCTTTGTGCGTAAAGATGGATTTAGGGACAAGATCACATTTGGTGCTGCCAGAATTGTCTATATTAGGAAGAAAAAATCAATCTGAAACGTGCAATATGAGATCTGAGAAATTGAGAAGCTCCAAATGTTTATCTGGTAATAAAATAACCATTGAGAATTTCACTCAGGTGGACACACCTTTATGAAGATGTCTATGTAGGCAGCGGCACGTAGACATTTTCAGTGACCTGTGAAGAAGTTGATTCTGAAAAGGTTGTGGAGGTATTTACTTTGTATATTGGGATGCCTTCTTGCCTCTAAATGTTAGGCCTTTCCATAATGTCTCTTTTTCACTGTGGGCTACTACTCATGCAATCACCTGATAAGTCTTGCCCAGCAAAATCTTTGCCTTACATTTCAAGAAAGTTGGCCCATGTCATACAAGAAAAAAAAAAATGACAGAAAGTGAGAAAAGGTCATGTGCACCACTGGTAGCAATAATGGGAAGTATCAGCAAAAAAAAAAAAAGGTATTACATGGCTAGCAATTGCTTAACTCTGTCTCATATACATTTGAGCAACTATATATGAGCTATAGGAAATGTACCGCTAGTCTCAGTTTCCTCAGCCTTTGAACTGCAGTGTAAGAATATATGATACTCAGAAAAAAAACATTCATACAGAAAAAACTTCAGTTTTGGCAGAATCACTTTTGTACCGGCACTAGCAATAGCGGAAGTGGTGTCATGGACAGAGGCAGAGGTAAGGGGTGTGCCTGGGCTGATCAACGCAGACTTGCTCAGCAGACAATGGAGAAAACTACAATTCATCTATTCTTTTTGACATGCTTGTTTTATAAATTATAGCTGTTCTCTTTGACAATGCAGACAGGTTCTCCTTTGATGAGAAAGCGATCCTGCCGTGACTTGCAATGAAGATATCCATTTAGTCAGGTGAATCCCCTCTTCCAGCCTCCTGCTCTAGGAGTTTTGTGGGTGGCTCTACAAACTCAAATTCACCTGCACGGACCATGAGTTATCTTTAAATCCTGACTGTTACTGCAGGTCATGGAGGTGTTCTTTGAAATATGTTAGCCTGCCCTGCCAGCTATGATTTTCTCCACTGCAGAAAATTCTGTGCAGATTAAGGAATTTTCTGTCACGAAGAGCTTGCAAAAATGTTTCTGGCATTTTATTCATCCCTTTTGTAAGGAAATGGGTCAAATAAAAGTCATGTTTTTGAAAGAGAGTCAGGTTTTTAGGGACTGCTTGCACATATTGCTATTTGTGCATTCAGTAATTTACGTTTGAACTGACATAGGGAGAAGTGAAATGACAGGCGTGACTAACCTGGCCTCAATGCAGAATTTTTAATGGCAGGGCTGCTCTCTACTCTTATCTTGTTTCCCTCTGCAGCTATAAAATGATGAGCACTTCTTAATAATTTTTGACATGAGGCTTCTAATTTTTCTTCACCTTATCAATGTATCATACAGAAACTGTGCAGATGGGTGAATATTTTGAGGAACGAGGTACATTACAGAAGAGGATGCTCGTATGTGTATATTTTGCTTATTTTTTTTTTCATCACAGTAACATAGGATTGCTATACCAGATCAAAACCCTGGCTCACCATATCTTATAGTCTGCCTCTTGCCCTAGCTAATATCTGAGGGTTTAAAAAACAAGGAAAAAATCCTGTAATTTACCTGGACTCTTGGGCAGTACGCTGGATCCGAACTGCATATAGACAAGATTTCTGTCTGACCTGTTTTACAAGACATGTATCTATATGTAAGATGCGTCATTACTATAGTAATACAATTCAACTTTTTCTTAAAATAAGACCATGATATTTGATGCAAAGTAAAGGGCTTAAAAAAAATATAATCTGCAAATCAATGTGAATCTGCAAAAGCTTTAAGTAAGCATTAGTGGAGCAGACCAGGGATAATAATGCTTTTGCATACAGAGAAAGACAGAAACAGAAAATACTTTAATTATTGCTATATTCCTCATTTCTTTCAAAAAGAACCCATAATTTTTATCTCTGGTTCTTTGTTATTTAGTGAGAGTCTTTTGTCTTCAGCTAAGATCATAGTGGTTTGCTGAATCTAAATAACAGATATCTGCTGAAGGGGATACGAATGAGTTATTGTTATGCTGCTGACCTTTTGTCAAGAACATAAATACCTACTCAAAGACAAAGAAGAATTGGGTGTAATGCCAGAGTCTCTTTTGCAAAGTTTTCAGTTTATTGAAGATTTACATTTTTAATTACTATTGGTCCATGTAAAAAAAATTGGTGTGCAGATGGAAGGCATTACTTTAACAGGCCTGTTTCTGTAGAAACTGCAGCTACCATACTGCGAATGGATAGCTGATTAATCAGTGAGCTGGCTGGAAACCTGGGTTCAGTTCAGTTTCCAGATCTCCAGTTACTCGCACGACCTTGGGTACATCACCCTTGCTAAATCCTTGAAGGAACATCTGTCATTTTATGCATTTTGCAACCCCTGTGCAGTGAGTGAGAAGCCACATAGCCCAGCTTCTGGGCTTACTGCTTATTTATTATGACATTCTTGCTTATTTACTGTGGTGTGAACTGACCCTGTGGTACTTAATGCTACACAAAGCAGGACCAGAGATGGAATTCAGGCTGAGGGAATCACAGGGCAGTTCTAGTTGGAAGGAAACTCTGCAGGTGATCTGGTCCTACCTCCTGCACTGAGCTGAACTGTCGTCAGAGTTGTATCATTTTGCTCAGGAACTGACTGGTCTAGTGAAAACCTGAAAATCTCTGAGGATGCAGCTTCCACCACCTGTCTGGGTACCTGTTCTGATGCTTACTACTCTGACGGTGAATTTTTTTTCTCTTGATGGAACTTGTGACCTTTGCACCTCCAAGAAGAACTTGGCTTTGCTTTTTCTGTAACTGCACTTTGGGTTGTGGAAGATTGCAGTTAGTCTTCACTCTTAGCCTTCCCTTCTCCAGGCTGAAAAAACCCTGTTCCCCTCAGCCTTTCTGCGGGTACTGCAAGCCCCTAACCATGCTACTGTCCCTGCTGTGGCCTGTCTGCAAGTCATGGCTCTTGTATTGGAGTGTCAAAACCATTGACAGGGCACCACATACCTCCTCACAAGTGCCAAACAGAGCAGAATAATCATTTTCCCCCGCCTGCTTACTGTACCCCTGTTCATGCAGCACATCATGCTGTTAGCCTTCATCACTGCAAGGATGCACTGCTGCCTCATGTTCAACTTGTTTCCTACCATGGTTTTTCTGCAGAAGCATTGACCAGCCTCCCAGTCACTAGCCTGTACTTTTGCATGGGATTTTTTCTGCCCTGGTGTACTAAAATTTGTCTTTGTTGAAGTTCAAGTCATTGACCACAACTTTGAGCTAATTTTTGGTCCAGCAAGTGATTCATCCACTTTTTTTAGTCACTCAAGTGAGTTTTGCCTTTTCATTTCACAATAAAGAGGATTGATTTTACTGTTTGAACATGCTATCAAGCAGAAGCTGTTCTGGACAATGTCTGTAGCACAAATGCCGGAATTTTATTGCAGGAAGGCAGGAACATTGTGTCAGGCTGACTGGGAAATAAATAATGCCCACCTCAGTTAGAGCCAGGGGGCACTGCCCAGGGTGGACTGACAGCTCTGGCTGAGGGGGTGACAGAGGAACGCTGAGCATCTGCACAGGAGGTCTCATTCTGGGGACAGTAGGTATGAACATCTTGGCATATCCTAAATGCAGCAGAATAATTATTCCACGAGCTACAAGTGGATGCCAAAGATTAATTGTCCCAGTCACCTCATTCACTGTTTGCGTACTGCCCTCCCTCCTTGTAGGTCAGTTGTCAGTTTGTGCAGCTTACTGGTTGTGCGTTAAACCGCCAGAGGGATGATGCTAGCAGAAGCTAACACATTCAATTTCCCTGAAGCAGGACTGTTGAAAATATATACATGCAGTTCATTAAATTTTGTTCTCATTAGAGTTCTATTAAGCATATTTATTTGACTTCTACTGATAGTTATCCTATTTTCTCTGGAGTCATCTATTTACTGGACGCAAACATTAATGTTATCGATCAAATCAATTAATGTTATTGATCAAATTTTCAGTGCTATCCTGCTATATATTTAACTCAGTAAGGGTTCTGACCTCAAGAGTAAGTCAAACAAATTTAAGAGCAATGGCCTGTTCACTCTAAATGAAAATTAAATATTTGCTGTAAATGAGTAATTTCAACACCAAGTGTACAATTTTTTGAGCATATTTCTGTTCCTCCTTAATGGAGAAAGATTTTGTTTAGAGGGCACAGTGAAGTGTTTTTTCCTTTGTGAAGGAAAGAACTCTAAAGAATCATGTTAGGAGAGGGAAGAAGAACATGTGAAAGCACAGCTGCCTGGAGGAAGATGCAAAAGGAGACAACCATTAAGTAATTGGATTAACCTCTATTCAGACTTTTTCAGCTGAGTGAGATTTATTTTGATAACATGCTGTTTGTATTCTTTCAGGTTTGCACACAATGTAGAAGCCTTTCTCAAAGACTGAGAAAGAAATTGAAGCATGCATCTCAGTAAAAGTCCCTGGCTGGGTAATAAAAGAAGACGTCTTTCAGTAACCTGGAATCTGGAACAAGGTTGTCCCAGTAGCCATAACCTGAATAATACACGAATGGAGATATTGTCTTCGACACAACTTCTTTCCGAATTGCAGCTGCAGGGACAACCTGGGGAGGAAAAGAGGAAGAAAGCTTCTCTCATTTTACTTGAAAATGGATTTACTGAAGAAATAATATCTATTTGAAATTAGAACAAAGCAGCAAAATCTAAGGCTTTTCAAAATGGAAGTCCAAAATGTCTTTGACTGAAATAAAATATAGATGTCATTAATTTTTTAAAATTTTTCGCTGACGGCTAAGAAAATTGCTTATGCTTAAATTAACTATCCTCAGCATAATTGAAAAAAAAAGTTATTTCAAAGCAGAAAAATGTAATGTTTTTATTAGAAAAGAACACGATAGTTTTGGCAATTTTTAAAAGTTAAAATCCCAGATATTTTCTTCTATAATCTTAGGCTATTGTACAGGTAAGTAATTGAAAAATTCTCTAACAAACAAACATATACATTTTGCAGCATCTGTAAAATGTGCTTATTTTTCTCAGAGCCTCCAACTTAATTTATCTAGTCTCTGCATATTTTGCTTGAGGAGAACTTCAGCGAGGACACAGTGTGTTTCCCATTTCTGTGGATGAGGTGTGTCAGGGTTTCCTTTGTCTGCTGTGAATCTGAGTCTGGTGTGAGATTGGTCCAGCCTGTGACCTTCAGCGGTATCCATCCAAAACACCCAACGCAGCCATAGCAACCACATCTATTATTAACATGAGGATGTGTTTGGGACAAGAGCTGGCTGGCTGGTGTTTGATTTGAAAGGGACCAAAGTGCTGGCTATGGGAAACAGCAGGAACAGATGGCAAAGATAATATTGCTACTTTTGACGCAGAAGAGGCAAGTAGGAATGAAGTTAGTTCATTGCTGCTATTAAAAAATCACAGAGCTACTACAGAGGAAGGGATCTAGTTTCCCTCCTTGTCCTTCACTCTCTTTTACTTATGTAGTTGGGCTCATTTCTTGAAGCCATGGGTTTAGTAGCTATTACTTTCAGCTCAGACTTTGCAATGATTTTTACTAAGGGCTATACTTTACAACCATCTGGAGACTGGAAGCGTAACAGAATTGGAGTCTCTGCTCATTAAGAGCACATCTTTCTGGAGTGCACACACTAATGTTTCTGTACACAGTAGGAACTAAATAGGATTTTGTTTAATTTGTTGGACAGGTACCAGTTTTGCTAAAGCATGTCATTTCTCCTCAGGCCAATCTGTTATTGCTGTGGTCGGAACGAAACACATTCCACTTCTTGCCTCTGAACAGCCCAGTTGCCCACAGAGGACACTGGTCAGCAGCCTGCCTGGCAGGGTTCTGCCTTCCAGAGGTGGGTGGGGTGATGGACAGCTTAAATGAAGCACAACCTCTCTTCCATGCTGGATCGCTACCTGGTGCACTTTCACATGCCTCTCCAAATTCCTGGAGGATACTTACAGCCTCAGAAGCTTTGAAATAGTGTCAGGACAAAGAGTTTGCCCAAATACCTTGTCCAAGCATGGAGAGTGTCAGAATGTATACGAAACTGGGACAGAAAGTGTGGTTGTAATTACTGTCCCAATATCACAGGGATAACTGCAACATGAAATCCTTTCCATAAACATATCATATTCCATCTTAAAACTAGCCAGGACTTTTTTCCCCCTCTCACAATATGACCTCTGGAAGGGCTGTTTCAGATCCTTGTTCTAATGATGTTTAAGATTGCTGACAGTGCCTTCTTTCAATTTCAGTTACTTATGGACAGTTGCTAAGCAGTTGGCCTCCTCAAGATTTCAGTGTCTTCAGAAGTTCAAGTGTTTAACGCTGAAGGAAATTTTGTGCATGACTGCTTCTTTATATCTGGAGAAGGAATCACTGATGCATGAAGAGAATGAACTGGCCATTAGGCAGGAACCAAACATCACTCTTGCCTATCCTGTGCCTTTATTTTTCTTCCAGACTATTGCTACTGACATACACCTATGCTTCTCTCAAGCTAAAGATCTCTCATTCCTCATCTAAATACTAAGTAGCTAGAAGGTACAGAATAATCTGCCATCCTAAGCCTTAACACTCAAGGCAATGGGTCTTTTCACCTGCTTTTGCTATTGCTGTGAGTAAGGTTGCAAAAAAAAAAGACTACACAAGGAGCTAAGAAGCTGGAGGTTGAGCTGATGGTTTGATGCCAGGAAGCAGCACTGAATTGTTTGAATACTGAATGATTTATATAGAAGTTATGAGTTTTCATGAGGCAAGTGGAAAGAGGTTTTTTTCAGGTAATGTCGTATGTATAACACATTTTGGGAGAGAATAAAAGAGAGAAAGATTCTTCCTAAAATCATGAGAGGGTCTCACTGGATTAAAGTTCCTTGATTTTTTTCTTCTCTTGTCAGAAAAGAAAAAAGACACTGTCCCCAGCTGATGTCTCCCTATTTTTCCACTGTTTGAATGAATGTTTTTTACAATGTAGCCAGGACATTACTTGATGAATTATTTAGTTTTCAACAGAGGGCACGAAGACACAGTGACCCCAGTTTTCACTTGTGAAAGGCTCTTCACAAATAAGTACTTTGAAAGCCGGTGCAGCGCATAGGTGAGATGCCCTAGGTATGTTTAATAATTTACTTTCATCTTTTCTCAGCAGGCTTAACAATTTTAATGGGCACTTTTAAGGGAGACTGTGACAAATGCAGTGTCTCTTTTTCACTCTGAATAAGGTGCTTTGTTCCCTCATTTTGAAAATATTATGTCTGGGTTGAGAAAGTGGAAAACGACAGGTTCATATCTTAGAGAACTCAGATTGGATTTGGATTTCGTTATAGCTAATAAATGAATAATACTTGCTAGGAGAGATGTTTTGAAAATCCGCTAAGAGGAAATTGGCTTGAAAGATGTGACCAGAGCTAAAGAAATGTTTTTCTGGCAATTTATATCAATGACAAAATTGCCCTGCCCTAGGAGATGAAATCTTAATCACACGAACAAATTTGGGTGACTTTCCAGAAAATAATAGTTAGGTTTTAATAGAGTTGGCAATGTATTCTGGGATAAGTGTTATTTACTGTCATAGTTTTAAATCTGAAGCAAAGATGTATTCCAGTTAGGTCACTCAATATTTCAGATAAGCAGCAAATGTTGATGTTAGAAGAAACAATGGTGTCAAAATATGTATTCAGATGCTGAATCCTTTTCTTTCTAATAAGCAGACTGTTACAAAAAACCCCTAAATCCTAATATTTGCTTTATAATTTGCTCTTTTGCCTACATGGAGCTGCATTAGTATTTTTGCTTAGGTACGTTATTTTGTGTATGTTCTCACAGCTGCATCGTATGGATCATCAGTCCCTCAAACACTAATCCTCATTCTCAAGCTTTTTCACTTCCAGATGATTAACTATCAGGTCATAGTCCCTCTGTGAACAACATTCTATTCTATAGTCAGTTTCATCCCTCCCTGATATTCCAGTCTCGAAGATCATGTAGTTCTTTCCTATCCTCCCTGAACTGATAAAGTTATTCTTTATTAGGTCCTATAAAAGTTTCATTATTACAGTCCTAGTTATTTTGTCCTTGATGATGTTCTTTGGCAATTAAATTAATTTTTCTGAAGCACTTTCTCCTGAACCATCAGTTCTCTAAATGTACTCCCCAGCCTTTCACACTGATTTCCAATGGGTTACTTTTTCCCCTATGAAAGGCAATTACAGTTCCTTTTTAGGTTCCATCCAAGTCATTTCTATTAGTGCAGGAAAATTTGTGGGAAAAAGATTTAAGTCTCCTTAACACTGAAGAGATCAGACATAAAATCAAGTAAGTCTCTCTCCTGTTTGGATAAACTGACTACTGATTTAAATGCACCGCATGTTGAAAGAATTGCATGGTCCTAGGAAAAAAGTTAGAATTTAGTCACTCATATCTAGAACTTGAATTTGAAATTCACAGTGTGGTTCATTCTAAAGTTTCATAAGCAGAGATATCAGCTAAGAAATCAATATGGTACATTTACAGGCAGCACAATATTTGAGAAATCTTAGAAGGAATCATGCTGCATAAACATTTCTCTATTAGATATGAAATATTATATGCTATACAGGACCTTTCTAAAAAGTAGCAATGATATGGCACAGCAGTGAGTCATTTCACTACATAAGAAATTAAGAAAAGTAGTCTTAGGAGTGCACAGATGTTTTGCTTTAGCCCTGCTTTTTGAAATTTATCCTGGGGACAGTTATACAATGCTATTGGATCCCTTTCAGACTCCAGAAAAGTTTGTTTGGTTCCAAGAGTTATAGATAGTGGGGACTTGTTCGCATTCCAAGTGAAATATCTGGAAAATTAATTAAAGAAGAAATTGTGAATATTTACTTGATTTCGACTGGTAGGGAAAAACCAACCAAGATACGAAAAAGGAGAATTATAATCTTCCAATATGTTAGAAGAATCTATCTAGAGATATTATATATCTATATATCTATTATATATCTAGAGATATTATATACCTATTATTTTAACATTAGTTACAATAGTTGTCCTTTAAATCAATTATTTTGTTCCTATATTTCATGACAGTTATTGAATTTGCAAAGCTCTTGATGAAAAAGGGGTTTTTTTTAATTGAATGGAAACTATCTTGTTATTTCCAGAGGCTGTAGAAAAACGGAAGGCAGAAAGAGGGAGAGGGAAAAGCTAGAAAGAAGAATCAAAGAGAACTATTACCCTCCCAAATGCTGACTTCTTTGGTCTGAGAAAAATCATGGTGGGATAAATCTGTTTGGTGAACATGTTCAAATGCTGTCATTCCAAATGGAATACAAATAATCGTTTAAACATTAGATGATGGCTGCTCAGCCAGCTTTGCTGCTTTTCACCAGTTACCTACCATAAAGTATAACTTCAAAATAATTATTCTGATGTTAATTTCTTCATTCTTAAGAGTAGAACAGACTTCTGTTCTAGTGATATAAAATTGTACCTTGCAAATAATAACACTTCTGTTGGCATTGTTTCTCTGGCATTCCGTAGATAGAAAATAATTTCTTGTTTGGGCAAATACCATGCCTCTGATGCTGATTACACAGCGCCAATACATTTTGGCATTTGTAGATGTTGGATCTGATTTCACCTTTATATGGGGTGCTAAAAGTAATTAGCAACTTGATTAAAGTCAGCAGAGTTTTTCTAAAACGAGTAAAAATATTTTTAGTTTGAAAACATTGGTCCTTGAATTATGAGATATAGAAACTTTGTTTCTCCAGTTATTTCAGTAGGTTTATGTCACTTCCATGCTAGCAAAACTCCATTAAGCTAGCCTGCAGGAGTCATAGCTAAAATTTGTTTTTATTAGAATAATAGATGATTTTGGTACACGCTTTTCAATCTAGCATTCATGTGTTGCTATCTGAAGGAAGACTTATCTACTTTGTTAACAATAAAACAGTACAATTTTTATGTACTGTCTATTTATTGATCTTTAACATGATATCTGAATTCAGAATCATAATGTTACATATTTCTCTGGGTGCAGAGCTTCCTGTGCTGTAAAGTCAAATTTGGTTATTTCAGAATAATTTTCTTAAATAACAGCTCTTCATATGTTTTCAGTTTAACTTTTTTGTTTTGTTGACAGACTCCATAAACATTTGTTTTAACTGGATTTAGATTTGACCATGGAGCTTTTTCAAAATCAAAGTTTATTGAAGAAAAATCAAGTAGTCTTCTCCATAGAAGCAGTTCTTGCCAGCACTCAGTAAATCAGGAAAGACCATCACAGTTGTTACTTAATAAGCCTGGGATATGTCTGCTGTTAGTATTCTAACCAAGACGGAACTGCTGTGTTTATCAGTGAAGCACATATAACTAGTTTGGGACTGTCAGTGTCTCCATAGATACATTATGTCTTGCTCCATCTCTGGCTTTGTTCCAGCCCTACACTGGCAGACATTTCAAAATATAGTAGTTCATTAAAGAAAAATCCCTGCTAGGCTCCATGCTCTATTTGAGAAGACATACTATACTGGACATAAAGACTGTCTCATGTCCAAACAGGATGAGAGCTTGTTATTCAGCTCTTTCAGCATGACTCATGAAGCTTCTGAAAATGAAGACAGCCTCAATTAAGAGTTGTATCAATCTGCTTTTCAGGTCAGATCAACAGCTATAGCAGTATAGCTAATGGCTGCATGTCTCTACAAAACGTCAGTTTGCCACTCTGCTAAATAAGGTGCAGGAGAATCATGGGAGGAAAGAAAGGAAATCAGATATTGTTAAAAAGCACCCATCAACAGAAGTTGTCTCAAGAAAATTTCCAAGATGAAAGGCTCCTTTCACAAATAGCAGACTTGCATTCATTGTCTTAAATTAGAGGAAGGTTGTAATTTATTTGTCATTAATTGACTAAAGAATGACAGTGTAAAGGTGATATGAATTAATGCAATTGGAAATTGGAAACTTACCAAATGCCCAAAACAAATGGCAGCATGTCAAAGATAAGACATTTCCACTTCAATAATATACGGGAAAGTAGAGGTCACCCTCCTTAAAGAATTAAAAATTTAAACCATTCTGAAGGGAAACATGTGCCATGTCATAGCTCAAGCCAAGTCATATCTGAACTTTACCTAATACTACATTACAGTTTTAGAGAAAATATTCTAATCCAAAGAGCGCTATACACAGAAGGCAGACAATGTGAAAGAAATAAGGTAACAGTAACAGTAATATATTATGTCAGCATAAATTTCCAGTTTGGTGCAAAATCGTTACTGAAGCACAGGTCTGCACTTTTGATAGACAGAGCTTAGCTACTAGAAAGCCTTCCACGAAACGGTTGTGTTAGCACATTTTTGAGACCAGTTTCTTAAGGAAATGCACAGATCAGACATTATGTTCATGTCTGTTTTCTTTATGCAGTTGTGAATTGTTAGGCAAATTTCAACCAAGTTTGACAGAGGAATTAATTCTTAAATTGACTTTCTTCCAGCAAATGTCACATGAAGTGGTGCCTTGTAAAGGAGAAGTGCCCCTGTTGGTGCTTCTCTTGGTGACAAAGCATGTGGAAATGGGAACAGCGATAAACCATCCAAGTGGTGGTGCACATCAGTACATCTTTAACAGGCAATGTCTTGCCCTGCCTCTTAGTTTGCTGAAAAGTAAAGAGTGTGCGCATGTGGCTAGATGACAAGGGGAGAGCTCGTGACATTGTGGGAGTAGGCCATAACGGTTTGGCAGGACATCCTGAGATAGAGAAAGCTAGAAGAGTGTGGAAGGGAACTACTGTCGTGGGGGGACATGGGGGATTCACTAATTCAGCTGCTGCAGAAGAGCACTCGTTTTGGTGTCTTTTATTTGTTTGTTCATCATGACATTAATAATGCTGCTTTCCTTTATGATCTCAAACAAATATCTTTACCTTCCTCTTCCTTAGTTTTTCATATGTGCAATGATACTGACTTTCTTCCCATATCTTGGAAACACACAGACCATTTGAAAAAAAGTATTTTGTTATTAATCTTCTGGGAAGCATCAGTCCAGGTAAGTCTAATCAAAATAGCAAAACAGTGTGCAGGGTCAATTCTGGCAAGAATATATAGTGAAAATTGTATATGGAGAGAAGTAATTCAGTTAATGTATTGCCGGACTAGTGAAAAAGAAAGTCTGATGACAAAAGTGTTCAGAAAAGAACCTTGGCAATGGTGGAGAATGGTAAACCTTCTGTGCTTGGAAGAAATAGTGTGCTGACAGGCTCAAGAATGCAGAAGAGTACAATCAGTACTGGAATGAGTGAATAAATTGTGTGGGATATATCAGACATTGACTGTCGAAGTGAAGCCTAGAAAGTTCCAAAAAAGCATGCAAATAATTGCACAATCATTACTATTACTTTTTGAAAGGACTGGGTTAGGCTTGTCTAGCGCTTTTTTGATCCTTCGTTCATCTACTTCTGTCTTGTAAATCAAAACACAAATTACACAGTTTAAAAAGGAATTGTTTGTTTCAGTCAATTATTTGCAGGGCTTGTGTTGATTATTCTTTGGGGACAAGTCAGCAGACTAATGTAGGTAGCTAAGTTAGCTGATTAGTCTGCCTAGGCTGCCTCTCTAGTCCATGGACAGTGATAAACACTTTCAGAAGGTGATTCAGAGCAATTAGAACTAGCTTCTACCTTAACCTGCTACACTAAATGTTTATACATGAATGGAGTAGATATACTCCAGTCTGGATGTATCTGGTGGGAGGCAATCGCTGTAGTGTTGTAACTTCCTTGGAGGTGCACTAGAAGAGATCAAGGGAAAATGTGGTACAGCTGTCACACCACTTCTTAGTATATCTAAGAGAGAAGAGAAGGTGAGCCTGTTGTATTTTGTATGAAAAGAACCCAAAGTATTCCTGTGCCAGAGCCGAATGAGAAGAAATGATCACTCACAATCTCAGTTCTTCTTCAGATTCTGTAGGGGCTTCTTTGCTAGCATCTCATGAACAAAGTTTGTTGGAATATATAGATCTTGTTGAGAGTTATTAGTTCATCTCTTCCACTATGCAAGGCTCAATACAGGAACATTGCCTACACATTTATATATTCAGGCGACCAGTCTTTTTCTGCTTCATGTGAATCTGTTGTTCTGTGATACATTTACCATGAGGCAGCTTAACCTGAGACTAACATTAAATTTGTACCAGATTCCAAAGGAAAGTCAACAGAACACTTGATATGAGTAAGCACAGCTGAACGCTGACAGACTGTTAAGCATTTGGGAGCTTTGAACCAGGATTTCCCAACAGAAGGGTCAAATGCAGACAGGCTTAGCACTGCTCCAGGGGACTAAATCTGAAGACACTTCACTCTAACTGAGAACATCAAGATGAATCAGAAGCCAAAACCATTTCACCTTGGAGTCTGCTAAGGAGGTACTTTCCTCATACAAATGAACATCCTTTTCCGGGTAGGGTGACACTGTAATCTGTCTTACAGAGGATGCTGGATTTTTGTTTTAGTTTCTTTCTGACATGTTTGAGTTCCAGGAAGAAAAAGTATTGTTGGTAGGATTGCTTTGGTATTTGTGTAGTCACTGGACGTGTCTTTTGTTGCAGATACCTAATGAAGACAAACAAATTGTGCCAGAAATGTCCACTTTTGCTCTATTTCTTGATTGCTTAAGACGTAATTTGAGACATACCACAAAACTTCAGCAAAGGTCAGCACACAGAATGGGCAATGGGGAATACATCTATAATTGTCCAAAAGTCCCCTCCAGATGGCAATATTTTGCAGATCAATAAATAATATAGGAAAAATGAGGATACATACTGCTGACTCAGAAATTGCCCTGGCCAAGCTCCAAGACCCAGTTAACTTTAAACATTTGGGAAAGATGAACCTATATGCAGAGCCAGCATGCAAAGAAGAACTTTATCTTAATAGTATACCCTCTCTTAGTAGTATAAAGTAATCACCTAATATTAACAGATCAATCCCAATCCAGATATGTAGCTTTCAATTTAAAGCAGCCTCTAGTCTAGCAGTACGCTTTCCAGTGCCAAACAGGGTGGTCTAACACAGTGCCTGCCCCATAAACCATAGTAGGTACTGAACTGTAAAACCAATGTGTTCAGCAGTGGAGTGGGTATAATTCTGGGTTAGACTTAATCTCTTCCTGAGAAACATACATTTGTACCAGATAAGAAAGACTACGCCAAGAAAAGGATACTGAAGACAGGAAAAGAGAGGGGAATAATGCGACACGGTCCTGGGCAACTGGCTCTAGGTGGCACTGGCTAAGCAGAGGTGTTGGACCAGATGACCTCCAGAGGTCCCTTCCAGCCTTAACCATTCTGTGATTCTGTAATAATAATTCAGTGTACTTGTTCAACTAGTATTTTAGCTTATTCTAAGTCTCCTGTGCAAAAAAGATGCTTAAGCTCATGGTGAAGGAGTAGTTACAGTAGGAAACAAAGGAAAAATCCTCAGATATATACATGCTTAGTAGAGCTTAGCAGAAATAAATTATACTTCATTAATATATCTTTTACATAAATTTGGTTTTCTTTGAAATATTTCAGAAGTTCATAACTTTTTTGCTTGGTTTGGGTGGAGGGGAAGACAAGAATGTGATCCATCCTATCCACCTCTTTAAAAAAGAATTACTTGCCCTCCTGAGGGGAAGAAAGAGAAGGGGGAAAGAAAAGAAAAGAGACAAAATAAAGCATTTCCTGAATGCTTAGAAACACCGAAGGACTGAGATAATGTGGTGCTGAGCACCAGAATCATGTCATATGCTGAAGCACAGGTGAAAACCGTAAATCCCTCCCCTTCCCTTTTAGAGAACATATCCACCACCAAAAGATAAAAAGAAAGCCATAGAATGAATTTAATTCTATGAATGGCCATTTCAGCGAAGACACCGAGGCGAAGGGCTCCAGAGTGGACAACCGTGCCGGGGAACCCTTTCCTAAAGCGGCAGTATCGTGCAGTCAAAAGCGCAGGGAGGGAGAAGGCACCCCAGCCCCCCCTCCCCCTCAGA
>Ga0065711_1038709_pt1 | contig 18490 bp, 12 predicted proteins | sample Hoacrofraction12_FD_59098 | JGI IMG/M metagenome (GOLD analysis project Ga0065711, IMG submission 59098) | Hoatzin crop microbial communities from Cojedes, Venezuela - Epithelial fraction 12 v2 (version 2) | ecosystem: Host-associated > Birds > Digestive system > Esophagus > Crop | place...
CCCCACACCCTCCACACACCCACACACACCCACACCCCCACACACACACCCACACACCCACACACACCCACACTTACGCTTATCTCTTTGCTCTGATGCTTGAAAGGCTGTCCTGGCCAGCAGCTACCCTCTAAGTCACAGGGAAAGTTTGTCTTTTAGCAGCAAACTTCTTGAGACGTCTCTGGACTTCCTCATCGTTGTTTCAGGTTTAGTTACTTGTTCTTGTTTAGCTGCAGAAAATGGTTAAAGAGAAGTCCAGCTCCTCACAGTGCCTTTCAAAAGCATTTCAAACATACCCCATTGGGCTGGGACAGCTGTTTTTCCCTTCTTATGGGGAAAAAAATAAAAAAAGTGAGAAAGAGAGTCCTTCTGCTCCTTTTTTCCCACCCTACAGATTCTCCTTTAAAAAGCCACGTGTGCTTCCACTTCTGACCAAAGTTTCATGGCAGAAATGCAGCATCTCCCTCGCCGCCAGCAGCCTCAAAGAACAAATGACTTTGTTTGCAAGCCCAAGTCGTGTGCAGGCCACTGGATCTCTGGCAGGACTGGATTTGACTGTCACAACCCACCAGGCTGCAGAACCCAAAAACATATATAGAACCAGGAACCCATCAGTTTACACAGGGCTGATGAGCAATCTGTCTTACTGCTGTTCAGCTTCCTTTTTTGAGGACTCACTTCTTATCACTGGCATGGGATGTCCTCAGCATGCACCAGGCAGCTGAAACTCTCACTGATTATGGTTTTGTCAATTAACCCTTCAGACTCCAGTCCTAATGGGGCTGCTGCTAACATCAAGAAAAATGATAAGGGGTGTTGTGGGATCAGCCCTTTCTAAACCAAGGGCCAGAGGAGTGGAATTTTAAGGCATTAGAAAATTTTATCAGAAATTATTTATAATCGTAGCTATTACAGAGCAGCTCCAATTAAAAAAATAGAACTGCTTTCGCAGAAATAAAGACAACTACAAAATAATCTTTCTGAGGCACTAGCATTCCCACGTAAGAGCCTGAAACCAAATCTAGACTGCAAAGAAATAGTTTTCAGAAAAACCAAGTCACAGTCCATTGGCTGGGTCGTACACACGAGCTGAACTGTGACTCTAGGATCTAAAGATATCAGTCATTCCTGTCAGAGCAGCTTTAGTTCTTGTGAAGCAGGAACTGGGATCTGATCCCTGCAAGGGGACGAAGACAAGTTTGGGGAATATATTATTTGCTGTGTCTACACTGATAGCTGGATTGGATCCAACCTCCCTGCCCACCCTCTGCATTTACTGGAGGCTTTTAAGCAAGCAAATCTCTTCTTTAGCACAGTGGTGCACCAGAATTACCAAGCCCTGCTGAGATCCTCAAAGAAGGGTTGGAGTAGGTCAGGGCAGCAGTAGCCATGGGGAGAAAATGGCAGGTTTCCGTCAGTGTCCAGTTAAAGGGATTATGGCAACTCTGTGGGAACCTTCTCCTAAAAGAAGACAGGTAAAGTTGTCATGCCTCTACGTGTGCTTGAGCACCTGTCCAAGAATGCTGTCACTTGCAGTTGGATGTAAATAGTTATAAAGAAGAGTTTTGCAGCCGAATTAAGATCCTTTCCTCTTGGCCAGCAGTAGATACTTGCTTTCTCATCTTCTCAGAGAAACTCCTACAGTGGATTGCCAAAGGACCGACACTGTGTTCAGCTACAGTGTCCCCGCAGAGACCTGTCTAGGTTCATTACGTCAAAGTCACCCTGATCATGCTGCAGGCTCTCACATACTCCAGTCTGAAACAGGACAGCACAGAGTCAGGGCAGCAAGAGAAAAGATACTTCACGGAAAGTCCTCCACAGGTTAATGAAAATACAGTGAGCTGTGAACCCACCCAAGGGACACTCCAGCTGAATCACACTCAAAGCTCAGGCTCCAAATCCAACTGGAGCAGAACACAAAGTTGCTGATCAGCACACTGTTACACAGCAGCAGGGTGACAGTGACTGTCCACATGCTCCTCCCCAGCCGGTGGGAACATCCCAGGTAGCACAGCATGGCTTATCCCCAGGGAAAAAGAAGTTACATCATGCTGCACCCATTGCGGACTAAAAACATGTGAACAGAAGGGCAGTCACCAGTGCCCAGCTGCCTTCCCAGTAACATGCTGAGCTGCTTTAATTGGGAAAATTGTCCAAGTCCCGTATTTCATAGTATCTCTTTTAATATGCATGCCGGAGGCTGTTTCTGATGTTAGGCTGTGTAGCTTAGGGCTCTTCTGTGGTCTCTGATGGAGCACAGTTTATAAAGTTTCCTGATAGCACCCTGTGTTGGGGAGGATCACAGGCATTAACCTCCATGCCACGAAGACAGTCACCGCTCCTCTCAGGCCATCTTGCCAGCCTCTCCAACTGCACAGGAGTGATTCCTGTGCTGTTTTATCTGTTTTAAAGTCCCATTAAAGATGACACTTATGCAAATGTAGGTGTCTCATCCTTATTAAAAGGGACGTTTAACTCTGAGCTCCTAAAAGAAGAATATGTGTGCACGGTAGCCATCCGGGAGCTTCTCGCACACCTTCTGCCTGCTGAGACAAACGGGCCATTTCCACCAGCCACGCACCTTCTTCCCTGTGAGACCACAGACTGCCTGCGCAAGGGTCTGAGGAAAGCCAGAGACATATTGACACCGACTGACCTGTTCTTTGCCTGCACCAAGGAAGGGTGGACAGACATTTTAATCTTCATTAGCACAGAGCACTACATCTGAAAGAGAAAAATCGAACACTAGCAAAGGACAGGAGAAGCCTGAAAAATGAACACAGGGCAACTTTCCCAACCCCTTCTTGTCATATGAGGAAAGGATACTCTGATCAGGACTGTAAAAGAAGCCTGCCTTTTGTGAGAGATGTCAAGATGAGCCGTCTCCCCCCATGCTCTGTCTCTCACAGATGCCACTAACTGATAGTAATGGAGAGCTAAGCAGCCATCCCTTTCCTGAAATGATTTCCAGTTACTTTGCCCACACGGTTGGTTTTGGTCACATTGCACACTGTTAAGTGACATCAAAAACCTTTTTGAAAGGTGATTCCTAGGACTAATCTCCTTACAGAGAGGGGGAACTAAGACGTATCATGGTGAGGGACCTTGCCTATAGTCTCAGGGTTTAGGAATAGCTGGAGCTGGTTTTGCAGCCACGGAGTAATTCAGGCTGCATAGTCCAGGTTGGTGCTGGGTAGCTGCTGGCACCATCAGGTTTTGTTCCTGCAAGGAAACAATTCTTTGATCAAGAGAATTTCTCATATATCTGGCATTTACACATGGAATTAATTATAACTGTCTCCAATCTAAGCCACATGAAGTCATTAAAATTCATTCCAATTAATGGCAATGAGCCGAAAACAAACCCAACACCTGCAAGCCAGAGAGAAATCAGCAGTTACAATACTTTACATATGTCACCCTACCTTGGAAATTTTGCTGGAGCTTTAATGTGCAGAATGTGAACTGAAGATGAGAATTTCTTTGCTCAGACAGATCTTCCCAGCTAAGGAGTCAAGGAGATTAGAGGAGTCTGTGCCCTGTTAACCTCATTGCAGCACACTGCACGAGATGGTCCAAGAACCTGCCTGGGGGAGTTTGGAAATCTTTCCCTCATCTTGCAGCCAGGGAAAGTGAAGCACAGAAGGAAAGGCACAATGGCACTAGGAGTGGTCTCTTCTGAGTCACACCTTGAGAAAGGGCACACACACAGTTGTTTACCTGCTCAGGGCTGGACAAGCAGGCAGAATCCACAGTCCCACTAACCCACACTGCTTTGTCAGGGAGTTGAGAATAACCAAGAAACCTGGCTGCCAAAAGCAGGCACATGCTGGTGGTGAGAACAGCCCAACAAGCTGCTGAGGTCCAGCTGCAGCTGCCAACCTCTCCTCAAGACCTCTATCAATCAACTGCATCCCTCTGGGTGGGGAAGAGAGCCTGAAAGCATGAGAGTACACAGGTTATTTGCAACAGCCTGCCACATAGCAGCCTCTCAGCTCTGCATCAGCTTCTGAACTAGAGGGGACAGAGCTGAGTTCCCTCCCCACCCCCCACCCCCCCACCTTTTCCCTTCCCAGGGTACGACTCGGCTCACAGGGACTTCACTTTAGTCTCACCCACATGAATATGCAAACTGCGGTAAAAGTACCATTGCTTTGTATCACTCCATCATTCACATGGGCTGGGCTGATGGAGATTTCTGGGGAGGGAGGCAGGGAAAAAAAAAAGATAAAAACTTCTGAAATGCATGCGAATTATTTCCTGTGCTTTTGTAACACAGCAGCACTTCAGAGACAGAGCACACATTGTGTTCATTCCCTCTCCTATCTGCAGCTTTGATATTTGCTTTAATGATCTTTTTTCATTTCTTGTCTAGGTGTTCAGTGGGAATCATCTGCATCTCTGTTTCCCTACCAGGAGTGAATGAACCACGAGTGTATTTTGTATTCATCTTAACAGACTGATTGACTTTAGACTAAGTTTCACTATTTCCCATCTGACTTTCATTACGTAGAATAAGATGGTAAGTCAACCTGAACTGAAAGTAATTAAGGGAGATTTGGAAGTGGGGGGGGGTGGAAGAAAAGAAAAAAGCATTCTCTCTTCAAACACATAATTGTACAAAAATAACACAAAATGCAAATGACTTCTAGATGCGCCGATCTAGCTCCTTCATTGTCACTTTGAAGGCAGTAACTACAAAGGGCCAATATTTGTAATCTGCCGACACAATAGTATAGTGCTAAAGTATGTTATTTAGCATCTTCCAAAAACACCTCCTGGGTTTGTCTAAAAGTATCTGGAGGAAGCTCTAAAACCCCTTCTCATTCAGACATTCCCCCGAAAAAATGAATCAAGTAGGGTGTGGAACAGAGTTACATGGATTAACATTCCCCAGCTTGGATTTCACACAAACTCAAGTACAGCCTCTTTGTCAGAGTGACTGGCTGCAAGATCACAGGGATACACAAGATCAAAGGGACATGGCTTTAAGGGCTGTGTTAAAGGCCAAGATACCTCAAATGTACGTTCTCCAAACTTAGGGAGGTTTATGGGCTTGTAGGTGTGAGCTAGATGTTAAAGAGTGTTGAGGTAATGGATGGATGGATGGGTGGATGGACAGAAGCCTCATTGTTTTACTCTTTTACTACTCATGATGGGAAACAGTGTTGAAGAAAACAAGTACCTTCTAATCTTAAACACAAGATGTCACAGACATTTGGTATCATCATAGCAAGATCTACTACTGGACCTGTACTTCACAGACAAGACTTGTTGTGTAGCTACGATCAGCAACAGGAGCTTCCAGCACTAGGAGATGATAAAGGCAAAATCCCAGAGAGCTATAAGGACATCATAGAATCATGTCGGAAATGATCTAAACATATTCTAGTTTGGTTTGGAAAAAAAGTCAGACCGATGGGGACAATATGTGCTGGGAAGGCTGGTGAGGTCTCCCTGCAGCACTGCCTGCTTCATCCCATACTTGTAAAAGCCTCCTTTCAACAGGTGCCATTAAAACTCTGGTATCTGAGGGTAAATCAGGAATCATTCTGGTTCAGGAACTGTTCTACTGAACAGGGACAGGGCAGACAGCAGGGCACAGTATGCTCTGCCTCCAGCCCATTATAAATTGTGCTCCTTCAAAAAACTGCCTAATTGTGATTTCAACCTCGCCATTGCGTTGCTTAAGCCACAAGGTCTCCAGGAAGAGATAACAGCCTCTGTATATGGCCCATCATTCATGTTAAAGTGAGAGATTAAGCAGAAAAGACAAGGACTAATGACAGCAAATCCCCAGGAAGGAGGCAAGTACCTGCAGCGCAGGAGGAGAAACACAGGGCACCAACTGGTTGGAGTCGTTACCTCAAACACCCGACAAACTCCTGCCATTGTATCAGCTTTTGGTCACTCATCTAAATAACACCATAAAGCAGGCGGCTTCATCAGATAAGAAGAACTAAGCTCTGATGCTAAAGCCTTCCTCCATCTCAGCAGCAAAACCAAACAACTTAAAGAGAAAATCCAGGTCAGGGCTTTACTTTGGGGCAGGACAAAAACACCGAGCACAGAGGCTGTCCTTCTCCCAAAATGCATGGAGTAAACAACAGCCGTATGGCTGCTGCATCTGCCACAAGAAGTCCTTGAAAGCAATAGATTTCTGCCACTGTGCTTTGCTCACGATGCATGGTCTGGAACCACACATTGGATGTACATCCATAGCCTTTGGGAGCTTCCTTTGGACAACTTAACATGAAAAAACATTTTCTGTCTTGTTCACAGGCAAGTGCGCGCTGCAGGGGATTTATCCTCGAAACAAGCTCCACTGTCACATTAAAAATAGTCAAACCTCTTCTATTTTATTACAAAGAAGAATGTGTCTTCAGATAGTTATGTGTTTAAGCATCCAACATAACAAAAGAGGATAATTTATATATCAAATAAGAAGCTGCCACTTTGCTCTGTGATGGTGAACAGCGTGAAATTCATCTCTTGTGATACCTTCCAGCAGGAACTGTAGGGAACATGGATGTGAGCAGGGCCCTGGGTAGCATGAGCCTGCAAACCAGCATCCTCCACCAGCTTTCTGTCAGGCTGTGAGACTTCAGCATGTCCTCTGGAGATTTACAATCAAAAATTTCCATATATGAAAAATAGGCAGGGGATACAAGAGTAGGGTTATCTGCTCACCTGGTTTGTTTGTAGGCTCTTAGTCTGTGTTTGTTGCTGGTACGTACATGCCTTCCTGTCAGGTGGGAAATAGTATGAACCTCTCCATTCTGGGTCTTTCATCTGTGCTTAAGAAGGAAACGTACTCCATGTCTTGCTTGATCAGGAATGTGTTTTCCTCTGAGTTATCAGGAGGGCAAGATATGGTTTACCAAAGTCGTACAAGGCGCCATGGTGGTAAGAACATGTTATCCTCATAGCACATCTGGCTTCCAGTGATATCAAAGCCATTTCTGGAAACTGAGCTTCTCACAATTACATGGGGGGCCATTATTCCTCAAACCTAACTCTCAACTCTAACACAGCAAATAGTAACAGTCCATCCTAAACTCTACCCTCCACCATGAAAAGTCCTCCTAGCCTCAGAGTCACATCTTAGGCTCCATCTTACCTGACAAACAATCTTTGGACAGTATGCTCTTGGTACAACACTGCTTGTCCTATGTGTCATGACAGGGGCCAGCCAGCTCTTTCCCAGTTCCTGCTAATTTCTAGTGATGCCAGATCCAAAATGGACATCAGCTATTCATAGCATTAGCTCTGGAAGCAGTGGGGTCATGAGCTGAAATTTTTAGCAGTGACTGCCTTCTCCTCCTACCTCTACAGTTGTCCTGTGACCTAAAGGAAAAAGCTTAAAAGATCATTTCTTTCATTACAGATTTTTTAATTCACTCAGTTCCCTGACCCTGTTCACAGCACTTTTGCACAAGCAGTGGTTGGCTGTGCAGCAAAGATAAGACCAGGAACAAACAACAGCGGAAAAGGAGGAACTGAATACTTGACTCAGTATCATCATGAAAGCACGTCCTGGGAAATCAAACCAGAATGTTCCCACCTGCTTCTGAGATTTTAACAAGCCTTTCCTCTCTAATTAACTGATTCATGTAATTAAATGAAAGGACAATTGTCCCTAATGCTTGTTTCCCTGGAAGTTTGCTCCTTCTGTTTCAGACCCAAAGAAAGGCTGTTGTGCCCACAAGTTCCTTTGTTCTTTATTTTTTAAGATTTTTTGATAGGTATGGCTCTTGATCTAATAATAAAATATATTATCCCTGTCTGTCAATCTTGTCTTGAGTGTTTATTGCGATTATGCTGCTAGGGGCTGTAAAGTTACTTATTTGTAAATATCTGTTCACTAATTCATTCCTTCATAATCTTTTTTTCATTTACCTACAAGGCTGGTTTTCCCCCCTTTTTTACTTCTGTTAAGCAATAGATCTTCCCTTCTGACTATGATCCCAAGCACCAGAAACCAGGAAGAAAGCTCACAGCATGAAATCCCTTGGTTTTGGATGCTTTCATGAGGCAAGACCAGAAGTCCACATAGACTATACCATCACCAACTAGGTATAGTTTTGGTGGCTCTTCCCACACTTGGCAGGCGCTCTGATAACATCCAGGAGCCATTTCTGGTTCCTGAGGCTCACAGCTGGGAACCAAGGGAGCTTGGAGTATTCACAAACAAAAGGGTACATATACCAATGGATTCAATCCCAGCTGGCTGAGACTTCAACTTATAACACTTCGCAGAGGCTGGTTAAGCTTGAACTAAACCTAGAGAAGCCAGGTTTGGTACAGAAGCACAGATTCCTCTCCTTCACTTCCCCCTTAAATCTTGTGTGTAAGTACAAGCCCATAACAGCTACAGAACTACATTTATACAGCTGGTCTTACATCCCAATTGATGCTTTTAGGTGTCTAAATACCTTCAGAAAGCTGTCCCCAAGTCCAGTGGCTGGGAGAAACCCACTGCAGATCACCTTCTGAGTAGGACTGACACAGACAGCAACCACAGTGGTTTCCTCATATAGAAGTTCTCTTCATAAAGAACAACTTCAAAGGAATTCCAGGATAAATAATAGAAAAAACTCATGCTGAAAGCACAGCTGGGGTTGAAAGCAAAGATAAGATGCGAATCCTATGGGAATCCAGTGGGGACAAACAGAGTCTTTGGGATGACATTGGAGGATTTGGTAGATCTCTTACCAGATCTACCAGGAATCTCCTATCTGACATTATGCAAATCTTCTACAGTAAAATCCTGAAAAATGAGGTTTATGAAGGCTTAGTCAGAAGGCCTTCCTTCTTCACCCTTCAGTTCCGTCTGTGTCATACAAGGAACTTATGGGGCATCCATAGGCCCTACTCAGGCTTGAGCAAGAGCCTCTGGCTGGAGTCTTATTGATGAGAAAATGTGGGAGGGAGGAGGATATCATCCTTTCAGGTTGCCTCAGTTGTTCTCAGTTCTGGTAAAAACCTTTTGGCTCCAATGAGCTTCATCTTCCATTCAGCTCCTTCACGTTCCTGGGGAGCTGGTCACTCAGCCTGGTAACCAGTTTGGTCATTTGGGGGAATTTCAGCACCCTTCCAGGTCCTTCCAGCTGAGACAAGAGAGAGATTCGCTTTTAGCCAAAACCTGCTCAACGGAAACACTAGCTTTTTTTTTTTCCAAGCATAAAAGCCCCCAAAACCTTTGATGTGGATTTGCTTTCAGAGGACATTTGCATCTGCAAAACGCTGCCTGAATGCCAGGGCTGAGAATGAATCAGCTGGGCAGTTACCCAACTGCTAATTTTGATAAACAGAGCAGTGTCTGATCTGAAAAGTGCTGGAAGGACAGAAGCTGCCAACCACTTTCAACGTGCATCAGAGCTGTTGTTCCTTTAACTTTAGAGGAGACGTTTTATCTCAGCACCCCAGCAGCGAGCGAATGGAGGAGCCATGTCAAATGTGAAATAAAAATGAGCAATGCCTATAAAAGAGAGATATCATGAGAATCTGCCACTTGGGAATAATGAAAGGCTGGAACAGGTTGCACTGATTGTGCAACCTACCAGAGGCCTGTCAGCTTTGATAACAATGGCAGCCATCAACTCCTGTAAAAATGGCAACAGCATGAATTGGAAATTGTGAAGCACCATTTAGGGTCGAAATGAGATTTTCTTCAGAATGCATTTGTCGGCGTGTTCCAACTCACCTGAAAAGCTCTGGACAGATCAGAAGGAGCGTGAAGTAGCCAGAGTTGGGAGCTTTATCTTTTTTTTTTATTCCCTCCCCTCCTCCTTCTTACAAAGCAGTTTTAAATGCAAAGAGCTTTCACAAAACAACAATGGTTTCAAATGTGCCAAAGGGCAATTTGAAAGTGAAAGGTATTCTCTTCAAATTACCCTGGAAAATGATACATGTTATGAAAGGGGTTTACTTTTTGGAGTGTTAAAGAGATACCAAAAATCCAATTTTATTGTCAGATTACAGAGGCAGGCGGTAGGGGGGAAAGAGCAGTGTAAAATTGCCAGAGCTGCTCTTTAGACTCTACAGATGTCTATTTGCCTTTCACAGACACTTACAATGAGGTATCAGGCAGGACTGAAAGAGACAAAAAAAGGTGTGATTGTTTGGAAAATCTTTTTTGTTAGAATATTGAGAAAAAGTCAAAACTTCCACAGATGGTACATACTAATAGTGGGGAAAGCACACAGCTTGACACAATGCTGGTCAAACTTCCTGGAGTTACAAGAAATTTTTGTATTGGCTAAAGGAAGGTTGAGCCAGAAGAAAATAAGTCTGTGACCATCTTTTTCAGCTCTAGATTACAGTATTTAGGCTGCGGATTTTTATGTGGTTTTTCTCCCCACAACCTTTGGTGCATGGCAAGGTTTTTTCTCTTTTCATTTTTCTAAACACCATGACATCTATTATTCCCCAAGGGAAAGAGCAAATCAAGTCAGCCTCTCAAATGTACGTTTCCTAACAGTAAGAGTGGATGGATGGAAAATAACAGCACAGGTCTTAGAAAAAGGAAGAAAAAATGGGTCTGGAATCTGAATAGGATGAACATAATCACTGTGCTCAGTACAGAGCAAAAGGCAAACCTCAGGACTGAATTTTCTCCCAAGATGAGCAGTGAAATGTAAACCAAGGGATGGGTTCAGCCCCGACACACAATACAGTCTTTGCTTATAAATCCCAGCTGTATTTTCCCTCTTTTCTGTGAATTGCTTTTGATCCTTCAGAGAAAGAATTAGTAAAAGGAGGCCACTTTTTGAAAAAACTAGCACACTTAGTGTCCAGCCAGTAGAGATCTTCTTTCTCTGAAATCACAGATGACTTCTGCCTTCTCTCCCAGGCCAGACTGGCCAGTGACACCTTTGTCCCTGTGGTCAGAGATAACGCTTATCCACCCAAACACAAATGTGGCAGTAAGAGATGATGCCCTCAGCCTGTTTCTAGAAGACAAATTCTAACTCAAATGAATCAGAGTGGTCAAATCCAGCTCCCACCAGGTTCAGGTTCTCCACGCACGGTGTCAGTCCCTCGATGAGCACCAAGCAGTCAGACGAGGAGGTGAGACTGGTGAGAACTGGGAAGCCTTTTCATCTCTCCATTTCTTGAAAACAGAAAGCAGTAAGTTGCCTCCTCTTCTCAGAGTCCCTTTTCCGCTAGAACAAAACCTGGCAGCCCCTTCCCAGAGGACTTTTCCCCTGCATTCCCTGGCTCTGGCCTTTTGCCTGTGCTAAGTCACAAGCCCCCATTGGGAACTTTTTAAAGCTGAAGTCTGTGACTGCACAGAATTTCTTTTAAGATGCACTAGTACTTGCTTTGCGTAAAAGGCAAGGAGACACAACTTTGGTTAGTGCTCGCTACAAGCCCCACAGAAGGAGAGAGTGAAAGCACACTTAGCTTTAACTTTCCCCTCCATCTGTGACCTCTAAAAGCACATCTGCAGGAAGGGAGCAAAGCTGGCTTTGTGAGTTCTTTGAGCTCCAAGACTTGCCTTTGAGGGAGAATGACGGCAGCGTGAGCCTGTGTAAAACACACTGTATTCATACAACCCAGTATATTGCAAATAATCATTACGCATTAAACAAGCTTCAGACAGCAGCTCACTGCATTGCTTTTAGCTTGTGCTTTCCTTGCCAGCTAAGCTTCTACAAATGCACTAGGATTGACTGGAGAATTTCTTTATGAATCAGAAAAGCCAAAAAGAAAAAAGAGGGAGGAGAAGATTGGTTTATGCTCCCCACTTTTGCGTACTTGCTTTACTATTTGAGCTTCAAAGTTCTTTCATCAAACAGGCTGTAGCTCTGTGTTTTCTGAGGATGAAATGCACACAGACACACTCAGACTCACACACACATTCACAAAGTGTCAATCCATTGCATCTGTCAACTGCAGCAGGCTCTTTCCTCCTGCGTTTTTTGGAGAAGGCTCGGGACTTTGCTCCCCAGCCCACCCTGAAGTAAACAGTGACGTAGCTGAGAACACATTCAGACTGAGGGGGATTGTAAACTTTTTTGTGAATTTGTTACATTAGAAAGATTTGTTGTTTACAAAGCCAAACACACCAAAATCAGGCATTAAGTCCTTTTGGAAAACAAACACTAATATTTTTGTAAGTAACCTCTGTGCATATAAGTACGCACATGAATATGCTCCCATCACAAGAAGCTCTGATCGTACCTGCTCTTTGAAAGCCAAGGTCTGTTGCTTCTGGACCACAAGGGAATTTTCTAAGGAGAAACACAGCTGGCTGCAGGAAAAGGGCATTCATGAGTCATATTAACCGCAAAATTGTTTCAGCTTGAGGGGGTTGGGGGCATGGAGGGGCCATTTCCTTGGGTGGGATATTAAAAAGAAAGATATTTGACCATTTTGTGGCAAGCATGGCTTGCCAGGGATGTTACCCAGTGAGGGCCTGAGGGCTGGTGTTCCTCTGACTGGCTCTCAGTCTCCCTGATTAAATGCTGCTCCCCACTGGCAGCTGCAACTGAAGCAATTATTTTCTCTTCATATTTTATCCTCAGACGTTGGCTTTTCAGTCTTACCATGTGTAGGCAACAGATGCTTCACTTTGCAGTGGAAAACATGTTTGGCAGATAGAGAGGTCAGCCTGGGAGAAAGAGCAGCTCCTTTTCCAGCCAGAGCCCTCAGGGAGCGTTTGGGGCAGGCTGGAGCCTTGGGTACCCGCCTTACGGGAAAGCCCGTGGACACTTGAACAGCAGAGCTGGATCTTGGTGGCACACACAAGTGAATGCCATCAGGCTGCCAGCGCAGCAGCTGTGGCCAGGGAGGCATGCTTTTGCCTCTCTGGTAGTAGTTGCGTGCTACAGTCCCCTCCCAACACATCCCCAGATACCTGGGTGTCCTGCGCTGTGCTTTTGCTGTCCCTCTCAGATCAGGAAGTGATGCAGATTCTGCTCCCTTCCTCTGCCAGGGGATTTCTGTTCATTTACATCAACTCCATAAACCATCTTTTGCTGATTCATTCCCACTGGAACCAAAGGGTTTAAGCCTCCCTCCTGCCTTTGCTTCCTCACCCGTCACCCTGTGGCAGCACGGCAATAATGAATGCACTGGAGACTGGGAGATGTTCCCACATTAGCAGAATGCAGGAGAAGGCTGGTGCAGGTTTATTTTGGCCAGCTGGGAAAGAAAAGCCTTGAGAACAACTTGGGGCTCAGTGTGTGCTTCCAGACAAGGGCATGTGCTGCACTATTGGCCCATCTTTGATATTCCACTTCCGTCATTGTCACAAAGAAGTAATCAATTAAAAATTAATACTCCAGCTCTGAGGTAGCAGTACTATTTCCTAGTAAGTTTCTTGCCAGCCACTGCAAGGCAGTAAATCTGATGTGACACGGTCATAAGAGGAAAAAAATTTAATTTAAACCTTTTTCTTACAAGGTCTATTCAAAATTCACCCCCATGCTTGCAGGAATTTCCGGGTGTAGGGAACCTTGCCCTTCCTTTTTAAGCAAGGTAAGGAGCAGTAGCAAGCAACAGCTAATTGTGATCTTTGGTGTGCTGAAGCCTTTTGCAGTGTTTGGCAACACTCTCATCATTAGAGACCCCTCTTTCCCCTGGGGCACCCAAACTTGTTCGTTACATCACCATCTACCCACCGCCTGACAAATACTTCTGTGTTAACTCCTGGCAGCCTTAGAAGGCTAAATCTGAAGTGAGAAAGGTCTCCTACCATGAGTTCCTTGTGGGACTTCCATTCAACCTCTCTCTAAAATTTCTTGCCCAGAACATTCATAACCCCTAACACAGAATTTCATTCCTTTATTTCTCCTCCCTAAGGTCTCATCCTTCCCACAGCAAAAGGATGCTGGATGCTGATATCTTCTTGCCCCAAAAACCTGGCATTAACAGCTAGAGTATGGTGTCTATTTCTCACTAACCCTGTACCTCCTCCAGCCTAGCCTTTGCAGTGCTCAGGCTGAGTTACTCACCTGCTGCCGCCCCGGTGACTCAATGCTCAGCATCCTTAGGCCATTTGCTAGGTACAAGTAGCCTGTTCAAAGTAGGGCAGCAGTCAAAAGAAACAAATACTGACTTGTCCATTGTGAGCTGGAAAGTGTAATAATAACCAATAAAGTCCCTCTGCTCCCTAGCCTAAAAATCTCTGCTTTTTGGATTAACTCCTAGCTACTCAGGCTCCTTGCCTTCATCCCTTTAATGTTTAACACAAAATATTAAAGCAGAAAACAATGCCCTCAGGTCTTTTTCAGGAAGCACTATGAAGTAAAGTATAGCATAATCTGCCTCTTTATCTTTTCTCCAAGGGAATCTTTTCTCTCCATCCCTCATAAACCTTCCTGGTAAACTGGTACTGTTGATTATCGCCTGCTCTCCCTTGGACTGGCTTTGCCATTTTCTTCCCTTTAATTCTGCTTTTGCCATGGCCTTTTTGCTCCGAGGTTCAGACCACAAACTCCTCACAACAAACAAAACACCTGCAGAGTGCTTCAGTTTTGGACTGGGCACACTGTGTGCAATCTGTCTCTGCAGAGAAGCGCTAGAGACCTTCACTCAGCTCCAACCTCCGGACAGAGGGTGAGACGAGAGAGGAGGAACCACAGGTGGGGAGAGACCTGACCCTTGTACAAGTGTGAACTCCCTCATCCAACAACAGCGTGGGCTCCTCGTGGTGTTGCTGGCCTCTGCCTGTGTCCGACAACCCCAGAAGAAACCAGTTCCCATTTTACACTGCAAAGCTGAAAGCAAAGACGACCAAGGGCACAGCGAGCATCCAGCCTCCCAAGCGACAGCTGGGCTGCGGCACGGCAGCACACGGAGCCCAGACCCCCCATCTCTCAGCCCTCTGCCTAAACCACAGGGCTATTAAGCTAATAGGCATTAGTGTATGATTTTTCCCACAGGAGCATTTATTTCCTTGTGTGGTTAACAGCTCTGTCTTGTATTTCTCGCTGCCATTGCTGTGTTGGCATTCTGCAAACCTCCTTATTTGCTGTTCTTTGACCTTGTCTCTTGGGTTCCTGTCTGCACTGGATTGAGGTAGACTAAGGCATATTTCATGTTGCCTGCTGTAGTAATGATGTTTGCTATGAGAGAAAGGATTTGATCAAGGAGGAGGAGGGAGGGGGGATTTAGAAGGAGAAAAGCAGTGAAAGAAACATGAAGGAAAAGCAACTCAAGCAGAGACAACAGATTGAAAATGTTGATTTGACATCTGATGCTTCGGAGATATTCTTGGCCATGTCTACTAAACAGGAGCCTTTGTGCTCCCTTTCTAGCAGCAGCAGGAGCAGCAAAGCAGTGGAGACTCGTGCTGCAGACAGTTAACAGAATCTCTCATCGTCCAAAAAAGCAAGTGCTGTCCCTGCTCTGAGGGATAAAATGCCCTGTCTGTATTTTTAGAGTTCATAAATCCTAGAAAACTGCGTTTGGCTCCATTTTACACATTGCTACTTCTCCTTATTCTTTGTGCTTTGCCTTTTCTTATTTCAAGCCAAAGCATCTCCAAAGCCTTGGCAAAATATCACTGCTGTTTCATGCTTAGGGAAAGCGAGCACAGGAACAGGAAGCGAATTTTCTCTCCAATGGAGCTGTTTCCCCTTGGGCAACACTAAGTTTGACTCCACATAGCCATAGCGTTGCAGAAAACAGATCTGGAAACAAGTGGAGATGGTCATCTACCACCAGCTCTGCCTGAGCACTGCTGACCCTCTGCTTTACAAGCAGGATGATTAACCCCCTTCTGGCTCAGGGTTATTACTTGACTGCACAAACAGCAGATCCAAAGCACAACAAGGGGTAAGGAAATTGCGAGGGAAGCCTCCGGCTGGACAAGGAGCAGAAGTCATGATTTAAAAGCCAGCTAACTGCCCCGGGCATTGCCAAAGCTCAGGGGAAGCCCCAGCGCTGCCTAGAACAAACTGAGACTCTTTTCTTCCCAAACCAACAAAGCTTCAAGGGTATTTCAGGCCTTAAATCTGCCACTGCACCAGGATGGGATGTTACCTCTGAGGCTGGAATAACCCTGAGCAATGCATTACAGCGAGGAAGCACACAGCTGTGTCTACGCACTCGCTTACACACCGTGCCACACGCGCGAGAGGACCCCTTCCTACCAGGGCTCCTGAAATTCCCCACCACAAAGTTGACAGGCACTGTAAATGGAGGGGACTTGGGATTTACAATTCATCTATAGATATATAAATGTATTTCTACATCTCTTAATACATCCTGAGGGCTGCCTTATTTCCATCTGGGAGCCTCTGGACAAATACATGTGCTGTTAAGCACATGGGCCACAGGCTCCACATAAAAAGCACAGAGCATGCACACAGCAGATCTGCTGTTCAGGGGAAAGGTAACTGCACAGCATAAGTACCTTAAGTCAGACTAAACTGGAAGTATAGGTAAAATAAGGGAAATTCTATGTGATGCCCCACTATCTTCATCTCTATTTGTACAACCTTATCTAATTAGGTAGGTACGTTATATTAGATAAATGGATTTCATAGACAGTAAATTGCACAGGCAAATAAATGAAACATATTGAGCATCCAGGATTTGCATCTGTAGATCAGTTGCTTGAAGTTTCTCAAACACATGAAACACTGTCTATTGCACCCAGGAGACAGGTCAGTGCCGAGAGCACACGTAGAATAGCAACCAGCACACCACAAGCTTGCGTCCGTACCAGAGACTTTGTGCCTCTGCTACCTCCCAGCCAGGTGACGTCAAGACAAAGTGCTGTCCTTCCAAGGCTACACTTTCCTTTGGGACTTAGCACTGTTACTGATCAATGGCGTGTCATTTTACATTGCTTCTTTCTGATGCTTCCTACAGAGGCTACACATTTTTTCCTTCTCACAGTTGTAGCAGAAATGTGTGTTTGGCACATGTAATCACTCGAAACGCAGAGAACAGAAATAACCTTCTCTTCCTACAGGGCAGTGATTTAATACTGGCAGATGTGACCCCCAACCTAGCTTTGCCATAAAGCCACGTGAATTCCAACACAGCGTGACTGCAGAGGCCTTACTGAACAGGGACTTCTTCAGCGTGCCCTTAATTAAACCCGGCGTGGTGGGACACAGATTTCTGCAGTTTGTATCTGTGTGTTTTTTGTGTGAAGCCCCTGATGCTCACTCTGGGGATGCAACTCCCTGCGCATAAGCAAGAAAAAGGAATCAGCCCAGAGAAGGGTTCAAATCACAAGGCAGCACTGCCACCCTGAGCTATTCCTGCAGATATGCAGACCAGCAAGGCAGAGCAAGAAGTTGAGCTGCATAAGGCAACAAGACGTTTGCATTGCCTGGTTTAGGCAGCAGCTCCTGTAGCCATGAAGAAAGCTCTCGAACTTCTGGCTTCAGCAAGTTCCTTTCCTCTCTGCATCACCTTTGGGTTACACCACAGAAGCCACAGATGGTGTGGGACCCCAGGAACGACACTCCAGTCCCTGTGTACTTGTAGCAGCATGATTGTACTCAATGCTCCCAGCCTGGCTACTCGCAATTTGCAGACTCTCAGACATCTGTGTTGGTGGAGTGGGTTGTTCTGGAGACCTGAGCAGGGGATCATGCCCCTCTACCTATACCCTACTCGTTCAAAGTCATCCCAACACCACACATCCAGCACCCACGCAGCTGATCTGCCTTCTGAGGGTACTTGTGTATGGCTGATATCTCCTGTGTGGGGACTTGCATGAGATTTCAGCTCAATATCAACTGTGTTGGTCTTATATCAGGTGGCTGAACCGGAGTGTAAACTGGAATATTAGAAGTCACCCTTCTCACATGATACCTACAGGGCTGAAGGGAAAATAGGTCTAAATTGGCTTAGATCTGGATGGTCCTGACATGCCTAACTTCTGCTTTGGTCATGTGTCCACAAAGTTAGTAGGACTACTCTCCTGCCCTGTGTGAATGCATGTATTTGAAAAGAGTGTGGAAGTATCATCTGAACATGGGAAACTTCAATCTTCCTTTAGGCTCATGGGAAAACTCTAACCATTTCTGTCCACACATGGTGCAGTTCAGGTCCCCACACTTAACCCAGTCCACCTTGCTGGTGCCATCTATGTCTGAGCTAGCTGTCCCAAAATTCACCTTCAGTCAACAGGGACAACTTTATCTGGTTAGGCATCTACCACCAGACAAAATGTATTGTAACCTATCAGTGGTTTTACTCTCGCCTCCTTGGCACTGGACTGCTAGCTTAGCTGTAGACATCTTCTACAACAAGTTACCAAAGTGGAATGGATGCATCTCCTTCCTAATGTCCAGGTAATCTGTCAACCAGACATCGCACCCATATCTACACTGTCTACATAAAAGCCCGTCAGGTGTCAGCTGTAACACCAGTCCATCAGTCCAGGCTCCCTGGCTGTTCTGCATAGACAGAAAGCCAAGAGGAAATTCGACAGAGCCATTGCTGAACCTCCCAGCCTTCCTCAAGGGGATCAACTCTGCAGTTCCCAAAAAAAAAAAAAAAAAAAAAAAAA
>Ga0065711_1038712_pt1 | contig 18488 bp, 12 predicted proteins | sample Hoacrofraction12_FD_59098 | JGI IMG/M metagenome (GOLD analysis project Ga0065711, IMG submission 59098) | Hoatzin crop microbial communities from Cojedes, Venezuela - Epithelial fraction 12 v2 (version 2) | ecosystem: Host-associated > Birds > Digestive system > Esophagus > Crop | place...
GTCACTGATGGGCTTGGCCTTGGGCAGCGGCAGGTCTGTCTTGGAGCCGGCTGGCACTGGCTCCATCGGACACAGAGGAAGCTTCTGGCAGCTCCTCACACAAGCTGCCCCTGTAGCCCCTCCACTGCCAAAACCTTGGCACCCAAACCCAGTACTCTCCTCTGTCACAGGACAGTGAGACAAAGTTATTCCTACTTTAATAGGATCACAGAGCAGTTTCACATGCAGCCCAGGTACAATAATGCTGAAATCAAAGAAATAGACCATATATGAATCCTTTAGTGTGAGAAGTAGCAACCTCAGCCCATCCTGCAGACAGTGCTGTGGTAGCAGAACTGATGCAGGCCCAGTGTGCAAGGGAACAGTTTGAACAGTGACACCCTTTACAACCATTTATACCCCTTGAGACTTCCGGGCTCTCCTCCTGGGCAAGTGCCCCTACACAATGTACAAACACAGGCACACTCTCAAGGGTGCTTCTTGCCTTGATCAAACTTCCGTTCATGATCCTGGTTCAGGAAAGAACTTAATGGCATATATCTATGCTTATTTAAGAAAAGCTGTGAACTTGCACTTAAGCTAGCAATACAGTGGCATTCAACCCACGTTTAAATACTCTCCAGAATAAGTTTCTTCTAGAAGAAGAATGGGAACAAGGGCGAACCATCAACCTTCTTCCATCCTTTAACAGACAGGGAAGGAGGCTCAGAGAGATAAAGCAACTTGCCAAGGACGAGTCGAGAAGTCTGCGGCAGAGCTGGGCACTAACACTAGACCTGCTGTTAGTTTAGAACTTTAACCCCAAAACATTTTTTCTATCAGGAGAGTAATCCAAAATTACATAGATTATTTAGTATGTAACTGGACAGAAGAGACGACAGTCAGCTGAAAGCTATGCAATACTCTAAAAACAAGAGACCATGCCTCCATCACTGAAAAAACATGAAAGTCAGTGTAAGTGTTTTACTATGGCATCCACATTTTATAATGTTCAGCCCCCTGATCACATGGAAAAAACTACTAGGAAATCATTCAACATAGGAAGACTGTAAGAATTCAAAATCATTGTTAGGATCTGCAAAATATTACTAAAAATATTGCTATTTAAAAATTTCTGATATATGATATTAAACATCTGCACTGCAGATGCACGAATCTGAAGCATTCTTATCTGTAAACAGAAAACCACATCAAGGGAAATAACTGACAAAACCTTCCAAGTACACAATTTAGTCTGCAGACACCCTTATACTATTTTTTATTCTTTGTAACCCATTAGTAAGGTTTTGATTTTAAAATAAATTGCTTCAATACTTGATTCCATCCTTTCACTTCAAGAAAAATGGACAAGAACTGTTTCAGCAAAAATTCCTTTGTGTCTGTAAAATATACCTTCCCTTTCAGCTGTAACCAGTAAAAGGACATTTTCCTTATGTCAAATTTTGCCAAAAATGTAACTCTGGCACAGTTATTCTCATTTCTCTTCTCACCTACTCAATAAATTCGAATTAACACAACTGGCAAAACTGAGAGTCCTGTTCTTGAAGCTGCAGGTCAATTGGTTCAAGGGCAGCTGGGAGCAATACGCATCTTCAGGACATGTCCAGAGAAGCACAGAAACCTTTGCATTTTGTTGTAGAAAGTCAGTCCACAAAAGTTTCAGAGAGAATTAAAACGGGCAGGAATAATGTTCCATTTCATCAGATGCATTCAACATTTGTAAATTGAATGGCAGAGATGCAAGCTCAGGATTTCTCTCTGCTGCCTGTCAAGCAAGTTAGACCTTCAGCCCTTTCTTTTACTTCAGTCTACTTAATGAATGGCAACGTGACACAAAATCTCTGATTCAGCTCTGAGTCTATTTACAAACCTTCAGATCAAGAAAGAGAGTAGATCCTGAGTTTTTTGCTAATAAGCTAAACTCAAAATAAGTGCATCCTTGTTTCTGACATACAGACGTTAGCAGAGAGGCACCACTTTCCCAGGGTAAACACAGTGGAAATTTTTTTTACTGAAGTGGTGAAGCTGCAATGAGCTCCTACCTACCATATCAGCAAGTCCAAACACTTATGTTGACATCCATACTAAAAATTCAAACTTTTAAAATCGTGAGTTATAGCTCTTCTTCATCTCCAAAGAGTCATTAGATGCCTAACACAAAATTTAGTCGCTTTGAAGACACAGATCAGAGAGCTGGCTGAAGATCAGGCCAGGCCATATTCTCAGGTAAAAGGATGTACTAAGGAGTTAGGTGAAAAGATGTTAAGCTTAACTTCACTTCTGACAAAAGTTCATTTCATGTAAACATTTCCAGAATGAGGCATTTGTAACTTTTGTGCTGGAAACATGTCTTAGATCTGTTCACCATTTCAGAGGACAGGTCAAGAATGACCTAACAGGAGAGCCAAATGGCAAATTATTTTGTGTTTGCCTCTGAAAAGAGGGACAACTGTGTTTAAGTCCTTGTTCCAAGCCAGAGAATGCAGAGATTCAGACTTACCATTATGTACTTTTAGTGTCCTAAATATCTGAATAGCTTCTGATCCAAGACAGCAGGTTTCCATTCTTGCTCTTATTATTTTCTAGCAAATTTCAAAATACCTGAAGTTTTCCCTACATTAGACAAAAACTAACAAGAAAAGCTCAGTTCAAATGGTATTTTGTGCACCTAGAAAGCTTTGCACACCCAGCTCATAGCTCACTACGCCACACTCAGCCCTGTCATAAGCGATTCCATCGACTTGTGCAGATATGTGCCCAGTTTCACAAGGTCTGATTTAACCCTGATCTCTAAACTTCTTTTGGACAGACCTCAGAGCTGCTTCCATTTATTATTTTGTACCACAAGCAACTATTCCACTGTTCAGCATCAATTTAAAATCAATTGCACAGCACCACAGTTAGCCAGTTACCTAAATATACCTCTGATAGGTAAGGCTCAATTACGCTGGAGGAGTGAAGAATACATAGCAGAGATTCATCACCAACTCAGATGGATACCAATAAAAGATGTAATCAGCAGGGAACTGCATGAAATATAAGAACGCGGACACATTTTGTGAGTTAATTCTCTTGTATTTCATTAAAACCAACTTTTAATCTTTTGTTAACTTTTTTTCATATTGACAAATTGGATGGAGTGAACAAGACAAGACTTTTAAAGCAGTATAAATCTGTGCACAGAGCCCATGGTCTAGCCCGTAAGAATCAGTGAATGTTCTTACCTTGTTCTTGCCAGAATTATTCCAACAACAGACTCTTGCCAACACTCAGACCACTGGAAAATTTTGTCTTGGCCAGGGCCTAGATGTGGATTTCACTGGTGGACATCTCCGCGTGGGTTTCTCTTGCCACTGCCCTGGCCCATGAAAGCAGCCACAGCAGCACTGCAGGTCCCAGGCACAGGTCGGCCGACTGCACCGCTGGCATGGCAGGCCCAGACCCGGTATTCAGCTTCCCGCAGAGCAGACCTTGGCCAAACCACCCAGCAGGTCACCAAGCATGAATGAGGACCACCAGAATAAGGAGAGTTCAGTGTGACTGAACAAATGGGGTGGAAACTCGGATTCTGTTCCCAAGCAAAGTGCTCTGAGAGCGCACTTAGAGACATTGTGTAACAGACCAGGAATCTTGACTGAATCTTGACAACTCACTGGGTGTATGATATATTTATTAGCATTAATACCAGCTCAAGAGCAATGGGAGAAACGTGCTGAAGCAATATTCCTCGTGATGAAGAACAAGCCAATGGAAACAGAAGGGAGACGAATGGGAGAGATAGGGAAAGGAATGGGTAAGGTACCATCAGACCCTTTTCTCTTATTTCAGATTCCTCACAGGTGAATTTTCTTGAGTTTTAGAAGTGTTTGACACATGTATTCTCCCTATTTGATAGATGTAAAGACAGCTGGAGTTAGAAATTCTTCTTATACTGGAATTTCAATTTTGTACCACACACAAATGTAGAAAAGCAAGTAAAAGCAAAAGAGTTTGGGGTTATCTGTTGTCAGCCAAAGCCTCAAATCCACTGCATTTGTATAGTGACTTGCTTTTTATTTTTTGTTTTTTAATTTAAGAGCAATAAAAAGCTTTTCTTCTAGATTCAATAATATGGAAAGCTTTGGAGCGCCGCATCCAAACAAATTTTTAGCTGTCTAAGCATACATTCATCTTTTATTATTACTGTTATTACTATCACTATTACTTATGTGCTTTTTTTTCTCAAAGCTTTGTTACCTGTGTGAGTTCTATCCTTATCTATCATGGAATAATTTATCAGTCCCTTACCCATATGAAAAGGAGACGTTTTCTTTTCTTCTTCCTTGAATGTTATCTGCTCCAAGACAAAATATAACACCTGCTGTTTTCTATCAATTACTTATGAATGGAAAAAAATAACATTATATTTGATATTATATCTCTCTGTGAATAAGTCAGCTAGTTATACTTTTCCATGGAATATACTATTAGTATATACACAATAGAATAAAAACAAAATAAGGACTGAGATAAATTTGCTTTTGTAAGGAAAAGGAGTAGCAAATGTGAAAATAGGTCAGTTTACAGAGCCTCCTGGCCCTAGAGATCTGCAGACAGGCTTCTGACGGCTGCTGGAAGCCTTTCTGAGGGTGATAGGCAGAGGCAGCGATCACTGGTGCAATGCAGTGCCCAGCCCACCCCATGCTGGGGACCTGAGCCCTATGGTGCCCGCACACGAGCCAGCCTTTGGGCTAACACACTCTCACGACTGCGCACTGCTTGGGATGCTCGCATCTGTAGGGGGGATTATGCAGTGTCCATCACCCGCTGCACCACAAAGGAGGAGAAACAATTTAACAGACATCGAATAAGCAAACTGCAGGATGAGCAGAGTCATTCATGGGCTGCAAGCGAAGTTTGACAGATTCTGTGTCCCATTTTGTCAGAGGAAACGTGCTGGGCCCAGCTGGGGATGTAAGCCTGTGCCTCTGCGCGCATCCTGCTTTCTTCAACACACACAAACACACTCCGGTGGCCTAGAAACATTTGCTGGCAGTAAGAGTCCTTGTGACTGACATATCAGTGCCAGGGAAGTCCTTGCACAGACGCCTGTTTTCCACAAAAAACTCTGCTTTTGCAGAGAGAGTTGAAAGCATCCCACAATCTTCCTGTTACAAACTGTACCCTCAGCAAGAGCACTTTGACGGCAGAGATCAGCACAACCATACCAGCATATCCATACCAGCGCCATGTCTGGCCTAAGGTCCTGCTGCTTGATCCCTCTTTCCTCTTCAGCTTTTACCTGTGTGGATCATAACCTTTCACTTTCTCCTACAGCTTTCTGCTTCAGCCTTGATCATCAATTCCCCTGCTGCACAAAGGATGCTGAGGCAGAGTAATGTGCACGAAGATTTATCAGCAGGATCCACTGCTGATGACACACATTGATTCTAACAGGCAAAGTAATTTGGGGGGAGAAACAAAAAAAAGCAGAGGAAAAGGACAGAGGAGATGACAAGAGAGGGGAAAATGCAGAGGGGAGGAGGAAAAACTCCCCAGAGGCCAGCCAGTAAGGGCAGCCATAGGTTCCCAGGTGAGTGTCATCCTCTGGACAGCATCTGCAGTGCTGATGGAGGCAGCTGGTGATGACGAAGAAGAGGAGGACTTTTGCCCTCCTCCTACACGTTTCACTGAGACCCACCCAAATTCCCTGCGGGTTGCTCCTACTCATGATGCTGTTAGCACAGAGTACACTAATCAGATGCAAGTGCTGTACATTGAGTGATTGTTAATCTTTTGTCCACATATATTATCGGATAATGTTTATTGAGCATTTAGATGACTATTACCTACTTTGCTGGACAGTGTTTGGCTTCTCTAATATACACTGAAATCTACAAAACAGGAGGGAAAGAAATAGGGAAGGAGGGGTGCTTCTCACACCAGTGGTAGCTACTTCCCATGAAAGCACACCGTAACAACACTGTCAGGATTTGCAGGTGCAAGTCCACACAAATGATACAAGAATAACAACATGAAAACAATAACAGAAAAATGCTGGCACAGAGGCTCCAGCTAACAGCTCAAGAGCTTCAGGGGGAGGTTACAGAGCTGCAAGGAGCAGGCTCTTGCTAAGGCCAAGGCACTTCGGTACCTACAGCACTGCGCAACACCCCTGCAGCACAGCACATCTTGCAACTGGCATTTGGCCCCCCACCCCCAGAACTTTCTTCCAGACCTATTTCCAGTGCAAAAAATATGAAAAATTTATTCATATCTTAGTGATTATAATTATCTCACAGAATTTCCTAACGTAGCCCTCAACTAGTACAGAGGTAGCAAAGCCAGAACTAGGCATGGGCCTGCAGATTAAAACAGAATTGAGCTTTCTGAATTCCAAAGACTGCAAACAGAATTTGTACCATCCTATCCTCAGATTAAACTAGTAGGCTCACTATGTTTCTGGTTATTACAGGTAGAGCAGGTTTATGTCAGAAAACAGAATCCAAACCAGCAGGGGAATCTCAACAAGGAGGCCAAGGACTGAATGCACATGGTGAGTAAATTATCCTCTCATCTTCCGAACTGCTCCCTCTGGATCACATTAATGACATGCATTAGTTGTGTGCACCAGCACAGAAAAAAATTGAACCATGCTTCTGAATGATAAATGATCTCTTTATCAAGAAGGGATAGGTGAACTATATAGACGGCAGCAGCTAGACAAATAAACTAAGTTGTCAAACGAATATTTTGTGAACTTTATCTTACTTCCAACAATTAACTCTAATCTTTCCATTTGGATTCTGTCCTCAGCTTCTGTTATAGGCAAGGTGAAATTACAAGTGTTTGTGATATGTGCAGCCTTGCTGAGCCACTGCTCATGTGTCTCCAAATAAAGAAAGGATTTAAATTATTAGCATTCCTGGGTTAACAGGAGAAGAAAGAGGACAGGAAAATATTATGAAAGCTCCAGAAAACTCACTGAATGTTCAAGACTGTCATCCAAGCAGTTACTTCCTAGCATACCTCCCACCGTAAGGGAAGATGAGGTTCAGGACCAGCTGAGGAACCTGAACATGCATAAGTCTCTGAGACCTGATGAGACGTATCCGAAAGTTCTCAGGGAATTGGCTGATGTCGTTGCCAAGCCACTCTCCATGATATTTGAAAGGTCAGGGCAGTCAGGTGAAGTCCCTGGTGACTGGAAGAAGGGAAACATTTTGCCCATTTTTAAAAAGGGTAGGAAGGAGGACTCTGGGAACTACCAACCTGTCAGCCTCACCTCTGTGCCTGGGAAGATCGTGGGACAGATCCTCCTAAAAGCTATGCTAAGGCACATGGGGGACAGGGAGGTGATTCGAGACAGCCAGCATGGCTTCACCAAGGGCAAGTCCTGCCTCACCAACCTAGTGGCTTTCTATGATGGCGTGACTAGGTCAGTGGACAAGGCAAGAGCTATGGATGTGATCTGTCTGGACTTCTGAAAAGCCTTCAACACAGTCCCTCACAACATCCTTCTCTCTAAAGTGGAGAAATATGGATTTGAAGGGTGGACTGCTGTGTGGATAATGAATTGGTTGGAAGGTCGCAGCCAGAGGGTAGTGGTCAATGGCTCAATGTCCCAGTGGACGTCGGTGACAAGTGGTGCCCCTCAGGGGTCCGTACTGGGACCGGTGCTGTTTAACATTTTCATCAATGACTAAAGACAGCGAGATTGAGTGCACCCTCAGCAATTTTGCAGATGACACCGAGCTGAGTGGTGCGGCTGACACACCAGAAGGATGGGATGACATCCAGAGGGACCTGGACAAGCTCGAGAAATGGGCCTGTGTGAAACTCTTCAGGTTCAACAAGGTGAAGTGCAAGGTCCTGCATCTGGCTCGGGACAACCCCCACTATCAATACAGGCTGGGGGATGAGGGTATTGAGAGCAGCCCTGCCAAGAAGGACTTGGGGGTACTGGTGGATGAAAAGCTGGACATGAGCCACCAATGTGCGCTCACAACCCAGAAGGCCAACCGTATCCTGGGCTGCATCAAAAGCAGCGTGGCCAGCAGGTCGAGGGAGGGGATTCTGCCCCTCTACTCTGCTCTGCTGAGACCCCACCTGGAATAACGCGTCCAGCTCTGGAGCCCCCAGCACAGGAAGGACATGGAGCTGTTGGAGTGGGTCCAGAGGAGGGCCACAGAAATTATCTGAGGGATGGAACACCTCTCCTATGAGGAAAGGCTGCAAGAGTTGGGGCTGTTCAGCCTGGAGAAGAGAAGGCTGTGGGGAGACCTTGTTGCAGCCTTCCAGTACCTGAATGGGGCCTATAGGAAAGATGGGGAAAATATGTCCAGCAGGGCTTGTTGCAGTAGGATGAGGAGCAATGGTTTTAAACTAAGAGAGGGTAGATTTACACTAGATATAAGGAAGAAATTATTTATATTAAGGGTGGTGAAACATTGCAACAGATTGCCCAGAGAAGTAGTGGAGAAACCATCCCTGGAAACATTCATGGCCAGGTTGGACAAGGCTCTGAGCAACCTCATCTAGTTGAAGATATCCCTGCTCACGGCAGGGGGATTGGGCTAGATGACCTCTAAAGGTCCCTTCCAACCCAAACTATTCTATGGTAATCTATGATTAAGTGACTAAGCACATCTACCCACATTGTAGGCTGCTGAGGACAGTGGGAACTCATCACCGAACCTGAAAGTGAAGACCCAGGGCAAGACAGGACAAGGAAGACAAGCATGAGGACTGCAGTTGCTAAAAAAGTTATGAGTGACTTACTACCATTGGCACTGGAGGGAAGACAGGCCCGCTGCCCTGCGCCAGTGCGGTAGGCCAGCCCGCAGGACGCTCTCCCAGGAAGGGTGAGCTCCAGTGCCAGGCAGTAGGATTTCCTAGGGTGAGCCCAAACACCAGGCAAGCGGGATTTCCTAGATTTCCACTCATTCCACAGAAGGAGGGAACAAGGGTCAGTGAAGTCCATTCACTGGGAATCCCATCTGCTTATGTGGTGACCCAGCCACGCAAAGCATATGCCACTCCCCAGGAGAAGGGGCTGTCATGTCAGTTTTACCCCCTGGTGCTCCTGGACTCTTGTGCAGAAGGTGGGTGGCAATACCAACACTACACTGGTGACTAGGACCACTCTGTGTGTCCTATGGCTTTCCTATATTCCCAGTTTAACTGAACTCCAGCACACGCTGCAGGTGCAGCATTCCATATGCTGCCAGTGGAGAGAGGAAGACATTCACATTAGGAAGACTAGGTCCTCACTGAATGCTGGTGGGTTTTCTTTTGCCAGTTTCAACACGTTTCCAGATTTATTTAGAACACTCAATGTTCATTTCCAAAATGGTGATACTTGTAAACATTGGTCTCCTGGGTTTCTTCTAAACAACCCTAACTAAATGGTATTCTAGCAGACAAAAATGCTTACCAGCTGATATATTTTTTCATGAACAATCTATGAACTTCATTTGCAAAAGGAATGAAAACAAGACAAAAAAATAGGGCAGAAGAGTAATTTCAGAAAGTTGGTAACAAAAAGCAAGTCTTTCAGCTCCCACAAAACTCCATACTTACAAAAGCATTAGATCACACACCTTGGCAATGCAATAATTTGCCATTTCAATTTTTACCAGTGGTCAATAACTATTTCAGGTAGTTCTAAAACTCAGTTTTAACTATTTTGAAAATATAGTATGTTGTTAACTCAGAAGATGACTTGTGTGACATCTTTCACAAAAAACAACCCCAGTCATTCATTAGAACAATAATGTAGAGAACGGGACAACAGATCTATGTTCCATGAGGCTGTAGTTGCAGTTATGCACAGGACAATCATGCTGTACTCTAAGTTTCAACATTACAAAAGTTTGGTATAAACTAGAAGGTGTCACCCAGTTAGAAACTTTTATAAAGGAAGTCTTTAAAAAGGATAAACATAAAACCATTTGCAGCAAGCCTCCAGGTCTTACTTAGATGTGCACTCAAGTCTGAAGAATAAATCTACACGTAGTCCTTGGCCAAATTGTTCTAGTGCTTAAAACTAACAGTCCCTTGCTAAAACTGTGTGATTTAAATTGTCCTGGGTTATCTTAAACTTTTCAGATGACCTCCCACTGCACTGCACAGCAGGAGTGAATTGGTTTAAAGCACATGACATCCTTCAAGCAGTACAAAGTTACTACCAGAGCCTTGCTTCTGACCCAGAAACTAAGAGACTACATTTTTGTTACAGAACAGATGTTAGCAGGAAACCAGCATTAAAGTATGCATCTTACAACTGGCATCTAGCACTGTTTCCAGTGTTTTGGAAATCTTTCTAAATGTGGTTTTCCTCAAAAAAATGTAAACAAAGCATTGTGAGAATTGCATTTTTGTCTCCTCTCATGGATTTGCAGGCTAAATATATCGAATATACCAGTAAAAGGGCTTTTTCTTCTAAATCTCAGGCCTATGAATTCACTCTAAGGAACTGGAAGTCAAGCTGGGTTGTTTCCATCTTAAACATTACTACCAGGAATAAAGGCTTCACAAGCCAAATTTAACTCTTAGTTGTGCTTCTGTAAATTCCCCACTTTTAAATCAAGCTTTTGGTTTTGAACACCACATCAGGTTAATTGTCTTAAATGGTACCCAGGGCAAATATTTAAAGTTGTTGGAACTGAGACTGGATGGCTAGAGATTTCCCGGAGCACTGCTGATGTAGGGACTTGGGAGCCTGATGAATATTGTCCTACCAAAGGTCTCTGCCACTGGTCAGCCCCACTCTGCACACTTCTGCTTGAGTCTCTGAGCAGAAACTGCTGGGATGTCTGCTTAATATTCTCCAAACTCCTTTGGCCCTCAGACTGCTAATTCAGACATCTCTTCTTACTCTTCTTCACATTTTCTCCTGAGGAATGATGTGGATGATATCTTTAATAAACAAGATTTCCCCTAAAGACAAGTTGCAACTAGGTGGGGAACTGAATTATCTTTTCAGTCCAGAGATGAATACCAGTGCTCCTGTCCCCTGTATGGCAATACATACCGGTGGCAAGGCAGGGTAGCAAAGTCGTGCCCACCCTGCTAAGTGCCCGCTGAACCAAAGAGCGAGCTAAAGCACTGTGGGCTCCCCGAGTCACGCTCTGCACGCTCATACTGCCTAGGTCACCTGTGCCACAGTGACCCATTTCCCATAAGGGCGTGCTGACCATAGCATCAGCCTTTCTGATCCACACACGGCCATATTATGTGACAGCAAGTCATTGTGGCACTCACGGCAGGGGACGGAGGCTAAGCAAGAGCAGGCACGCCTATGCTTAGCTCTCCTTCCTGACTAAGCACGCACTTTGTTCATGCTAAAATTTGCACAAAAGGCTGTTATTATTTTCCTGCACTCCTCAGGGCTTGCAGAAAGCTGCTTCAGCACTGGCTTGGGTTCAGAGAATTTGGACAAGTCAGCTTGGGATCAAGTGCAAGCTCAGGCCCGCGCTGCCAACACAGTCTAACCGCTGCCTACAGCTGCATAAGGAATGGATTCGTGTCATGGTAAGCAAAGGAAACTATTGCCAGACCTGTCAATCAGGGACATTTCATCAAAACCCTTTCACCTTTAAGCCCTGTCACTGAGACTTTTGTAAGCCCATTATTTTCAGACCAGTTCTAAAACACTGCAGCAGAAATTCCAGAAAGCCCAGAGGTTTCTGCACCACAGCATTTCTACCTGTTTGTGAAATACTTCCTAGCAAAGCAGACTATGTCTTGACCAAAGGAAGCCCCAGAGAAATCGGGTAGATCTCCCTTCTCATTTGGATGCACAAAGCTCCACAGCAATACTAGTGCATTTCTGAAATAGCTGATGGCAAGCCTTGTTTATTTATTTGTTCAGGTCTACAGGCTCAAATTGCCTCAGCTAACTTATTTGGAACTAATGCCATTATAAATGTTTGTAAATGTCAGAGATTATCCTCTTGGTTGATTTTCTATTACTTACTCTTCAGTGCTTTAAAATGATACAGTGCTGTCCTATTTAAAAGTTGACTTTTTCCAAGTACATGCAAATGCACCAAATTCAAGAGTTTCTTATTGTTTTGAAATTTCTTGAATGGCAGAAAACATCACCATCCTGCTTCCAGAAAGGAAGCTTCCTTGTACTTCCATTGCATTTACTTAGGAAAAAAAATCTGCAACAAATAACAACTTTAGGTTGCAGACCTGGGAATGTTAAAGTTCTTACCTATCTATTAGGGAATAAGCATAATTAAGTATGTAATTTGTAGTATGCACTGAGATTTACTGCAATTTAACCTCTCTTCCCCAGAGTTTTCAAGAGAGGAAGACAGAGATACAAGGAGCACCTCCTAGGAGTACAGCCAGATTGTTTGCTTTGAAAAGCGAACATTCCCCCCACTATTTTGTCTCTAAAATCCATTTTAGAAGAATACTTAGAAAGGGAAGGCTTATGAAAATTAATACAGAAATTACACAAAAAGTAGTCCAAGTTAGGTAATAACACAATCACTCTTGTCATAAGTAACACCTAGCATCACATAATGGATTCAGACTCAGTGCATATTATGCTCTATTTTTATTTCTGAATTTTAGGTACACTTATATTATGCTTTGCTTGAAATGTAAAGCAGTACCTAAGCAGAAATAGGGGCCAGAACTGTCAAAAGACACAAAAGCAAATCTTACTTTAAATACTAAAAATTACACAGCTTTTCTGTACTTAAAATCAGCATGAGCCTTGCTACTTAGAAAATGGGGCTATATCCAAGAGATAACAATAGGCATTCATACATTCAAAATTTGTGCATTTTTCTGCTTCTCCTTCTTTTCATAGTCTTCAAAAAAAACCCCAACTCACCCTAATAATCAAGGATGCATATCACTGTACATAGTAACACATCACAGCTCAACAATTCAATTTTTAATCCTAAAATAATGTGAGCAATAATCTGAACAGCAGCACATGTATTTTTCTGTCAGACCACTTAAAGAAAATCAGGTTGTAAAAAAGCAATAGTAGCACTGGAACAAAGAGGCAAAGAAATTACTTTGAAAAAGCACATATAGAAAAGCACTTCTAACATTTTCAATGGCCAAAAACTTGCATTAATGTTTGGATTTATCAGCTAAGGACTAATGTTGGTGATGACACTAGATATATTCTAGAAATAGAACTGTTTGGAGAGGGGGAATGAGGTGAAAAACAGACAAATCAGGGGAATTAACTTTGAAACGATGTATTTGCCAAGAGCACTGTGTGTTCTTATGTTTGAGCAAAACATCCTACTAAACCCATCTCATTGCAACATGTACTTCTTCCTAACTAGGCACAGCTTATGCAAATCTTGAGACTGATACACTTTATTAAATTCAGTAAGCTACTACATAGTCCAAAGTAATTCCGTATTTATAAAATTTTCCCATATAGAAATTCTGTTTACAATGGCAACACTCCTAACCTAGATACGCAGATGTTAAAAACGGTCCTTTGCAAATGCAGTTAATTCCATTCTAAAATACATCTTGTATTGTGATAGCAAAAGAACTCTCTTCCCAGTATAAAATACACCTTTCCTGGAAAATGTGCAGGGTTCACTAGAAAATCTTTTTAAGTGATGACAGAAAGCAATAGTTCTGCCATCCAAAAATGATAAATATGCAAAACACAAAATAAATTCTGTATTGTTGCCTCATGAATGAATGAGAACCTGAGGTTTTTTACATGCTGGATGAGTTCACAGTATCCCTTATGGTTTATTTGAACTTCTCCAGAGAAGAAGAATGGTTTGCCTGGCCACATTTTATTACTTATAGCACAGATTAGAAGGAATCTTCCTTCCTCCCTGAAACATATTGCATATCTCCGCTGATGTCTCCTGAACACCCTTCTTTTGTGGGAGTCTTTCTTCAAAAATGGGAAAGGTGACCCCAGGTAGATGAGGAATGAGATGCAACGAAAAACCTTAAGCATCATTAGCTATGGAGATCACACCGTTTTAGGCACACTACCAAAGATGAGCGAGCAGTCTACTGGAATGTTCAATGTACTCTCACCAAACGTAAGTGCGAGTTAGGAATAAGTGTGGGTTAGGAATGTGTCTGTGAGAAATGCACATTGCAGGCTCAGCACAAAAGCATACCATGCATACAAATTCAAAATGGCTTCCTAAATTCATGGAAAAGCACCTTCCTCATTTGTTTCTCTAAACAAAAATTGTTCTATACAGACAATAACTGATATTAAAAACTTTCCTAGGGACCGCTAGATTCAACGTATTATTTAAATGATGGAATTCATAACCTTCCTCCATCTAAAATGCAATTATAACTCTTCTTGGTGATATAGCAACAGACAATCCTTCTCTGCAAGGAGATGATCCTAATCAGGTTAACCTGAATTTTGACATTGATTTGCATAGGAAAAATATTGGAACTCTGACTACTTATGCATAAAACAGCAGTTATCTGCCTCTAAGACATTTCCTACATCAGTACTGATCTGTCACCTTGCATGATTCTCCCACCTTCCAAATTGAGCTTCTGAAGTGGTCTGAGTTTCACACCACTGTTCCAAAGTCAGCAGCTATTACCCATAACTAATATAATATGACAACACTCCTCAATGTTCCACTCTTCAAATGCCCTTAGTAATTGCCATCATTCAATATTTAGAATTTTGCATGCTGGGAAAATGTAGTTCATAAGCATAGTGTCAGTTATGCACAAAGGTTCCTCTCAAACTTTTATTCTTGAGGTCTCAGAGGTAAATGAGGTTCAAAACAAATATATTTCAAAGCTATGTTCTCATCTACAGAGAACATCCTTGAAAATATAATAGAAGGAATTTTGATCAAATTGTCTTCTCTTTGTCTGCTGCCGATAAAGGCAGATCACGCGCAGTTCACATTGCTTAAGCCATTCGGGTATTCCAACATCCCATTACAGTTAGACCCGAGCTCTGCAGCCAACTTTGCCAACACCGCTCTAGATTACAGACGAGGAATACTGACAAATAATGACATACAATCACTGCTTGTGTTCTTCAAGGTGTATTATCCTGCTGATACGTTCTTTCTTCCCCTGTGTCAAATGTTTCTTTTATGACACCTCTTCTTCTGTAGCAGAGACAGTTAATATCCTATTTCTCATTGGGCTTAAGTGCAAGCAGCCTGATTTTGCTGCCCTTTGTCACACAAACAGCACTTTATATCCCATAAACAGATACACTGAACCTAGCAGCACTTGTGCAGTAAGATATTACGCAAAATTGAGTCAGAGTGACAGAACTGAGCCCTTCCTGTTTAAATAGGGCTTAATTTTCAGGTACACATCACTACTGCCTGTTTACACTGCTCCAGCAGCACAAAAGGACCTTGAAATGGGTATAAACACCTATGTTAGATCAAAACCAGGCCCAACCCGCGTGCATTTCTATCCATGCATAATGCAAAGCCATCAGCAAGGTGCACAGTGCGAATGACGGAGGCACAGGTGGTGTTCCTGTGCACAGAAGACAAACGACGAATGACTGAATGGGTGTGCGTGACCTAACGTCGACAGCAGTAAAAGCAATACAACAGCCAGTGCTCCACTCCTTTGTCAGAGGTTCAAATGGCCAGCCACCGATCCTTGAACATTAAAAGGGCAAAGCACGACATCCTACAATAGTAGCAACTGCAGCCCTTACACCACCAGTGGGAGTCCCTGAGACCATGCTAGCTTTTAAGAAGTCATATCAGTCTATCATAAATGTTGAGACATGACTGCAGTCCAAAGAACCGTGGCTCAAAACTCAGTAAGAGAAAGGCGTCAATAAAAACTCTAAGTATCACCTGAGAAGATCAGCTCTGAAGGAAATTAATTCATTTTCTACCAATGATATGCATTGCTTATTTAGATGAAGGCAAAACGGTTAAACATGAACCAAGCATAAGGCAGAAAGGTAAAAGTGACTTCAGGCAAGCTTCTCTCCTATAAAAGACTGAGTTCACCTCACCTGACTTCCCAGCACCTTGAGGTGAGAGAAAGCACTAACAAAAGCAGTACTTTTGCCTCTACCCTGAAATCTTGAGACTGTGACTTGTTCAGTCATCTGAGTGAGCAACTCACTGTCCCTCCACCATCAAACTTTTGACAGGGTGTTATTTCATCAGTGCTAAGAAGCACTGATGTCTCAATTCATTGCAGACAGTTGATGAGGGTAGGAGTTGTCTTTTCACTCTGCAAACCACAGGAACAGGAGTATCTAAAGAGATCTTTAAAAATTACTGAAGAGGAAACCAGACAATTTCCATGTATAGTCACTGTCCTTGAAAGCCTCCTCTGTTTGCATGGAGGGAAAAAATAGAGGATATTAGATTATATTAAATGGAAAATTATATGTACCAGTGTCTTTACTCTGCATTAAACAATTTATTTTTTATATTCTTTAGTAGAAATCACTGAATTGACTTAAACATAATGAAAAAGAAGTTAAACAGGAACAGAAGAGAGTTCTGCAAGAACTAACATAGCCTCATTTATTTAACAAGGCCTCTTCTGTTTTTGGGATGTTAACCTATGTAAAGATCAGGTTAATCTTCCTTTGCTTTATATTTTAAGGGGTTTTAAGAAACAGAAAAGAAAGTAGGCAAAAAAGAAAATATGAATTGTTCAAATACCTTGAGAAATAGCCAAATTTTCAGATGATACTTAACATAAAGCACAGCAAATGATGATAGAGAATGCAGAGCTTTAAACTAAATCCTCAAGCACACAGACAGTATATGCACTTAAATTTAGAATGAGATTGACATGAAAAAAAAAAACTCAGAACTTCTCCTGTTAGAAAACATAACGCTAAGCTAAGAAAATATGGAAAAAGAGATTAAAGACTTTGTGAGAGCACATGTACATTTCTAACAACTAATATCTCCACACATTTTTTGTTGCAAAAAGGAAAAGTAGCTCTGTAAGTAGGACTAGTTAGTCAAGATTCAAATTCTGCTTGCCTACATAAAGTTATGATTTATAAATGGATACATAGCCTCCGGTATTTAGGGGAAGAGTAATTTTGAAGAACAGTGGACAAACTGCCGATGAGATAGAATCCTAGAAAGTGTTAAAGTAGAATAGCTACAAACAGGATCTAAATGTCTTGAAAGACAGCCAAATTTTCCCAGTGTGATTAGATCCAATTAGTACTAAGCTTTCATTAGAAACCCTTTTTAAAATAAATCATGGGTAATTTATTACACACTGTTCCTTTTTTATGACGCCTTTATAGAACAGCTGGGTGCTTTAAATTTATTGCCTTTTATTAAAAAAAAAGGATTGAAAATGTATGAGCTAGCTTGTTGCACCTTTTAGTACTAACTCAGCTACAGGAAGGCAGCAATTTTATCACCCAGGAGAAATGCTTGAATTATTGGTCTGGTCTCGGTGTGGTTGTTCCTACGTCTAAGTAAATCTCACAGGATTCATCAGCAAATCACACAGCATGCTCTACTCAGTACATACCACTAAATTATCTTTCAGGGACCTACACTGAGATTTCATTAGTCCTATTTCCAACTTTTAAAAGTCACATTCAGAGATTGCTTGAATCTTTCTTTCCTTTATGGGGATTGCCAAACTCAGACGGGAGACTTAAAGGAAAGCACAAGTGCATTTGTGGAAAACCTGAGGGGAGATGACAGATTTTTTAGACCACCCCGAAAGCTGGGATGCTTCATCCTTTTCTTTAACCATACTGACTAAAAACATACATAACAATAGGGAGTTACAGAAAAAGCTAGTCTTCTAATTTAGCACAGCTTTGTGAAAGCATTATTCTTTTACTGTTGGCAAGCAGAGAGAAATGGTACCCGCACTGTATTACTGCTGAAGAGGTTGCTGAGATATCTGTAGAGATTCACACAATGTGACTGATGTTATAAATTACAAAACAACACCTCACTGAAAAACATAAAAGAGGTATTTCTGGAAGCCAAAATGAGAACAGATAGTCTTTCAGTGTATTTATGTAAGCAATAACAATTCACAATTTAAGGCAAAAGAAGCAGCATATAAGTATAATTAAAGCAACCCACTTGCCACTTGTCTAGATACTTTTAATAAACAAGGAGGGGGGGGGTGCAAGGAGCAGTCCTAAAGAAGCAGTCCTATCTGTTGGTCTTTGCCAGCATATTTTCTTTCGTAAGTACTGGCAGTGCACAGACTATATAATATTCTCTGCAACACAGAAAACGTGTATTCTCTGCAATACAGAAAACACACACACTTGCTAGGGTTAGAGGCAAAAATGGACCTTCACCCAGAAATCAATCACGTTATGGTTAGTTACCCTTTTCCTCATTAGCAGAACTAGCTGTAGAGTAAACATCTGGTCCAGACACATGGATCTTTAATAAGACAAGGCAATAATTTGTTGTCCAATTTTCCATAACATCCACATATATCACCAAGAGCACAGCTTAGACTAACCCTTCTGCTCTATACTTTCCCTCTGGAAAAAAAAAAAAAAAAAAAAA
>Ga0065711_1006037_pt1 | contig 18487 bp, 21 predicted proteins | sample Hoacrofraction12_FD_59098 | JGI IMG/M metagenome (GOLD analysis project Ga0065711, IMG submission 59098) | Hoatzin crop microbial communities from Cojedes, Venezuela - Epithelial fraction 12 v2 (version 2) | ecosystem: Host-associated > Birds > Digestive system > Esophagus > Crop | place...
GGGCGGGGGGGTCCGTAGATTCCCCCATCGCCCGCTGTGGCCTAAACCCGCACGTTAATCCAGGGTTTCTGCCTTTGGCCTCTCATAAAGCTGATCTTCTCCGTTCGGCTGCCTTGCCTTTATTTGCGCAGGTGACCGCGCCGGTGTGTCCTTCCGGACAGGCCTGGGGGGTGCCCTGCAGGGCCACGGCCCGGAGGTGCGCCTGAAACCCAGCACTGCTGTGCCTGTCTCTCTGCCTGGAGCAACGAGCAGCGTGTAAGCATCGCAGCTAAAATCATTCGGTGTGACGAGGACCATCACTTTCTGTAGCAGTTTGATTTTACTTTGTGACGGCGTCACGTGAAGTNACTTTTAAATCTCAGAAATATTTTAATGTTTGCTGTGGCCTGTTTTTTACTAATTAATACCTTAAAAACTACAGGTGTGCAGCCATCTGTTTTGGAAGATACGCTGTACATACAGGGCATAAAATCAGCTTGTTCTGTTTAAGCGTAACTAGAATCTCTAAAGGATCGTGAGGTTTATCTTTTTTGTTGTTCATTTTCTGATCTTGCGGAATTTCTTTTCCCCCATGTTTCAGCTGACGTGAAATGCCGGTATTTATTGGTTTCATGACATTCAGCTTTCGTTANTTAGGTTCACCATGAAGAGACTTTTCAGCGCTTCTCGCTCATCAGTGGATTCAAAGGAGATGAAAAAATTCCAGCTCCTCGCGCATAAGTGGTGGGATGAAGAAGGAGAATATTCAGCCCTTCATTCTATGAATGATATTAGAGTGCCGTTTATTAGGTATGCTTTTGGAGACAGACTTTTTTGTAGGTACTGTTTCTGCACAACCTCAGAAAACATTGGGGAAGAAAAACGCTTACCAGTACTTAGGATAACTGCACGGTGCGTCTCTTCAGCCGCTGTGTGTGCTTGCCCTTAGTCGCATCCCTTTTCTTCCAGAGACACTCTGCTGAACAGGAGTGGCAGTTATCATCCGGGAAACCCGCTTTCTGGAGTAAAGATTCTCGACGTTGGCTGTGGTGGTGGACTGCTGAGTGAAGTAAGAAATGGTGTGCTCTGGTTTCCTGTGTTAAAAAGCGTACAAAATGTTTGAATCTGTTGTACTGTTACACTGCCTAATACCTAATCCTCGAAGGAGGAGCTTTTCTCTTATGAGGTACATCAGTTACCGAATGTTTTGGAGTGCAGTGCGTTCTACTAACCCCGTAGAGTATTTGGATGGCACAGTGGTGGTGGTTTACAGAAAAGTATGGAATTGGTAATGGGAAATGCCAAAATTCTGAGGTTCATCAGAAAAATAAGGTTTCAAACACTGTAAAGAAAAGGAGAAGGGAAGAATGATGTAAAAGCCTTTGAGTATTCCTTTTCCAGCCTATGATTCTATGAAATAATAGTGGTTATGGTTTAGTAGGCGTGGTGGTGTTGGGGTGACGGTTGAACCTGATGATCTTAGAGGTCTTTTCCAACCTCTGATTCTCTGATTCTGTGATTCCTCTGGGCAGTCACAGTATGACAACTCGTTTTCCTCTTTTTTTTTTTTTCTTTTTTTTAATTTACGAGCCTAGGCAAGAATACTTTAATCGTGAGAATCCTCATTGCCAAAGAAGTGTTTTCTGTTATGAACTTGTTCTTACACGTTCGTTTCTTGGAGTGGCTTATCTTCACTGTTGTATGTTGGGGGTGGGGATTCTCGCCTTTGCTTTGATCTCATGGGAAAAGCACGGAATAATGTCAAACACCGGAGACATACCTCCCCTCTGTCAGGAGAGATTCTCCTGGTGTGGGGGCTGGCGTTCCAGCTGCTTCCCGAGGAGTCTGCGCACCCTTGGGACTGGGAAGTAGCTGTTTGTGGTGGAACCCCTTGGTTGCCCAGGCTCTGAACAGCACTGTGTCCGATCGATAGGCTGGGGATGGTTTGTGAATCTAGGGTTGCAGATCTGGCTGACTTACTCTGGGAACTTCACCAGCATCTGAAACGAGGTGTTGCAAAGGGACCTGAATCTCTCCCCATGTTTTTGTTTTGTTTTGTTTTTTCTTTTATTCTGAGCAAAATCCTGTAGTCTTGTGAGAGCCTGCTCTCCGACGAGGCTGGCAGGACTGGTGTGCTGCGTCACCTTCTCAGGCTGAGCCACCGGTGAATTTCAGGTTGGAATAACATACATGTGGTCATGTTCTGCAGCCTGTTTCAGTTTCAAAAGAGGTGATGGCTGAGGTGTTAACCTATGAGTAAGAAGACACTGGAGAAATTTGAGTGACAGCCAAGCCTGATGCTATCCTAGTAAACATCAGTGTTTAGTTCTCAGCAGTGAGAAAGTCCCAGAGATACTCATATATTAAGTAACCATTAAAAAGATATGAGGATTTACCATTACAGGTGGATGTCGAAGAAAGTAATGACAGTAATTAAATACGGCATTGTTTTTCCCCCTTTAAGTACTGTGTTGATTTTCCCCTTTTGTTTTTCCTCTATCAGAGAGTAATAGCAGAGGAATTCTTTATTTGGTGTAACAAAATGGATTCAGAACAATTTATTCTAAAAGACGATTTAAATGTGTCTATTCCAGTATATAATTTTCTAAGCAAATTAACACCACCTCCCCCAAATCTAAGGGTTTTCTTGCTTTAATAAATATTTATAATAAAATTGCTGGATCAGAGCTCATAATTTGCTGGCGTTTGTCTTGTTCTCTGATGGATGTTTTCAGCTTCGTGTATGTATGTTGTAAAGTGGCAGACACCTTTAAGTAAATTGTTTTTATGCAGAGAATAAATTATGCTCTGTATTATTAGCCTTTAGGTAGATTGGGAGCTTTGGTTACTGGAATTGATCCTCTGGAGGACAACATCAGAACAGCAGATCAGCACAAGTCATTTGATCCCATCCTGGCCAAGAGAATACAGTACAAGTCCAGTTCACTGGAGGAGATTGTGGAGGAGTCTGTGGAAACCTTCGATGTAATCGTAGCTTCTGAAGTAGTGGAGCATGTGGCTGACCTTGGAGTGTTTATCAAGTGTTGCTCTCAGGTGTTAAAGGTAAGAGAGCTTTTGCTTTCATTACTGGGAATATTTGTTCTTTATTATCAAGGCTTTCATCTGAAGACACGTGAAAACATCTAAATCTGCATTCATCCTTCCACCTCGAAGTGCTTGAGGTCTGAGGCTCGCTCCAGAGGTGCCCTCCATTCTCCTCCATGATGCAAGTACATCTTCCTGGCTTCAGTAACTAAAGAGGAAGTGTATTTCCCCAACCCTGCCTTAGAGAAGTGCTAATGGCATCACCTAGCATTGCAGCGTTGCTTTGCATCACCCCCTTAAGAAATTGGGCTGTGTCTGATTTCACCTGGTGAGAGAAAACATGGCAGTGCTGCTATTGATGGAGGCTGTGGGCTCCCTGTGTGGGCATGGACTGTCACAATGTTTCTGACTCGCAAGACTCTATTCCAGCTCTAGCATCACATCAGATGTGCTCCTGGATTGCTTTTAAGGGGTCATCGTTACGCTTGGAGACAATCGCGTGTGGTTTTACTCCTCTTGGTATTATTTCACTGGTAAAGAAGGATGGTGGGCGCAGTACAGAGGCAGCGGCTTTCTCGTAATCTCTTCATTTGTCTTTCTGGTCATCAGAAGGAATATAGATTATTTGAATGGAACGCTTAACTAATTTTCAGCCTGCTGGAGACATAGGAATTATCCTTTGTTTCTACCAAACAGTCTCTTAAGTACTTGGAATTCACTTCTGGTTTTGTTTTTTGACCCTGTGATCAGTAAAACAAGCACGGCATTCAGCAGCCTCAAAAATCAGGCAGTATTGCACATTTTGCTTTGGTTTTAATTTATAAAATAAAATTTAATTAATTAACTTAAATTTGCAATAGGCATTGTATATGCCTTAATACCTTTTATTTATCTGTTTCCTGGGCAATGTTACGTTATCAGTGACTTTGTTAGATGTTTTTTGGGTGAGGAAATGGTTATCAGACCATCCAAGACTTTGATTATGTTGACTATTCGAGGACTACTGAGTCATACTGTTAGAACATTATATTCTTTATTGTATTTAAGCGGTATACTTGTAAATACCTACCCTGATATGAAATTAGTTCATATCATACATATCTTGCAGTATGTAGACTTATAGATAGACAGATTTTGTGTTTTAATGCAATTAAATTTACAATTTTTAAAAAACATTAAATATTCTTCTAATTGAACGCTTTAATCTTTTAATTAGCCTGAAGGTTCTTTATTCATTACTACAATCAATAAAACGCAGTTGTCCTATATCCTGGGAATTGTGGTCGCAGAAAAAATAATGGGCATTGTACCAGAAGGAACACATGAGTGGGAGAAGTTTGTTTCCCCCGAAGAGCTGGAGCGCCTCCTGGAATCAAGTAAGTCCCAGGCCAGATAGTGGGAATGCAGAGAGATACCCAAGTGGTCCCATGTGGAGATGGCAAGGGGATAAGCTAGGTGGCCTGAGTGCTAGCAACAATACATGGCTTTTCCTGTGGGAGTTGCCAGTCATATCTTACGAGTATCGTTTGTGATTTAAAGACACTGCTGCTTACTGGATTTTGCATAATACGTGGAGTCCTAAGAATGCAGAGATTACTCAGACAAAATCACTGTTAGAGCTGCCCTCTGTTTGATAGGCTACATGAAAATTCCGAGGTTTTCCGTCCTCTTGTGGTGACACAGTGAACGCTCTGAAATGGTCCATACGCTCTAGGCTGGGTTTGCGAGGATAACTGTGCTGGCACTCCAGAGCTGCACTGCTGCCCCTGCACTGCTTGTCGTCTTCCCCTTGGGAGAAGGCATTTGTGTTTTTGGTTTCTGCTCCATGTTCTTTATTCATATTATCTTACTAAAAGATTTCTTCAAAAATGTGAAGATGAAACCCACCACAAATTCATTAGGCAGTTCTTGAAAATCGGTATGATACTGATTTGAAGAAATAATTGAATTGCCCTGGTTTGTTTGATTTTTAAAATAGACAAAGCACTGAGCTGGGAAGAGTTCTGCCCATTGTTCTCCTTCCCTGTGGATGATTTAAAACTCTCACTGAGTATTTCACTTTGCTTTAGTTTGCTGTGAAGAAGCTGAAGTTTGAGTTGAGCTGTTCTCTTGGCAAGGTCTCCTGGCACTTTGCAGTGATGCCATAAGGAACATGACTAATACCAGTGCACATGCTGGTGGTTCTTTATGTTCTCCCTTCGAAAGGAGAAGAGGGTGCAGTGGAGTGATTTGTTTTGGTAGGGTGCTTGTTTTCTGCCTTCCCTTGTGTATCCCGCTGGGACACAGCAGAGCCATGCAGCGAACCGAGAGCTGCGCAGCAGGGAGTGTTAAATCGCGCTCTGCTTGCACTGAGCTCTCGGTGGTGTTCTTCTGCCTCTCTCTTGTGTTTTCCATTCCTAAGGGGAATCTGCAGAACCCTTCCAAAGACACACTCAGATTTTGATTTTGAAGTGTGTGATGTCCATCTGAATAACGTCTCCACCTACAGAAAACGTTATCCATCACCCAGCTCTGGTGGTGTGAAATTGGGGTTTCTAGTGCACCGCTTTTTGGTGGCTACTGTATAGCGTGCTGACGGTGCATGGCCTGGCACGGAGCTGTTGCTGCTGCTGCCAGTAGCAGGACCCATTGTCTGATGATGGTGGTGTCTGAGGAAGGCTGGCTCTGTGAAGCGCTGCACCCCAGCTCGGGGGAAGGAGCGTGTTTCAGACTGGCTGTTCTAAAGGGTTTGATGTCACAGTGACTTACAGTGTTTTAAGAACATCAGTTGATTTATGGCTCCTTTCTTTTCTAGATGGCTTTTCAGTTGAGACTGTGAATGGGATGCTGTATAATCCCCTCTTGGGGTCGTGGAGCTGGGTGGAAAGCAGGAGCATTAACTATGCGATACACGCTGTGAAATCGGGGGCCGGGGGACAGCCAAGCCCACCTGACACCCCGTTGGAGACAGGAGGTGAGCAGCACCCAGCCACAGCTGGCACCACTGCGTGACTGCCTGGGACATGTGGCGATGGACTGCCGCCAGGGACAGGAAAGAAAGTTTTGCCCAGATGGACATAATAAAACCTTTTTTAACAACAGCTTTGCTGTTTGCATTAATAATGTTTATGCTATTTTTGGACAAATATTTTAGGGCAGTCTCAGAAAAAAATAAGCGCCCATTATCTCAGGAGTCATTTAAGATTGAAATAAGCAAAGGTTTTAAAGAGTAAGTATTTTTGTAAGAAAGTAGTTTCAAATTGTTGGACGGGGAAATGCAAGTGATTCTGTCAGTAGCTTGGAGGAAGCTCCTATATGTGATGGCATTTTCAGTCCTCGTAGGAAAACTCAGATCTCTGTAGAATAGTAGCTTGAATGTAGAAGGAGTTTAAAGACACAATAGTGTATGACAAATAAAATAACATTTAAGTTATTGAACTGAGTCTGTTAAAATACACAAAACACTAAGACACAAGTGTTTGTGGTTTTTATATTATGCCTTCTCCCTGAGAGGAGAGAAAATGGAGAGCAGCAAACCTTTGCTGTTGGGTCATGCTGTTTCTGCAGCTGACGTGAGCTAACTGCAGTGGTGGCAGAGGAGTCTCCTAGACCAGAGTGCCTCAGCTGTCGGAAGCCTCTTCACCATAAAGGTACTTGTATGTGTGCCTGTTATTTCAACTTTCTCCCTCTACCCAAATAAAGGTAACATTTTACTAAGCTACCAGAACTTTGTGCTAGAAAAATGGTACATTAGCAGTCTGTGCTAGAATTGAAGTGCGATACCTACTCAGTCTGAAAGTCCTAGTGCCAGGTTAAGGAAAAGTGTTGACCTGCAGTGAAAGAGGACTTTCTAAATAAAATGTCTTGTGATTATCCACGGTTGTATCTCTGCCCTTCTCTCTCTGCCTCTTTTTCTCTGTGCTTGTACACAGGTAGCGAGGTGGGTTGGCTGTGTTTTTCTGACTTTTAGTTTGCAGAGATTAAGATGAAACTTTTTTGCTGGTGGTGGTCATTCTGGAGTTCTTTAGATAAGCAGTCTTTTTGCTACTACTGCGTTTTTCCTGCTGCAGAGGTTTGGTGGACTAAATTATTGTGTTACACATTTGCATTGCTGCTTTGCTGCATCTGTGTGATGCCTAGGGATCCAAGTTTCATGATGGATCTGATGATGCACAGAGGAATATAGTTAATTATGATAGAAATAATAGTAATTTATAGCTATTAAGACTGAAAAGGGTTATCTAGTGTGATCATTTCCATGACAGCAAATTCTGCTTTAGAAATATCTGTTCGGGATGTGGCTTGGCTTTGGGAAGAAGATTCATCTTCATGTAAAGAGTTCAGTGATAGAGAAGCCACTATGTTGATAAGTAAATTGTTCCAAAAGATCATCAGATCCCAGCCAGTGATGTCTGAACATCTTTGTTTTCTGCGTGAAGGACCTCCCTGCTATCGGCTGTCTCTGTCTAGTAAACGTAGTTGGTGTAGTTTTGAGCCAAGTTGCCCCTTAATTTTCTCATAGATAAATGGACTGACATTCTCTCTACAGCTGTTTACTGCTACAGCGTTAGTTTCTGAGTTCATATAAAATCTTGTGGTAAACATCCTTTCTGAAGCATGACGGTGGAAATGGATGCAATGTTTCAGCGATGGTCTCGCTAATGCTGTCCACAGGAGGAGCACAGTCATTCTGCTTCTGCCTGATGTTCTCCTTTTGCCCGGGAGTCCCTGCTCTGTTGGTCATCCATGCGAAGCAGCACGTAGCGTTTGGGAGAGGAATGACACTGGGAAAAAGATGGAGCCAGAGCAGGTAGCCAGCAGTCTTTGTTCCTAACGGTGTGTTCAGGCATGTGAGTGAGTTCCCCTAGCTCAGTAATCAACTTTGATCTAAGTTATTTACAACTATACAACTGAGTGTTTCAAATTTTACCAACAGTGAACTGAAAGAAACAGCATCTGAAAAGCGGTGAGACCTGGACAGATTCCTGGGGTAGCTCACTGGAAACAACCGTCCCTCGTTCACCTGTTTCCTAAATCCAGGTGTTTGTGTGACCAGCTGTTAATCCTGGCTTTCTCATCCTTTCCTTTCTTCCCACTTGCTTGTATTTTTTCATTAAACTGTGAGCTGCCTGGGGAAGGAACTGTTTTTTTCACTGCTACTTCTATTGCACCTAGCACAAAAAGCCTTTGGTGCTGCTTGGGTTCTTTGGCCAGGCTCACAAGAGGGCTTGCGTACCAAATAAACAATAGCTGGCATTTGAGCAGCAAGCACATGGACCTGTTTGTCTGTCCATGGATACCTCTGTTTTTGACAAAAACCTGATCACAAGCACCTGACCTTCTGCTCTTTTGCGTGTGTGTAGGGGCCCTGTCAACCTGGGAGAGTGTAATGAGTAGGTACTGCTTGAGCAGGTCCTTGTACCCATGGCGTGTCTGCAGATGTCCCGATGTGCTCCATCCTCAGTCTCTAGTCCTCAGTTTTCCTCTCCTGGTGGAGTATCCTAGCTTTTCTGGCTGTATTTCATCCCTCTGGTTAAAACATCCTCTTTTTAAGCTAGAAACTAAATGATTGCAGTAGGGGTGATGTTAGTGAGGTATCAAACATTGCAAGGATATCCTACACATTGGATTTTAGCTTTTTTTTTTTTTTAATCCTTGCATTATTCATTAATGTGCATCTGACACAGTGTAATCAAATTCAGTGCTGTGCACTGAATACATACTATGTATTCATCCTGCAGAAACTTTTTTCTTAAAAATCTGTACATAGGAAACTGATAGATATTTCATGCTTCTCTTAGTCGAGCTGCTGTGGAAATTTAATAGGTGCGATTGAAACGCACAGAATATAAGTCAGATAAATTTGCAAACCTTTTGGCTTTCCCATTGCAAGTTGTTCATGAGTATGGAGACATAGCTTCAATGCTTACAGGAACAGTGGTGGTAGGAGGTAAAAAAAGTAATGTTATAGCACCGGGCACGCAGCTGGGACTAGTGGTGAGGCAAGAGGCGATGCTTGCCTTGAGACGGGGGAAGGCCATGTTTGGGGCTTACTCTTTTTCAGTCTCCGTTTTCTTTCTGGTTGTGGACCCTTGACTCTCCCATTCCCAGCCATTTGTTTCTGCAACACAACAAACCAGAGCAAGGAGCTGATCTGGCCAACAAAAATCCAAACTACATTGTTCTGGGTGGTCTCTGATGATTCGGCTCTGATGTGGCTCATCGTGTTGTCTCATCTCTTCCCCCATCGGTCCACAGGGTCCCAGCCCCAGCCCGTTGCTGAGACTGATGCTTGTCCGAGTTGTAAACATTTTTCTTTTTTTTTTTTCTTTATTTTTTTTCCTTGGGGTGCTGGTGGTGGTTGTGCTGCTCAGGGAGCTGAATTTTGCCACTGTCGAGGACGAGTGCCAGCCAGGAGGAAAGCAGTGGGAGCATGTGGACAGGGAGAGGGTAGGGGCCGAACGGCCCCCTGAGGGACAGTAGGCTTTTAGGTTGGCTCATCCTGTCTTGTGGAACGACACCTTGAGATCATAACTGAAACATCAATTGCACTCAAGCCCAATTTGAGCAGTATGAGCATCTCAGAGGAGATTTGCATTTAATTTCCTTTCTAAATAAAACCGGAACTTGCAGTTTCCATGATGTCCCATTACGCTGTCACATTGCCCATTGTTCCTTGGTGCCACGTGGCCATTTTGGCAGAACTTTACGATTTCTTTACATACATTGCCACAGATGCCCTGTGTCAGATTCCTAGGGAATGGAAAAAAGGAGGGAGAAAGTAGTGGGAAAGGAAGTGTGTAGTGGCTGTGAGTAGAGGTAAGAATAAAGACTGTCCTGTAGGAGGTTTTTCTGAAAATGGCTTCTCAAGTTCTTTCATTATGTTGAAATCTCAGCTTTAATTAAAAGAAAAAAAAAAACACGAAACAGCGGCTTATTTTCCACACACTTCTAAGAAATGCTTGAGAGGAATAATCACATGCAGTCTAGAGGTTCAGAAGGCAAAAGGCTCAGCTTCTGTAATTAGCCAGCCTGATGAAGCAGGCTGGAGAAGTGAGACAGGACATGAATCATCAGTCAGTGTTGATGCTGTAGTTGCAGGGATTTGAGAGGCACCCAGGAGTACCTGGAACAGGGACAGCATTGAAAATCCAGAAGGTGTGGAAGGAAGAAGAGCAATGCCTGGAAGATAAATATAATTCCAATGGAGACAAGAAATGGGAAGCAAAGGTGTAGAGGGTGCTTGGGTTTGAGTGTGCCTTGGCAGAGGAACTGCTGATGGTTGGGAGAGTGCCTTGGTGTCAGCCTGAAGCGTAACAGGTTGGGTACTCACAGCCTCCCTCTTGTTTTTGCATGTTACCCTCCAGTACCTTCTTCCAAATGCCTGCACCCTTGCTGAGCACCTGGAAAGGAAAGGTGGGCTCCTTGCTGCAGACTGAATATTGGTCACTTCGTAGTCACGAGCAGCTGCCCGCTCCCTCATTCATGGTGCTCCCCATGTGCGTGCAGGGGATCTCTTGCCCTGCCGCATGCAGATGTCTTCCCACTGTACTGCTTTGCCTTTAATTCCCTTTTATCAGGAGCGTAAGCTATAGCAAAACTTCCTTTCCCGCAGGCATGAACAACTTGTATCCTAAAACTGCAACACTGTTCGCTCCAGGCCACGTTTATTTAATAAAATTACTAACGTTAACTTCTTAGAGGGGGAAAAACGCGTAAGCCGCATGCGTGATTTCTCTTCCCCATCACCTCCCCTTTGCAGCCCCCGCGCTGCTCCCTTCCTGCCGGCGCTGGGCTCTGCTGAGCCTGCCACGGCGCGTGCGGTCAGCCTTCAGTACCTCTAAAGCAGGCTTTGTGGTTCGTTCGGGTTTGTGCTGTCTCGGAAAGCTCTCTGGTTTTCCAGCTCAGGGTGAATTCTGTTGCCTTGTCTCCTGCTCTGTGACGAGTGGCCAAAAAGTAGTTCTTTTTATGTAAATGCACTGTCTTGCCATCGTAACCGCGTATTTTCCCCAGCCCCTTCTTCAACGGAAAGCAGAACGCTGCTTTTATAACCCTTTCAAAATCATTTGATTCTGCTTAGGCTGGACAGTACCATACATTTGAATAGAAATAACTTTATTTTCAGATGATGTTTTCACGATAAAAGTCAGCCTGTGTTTCCCTTGGTTCCTCCAGGTTGTAGGACAAAATTCTAATCATTTAAAGATTGTGCTAACAGTAGACTTTATTTGTATTGACACCTGTCCCATTTTCTTGAAGCGATATAAAATGATGTCATGTTTTATTCTAGCCAGCAGGGCTGGGATGTCACCTAGGATGTAAAATCACCTGACCTGTCTTGACTTACACGTGCATTAACTGCACAGCCACCTCTCAGTGCATTAGGAATTCGGGATATACACTTTGATCCGCATTTTACTGTGCTTTTATTCCCGCATGGAGTCACTCCAGCAATATAATCAATATTCACTTTTTCTAAAATATAATATTTTTCTCTGCTTAAAAGGATTGTGAAGACCATTAGTGTTCCATTAATAAGTCTTAAACCTCTGTTGCATCCTCATGAGTTGTGTTAATTTAAAAAAAAAACAAACCCTGAAACAACTTAGAGATTAAAATGCTAATGTTGCCTTGTACAATAGCTGTATTATGAAAACTTGCAATGACAGAAGGTAGAGAAAAAGATCTGTTTATTTTCCTGCATTGAAGGAAGCACATACAACCTGAATACAAATAAAAATGGAAGTGAACAAAAAATAGAACACACCAGAGATCTCAGAAGAATGTATCCAGCTCAGATAAATACCTGTAACTGCTGGCAGATGTACCCTGAACGACGAAGCACAGCCCCAGCATGAAGCTCGGGATTTAGTTCCCAGCTCTGCCTTCCTGCTGTCAGAGAAGTGGCAGCTCGGTGCCTTGCCTCCCTCGACCCACCTTGACGTTACGCTTTACGAAAGGAATGGGACCTGGCCACCGCAGAGCCCCGTACGGGTGCTGCCTGCCCCACTCCCCAGCTATCACGGAGCGGGTCCCAACCCGATGGGCACACCGGCAGCCAGCGAGCGCCTGCCGTTCCCGCAGGAACGCTGAGCACTCTGTGTCTGCCACACCCCGAGGTGTTGAAAACCAGTACAGCCCAATGCTGGTCTTTCTGAACAAAGCAGTACCAGGCTTCCTCCCAACCTCAGAGAGAGGTGTCCCCATGTTCATTATCTCCCCTCCCAATCCTCACAGCGAGACCATCCAGCTCCTCGAGAGCACAAAGCTTTTGAGCACTAGGGCCCAGAGGCCTCTGCTTAGCAGCCAGGAAACACACAACCCTTTGGATTTTGAATTGCCAGAACAGCGTTTCGCAGCACGCCACAGTAAGAAAAGTCCTGGCAAAGCTGCCAACAAGAGATGTCCGCTAAGGAGAAATGGGGAGGATGAGATCTGGCTCACCCTGCTACGGCTGCTGACAAAGAACTCTGGAGACACCTTGTTTTTTCCTTCTGCAGCGGAAGCGTGAGACCCCAGATGAACCCAGATGCCCAAGTTTCTGAAGCTGTAGTCAGGTGAGATTGTTACCCGAACGGAGCTGTCCTGAGACACTGCTGCTAGAGATGTGCGTTGCATAGCCCTACCCTTGCTGGTTTAAAGCCAGACAAGAAATTAGTCTAAACATCTGAACAATGCGCCTTTGTCTAATAAGCAGGAGATGGTTGTGGAGAGCAGGAGTTTAACTGATGCATGACTAGCCCAGCTAGTAAACCATGAAGAAATGCTCAGACTTCCCAAAAGAAACAGGTAGCTAGGGGAACGGTAATTCTGGCAGTGGGAGATTGCGACCACCAACTCACGGACCAGGCACCCCAGTTATACCCCAGACTCAAAAGACGAAGAAAATGAGCACGAGTACTAATTTACATGCTGAACAACAAGACTTTTACCAATCATTTAACAGAATAATAATGCATATGTATTAGGAAGTTGAATATGTTAATGCTTTGTGTATAAATAATTGTTGATTTGGAAGCCTGGTGTGCTGTCTTAGACAGACACCCATATTTGTGCAAATATGCAATAAAGCACCTCTGCTCTGTGTGTATATTGGCATACTGCACATCAGGTAAGCGAACCCCAGGTTTGGGGACAACAAGATGATGTCCCATGAAAGGACGGGAAGGGGAGGAAGCTACACGGGCTGCAGGACTTCACAGGGGGCAATGGAAGAAACTTCAAACGGCCTGTCTAGGCAGGACAGCATGCCCATGCGGGTCGTGCGGCATCTCTCCCTTACTGAATCCTACCTGTAGGTAAGAAAAAAGCTTCTGTCTACAGGACTACTTGACAAGCACCTTTTTCCAGAACCAAATTAACAATAAACCAAAATCCTGCTGTGGTGCTCATCAGTCCGCTTTCCCGGAGGCTCTGCCGCTGTCTCTCCCATCCCTCTCTACTTCCAGAGCTCTCAAGAGATGAAAGCACCGCCTTGGCCTCAGGAACATGTCCTCTGGAAGGGGCTCTCCTCCTCCATGTTTCCATTCCTTCTTGTTCTTCTCCCACTGCCTTCAGCTGGGAGTCGATCTGCAGACAACTGCGCTGGAATGATCCCCTCTTCACATTTTGTGGTCCTACTGCCCAGCACTGACAGGGTTTGTGCTCGCTAGTGGCACATCGCCCCGTTTTGCAGGGTCTGCAGCAGCTAGTCTTTTATCTCTGTTGTTACTACCTTAGGCTAGTTGCTAGCTCATCTAAGGCAGATGCATTAAACAACTTGTTTTCCCAGAGAAAACACCTCTTATTTAACAGGGTTATATCTGAAGACTGCATGCATCTTTTGAAAAAACTAAATATGGTAAGGAAAAGAAATCTGTTTAAGGAAATCTGCAAAAACTTCATATATCACTTATTATTAATCAAATATGAACTGAGATGCCAACCAGGTCACAGCAGTACGTAGTGCAAATCTTTCTTCTTCTCATCAGAGGATGCTGTAAATGTGAGAGGGAGAGCACTTACAAATGGGCAAAGACTGGAGCCACTGCACCAGGCTATGGCGAGCAATCTGTAGGTGGTTCCTGATGCTATTCTGCTACCGAGTGAGTTTTACACGAAAGATCTCCAGAAGAGTGTGTAACCACCCCCCTGACATTATGAGGATTGTCAGTCAGCCAAAAAGCTCGTAATAAAATAAAAACAACTAAAGGATCATGACACTGTAGGTCTGTCGGCTGAATATCTTTTTCTGTTTATCTGGCTCTGTATTAATAACTTATGGATGTGACCAACTTAGCAGCAAGCTGCGAGCCTGAGTACTTCCACCTGCAGAACGCAGGAGGTTTCATGCAAAGCCTTTTTTTTTTTGGCAAAAGCAAGAACGCTGAGTTATTTACATCATTCGGGGCAGACTCCGGGTACGCGTCACCTCAGCAAGTGGCTTTGTTTACCAGAAAGTGCACGGTAAACTCTGGGGAACTGCTGGACTTGCATTTAATGTGGATTTAGATATAGGTACTTCTGTATAGAAAAGAAGAAGTAGTTTGGACTCTGGATGTTTTGCATTTCCTGTATATTTGTACCTTTGTATGTCATTAAAATTATCATTAACCCATTTTCTAAATCCCAGTCGAAATGCAGCATGACCATTTTTCAGCTTTCTGTTGGCTATTTTTATCTGAATAATTAAAAATACATGCATATGAAACTCAAGCTGTCCAGAGAGCTCATTAATATTACAACAAAACCAATCCTGGCAGTAGTCAGCAATTATTTCAGAAAGATCTTGGAGAGCCTGCCGGCGATGAAAAAGCCTCTTTTCACCCTCTTATAAACTCGGCCCTCGCCACAAAAACCTATTAAAATATGCTTCTGCAGACAAGGGCTCAGTAAGCTTGGGCTATTTCAAAGAGAAGGAAAGTGTTTCTGTCGCACCCTGCGGGCACACAAAGCGAGAGCCCTTCCCGAGCAGGTGTCACTTCAGCTGGGGACAGCCCGTCACCACTCACCGGCACGGTGCGGCGCTTTCCATGCAGGCAGAGCAACCCACAAAACTCACCTGTACCGACTAACGGGAGTTGTTAAAAGCTTTGTGCTGCCCAAACTCTGGGCGCTTGGAAGAGAGAGGGCAGGGAGGAGAAGCCATGGGTGATACCAGCATGGGAGGCAAGTGGAAAATGGGTGACCCTATCTGCTGAAGCCCCGGGGAAGATCTGGCGAGTGAAGCTCTGCTGTTCAAACCCAGTTAGCACCACTATGGGAAAGCAAAACCCAGGGCGCCGCACTGGGCACTAGGCATGAGCCCTGATTTTAGTTAGTTTTCAGCCAAAATACGGACAGGACAGCTTCTGCGGTGGGACTCCGCGAAGACCCATCGCAACTGCTGGGCTTAGACTGCGGTTTCAGTGCCCGCCGCCAGCCCCGTGAGCAGCCCGCCGTGCTAACCACAGGCTTTTTCAAAGAGGTGCAAAGACATCACAGAAAAAAAAAAAAAAAGGATTAATGTAATGAGGAACAAGAGTTTTTATACCAACATACAAAATCCAGTAATGTTAATGAGTTTATTAGTGCCTCCCTGCCCCCAAATCAAACTGCAGACTTCAGCAGAAAAATTTGACTTGCTATATACAAAGTAGGCTTAGATTTATGTTCACTGGAAAAGTCTACTTATTTTATTCTGTTATTCTCTCTTCCTTTAGGCAGCTGCACTAGAACAGATCACAGATAAAAGTGTAATTTAATGTATTTAGAACTTGTTGTGCTCTGCACAATGTATCTGAGGGATCATGGTTCCAGACCGTGCTGCGCTCGCTGTGTGTTTGCAGCCAGACAGGCATGTGGGCGTAGCACTGTTAGCTCTTATTTTCCCCTCTCCAAAAAAGGAAAAGTGGTTAATTTAGCAAAGATGCAGAGGCGGATTCCCACCTGCCGTGAGAGAGACAGAGAGGTGGCTGTCAGTCCGGTGGGCATCACCTGCGAGCTTGAAGAATCGAGCGAATGTGGGAAAACCGGAACGCATGCCAGGAAGCAGCCCGGGCCTGCAGCATCTGCGACGCGCAGAAGCAGAGAGCAATACTCACCGCTGGACAAAGCGCTGCTGCTTGGGTTCCTGGGCTCTCTGATACAAGTCACTGGTCACAGGCAGCAGTGCTGCCTCATGAGTCTTGGCACCTTCCCCAGGGGAATGCTCACTGCCTTCTTCCACAGCCACAGAAAAGGCGGCCTGAGGACACGCTCTTTGCTGTTTTTCCAGCAGGTAAGCTTGGCTACCAGACTGCCAGGCCAAATGGATTCAGTACCTGCTGGCAGGAGACTCTGAAAGTGTGAGGAAGAGAGGCTGGCATAGCACCGCCAGTGAGTCAAGTGTGTGGGACAGGTATGAGGGTACAGAACTTATGTTTCATCCACATTCTTTATTTGCTGGTGTTCAACTCTGTCTGCAAAGAAGTGACATTCTGAGCTGCAGCTTTTAAATGCTCAAGTCCAGTCTGTGCCACGCAGGTCATAACCAACCTCTTAAAATCTGGTTTATGAGCAGGACGGCAAGGCTGCCGGGGTGTCTGTGGGAATCTGTATCCGACACACCATGAGGCACACGGGCTCTGCTGCTGAGGCTCCCTATGCCGTGTCCTGGGAGGCACTGCTGCGTGCCAGACCCTTGCAGCCTCTGGGCAACACTGCACCCAGAACAGGAATAACGCGGCATGAGGTCCTTCTCCAAAAGGAGGGTGGCAGTCTCCTTACCAAACAAATGTTAAACACCTGCCTAGAGCGGTGCTCTAATAGTCCTGGTGCAACCCGTTTGCCTTACAGTCTCCCTTGCATCTGTACAGCATCTCAACGCCAGCAAAAGGCACAAGCCGGACAACCAAAACACAGCATCGACTTTTGGAGCATAAATTGCAGTAAAGCTTCCTTAAAACACCAGGTTTGCTTACCTTGTCCGGGGCAGCACTGGGAGGTGAATGATTTACTCCTTCCTTCCCTCTCTCTTCTCCCTCACAGGTCTTCCCTGCTTGTGCTGGGCACTGATTCAAAACGCAGGTTTTAGGATAGCTCATTTGCCTCTGAAAGTCAAGCAGTGGCAGCAGCTGGGATGTGGATGCCCAGGACCTTTCTCTGCCCTCACAGAAGCTTAGATCCCATCTGTAACTGGATCCCTCTTATCTGTAACACAGCAAGCAATTCCCTTGTGGTAGCAAAAGCTGAGACCCGCTACCAGGCTGTGACCGTTCAGATTTATTAGGCTGTCTGCCACTTGACACTAATCTTCAGCCTGAGATTTGCAGGTGCTGTAGCATAGAAAAAGTGCTTTTCTATGTCTCTTCACTGCCCTGTCATAGGGATTTAGCAAAGCCTCATGCTGCAAATGATCAGCTGTGGCACGAAGCGGCTGCTGCTCTCACTTTCCACTCTTACTCCATTACCTGTGCATCGTCTGTAGCGTGTAGTGACCCACAAGCTGTGAAGAAGGTGCTTAGCCAGCACGTCGCTAAGGGTGAGGGCGAAGGAGGGCAGCAGGTTCTGGAGGGAGAAATCTGTGGAACAAGATTTGCTGGGTCCCTGGGACCTCTCTGATCCCATTAATTCCTGAGAGCAGGGTGTCAGGACAGTATGGTACACGCGCTATGTATGAAACACTGGCCTCTCGCGCTGTAACCTGTCGTTACTGAATACCCAACAAGTTCAAAAGTGAGGAATAAACCAAAACGCTGCAAGGAGTTACCACAGAAGAGTGTCAGTGCACAGCAGCCTTCCAGGTGAGTGCAGGCAGGAGGCACAGACCATTGCTCTCTTTGGTGCTGCACAGCAGAACTGCCCACTGCTGGCACTTGGGGAAGCTGGCACACGGGTCTCAACTCCACGGCTTCGCTCAGGGCTCTCGTCTTACTCCTTCGTCTAATCTGTCCCAGACACTGAGGTAAAGCGTCTACAAAGCCCGGGTCTTAGACCCCATTTAGACTGGATATTAGGGAAAATTTCTTTACTGAAAGAGCGGTCAGGCACTGGAACAGGCTGCCCAGGGAGGTGGTGGAGTCACCATCCCTGGAGGTGTTCAAAAACCGTGTGGATGTGGCATTTTTGAACATGGCTTAGCAGGCATGGTGGTGTTGGGTTGGCGGTTGGCCTTGATGATCTCAGAGGTCTTTTCCAACCTTAATGACTCTATGATCTATCCCCTACCAGGCACTGAAAGTTGCTCCATTTCAGTGAAGAGCTGGGTCACTTCCATCGCCCCGACGGCGTAACTCGCGGGAGCTCTGCGGAGCAGCTGCGCGGACACCACGGCACCTGAGGAAGGACGAAGCGTTTGGGCAGCGGTATCAGTCAGCAAACAAGGGGCACCGTCAGCGTCTCAGGGCGAGCGCGGCGCGGGGGGCTGCGGGGGTTCGGCAGCAGGTAAGGCGCAGCCCGGCCCTTGCTGTCGCGGGGCACCCGGGGCTCCCGCCGCCACGCCAAGCCCCCCGCCTGAACCGCGGCTCCGCGCCCTGAATTCCGCCCG
>Ga0065711_1006038_pt1 | contig 18487 bp, 12 predicted proteins | sample Hoacrofraction12_FD_59098 | JGI IMG/M metagenome (GOLD analysis project Ga0065711, IMG submission 59098) | Hoatzin crop microbial communities from Cojedes, Venezuela - Epithelial fraction 12 v2 (version 2) | ecosystem: Host-associated > Birds > Digestive system > Esophagus > Crop | place...
TCATTCCAACCCCCCTGCCATGAGCAGGGACACCTTCCACTAGACCAGGTTGCTCAGAGCTCCATCCAACCTGGCCTTGAACACTGCCAGGGAGGGGGCAGCCACAGCTTCTCTGGGCAACATGTTCCCGTGTTTCACCACCCTCATGGTGAAGAATTTCTTCCTAATATCTAATCTAAATCTGCCTTCTTTTGGTTTAGACCTGTTCCCTTTGTCCTATCACTACACACCCTTATGAAAAGTCCCTCTCCATCCTTCCTGTGGGCCCCCTTCAGGTACTGCAAGGCTGCTATAAGGTCACCCCAGAGCCTTCTCTTCTCCAGGCTGAACAGCCTCAACTCTCTTAGCCTGTCCTTGTAGGAGAGGTACTCCTGCCCTCTGATCATCTTTGTGGCCCTCCTCTGGACCCGCTCCAACACCTCCATGTCCTTCTTATGTTGGGGGCCCCAGACCTGGACGTAGGACTCCAGGTGGGGTCTCAGGAGAGCAGAGTAAAGAGGCAGAATCACCTCCCTCGACCTGCTGGCCACGCTTCTTTTGATGCAGCCCAGGGTATGATTGGCCTTCTGGGCTGTGAGCACACACTGATGGCTCATGTCAAGCTTTTCACAATTACCCCCAAGTCCTTCTCATCAGGGCTTCTCTCAATCACTTCATCCTCCAGCCTGTATTGATAGTGGGGGTTGCCCCAACCCAGTTGCAGGACCTTGTATTTGGCCTTGTTGAACCTCATGAGGTTCATGCAGGCCCACTTCTCAAGCTTGTCCACGTCCCTCTGGATGGTATCCTGTCCTTCTGATGTGGCAACTGCACCACTCAGCTTGGTGTCATCAGCAAACTCACTGAGGGTGCACTCGATGTCACTAAGTCATTGATGAAAATGTTGAACATCACTGGGCCCAGTACAGATCCCTGAGGAACACCACTTGTCACTGGCATCCATTTGGACATCAAGTTGTTGACCACTACCTTCTGGATGTGACCTTCCAACCAATTCCTTACTCACCAAACAGTCCACCCATCAAATCCATATCTCTCCAATTTAGAAAGAAGGATATTGTGAGGGACTGTGTTGAAAACTTTACAGACATCCATATAGATAACATCCATAGCTCTCCCCTTGTCCACTGATGTAGTCACACCATCATAGATACCACGGAGCTTGCTCAGATATCACAGCCCCTTGTGCGGATTGCCCTGTAAGAGTTACATCAGTTTAACTTCTCCCATAACAACTTCTCTGCTTCTATCATCTTCTTTGGGAAGTTGGTAGCAGAAATTTTGAAATCACACAATAAATTGTTAGAAATGAAAGCAAAACTGACACAGTCTCCTGTTGGGCTAATAGTGCCAAAGAATTGATCCATCACCTAGACAGTGATGAAACATCAGAAACCAGCCTCCAAGAGAGACTTCTGTTAGCCAGATGCCCTTCCCAAGATTTAAGGACTGTTATCTAGTCTCTTTCCAGCTGTGTAATGTTTTCCTGTTTTAGAGTCTCCCTCTCAGTTTGCTGCCACTCACTGTTACAGTGAGTTAGTGCTTCTTATTAACTCTGTGTTGATTGATAGCAGCTTTGTATAACCCATCATAGGAGACAATTTTATTTTTATAAGAATTATGGAAGAAATATATGAAGTAGTAAACAGCAGAGTAGCCATCTTACTCCTGGATGATTTTCATGGCCAAAGGCAAGATGAGAAGTGATAACAAACTCCTCAGTAAACGAGGATTCAGAGTTTCTCATCCTCTCTTTAGCAGATATTTTAGAAATGCATTTTGCTGCTGCCAAAAACTACAGCACATGCTAAAATTTCCAGCTCTATTGCTGCAGAAAGTAAAGAATATAGAAAATATCCTTAAAAATTGCCCGTGACATGACACGGTATTTTCCTCTCACCCTGAGTCAGCATGTGTAGGTCCACTGCAAGCAGTCAGACTTTTGGGGAGGGTTTCCATATCCACACATATGGCTGCTAATAACATCCTAACCTCTGACTTCTTAATTATTACCTTCTACTTATATCCTTCACCAACTCAGTGTTAAGGCCCTTCTAACACATTGTAAGACATTACTAGATCTTGTAATACCAATTGTATTTCAGGATTGCTTTTCATATAAATGCCCTGTTGTTAAGTGTATGTAATATCATTGATTCTACTCCAATGTACCAAACGCAGTAGTTAAAAATGGCTAATAACTCACTCATGTAACGTTACAGGTACTTTTGGTACCTTTCTCTCCTCTGATAATAGACATATCAGCTCATTAAGCACTAGTGTAAGAACACTAGCTGAGCCCTTCCTTTTAACAAACTACCAGTGTGAAACTAAAGGCTAAGCCCCTCTCTGTTAATGATTCAGTAGTACTGCCTTCATAATCAGGGGAGGCTGGGAAGAGATGGAAGCAGAGCACGCAGTGTTTCAACCAGCATTTATAGCTACAGAGGTGGTGCTTTTTCATGTCTGATTTCAAGCATTTTTTAAAATGTCCTGTTGTGGCCTTTTCTGGTTGCTTCTTTTATTAAAAATGTTGATGTTTGTTATCAGAAAGGTTGTTGTACTTGTGTATGTGCCACATTGAACATCGTTACTCCATACAATCATTTAGAATCTATATAGTACTACAAATATAACAGCAAACTAGTATAACTGGTAAACATGTATATACTAATTAACATAACATACATGTACAACTATATATCTTATAAGCCAGAGTCTAATTTGGAAGCATTAGAGGTCAGGGAGGCATTTGTTTCTACAGAGAATCTGACAGCATTTCTTGTGGTTGTCTTAATTAATAAAATTGGTCACTTTTTGCTCACAGTCCAACTGCATACTAACTGTAAATCATTTCACAGCTCTAATGGGTTTCCTCTCATGAAGATTTTAAGGGACAAAAAGGCTTTATATCCCCCCAGAATTGAGGCTGCAGCATCTGGAAGGTCCTCTGCATTTACCGTAGGAAACTTAGCCCTCCAGCTATTGACATAGAAGTCCTTCCTTTCTGGATTTATCAGTGATCAGATGCAGAACTAAACACAGAATGAAACACTTGTCCCTTAGGTATACCCTGGTAGAACTCTCCAACAAAAACATGGATCAGGTCACGGGGCCCCTCCTCTTTATGCAAAAGCACACAAGAAAACAGTCACCACAGAGACGGTTGTTTTACACAGTCCTCCCTAGGCACAGAGGCCTCTCCATGAGCCTGCGCCCTCCCCTGTTCCACTTGCTCATGGTTTCTCTTTTCCTTTTCCTTCCCTTAAATCTGATTTTCTTAGTGGCATGTTGGGGTAGAACTGCTTGATCCTACCACAGCTCATTAACCCTGTGTTTACCAGTAGCGCATCTGCATAACTATTCACATGGCACCATTGAAAGATATAAGAAACATTTCAGCCGAAATATATGCTGTAGGAATATAACAGTGCCCACCTGACTCCTGGCTGATTTTCATGGCCAAAGGCAAGATGAGAAGTAATAACTAATTCTACTGTAGATGAGGATTTAAGGTTTCTCATCTTTTCTTTGCTGAATATTTAGATAAAGTGCATTTTATAGCTGCCAAAAAAAATTATAGCACATACTGCAATTTGCAGTTCCATTACCCAAGATAAATTAATACAGTATGACAAAGTGATTCAACAGACTTGCTCTGTTATTATTACCTGTTTCAGAACTCCCAAATAAAATCAGTCAGCTGCAATGTATGTTGGGTCTCCCAGAGCTCCATTAGTTCTCTTGTTACCTTAAACATGAATAACTGCTGGGAAAGCGAAGGTTACATTAATGCCTCTAAATATCACACCAAATAATCCAGTTGTCTGAAACAAAGGTAACAAACTTATTTTAGGACCTTCCCCATACTACCAATTTGATAATATTAGTACTTAATAAGACGCATATCCTCAAGGGCTATTAAATTACTTTACAAATGACAGTCAAGGAAATAGCATTATTTGCATTTTAAACTGAGGAAACTGAGGAATAGAAATGCTATTAGACAAAACATAAATGGTGAATCACATATAAGACATAAAAGAACAGAAATGGTGACACATATTCGTTTAACAGCACTTAACTGGGTCAAGCTAGGAGTACAGTCACACCACATTCACTTTGTCGAGATAGAGAGTAGCCCAATAAATGCAATTTTGCGATTATTGAAAAAGGACCACAGGCTTTTTGTTGCCCTTGCAGTTCTGGGTCTGAGGACTTGCAAGGGCTTCTCTTGCATGGCTTAGCCATGATATCAGTTGTCTAGGAGTGAGTTAATTATTGTCAAAATTTGCTTTAGCTTAGCTTTAGTTCATCATAACAGGTAATTATTCTACGTGGATTGAACAATCTAGGACTCTCAAACAAAACTTGGAAGGATGATCTGAGGTCCCAGACTGTAAATACCAATGACAAGGGTCAACAACCAGTCACTGTACAAGTGCAGCCTCATAAGTAATGTGACACTAGTTGTAAAGAAAAAAGAAAACAGAAAAACTGAATAACATGGAAACAATTAAAATAAGCAACATATAAGAGGTTTGTATGAAGAAAACATCTAAAAATAAATCCAAGCAGACACAAAACTGAGGAAGCGACTCATATGAACAGCACACTCTATCTGACAAAGACTTCAGGACTCTGCTGACTTGTTATAGACTCCCATTCTCCATTCTTCTTCAGCAGTACTGAAGTGTCAACCTTGGACCCACAGGGACATCAAAAAGGTGAGCACAACACCAATGAACAAGGGGGAGATACTAGGAAGGCCTAGAATAAAAATGTTAAGAATATTGACTGAAGATTCTCTGTGTTAGTTTGGACTATTAGACTGTCAAAACATTAACTGGGATAGCAATAAATTCTTGGCTCCATATATATGATGTTAATGCTTTTTGCTCTTAACTAAATTTTTCAGCATAGTGAGACAGAGAGTCTGGTCAGATCTTAAGGCACGTGGACTGCCACACGCTACACGACCCTCTTCACCCTGCAATTCCATTCCCAGAGTGAAGCATTCTAGGTTCTCCAGAAGCTCATACACTCCCTGCCCACAATAATACCCCTATTTACAGATTCAGTTATGAATTCTTACTCAACATTTAGAGGAAATTACACTGCTTTCAACACATAATAATTATGGTACATTTGAATGCAAAACTCATTTTCTAATATGAATTATCAATAAATAATAATATCCATTTTCAGAAGGAGGATCTGAACTCCTGGTCAGTTTCAAAGATAATAATCTGCAAATTGCCAATAGCACTTTTGCAGAAAAGGGATTTCACCTTTCGTGATAATGTCTCTACTGCTTTCAGTCTTAAAATACATGGTATTGTTGCATTCTGCTCACTCTCCAATGGCTGCATTTCAATAAGAGGTGAAATAATATTCTTCCTAATACTCATGCTAGAAAACTTACCATGTAAATAGAATGTCATTTTTCTTATTACTGCCTTTCCAGACCATTCTTCATAATGCAAAGTTAGCATTTTTCAGCTGACTAACATATTGCAGAATAACCTCTTTCTCTCTTGTGTTTGGTATCACAAAATACCAACCATGGCAGATTAATCCTGTTCAGTAGTATGATGTCCCAGGAGGAACACTACAAAAAAAAACCTCCCCAGCTTTTTCAAAACCACAGTTCCTGCAACAGGAGCTTTCATTTCTTTAGAATTCATGATTTCTCAGTAAGCATGAGTAAGAGTAGGAAATTATTGAAAATGAACCTAAACCAAACCCATTATTTGGTAAATAAAGTCCTGGGCAAGGGAAAAATGGGGAAAATTATTTTGGGGACTGCAACCAGTGCAAAACCATATTATACTGAAGTTAAATTATTCCAAAAAGGAAATACAGTAAGACTACTCAGAGCTCTCTGAGTATTTTAGAATCAAAACAAGACTGTCCAAAAAGTATAAACAGGGAAAAATTGCTTAGAAACAGGAAAAATCAGGAGTGGATAAGCATAAATATGTAAAATCCAGCAATGGATAATAAGCTAGCAAAGAATGTTTTTTTTTTAAAAAAAAAAAAAAAAGATAACATATAAAAATATTAGAGGGCATTGCAAAGCAAAGTAAAATGTCTTCAGCTTTATAGAGAAGGTGACCTATTAACAGATGACACAATGAAGGCAGAAATGTCCCAAGGTTTTTCACTTCCTTTTTCACAAAAAGGTTAATAGTGATCAGATGCCTCACAAGATTGCTGTTAACAACAAAGGCATGTGAACGTAGGCCAGACTAGAATAAGAACACACCAGAGAATATTTAGGTATTCAGGAAAGTTACATATATTCAAGTCACAAGGCTTGAGAAAATTTATCATAAAGCAAAGCAGTCTTTGAATGGTTAGTGATTATCTTCTAGACTTCACAGGGAATAGATGAAATCTGAAAGGGATGGAGAAGGGTAAATATTGATCTTACCTTTAAGAAAAGGAAAAATAAACACCTTGAGAATTAAAGATCAGTAAACATAACTTTGTTATGCAGAATGATACTGAAGCTAATGATTAAATAATCAATTTACAAACTACTAAAAACAATGAAGTAACATTAAGCATCCACTGTCCATTTCTTAAGACAAAATCTTTGCAATGAGTAACCTGTTTGCCTTTTCTGGCTCACTCTTCCTCAGTAAACACACAAGAGGCACAAGCCAAGCTGTGTACGGAACTGGGGAATATCTTTGGCACAGTCACTCTCAGGAGAAAAAGCAGGAGGAAATGGTCTGACATGACATCGCCACAGCCACTGAAAGAGCTAATGAAAATGATCAGTGTCTGGCATTTTGGTTCTGCCTGAGCACAGATACATAGCAGGTAAAAGAGCCATTTTTAAGGCAATTATCACTAGCCTGCACCACAATGGAAGATCGTATTAGGTGGGGATGACATAAGGCTGCACTACATATAATTCTAGTCAGTGTTTTCATGAGTAATATGAGTAGTGAAAAAGCTCCTTACATTTGTAGATAATTGAGATGGGAGGGGCTGCAAGCACTTTGGAGAATAGATTTAGAATTCCAAATAATCTTGATAAATTTGTGAAATTGGCTGAGATCAATATGGCTAAATTCAGTAACACCACCTGTGAAGTACTACAGGAAAGTCAAATGCAGATGTATAACATGGGAAAGAAGTGACTAGGTAGCTACACTGCAAAAAAGGACCTGGGGCATATAAGGACTGAAAATGGAATACAAGTCAACAGTGTGCTGCTGTTACAAAGAAGGTAAATATTTTTAGATGTATTAATAAGAGTATGGCATATAAGAAACAGAAGGAAACCATCCTTCTGTACCAGGCACTAGTGGCATCCACTGGAGTCCAGTTTTCAGCAGCACACTTTCAGATAGATGCAAATAAGCCAAAGAAAATGCAGAAGACAGCAATAACAATGAAGTGGCTTAGAAAACACAAAGTGTAAAAAGAGGTTGAGAGCAGAGTATTTTTAGGATGGAAAATTCAAAAGGGAAGGCAAGATCCAATTCATCATTGCCACTCCATGGTCTGTCACAATCTTCATGGCTCAACTGACTCCTCCTGAGTATGTCTTTATTTCTTGTCAGTTGCAGGGAAAAAAAATAGAATGTAGACTAAATTCTTCCATATTACCAGCAAACCAATAGCTGGATGAACTAAAACTGAAACAGCCTATTTATTTTGACAAGCCTATTGTCCCTTCTTTAGATTTCCCCACCTAAATCCTGATTTCTTTCAGCTTTTCTCAACAATCCTGTGCCTGTAGTATGTAAATTAATCTGCCTTTTGAAAAGCACAACTACACATCACCGACTAGATTTATTTCAGTGTGCGATTTATTAATTGGGTCAGTTATGAGCATAAATTGATGTGTCATTTTTAGGACCAGATACGTGATAATATGCATAATCCTCAAAATATGTAAGATAAGGAGACAAATGTAGCTTGTTATGAGGGAGCCATTCTATATCAGCTCCAAAATCATATCAGTTGAAATGACACTTCTCAGCTAATTTCTGCTTCTTTGATGCTACCTTGCTCCCATAGCACTGTAAACAAATTATGCATTTTCACAGAAGAAACTTAGCTCATTTGTGACACTTGAGCACAGTAGAGTTCCTTACAAGATTTGAGGTACATGGTGATAATTCTTACTTCTTATCAACTGGCTCAATAAGTGAAGAATTTCAGCTGGAAGATCATATTCCCTTGTTTACACGGGAAGACGAAGCTGGAGGAATGATATCACATTATATCATCCTGTACGTCATGACCTAGATGTAGCATTGAATCTTTATTTGAGTAGGGAGAATGTCAAAAGGAATCTTCATTTCTTCTTCAGATAAGAATCAAATAAATGTTGGAAAGTTTGCAGACGAAACCCTATTAGACAAGGACAACCTACAAAAATGACTGTTCAGTCAGATAATGGTGTTTGTCTTCAGAGACTTCAGGGTAAGCTTATATTTCCTCTTCAGTTTTGGTTGGCCGTTGCTGGAGAGAGCATCTCCAGATTTCACAGCATATTTCCCTTGCAGATAGGACTTCTTTCTGCCTTCCTGACATCTGACTAGGATAGAGTGGTGACCCATTAAAATACATGAATAAGAATTGGAAAATTACTTAGAAATTTTAGTAGTGAATTTTGTTTTTCTAGTATTTTTTGTTTCCTCTTTGGGCTGTAATCTGACACGACAGCACAAGGTCTTAATTATTTGCTAAGGAATCACAGATAGATGGACAGATAAATAGAAAGAGAAAAGCATTAAGGTAATTGCTTGGGGCGGGGGGGGAGGAGTGGTGGTAAAGAAGGTAGAGATTATAAATGCTCCTAAATTAGATCATTTATTTTCTTATATCAGAGATTCTGAGATTCGTAGTTACCAGTGCAGAAAGCTCCACATTTTATGAGAATTGCAAAATATCATCACAATGAAGGAGTGAGAAAGCTCTTGAAACAACACAGTGTTACCCGCTCCCAACCTTAAAGACCAGAATAAAAGGAATAATGTTAGGAGAAGTCAGGCCGGATCCGGCAGCCTGAGGGAGGTAAGGTTGCTGCAGCTTCACAACCTGGGTCCAGCTACTAACTAGGCTGAGCATGGACTCCGAGTAGGCACCCACAAAGCATATGTATGTACCGTATATATACGAATATTTGCAGCTGGCCATGCAGATAACGTGCACAGCAATCCCGCAAACGCAGGTAGCACCAGCAGCCTCATCCTGTTGCCCTCTCTGGCTGAGAAGAATGGAAGACCACTAGTGAGAAGCTCTCTCTCTCTATATATATATGTATATGTGTATTATATACACTCATATACACATATACATACACATATATATATATATAGAGAGAGAGAGATAAACACAAGTGCAGTGTGGACCCCTCCAACTTGTGGTCTCAGACACCTATTCTGACCAGTAATTGGCCCCTGGATTCCCTGGTTTCCCCAGCTGCTGGCAGCTGGGTACAGATGAAACCCAGAGGCCACAGTCCAACTCCATCTGCTGGAACATACACTCTCACACAGACAGACAGACACTCACACACACACACAATCTGGCCAGGACTCCTATGGTCCCCAGCAGCCAACCCTACTGTGATCTCACCCTCTGTGCTTGTTTTTGGGTGTGCAGACCAGCTTTTGCCACATAACATAGCAAGGAGAAGGCAGTCAGTGACCAGCAATCACGTTCAGAGATGGGAAGGAGGTAGTTGATTAGGTAGGAGAGAAGCCCGCTCAGGATTATAAAAGAAGGAAGGGAAATCTGCAGAAAATTGAGACAAATTCTGAGCTGATGGGAGAGAGTTCTTCAACAAAAGCAAAAGAAAACAGATGAGGATATCTGGACTTGGTTTGGTTTCGAAAAAAGAGAAAACATGTATCCCACTGAGAACAGTTATGGACTAAGTACATGCTTGTTCACTACTGCTGTATCAAAAACTTGTCAAAACTGCAAGTACAACAATGTGCAATACCGTGGACACATTATCTTTTTAATAAAAGGTTGTCAAAACACACAGTGGGCAGAAGCTCAAAATAGTGTTTGGGAATGTTACATACTCATCCCAGTTACTTACCCAAATATTTGATTGGGCTTGGCAAAACAACATAAAGAAAAATAAAATTTTCAACCATGACTTAAAAAGAACCTGCGGGACTGATATTTACACAACACAGGAGGTGCCCTACAGTTCACAATAAAGAAAGCGGGCCAGATGTTTGCCAGTTTATGCATGCCTCATGCCATGGCCCTTCACAGCATTTTGTATGTAACAGAAGAGAAGCCTGCACAAGATGAAGGCAAACAAAAGGAAAGAGTAATAGAAATGGACATTTTGAGTAATAGATTAGGGAAAAGATGTCAAGTCCATTTTGTCAGAAGCTTTCTCTATACTAATCTTTCCTGCATAAAGATACAATAAAACCCCTTTTTTCTAAATAGACAGTGAATTTTCTAAATACCAGTGAAACATTTATTTTAAAAGTTGTGCGGTCTCTGTCCTTGGAGACTTTTAAGACTAGTCTGGATGAAGCCCTGAGTAACCTGGCCTGATCTGAGATGACCCTGCTTTGTGTCAGAGGTTACACTAAAGGTCTCCTGAAGTTTCTCCCGGTCTGAATTTTCCTGTGATTCTGTGATCTTAAAAACCTTTGTACAGCAGAAAGTTTATTTGCATACCTGAAAGCAGCCAAGGCGATGGGCAGGTTCTGAAGTTTGTAAACATGTCATACCTATGGATATCTCTTTCCGCAGACTATCAGTTAAAACTGTGGATAGATGCCTGGCAAAGAAGTTTGGAGTGGTTTTACCTCAAGAACTTTTGAGTTCAAACCAAAGAGTCCACTGAACCTTAACCTAAATGATGTTAGAATGTCATTTTGTGACATCTGTCAGTATATATGTTATCCATCTATGACACCAGAAGAGGGCGAGTTTCAGGGAGGAGCCATCCGCTCAGAGGAGCTGCCAGCCTCTTTAGCCTGCAGGGATGAGGCAACAGATCTTGGACCTGTACTAATAGCTCCTCTCTTGACAACGGTCTATGAGCAGACTCTTGAAGTACTTGCTTTTCTAGGTTGCCATAACAGTGTTGCTGCAAAGTTCATGTTTGCATTATTTTTTTCACTTCATTCTGACCTTCTGGGATGGGCTTTTCTGTCAGCTAAACCCACTTTCCACTGTTCAAGCAGCATGAAGGGTATCACTGGTAACTGGCGAGAATTATGCGTATGCCAAGGAACTTTCCATTCGCAGAAAGATGGTGAAGGCAGAATTGCCACCTCCCATGGCATCCTATTTAGTGTAATGGATAGCAAGGAAAAGCTTGTAGTAATGGTGCTGAAACAGTGTATAAAGTTAGCTGATAAATGTAAACTGGAGATGCTGCTTGGGAACTATTTAACCAGCAATAGGAAGCAAAAATGAAAAGCTGTAAACACCTTACTGCACCTGGGTAAAGCTCAGATGTAGCTAGAGCTCTGCTCCTGCTGTCCCTGTTTAATTTGTTTAGCTGATACCACACTGCTTGTGACTGTTTCATATTTTTATTCCTAGTCCCTTCACCTCTACCTTAAAATTTTCTGTAAATGTGGAAGAGAATGTAAAACACACACAATAATGCCACAACTGGGAGCAACTGGAACAATTACCAACAAAACAATGTCCCTTCCATAAACACAGCATTATGATTATTGAGAAGAACAACTAAAAACTTCTTACGTACAAGATTCTGATTTTCATTCAGACGATAAATTAATGCCCTTTAAAAGCAGCCATTCATAACACTGGGGAAAATTCTCACTATGCTGAACATGCAGCAGCTGGTGGGATGCTCAAATGTCATGCTGTTTCTGTGAGGTCATGAAACTATTGAAGAGTAAAAATGTTGAAAGTAAGATAGAGTTAAGGAGGGTTTTGTGGAGTGGGAGATTTACACTTCCTAAAGTTGTCCTGAGAACAAGGTTGTTCTTTCCATTTAAATGATGTCCATGACAACTTTAAGAGCCACGAAACTGTTGACAAAGCATTTTTTGCTGGTGGAGATGCATGAACCAAGAAAGGACAAATATACTACCTTACTTGGAAAGTCATATAAAACTTGTGTGCAGATTCTCTCTTGTCTTACTAGTTGCCATCTCAGTAAAATAGTTGTAATGGTAGAGAATTTTCTTACAATGTTATGGAATGTGTTTATGTTTGTATGTCAATGAGTGATTCTGATTTCCCTTCTTCCATGCACGTATATTAGATATTACTACATATTATCTATTACTGAAGTTTTTTTTGCAAAGACAAATACAGAATAGGGAGTTAAAAATATTAGAAGATGCACTTATGGAACTTTAAATACAGCTACATGTTGATCATGAGTTTATTTTCTGCACTGGTTTCTGGACTTTGTGTATTAACTTCCAATCAGAATCTGTTGTATGTGTTTCAAATCCTGTCAAATTAAACAATTTCACACCATTCTGGAGGCTAATCTTTATCTAGCCTAAAATTTATACTTAATACAAGTGGATTAAATAATGGCACATATCTTGTTTGTTGTTCAGATGTGATGACTGTTAATATCTTTAGCTAGTATTTTCCATTAATATATATTAGATTACATCAGTTCACTTCATCTTGTGGACTGAGGAGATTAAACATTGCGGACACAAATGAACCCTCTTTGGGCCTCATTTCTTATGCTTTCATAAAGGGTAAATTGTAGTGGTGATGTAATCATGAAAAAAAAAACACAAACATTTGTTTGCCGAGCATTTTAAGCAAAATCTGCCTTAATGTTTTTGGTTATACAGCTGATTATTAACAGTCCTGGAATCTAAAAAGCTCTGCCAATCCACTAAAGAGCCAAGTGACTTTTAGTGCTAGAAAAATAGTGTCCACAGATCACACTCTGTGCTTCTGTCCTACAATAAAGCATCTTCTTCAAAGTGAAGACTGAAGACTGCATGATCATTCTATCCTTACGCTTTGTGATGATAAAGCTGCCAATAAAAGATGTTAATGACGATGACTTATAAATAAAAACTCATCCAATATAAATGAGTGAAAGAGTGAACAGATTTGCAATATCCACTGGGGGAAAAAAAATCCCCATGAAATGGAAACCACTTTCTGATTCAGAGGCAAACTGCAAGGAATTGGTCTAATTTGTAATGGTTATTAGCTCCATAGTAGGCTTTTCTCTGGCCCAGGAAAGGCTTACTGGAACTACACCCAACACACAGTGAGCAAAATACTTCTAGCCCATCCTCATAAATTTGTCTAAAAAGCACACAGCACTGAGCACCCGCATTCAAATATCTGTACCGACTCTCACCTCTCGCACAAGAATGCCTTGAGGGCCATCCCATGTTTACTAACAATGTATGGAACTGTACAAAGAACAGCTACGTGATACACAGTGGGGAAGGACTTTTGTTGGCTAAGCACACACATCAGTTCTGTGTCTCTGCTGTGAAGTCAAAAGCTGGATCCATTGGAAGAGGTTTCTGTAAGTACACTCCAACATTAATCATACAGAATCACCTTTGAGAGGGGCTGCACCAGCTCTCAGGCACCAAAGAAGCATCTGCATCATGAAGGATAGCAATTTTTCTTTTGAGTGGGCTTCACATACTGCAGTGTACTTCATGGCACTACCACAGCACCTAGAAAGCACCCTAGAAGCAATACAGTCCCAGGGTGAATGCAGGCAAGAAAACTCTGGCACCCTTACAAACGCTGACATCTATGGTGCACATGTTGATTTAGATCAGTCATTGATTGCAAATGCACGTATTTTAAAGAAATACCTTAAAATATACTGTATTGATATGTTATGAGGTTTCTAAAGGATTGTGTGTTTAACTTATTTTCATTTCTATGGTGAGGGGACTGCTAATCTGCACTTAGTATATTGCATCTGATAAATTTTATGGGTTTGACTGTATAAGGGTGGATTTCTTTGTCAAAGAAAGTATCAGTTTAAATGCAAGCCTCTACGATTTCTACTTCAGGGACATAGAGTGCTATTTAATTGGCTTGTGTAGATTGCTTGCTGATTTTTTGATACTTTGATAAAATCCTTTGGCATTGCTGTGGTTTCCTATTTCCTCACAATTAAGCAGAAAACAAGTCCTTAATACAAATGCAGAACTTTATTAATCTTATAAATATACGCAATAAAAAAATTTCGGAGCAGTGCAGTCCAACCTGTTCACTGCTAACAAGGTATGAGTGCTGTTTTAAAGTATCAAAAAATGCTTAATCTAAATAGAAAAAAAAGGAAAAAAAGTTAATTGAAACAGAAGCACAGCTTGTAAATAACATTTTAAAACTTCCTACAGGCACACTGAATGGCAGTGATCTCTATTTTCTTCCCTACACCTACTTTTTCTGTTATGCACTGTGAGGAGCCATACCAGAACTGAACAAGTGGAGAGTGTTTGCCCTGTAACTCCTACAGCTACTCAACGTGTGTGTGCCCTAAACTATGTGAGTGTAGCTAGTAAATCCCATGTTTGGGTACTTGCTTGTTCGCTACCTGATAGATTACCAGTATCATACGGCACCTACCCTGATGCTCTCTGCTCATATTTTGAAACTTTGTGAGGAACCTGGAGCTGGGGAAAATCCAATCCATCTGCAATAGCTGACATTTCACAATACTGAACAGATAGAAAGACCATAGCAAAACCTCAGCCTGAGGTGGAAATTAACTGCAGTTTTTCGCTCCTTTCAGCTGCAGCGAGCTATAAAGGTGCATTTGGGCCATTCAGATTAGGCCATTTTGGAGCCAGATGGTTGAAGCTGAGAGGCCTGATTTTGCACTGCCATGGTGAAGGACTGCCACTCCACCCCGAGGTCAGATGGGCCAGTCGCATGCCTGTTCGATAGCTCGTGAAAACCCAGTGGACCTGCAGATGTGGGCACACCTGGGAACTGGGAGACTGGGGGGTTTGCGTGCACCCCACTGGCAAATTTCAGTCCTGATCAGCCAACAGAGGAGGACGGGATTGGGTGATCTGTGTTGCATGCAGCTACGTGTCTGCTTAAGTAAGTGCTGATAAAGGCACCAGTCTCTTGCCTGTGTTGATCTGTGTTGTATTGTGCGTATATCTGTATTTTCAAAGTACGTGCCCAGCCTTGTTACAGCCTACGCCTGGAATCAGGACCATCAGTGGCCACGTCTGGCAGACTGGGCGGAGAAACCCTCTGTATCTTAAAAGTCCTCAGGATTCAGCTTCCCCTAACATTATTAGAAGCTCAGCTTCAAAACACAAGTTCTTCTGGAGGCCAGTTTTTCATGCATACACCAATGTGCCATTGTGATAAAGAGAAACCTGGCACTGCTGGGAATACTGTCGCATGAACATGAGTCACCATAAAAGAAGTTCCCAATCCACAGGCAAGCTCTCTTGTACTGGCTAGTCTGTGTGTGGCCAGAAATGTTCCTCACTGATGGTGAGGCTGGTCATCTGTCCCTGTAGTAGCTGGCTCATAGTAAGGAACATGGATGTGAACAGAAGTCCTTCCAGTTCTGCTGGTAATAGCAGGACTCCTTCCCTTCCTCACAGAAGAAAAAGCAGTACAGTCTAGTTTTGATAAAACTGCAAAGCATACATAGTCAAGGCAAGGTTTATTGCAAAGAAAATATGCTTCCTCTACTAAAAAAAAAAAAAAAAACAACCAAAACAAAAAAACCCCAAACCCAAACAAAATCAGAGGAGAGCAGGAGAGCACAGCACAGAGACAGATCTCATGGTAGATGTCAAAAAAGCAGGGTTGCATATTACCATACTATTGACGGGATTACAGCATCACACAGCACTGCTACTCCGCCATCATGTGGTCCGGACCACAGACCCCGTTACACCTACTCCCACTCAGATCTCTGAAAAGCAAATCAGCTCATGCTGCTGGACAGATTACTGCTCCTGCTCACACTAGCTCATTGCGAGCTGGCTCCAGCATCCCTGCAGTCTGCTGTGTGGATGCCCCAAGGTGCACACAGATCAGCACACTCTGCAATATTAAACTCCTCAGCTCACACTCTTCAGCATTCACACAGCATTTTTTGTTGTAACTGTAAATGAAGCATGTTGAAATTCTAAGCCTACAAGCACCAATATTTCAGCCAAACTCATTTATGCACTTAGTGGTTGATCCACAGCCCACTAGAGACAATGGGAAGACTGCCATTAACTTCACATCAGGCTCATAAAAAATGAGGCAGATAACTCCCATTAATGTTAATGAGAGTCATGTATATAAATCACCTAGCCGCTGACAGAAAAAGAAACCTTTTTCTGTTCTGCTTTTTACCCAGCTTCCACAGTCTGTGATGTTCATCCTCCTCCAATAGCATTGTGAAGACAAAAGGTTTTTCAACAGCTACATCTTTCTAATGATTTTGCTTTCTGTCATCACAAGTCAAGTTTCATGTAGGCAGAATACATTTAATCATACAGTCATGAAACAACTACGTTTTAACATGGTAATGAACAGACTTAAAATTACAGCAAAATTATTTCTTAGAAGGCAAATTACTCTTATTTCTTAATTATCATTGAGAAAGGACCCTAACAACTTGTTTTTCTTTTCTAGTCATTAAAAAAAAAGAAAAATTATTTTCCTAAATTTGCATTTTAACTAAGCTAACTATTTCCATTTTCATACCCCTCTGCCGCCCAGAAGATGTTTTTTTTAATTCCTTCTCTGATTGCTTCATGTTGCCCTTACATCATAAAAAATCCCTTGTCCTACAAGTAAGACATACACAGACACACACATGCAGAATTTATACAGTGATGTACAACAGGTCCTATTCACTTTAGCTTACCTTTCCTCTCTACGCAGTGGGTATGTCCTGAGTAGGCAAGAATTAGTGTATCACTAATTCTGGTCTAATATAGAAACCCCTGGTGCACTTTTGTATAGCTTAAAACTTAACACTCCTTATTTCTACACATACGAAAAAGAGCTTTCAGATGTTTAGCATTTTCTAACTCTTTCTATTTGCATAAATATCTACGTAAAACTTTTAAAACAAATAGAAAAAAACTTTGTCTTTTTTTTTAAACAGAAGGTAAAAATATAATATGGCACTAATATTTAAATTGAGAGGAATTTTAATTCAATAATGGTCAAGACACAGTGCAGGAAAAATAAGCTACTGTTAACGACTTGACACCAGCAGAAGATATTAGGATTCTAGAAAGCATTATAAATGAATTTTTAGTTTCCAAGGCCAGAGTGCAGCTGCTTTGCTCCACCAGCTTTAGTCTTTCTTTGGCTGCTTATCCTTAACTCCTTAATGTGGCACATTAATTATAGCCACTCATATGTTCCATTCTTTCAGGTCCCTGTGTCTAGAAATGTTGCCACTCAAATAGCAAAGTGCAAGGTTTCCATCATTGTAATAGTTAAATAATGGCAAGGCTATGCAATTGAAACAGCATGAAAGGTCACCTTGACAATACTCTGACTGGTAAAAAGTAGCTTAAGGCATCACAGTTCTTTATTGTGAATGAGTTGACTGAGTTTATGACTATTCAGGATATTTTAATAATTTTTAAGTTTGACACAAAGTAAGAAATGCCATTTTGGAATTGTTGCAGATGATCATATACATCAAATTTAAAGACAACATTTACAAAGCGTGTTTTTGACTATACTGACCAACAACAAAGTGAGGACAGGCAGGAGTTTGAACCAATGATAAAGTCCTTGGAACCGCTGGCACAGGTGGTCAGTATGAAATGTAAACCTGAGCAGAAGTCACCAGCAAGTTCCCAGAAAGCTCTGTTTTCAGGATTTAAGGAACACAGGCATGGAGTAAAGGCCTTGCATTGGGGCTTCAAGAGGAAAAGTTTTATGCCAGATGTCTTTCATAAATTTCCTTATAAATGACAGGACTGACAATAGGACTGAATTTCACAAATTTCTCTGTTAGAAGTGGGACCAGGCCCATATAATTCCCACAATTGCACAGCAATATATCTGGTGAAACTGTAAAGGAGACCCAAACTTATTGTCATCTGTATTTTGTTCTTAGCCAAGCTCGTGAAGTTCCATATACTCTTTCATCTAGGTGTTCAAATTAACTGCAGCTTAATTTTCTAAATTATTTAGCTCGAATGCTTAAGACCAGATTTAACCGGAGAATAACTTCACTAAAGACAGTGGAGCTAACCCAGGCACAAACTGCCTTGTATTTCCTGTTGTGTTTCCTTTCAGAACTGCTAATTGCAGAAATTGATCGTTTAAGGTCCTTATGTTACATGCTTTAGCAAAATGTGAGGTAAGATCCAACATATAGGGACCTGGGCAATAAATACATCATTACAGAATCACAGAATGTTCAGGGTTGGAAGGGACCTCTGTGGGTCATCTAGACAAACCACCCTGCCGAAGCAGGGTCACCTACAGCAGGCTGCACAGGACCTCGTCCAGGCGGGTCTTGAATATCTCCAGAGAAGGAGACTCCACAACC
>Ga0065711_1007285_pt1 | contig 18487 bp, 10 predicted proteins | sample Hoacrofraction12_FD_59098 | JGI IMG/M metagenome (GOLD analysis project Ga0065711, IMG submission 59098) | Hoatzin crop microbial communities from Cojedes, Venezuela - Epithelial fraction 12 v2 (version 2) | ecosystem: Host-associated > Birds > Digestive system > Esophagus > Crop | place...
CCTCCTCAACCAAGGGAAAGTCGTCCTCTTTGTAGGCTTCTTCTTTTACCTCCGGGGCTTGGGATTCCTGAGGGCCAGTCTTAGCACTGAAGACTGAAGCAAAGAAGGCATTCAGTAGCTCTGCCTTCTCTTTATCATTGATAAAGATGTTAAACAAGACCAGACCCAAAACTGAGCCCTGGGGAACATCACTTGTGACTGCCCGCCAGCTGGATTTAACTCCATTCACCACCACTCTTTGAGCTCGGCCATTCAACCAGTTCTTTATGGAGCAGAGAGTACACCCATCCAAACCACGGGCATGTAGTTTTTCCAGGAGGATGCTGTGGGGAACAATGTAAAAGGCCTTGCTGAAGTCCAGGTAGATGACATCCACAGTCTCACCTTCATCCATTAGGTGGGTCATCAGGTCATAGAAGGAGATCAGATTGGTTAAGCAGGACCTGCCTTTCATGAACCCATGCTGGCTGGGCCTGATCCCCTGGTTGTCCTTCACATGTTCTGGGAGCGCACTCAGGATGAATCACTCCATAATCTTCCCTGACAACAAGGTCAGGCTGACAGGCCTGTAGTTCCCGGGATTCTCCTTCCAGCCCTTCTTGTAGATGGGTGTTACACTGGCTATCCTCCAGTCACCTGGGACCTCCCCTGTTAGCCAGGATATCTCCCCTGTTAGCCAAGATAATATGTGGCACACTGTGGAATCTAATTACAATCATATCTCTGTTTATACACTATATTTTTTTTCTAGTGATCTTGCTTCATTCATGCTTAATTCCCCGTTTTATTTGCCTACCAAACCATCTGAGTCATTAGGAGTTACTGAATGTACTCAGTGGGAGCAGTATGTACTTGGATTTTCTGAATTCTTTTAGTATTACTAATAAGCAGTCTGGAGACAATGGTAATATTTCCAGTCAGTCTGTGAGAGAATAATACTGATTAATTCAATCATAACATGACATTCCACATTAATTTGTATTTCTAACTCACAGAATAAAATGGTCGAAGAGATAATGGAGAAATAAGTAAGTGTGATTGTAACATTACCTTTTAGTATCAGATGGGGCAGACAACTGAGTTGGTGTGAAATGCCTGAACACAAGACCTGGCCTGCACACCACTCACTGAGGAAAGTCTCTCGTCTACTGCCTTTATTCAATGAGCAGCTCACAGGAGGGGCAAGACACTTGTGTATTTTCAAGCACCTTGGAGCAAACTCAGACTCACTAACTGTCTCTCTGTCCTTTGCAGCCCTACAGAGTTCTCTAAGGCTCAGTAGGTGAGCCTACTGTAGTAGGTGCACACAATGCCCACTGGTGTGTTGTGAAAGGGGAAGGACCAGGGTTTGATTTGTTGATATATACTTGATGGTTCCAGGGCCATACATCCATATCCTATCTTCAGTGGCAGTGAAGTTAATACCAGCGGCTGGTATTAGGTGTACACTGCGCCTCTGTAGAGAGCTTATTTACTGGAAAAACTGTAGGTGGGAGGGAAACTGCGTTGCACTCACCAGGGGAGCCACTGATTGTCAACGTCAAGACTCCAAGTATGACTGCAAGGGAAATCCCTGCAAAGCCACGTTCTTTGTGAGTGCTGAACTGCTGGTGTGTACCATGCTCTCAGAACATCTGTTCCACGGGCGACACATGTCCAAGCCTCACCCTCTTTAAAAGGAGGCCACAGCCCACCAGATACCAGCAGTGTTGTTTCACAGCCCCGTGATAACATGCTCCTTGCTGCTTCTGCTTGTGGTGTCACTGTTGTTGCTGGTGCTGTTGATGCCATTGACACCATCATAATTTTTCACATCTGTGCTCAGGGGGACATTATACTCCCTGAGGTCTGTCTTCTGAGCAGATGAGACAACTTTGGTCAGGTGTTGGTCAATGAGGGAGGCCTAGTCCGGCACCTATGAGATTGCCGCAGGTTTTATGCAGTGGCCAAGGTCAGATGTGTGCATTGAACCATTAACTAACCAGGATAAATTCCTTAGGTTAGTTTAGGGTTAATCTAGAAGTTCCAGTTCAGTTAATCTGAAGTTCCAGGACAAGGTAACTACTTTACTTGTCTTTGGACGTGCAGACAGCTGGCCAGTTTTCTGGCCCATACAGATCCTGTTTGTGGAGCTACTCACCTGTCCTCTTGGTAGAGGCTGAGGTGAGGAGGGAGAAAGAAATATCTGACATGTAAGGAAGAACCCACCATTTATAGTTAAGAAACTATTATCTGAAATCATTAATTTAATTTTCTTTGGGCCCTTCTAGGCCCCTTCTGTTCCCTGTCACCCAATGGGAGCTGTCAGCTGTAAAATAGGACGGGCGGTCTGGCTCCACTTTGTCTCCTGACCAAGCTGGCAGGCTGCAGGTGGTGGGGCTGGAGGACAAAGACCAGCTCCTGCAGGTGGGCGGAGTCTGGAGGTTGTAGAGGTGGAGGCTGTGGTGTTTACAGAGAGGATTTGGAAAGCTCTTCCAAGGATAAAGGCACCACCGAAGTACTACAAGTAAGGAGAATACTTGTTCTTTTAGAGTCTCCAATGTGAGTAATTTGTGGGGGCCACTAACAGATGAGAACAGGAGCAGGCACTTGAGGAGGTGTGCAGCAGTGTCGCTGACTAATGCCATTCTGTGACACCATGTCAAGGCCAACGAAGGGCACTCCCACCCTACTGCGTCAGTCGTTGCTAACTGAAGGGGAGTAGAATATAAAGTAGTAATTTGTCCTAACCTGATATCTTGTCTTAAAACCTGGATTTTTAAATGAAGAATGAAGGATGGTAGTACTATATTGTAGAAAAGTCAATTAAAATTCACAAAACCAAAGAGGACATATTTACCTGCTTAAACCACAGTCCTGCTGCTATTCATATGAAGTCATATGATGGAAATGGACTAAAAGGTCTTTGTCTTTGGTTCTATAAAATTCTCAACCTTGGGCATCATCTAACAATAGGATGTGTAGAGACTGGTTAGTTCTGGCTTTCAGGTCTCTTCTCCCAGAGGACCCATCTTTGTTCTTCTTGGGAAGGAATTCGGTCATCAAAAAAACCCAATAATGACTAGTTACATGGAGAATATCCACCAGCTTGTTTATTTTTTTTGCTAACATATCAAAGAAAACTTCCGTAATTTTCATATAACATTCATGTATGCATACTACCTTTCTCAGCAAAAGTGGTAACTTTACCTTGCCATGATTTTGATTTGTTTTATTTTAATACTATTGTGTTTAAGAGCCTGTTGTTCCAAATGGACTTTCTAAATGTCCTCTAGTTACGCAGTCTATATTCACAGTAGCATGAAAATGTTTCTAGTCTTATCATGGGTATCTTGATTTGTGTACNGACATACATTTTGACTTTTGAATGGCTAGTATAATTTTAATGGTAAGATGTGTTTTAAANCTCACTGGGATCACAGAATCANNGANTNNTGTCCTAGACTGCAATTGCTTTTCGGTTATGTTTGTAAGCTCTTCTACAGTTCTTAAAACTGAAGCAATACACAAATTGTCCTTTAGTTTGTGTGGATACTTAACCTCAACAGCACTTAAAGTACAGTGTACTACTCACTCATTATGCACACTTTCCCTTACCTTGGCTAGTATAAAGAACTGGCTACAGCTTGGTTGCCTCTTGTTCTAATGTTCTTCTGGTCTTACTCCAGGAGAGTTAACATGTTTGAATAAAAAGCAGTTTCGTTCCTAAACATGAAAGAAAAGACAGTAGCTGCTTTCAGAGTATTTTCTGCAGATTATGAAATTAAATTGTGTGTTCCTTTTCACTGCTTTACTTTAAGGTCTGGGCTCTTCCATAAGTTCTGCATTGCTTTTTTATATTTTTATATTTATATTATATTTACATATACTGTTCTGAATCTGTCATGACTGAGAGAAATACACCTATGAATAATGAAAATATTTTACCTTGTTTATCACTGCACACAGTGTTTTACAAAGTATAGAGAAGTCTCAGGGCATTTGTGATGAAAACCTGAATTAGAACAAAGCTTAAAAGTGGAAATATAAACTGCAAGTCAACATAGTGTGATCTGATTATTTGAATATTATGTACCACTACTTTTATTCAATATTCAATGTCAGCATTTGCTGAGTTTGAGAAAATCCTAATGAATTGGGATGTGCTGAAAACGCTGCCAAGATTCTGTTTCTTGCAGTATTGCTGTACTTCCTGTGCTAACATGTTAGAAATGGGCAAACACTGAGAGATTATGAAAAACATTATCCCCCTCCTAGGCCAAATCCTTCACCAAGACTGTTCAGCCAGGCAGTAAAAACAATTAAATAAAGCATGCAAAACCACATCCTTCAGGTTATGGATGCTTGCACAAGCTGATCCAAATCTCTGAATGTTTTGAGGACCACTTGTCTCGAAGGAAAAGCCAAAATATTCTGGACAGATAATACATTATCAGTTGTTTAAGGCAGAGGTCTGCAACAGATCAACAACAGTTGCAACGCCTGGTTGTCTCTGAGAATGTAAGTAATTTCCAGTTCTATTGTACCATCACGCACAGCATCTTGGAACAGGCTGGTAAATTCCCACTGACTGTAATAATGCACATTTGGCTTTTTATTTTTTTCTATCTGAAATTGAAAAGTGTATATATGTATCAATGAAATCCTTCTCTTGAATTAGGGAAACAAAACACTTCTGGTGATTAAAGCCTGACAGACCTGTATACCTCTCAAGTGCAAAGTAGTGGAAACAGGGGAAAGAAGACCAGAGCCCTTTATCATGCACTGCAGTAAAGTAGCTCAAGGCAAAGGTACTTTTTCTAAAAGTCATTTATGATTAAACACTCCAGCAGTTATTAATGTATAGTGTATTGAGGCAAAATGCCTATTCTGAAAATGGTTGTCCCAGCTGGCAAATTCTGCTAAACTTGAGGATGTGTAGGACATAAGATGAAAAATCACTGTGTAACAGAGGGCTGGGTACTGGGCTGGTCTTACCGTTAATAAAAAGATGTGAATTTTCAACAGCTCAGGATCTAGACCATAAAAATCTGTCAGCCTGCATGACTTAATCTAACCTTCTGTGAAGTCAGCAGCAGTCTTTCCATAGACTTTAGTAGGTGTTGTGGCAAAGCTCAGTGCTGAACTTGCAGTGCTTTCCAGAACACTGAAGTGTGGAAAAGAGGATAATTTGCTCACTGAATTGCCAATTTAGTTGCTAGGAATCAAAAGTTCTTAATGAAGGATGCAAAGGCACACAGAAAGTTAGAGTTTAACTTAACAACCAGATTGTTGCGAGGAATTTAGAGATTCAGTCTGATTTGGATGTGTTCCTGAGCCTACAGCCTTTAGTTACGCTATCTTCACTGTTGCCATTGCTGGGGACACCTGTAACTCCCATTAGCTTGAGGGGAATTTGCATGGGCTTAGCGCTTTTCAGAACTTGGACCCTGATGTTTACACGTCTTGTATGCTGGATTTGCAGAGTCACAAATGTGGAAAAGAGAAATTTTGACTAGTTTGGTTCTTTTTGTGTTCTGGTCAGGCCAGAAATACTGGAAGAGTGGTTTTTCCCATAATGTTCCATCACTTCAACTTTTCTTCCCATTCAGCAGCCGGAAACTCAAACAGCATGCGGAAATGAAAACAAAATCTCTTAGAACTTATCCTGTCATTCAGCCGTAGTTCAGGTCTTTTTTCTTGCCTTTCTGTGGCTCTGAACTCACAGACCTTGCTTTCAGAAGTGGACTGTTGCTCTCAGGTTGATGTTAAACATACCACGAACATTCATCCAAGAAATTATATTTATGACTGACTTGTGAAAAACCAAACCTACTGCAAAGCTGAAGATTTGACCTGAAGATTTTTGAGGTTAAAGCTGTTGGTTTCTGTCTGTGTTATTTCCACACCCTGAAAATCCTGATACTTCATTCTCCTTCCTCTGCCTTTGACAATTCAGCACAGGGATATTTCTGTAGGTCTGCACAGCACCGGCTACCAAGGAACGCTAATGTTTTTAGGCTGTATTCTTTGGAAGCGCATGGCTAGTCATAATGGAACAGGTGGGAAAAGGAAGTATTATTCCTTCTTTACTGATGGGACTGAGAGCCCAGAGCATCAATGATTTCTTCACAGCCGCACAGGAATTTCATGGAACAATTCCAAGTTCTCAACCTAATGTTGTAACCTTAGGGCCATTCTTACCTTGAAGGAGTGTGTGGGGCTGTGCAATGTCTTTGGCATATTTGAAGCACCATTATTCAACAACTTCTCTCTGTTTTTCTAATAAAAATCTACACACACATGCTATTTCATAAGTAGTGCACAGACGTGCCCAATAAAATACCCAGAGACATGCTAATGAGCATTGAGCCCAGTTATCAAAAATTAAAAGCCTACCCTCCATAGAAAGCTTAAAGTACGTAATGTAACTTTCATTACATATCTTGCAATGCCAAATTTCTTCAGAAGAGTCATGGTTCTAATTTACTCATATTTAAAAGCAAACTACAAGGAAAACCACAAAATTCCATGAACCTCAGTGATGCGCCCCAGGGGGCCTTTGGCACATTACCACTTAAAACTTATTTCACTCTCAGTGCCCTGAAATTGCATCAACTCCTGTTCCACTGTGAAATATTAGTATTTGCAGCCTGTGCATCCTGCTGGAACACTATAGGAACCTTATGGTTGTCCCCTTTCCCTGAGACTTACTGAAATCTCCCAGACAAATGTCTTTCTTCAACAGTTGCTACCTTTTGTGTAGAAAAGGTTAAACATGTTGGTTTTAATTCTAGAGGTCTGGAAAACATTACGTTTGAGGTAGCCACATGTCAAATATGTTGAACTTCTATACATCCCTGTAGGAGACTATTCCATTTGCCACTAGACTCTAACTAGGCAAAATTAGGATGAATATCAGTAAAACTTTTCTGGTTTTATTGGGTTGGGTTTTACGAAAAAAGCCTTGATAGCAATGTGGTTAGTATCTTCCTGCTGTTAAATCCTTTTCTAGATAGAAATTAAATGAGAAGTCAACCTAGTTACGATAAGGTTTTCTTTTAGTAGTGAACCAAGCTAACCATAAAAATTAATAATTTTACTTTAAACAGTGATGTGTTGGATAACCAGTAAGTTTTAGAGCAAAAAAAATCCATAGAGCACACTACTAACTGTGTAGTAGTCTCAGTGATCTTTGACTGACTGTCTTTTTTTGCGAGTCTTTTGGTCCAAAGTTTTAAACTTAAAAACTGGACACCTATCTGAATCTGGAATCTGCAGGTTTTTAAATATGAAGTGTTCTTTTCATGTTATATATTGGTTTATTCTGTAGTAGGGAAATGAGTAAGAGACTCTTTTGCACCATTTAAGGTGATCACCTTCACAGAGCACACCAAAATCTGAGATAAGCATAGAAACTATATGAGCATAGAAAACTCTCGTTTAAAACACCAGACTCTTTCTCATTTGCATATATATGCAGATGTGCAGCATTTCCGTGAACCATGGAAGTGCTCCAACTGTAAAGCTATCTATGGCACCTTCGGGCAAGGCTAGAATTATAAAAATTTCAGAAGAAAGATTTTTTTGCTGTTGAAGTGAGCAAGAAAAGCTGTAGGCAGAAATGAGTTTGCATTGTTCAAAATACTTAACAGTGCTTAAATTGTGTTGAACACCAGGACCAATTTGACTGAACTCAAGTAAAGATTTATGGCACAGACCTGACAGAGCTGATAAAACTTGCAGGGGAAGGTGGTTAAAAGCAAGCATTCTGCTACCACCTTTAATATTAATGTAGAGAATGGATGGGATCTGTGAAGTCTGTGATGATGGTGAGAATGCCGTAACAACTCAAGACAGGTTTTAAATTACAGTGGTCTCTGCAAATAGCATATTAATGAAAAATTTGCACCTGTAGCTTCAAAGAGGCAACAGACGCATGAATACTATTGTAGGTTTTGGGTAAGAACTAGGAAATTAAGTCAAAATAAATCCCAGAGATTAAGATTTATTTTGAACATAAATGATAAGATAGAATTCGGAGGGAAGTAGTCCAGGTGGGAGACAAGTTTCCAGCTTACCTGCTTTTCTCACTCCAAGCTAGCTTTAAACTCAGGAGCAAAAGGGAGATGGAGTGAATGTATGAATTCTTGGCTTCAGCCTTTATAGGAGAAGTAATTAGAGAATTCTGGAGCAACTGGACACTTCAGTCCAAAGTTGTTGGGGTCTGTTTTGGTAAAATTTTTTCCAATCATTTCATTTAAAGCATAATCTGAAGAGATATTATTTTAGGATTTTGAGGGTATTTTTAAACCAAACCTTTATTAATCTGCCTTTCTTGGGGGGTTGGACTAGATGATCCACAGAGGTCCCTTCCAAGTCCTAACATTCTGTGATTCTGTGATTCTGAATTTCAGAAAGGTCATAGCATGAACCTTTTAGATCTGCTTTGATATTTTTTCTTATAAAAGTCAGGTTTCAGTGTGAATCTTATTCAAAAGTGTGCAAAATCAAAGAAGTATCCACTGAAACTGAAGTTTCTCGAAGGGTTCTTAGCTTAACATTTTAATTCTACAAATAAATTCCTATGTCATACACCTTTTAAATTCTTCTGCTTCTTGGAAGTTCCTTGAAACAAAATAAAAGGAAAATTTCTTTTGTGGAGTGATTTTTTCCTCTAGTTATGTTTGACTAATGACCATTTTCAGTTGTGCATTATGCTGAAGCAGAGGTTTGTTTTTTAAATCCTTCAGTCTAAGAGGTATGTTTTCCAGAGCATTGGTTACATTACAGTGATAGGGACATACAAAGTGCCTTCTGAGAACTATGTAATTAGTCAGTAGAGAGGCTTATGTATGTTTCTGAGAGAAAAAATATTCTTTTATGCTGATAAGTTAGAAGTCACTTTAGTATCCTATAGCAAATCAGTAATGACTGAAGAATGTGGAAAAGGAAATGTCTGTCGCTATAGCAGCTCATGATTTTATTAAACTCTCCTCCCCAATTCAATCACTTCATACATCAAAGATAAAATTTAGAATGGGAAGGCTGCATTTATTTCTGGTAATTAATTACAGACCCCAAAAATTTGTTGAGTCAAATTGCATCGCAGCAATTACAGTATTTTATCTCCAGTGTTACGTAAGTCTTTAATCTTGGTCTTAGTGTGCCTGTTTGTCTGTTCAGTGCTCTGTAAACAAGGTGAAACTACATAGTGCCTTCTATGTCGTGATTTCTCATAAGTTGATCGTCTCTGCTACATTGGGTAAGGACCTTCCCCAGGTTCCACTGTAGTACAGGAAAGTATTTATGCCTATAGCAAAAGACTTTGACCATAGGCTGAGATATGTTCACAGAAGTTGGCTACCAAGCCATGCTTTAAGGAAAATTATTGTGGGTAATATGTGATCTGAAATACAATAAAAAAGCTTTTTTTGTTGTTAATAATATTTGTTATGAATATTCATGCAACTCTTCCTTGTACCTATTCATCCAACAGTAGCCAGCTCTGCAGGGCCTAGTAGCAGCAGGTGGGAAGGATGCTTTTTTTCTTTTGATAATCTCAGCATTCATCTTAAGAGGCTTTAAAGGTGAAGAAAGTCCTCATTTTCTCCTACAAAGTCTTTCTTCAAAGAGACTGGTTGTCTCCCTTCAGTTAGGGCAAGTTGGCTCATATTCTAGAACATGTGGATTTTATGGTTTACATAATCCACACATGTCTTCCTGTGAGCACAGGGTAGAATGATATCTTTTAATTTGTTTGTTTGAAAACCAGAAGAAAATACAGAAACAAAGTTAGAGTCCTCAATTTTGTTTCTCTCTTATGTAATCACTTCTTTATTAACTTTAGTGAGCAGTCAATGCTGGGTTTATGCCAGGGGAGATTTTTCAGGTCATCCCAACAGGAAGAAATATTTTTTTCAATAGGAGAAAACAATATTCAAAAAAGAAAAGCCAAAACTAAACACTCTGTGGGAGTAATTTCTTTATGCCATTTGTGTAGACCAAAACATCCCAGGTATATTAATGACTGGGTAACTGTTTGAAGTTGGGTAATTTGAAATACTTGTTCTAGGTCATTTTCTATAACTGCAAGTCTCTTAATTTCCGTATTGTCAATATGTATTTTAGGCCCTCTGGAGCAGAAGCTGCCTTTTCCTGTATCTGAGTATAATGCTTCTTTCTAGAAGTTTGTGTGTGCAGCCTCTTAATGTTAGGGCAGATTAACACTCAAATTCACTAGTGTATATTGTAAACCAATTATTTTGTTCCAACATTCTCATAGCATTTGAAAGCAATTTGAAGAAACACTTCATAAAGCATTTAGCAGTAAAAAAGTTTTTTTGTCTTTTCATCAGAGATCCTTAGAAATCAGTTAACTCTTGCATTTTGCCAATTGACATTGGTTAGATATGACCCCAAACTAACCATTTTTGTTATGAATGGCCTTGTCTGCTTTGCTGTGGTTGGTCTCTCATTACCAAATCTAAAACCACACTTGAAACATTAACTCCCTGGATAGAAATAAGAGCTCTTTACAAGTAAGGAGGAAAAGCACATGGAACCTTTTATATGCATCACATTTGTCAACATAGCTCCTTGGCAAGCAAAACTCTGGTGAAGACTGAGACCAAAGCAGGAGGAAAGAGCTCTGTGCTGATCAGACAGTGCATGGAAAGGTTATATTTGTCAGACAGTCCCTGGGTGAGAATTCTAAGCGTTTAAGAGAAAGTCATGGTGAAGCATTTCTGAAGAACAGAGTTAAACAAAAATCAGATTCTGTTAATGTATTTGTGATGATTTGGATGCTATGGCTGCGGGCTTCAATGGCTGTGAGCACCCACTGGAGGAGCCCTTAGGTGAATTAGGGCCTATAATCTTACTATGAGGGCCTTTTTTTCAACCAGTTCTTCTCTAAGCCTCTCCACTACAGCAGAGCGTAGTAGGTCTCAGGGGCAGGATGGCCCAGTACTCCTGTGATCATTGCTTGGTTCAGCTAAATCTCTGACCTGGTCTCTAGAGACTGGTAGCCTGTTCAATTTCTAGCTTGTATTTAGCTGTGTTTCCATGGAAATATGCACATCTCTATCATCTGTGTTCCAAATCTGCTGGTGCAGGGGCAGTCATCGTTCTTGACACTGAATTGTCAGTCATTAGAGACAAGATTGCTTCCGGAGTGACACACAGTAGATTATTGTCTCCTGTTACATTTTGAAATTTGCGACTCTTGATGGAAACTGATAATTTTTTTTGTGTGAAAAATACACCAAATTTTTCAGCTATAGCTTTTAGAAGGGTATACATGTCTTTTTTAATTAATATCTGTATTTTGTTTAATTATGACAGTTGAAAAGATGGTAGTGTAGGAGACACCTTTGTTGCTTTGTATTTCTGTTTGTTTTGCAATTTTTGTATTATAAGAAGATGGTCTCCAATAAATTTGAATAGTAATAAACGGTTAGTGCTGCAGTGACTTTTGTTCAAATGCTACAGAAGTGCCTGGGTCTCTTTTGCTTGGCTACTGCAATGCAGCACATGAGAAACATGTTTTTCTAGGGGCATTAAAAGTCTAAAGTGATTGTTATAGCCAGACAGTACTGAGGTGTTTTAAAGTGTTAAAGCAGAAAAGGCATAGGTATACTTCTGAAGAAATGAAATAGGTGTACAAACCACTGATCACTTCTTAAATCCACGTTATGTTGCCACAGTAACATAACGAAAAAGACTTAATCATAACATCACTTTATTATGACTTGTTGCCAACTCCAACTGTTGAAGCTGAAAAAGAGTGAATAACCTTGGATTTTTCTTTTCATGTACAATTTGCATATCATAACTAAACATACGAAGGGAGAGCAAAGGAAACAACAAAGAGAACAATAAGGATTTTGTCTGAGGCCAGGTCAACACTTGCCTTAGATAATAGTTGATGACAGAATTGCTTATAGTGGGTTACCTACCAGCACCGGCTGATTTTCATCATGATGGTAAAGGAAAACATTTCACACAATAAGCACTGATCCCCTTATTATGACTTGAGAGCTGCACAACTGCTTTTCATTCCAGGAGGGTAAGAGTGAAAAATCACCTTAAGAGTATAGCAACCCTTGGTATTGTGTACATTACTTTCAGTAATTTATATAATGACACATAAAGCCAGGGCAGGAAGACATTTTGTCTTTTATTAGGAAATCTAAACCTGTGAAAAAAACTTGTTTAGCATAACTACATAGAATTTCCTTGACTGGGTTTATTTTGGCTTTTCCACTGTCACAGATGTTCGTTATTACTGAAAGAAAAGACTGTAAATTCGGTCAAGAGTTTAAATGAGGAAAGGGAGAAATCAGAATAAAATTTGAAAGTTTTTTGTTGTATGTGACCTGATCATCAGCTCTAGAAAGCCTGTTAGCAACCTGCTGTGATTTGGTTTCCTCTGGGGAAAGCAGTGACGTAAATCTACTTACCCCTAATAGGAGCTGTCGAGATTATTGAGTGATTTGGCTGATGGTCAAATGAAAGGGAACACAGCAAGGTGAAAAAAAATTTCAAAGAGTGTTTTCAGGTTTGAAGGAGATAAGATGGGTTTGTGGTTGTTTTATCACTTTCTCATGCCAGAGTATCTTAGATGTGTCTGGAGGAATTTGGCCCTTGCCATTGCAGTCGCTGAATTCACACGGGAATTTTAGCTGGCCTTGTCAACTCTAAGAGCAGTGCCTTAGACAGTACAGAGACCCTCCCTAGGTTTTTCGGAGCTCTATTAATAGATCTGTGGCATCTAGCTGAACTTTAGTAGTGGAAGTGTGAGCTTTTTCACTATTCTAAGGTTTTGCTTACGTATGTTAGAACTGTACAATGAAGCCTTGAGTCTCGCAAGATAATGGAGGCATAATCCCCAGTGCTCTAATAGCACTTGGCTTTACTTCTACTTCAGAAATTTTTTCATGGATTCCACAGCATTTTTATCATCAGAGCTTTTTTTCCAGCTGTTCTAATGGTGTTGGAATTTAAAAATAAAATTATAAATCAGTTGTATGAATTCCCATAACTTTGTGTGTGTGTCCTTACAAATGTATGTCTCACTAGTACTGATCTGCTCTCAATCTTCTGTACATTATCAGGGAATTTTCTTGCTAATAGGCACTTGTGATCTTAATGGACATGTTACTGTTCAGAAACAAGAGGGACTAGATTTTTCATTTGGTCTAGTAGCTGCATTGCTGTGTGGTGTCTCTCTAATATAGCTATTAGTTCAGAGGTTCAGGGAAGAAAAACCATGTCCCATACAGGTTTAAATGCATGCAGACATAGAAGCCCACTAACACTGCAGTAAAATCTCTCATTAGCTGTTCCAGTTCAATTCTCATCTAGTTTATCCATACAGCTCATGACTTAATCTAGTCTTAGCTTACTAACAGAGTAGGGGAAAAATGCTTTGCACGTAAAACGGATCATAAACATTTCATGTCTTCAAGGGTTTTGAGAAAAGGAAAGAAAAATAAAATCATGATGGGAAGGAAAGATGACTACTTCACAGGAAAAATGTGGAAACATGTTTCTGTTAGAAATTATGCTTCTTTTGAAAACATGCTTTCTTTTTATTGGAAGGGAAACAGAATGAAATCTGAAATCATATCAAAGGTTGTAGAAAAAGTTTCAGCCATAAAATAACACGTATGTAGTAGTGAATGCTTTCTAGAAAAAATGGGAGGTTTGAAATAATGGATAGATAGAATTTCATAGTATTAAGGAAAATTATTCTATAACTTCATTTATTTGTTCTTTTCATTCATTTGGCATAAAAGTAAGCTTTAGTTATTAATTGTTATGTTCCACAAATCTCTTTGTTAAGATTTAATTTAATTTTTTTAGCATGCTTTAATCATATAATGTTCATGAATATTTTTGTTGTGGCATCGTGTTAGAAGTAAAAGTTTTTTGAACTTCCAAAGTTCCTGTCCAGTAAGCCTTAGAAATTCTTTGAACATGTCAATGAAGAGAAAGACAAGCCAAAATATGTAAGGGCAGAGGTTATACAGCAACAAGTAGGATTAAGGGAGGAATAGAATAACTCTGCTTCTTGAGAGAAGAGGCTTTGCAGAACCATATCATCAAATCAAGAACATATGGCTTTAAGAGTAGTTCTAAAAGCACGAACTCACACTATGCCGACACTTGTACTCTGGTACATAGCTGAAAACTTAGTGCTGTGGTCTTAATTTATCCATTTGAGGACACTGGCCTTCTTAAGGTCCCTTTCTTACCCTGCTCTTTATCAGGCAACACTTTAGCAGAGTGAAAATGTACTTTACCATATACTCAATCTGCCCTAGCACTTCAGAAAGTGTTATTTTGTTAGTAAGTGGAGATGGAAAAGCATGGCTAGAACGGAAGCTCCTTGTTTGCTTTGTGATGTTGTAATAGTTTGAAAAATAGTAAAATTTTCATTTATATATGCAGTGACATTAATATTTTTTTCTTTTCATTTTTTGTATCATTTACATCACAGAAGCTTTTTGATTCTGTTGACCAGAGTGGCTTCACCACAATGTTTCTAATGTTAATAATAATATAATTTTCTTTATGTGAACCAAAGAAAATGTAAGAGGGGGAGAAGAAGAGTTTAAGAAATATCTTTCCTATGCAGTTTCTAGACAACTTACATGGATTTTGGGTTTATTGCTTTGTAAAAAAGAATGACAAGGTGGTGGAGTAAATTTAAGCTACTAAATCAAAGCAAATGTACCAGCAGGTGGTCAGCTTCTGAAAGTACGAGAGCTGGAAGAAGAACAAAAGGTTTTATTTTCTTTTAAAAAGGTTACTTTGGATTAGACATCTAGAAGAGAAAAGTGGAAAGCCAGAAGGTTTCTCTTTAATGAAATTAAGAAATCATGTTAATGCCACATCCAAGATTGGTCATACTCATGGAGTCAGTCAGTGGGTAACCCTTCTTTTGTAAAGACGCAAAAAAATCCCCCAAACAGATTTCTGCAAGATATTATATATCAATGTTGTATACGAACATAATGAAGACAAAGAAAGTCACTAATACAGGCATTGCATATATAAATAATTGTAAGGCGATTAGTCAAACCATATGCTGTCATAATTCAGATATATTCATGTCTTCATCTTGAACGACCCACAAAGTACTGGGGTCTGATATGACTCTGTCAAATGAGTTACTGCTTTCATATCATTTTTTCCCAAGTAAAACACCATATAAATAAAAGGCCCCCCTTTTTTCTTTTTTTTTGTTTTTAAGTAAAAACCCGTTTGTTAAACTAGAAAGTGCTACAGATGTTTTGCCCTGTAAAATCAATTGATGTGTTTTGACAAATGGCCCTTTCCACTGGCAGTCTCCATACAAACAGACTGAGAGCCGAGCCGCTCCAACCTTCTCAAACATTAGATTAAACCAGCAGAGAGTATTCTCGAAACATTTAATGAAAAAATGTGTCCTTTTTTTAACTAAATGAAAATGTAGTGAAACAATATTTGTGTTCCTCAGTTTTTCTTCCATATATTCCTCTGTGTCCCAAACTGGAGCTCTGGAAAAGATTCACACTCTGGTAAACATTGACAAAGTTTATCTTCAAGAAAATTATGTCTCTAGCCATCTTAAATTTTGCATGGGATTTTTATGTCAGCACTGGCAAATATTTTTCCCAGCTTAGTTATAGGTAAGTGAAGGACAAAGAGAATGGTTTTCATCATTGTTGCATGGTAGCCTATTTTTTTTGCAGTGTTTTGAAAATATTCTCTCATGATTGAATGATTTCCGTGAAGTCAGTGTAGGATGTTTAAGTGGGCAAGTCACTGATTCTGAGCAGTGAGTGTTTCCCTACTTTTTAAAAGTTTTTCTAATCCACAGAGTGGTCTAGTAAAAGGTATTACCTCTAACGACAAGCTTTGCTATGTCTAAGTCTTCAAGCCTGCACAGCCACAGCTAGTCTGCTGCTACTCACTGAGGCCTCCACTGTAGTCAGTGACCAGACTGAGAGAAAAATCTATACAAATGGCAGTTCATCCCATCGGAAGATAAATAACTGCTGTGAGAGATGAGTCACCCTCTGGAGATACTTCTCCCTTCCTCCTTCTATAAAGGAGCCTGGATGACTGCCTAACATCTGGAGCGCTAACACTAGGTGTGGTGGACCCCTCAAGAGGGAGACCTGCAGAGAGAGGCCAAGCAAGAGTCAGTTCAAATCAACGGGAAGACCGAGCATTCAGAACAAGCAGCAAAGTCCAGCAAAGCTGGAATTTCACATTGCGTGCCGCAGCTCTACGAGCAGTCTCCAAAATAACAATAGCCACTGACCTGCAACACATGCAAGACCTACCATGTCTCCCTGGCTTTTCTTATCAGTTGAAGTAGAAAATGCTTCTCTGAGAAAAAGCCTAGAGACTATTGAGATGTCTCACTTGTAACATGTCTTTCCTTTCTCTCCACTGAGTAGTACTCATCATAAATATTTTCAAAAACTTAAGATGCTTTGAAAACTGCTTTCCCAGTTGCCTTCTCATAAAAATAAAAAGAATTTAGAAAAGTTGCAACAAGTGTTTTTGTGACTTCTGGCCACAATGACATGGATATGGTTCATCTGAAGCTGTGAAACAGCTGTATACAGTTATGGCCTCTCCTGTTCTGGGTTGATTCTGCATCTATGGTTGGTTTTGGTTAATTTTTAAATGTAGATATTTATTTACCTCACTCAAAAATCCCATGATACTACAGATTGTTACAGAAAAAAATGGACTTTCACTTTAGATGTCTATATTGCTCTAATGAATACTGAATTTATTTCTAATGATGTATGTTTGGTGTATGAAACAGTTATGCAACAGCACATATTTCTTCTTGCTTTGTCTGTTAATCCAGGGGAGATGTATTGGTTCAAAAACATACATAGAATTAAATATATTATGTTCATCATTGAGATTAAATCCTAGAGGTGAAAAACTTCATTTTACAATATATCAGACTATGATCACTGGCAGTAATTGATTTATTCCTTTGCAGAAAGCAATCAGTTAAGACTGGAAAAAATCAGTTAGGACACGAAAGTATACAGAAGGCAAACCTGCAAAGCAAGATATCATACTAAGCACTAATTTTCCTTAATGTTGCTTAAAAATATTTGAGAGTGCACAACAGTGAAGTGCCCTTCTTTTTTTTGTTTTCAATCTGTTTAGAAAGATGGATGTATTTTTATGGCAGTGGTGGAGATTAAATCTTTGATAGACTTGTGGGTTTCTAGAATTCTGCAGGTATATTCTGAAAATTTGACCTGTCTTTGTACTTGTTGATGAAAAGAATTTGGCAGTTTAAGGAAGCATAAAATGTAGTTTAAAAATCTGGGTGACTGGAACAGGCTGATGTAGTTAATACTGTATTGGACAGTGTGCTGTCCCTGTTCATTCTTGTTTAGCTTTCTTCAGCTGTCAACAGTTCAGAGAAGCCTAGTAAATTAACCCTATTGATTAGAATAATGAGTTGTCATTCTCTGCTATTTGTTCTGTTCTTCTCTGGTATTAATATAATCCAAATTCTTATGGCCTTTTTATTACTATTTGCACTGAAATTGCACCAAGTGATGTCTCCAAACCTCTAGTGAGAAAAAACCCACTTACTCTAGATGGCTATAATGTCATTTATTAATTGCTTACTTAAGATACAGAAATTTGTATACAACAGTAAAAAATTGAAGGATGGCGGTGGAACAGACTGGTTGCTGCTGCTGGTGCTGAAGCAGATGGGCTATAGGGTTTGACAACCCCTTATTCAGGTTTCTCGTAACTGTCTGCACCTCTTCACAGTTTGTATTACAGAATCACAGAATCATAGAATCACAGAATCGTAGTGGTTGGAAGGGACCTCTGTGGGTCATCTACTCCAACCCTCCTGCCAAAGCAGGGTCACCTACAGCAGGCTGAACAGGACCTTGTCCAGACGGGTCTTGAATATTTCCAGAGAAGGAGAATCCACAGCCTCCCTGGGCAGCCTGTTCCAGTGCTCCGTCACCCTCAGAGGGAAGAAGTTCATCCTCATGTTCAGATGGAACTTCCTCTGCTTCAGTTTGTGCCCATTGCCCCTTGTCCTGTCACTGGGCACCACTGAAAAGGGCTTGGCCCCATCCTCCTGACACCCACCCTTCAGATATTTATAAACATTTATTAGGTCCCCTCACAGCCTTCTCTTCTTTAGGCTGAACAAGCCCAGCTCCCTCAGCCTCTCCTCGTAGGGGAGGTGCTCCAGTCCCTTCATCATCTACGTAGCCCTCCACTGGACTCTCTCCAGTAGCTCTTCATCTTTCTTGAACTGGGGAGCCCAGAACTGGACACAGTACTCCAGGTGGGGCCTCAGTAGGGCAGTGTAAAGGGGGAGGAGAACCTCCCTCGTCCTGCTGGCCACACTCTTCTTAATGCACCCCAGGATCCCATTGGCTTTCTTGGCAGCCAGGGCACACTGCTGGCTCATGGTCAACCTGTCGTCCACCAGGATGCCCAG
>Ga0065711_1008040_pt1 | contig 18487 bp, 15 predicted proteins | sample Hoacrofraction12_FD_59098 | JGI IMG/M metagenome (GOLD analysis project Ga0065711, IMG submission 59098) | Hoatzin crop microbial communities from Cojedes, Venezuela - Epithelial fraction 12 v2 (version 2) | ecosystem: Host-associated > Birds > Digestive system > Esophagus > Crop | place...
TGTCCCCAGCATGTTCCCAAACCTGGAAAAGCAACATCCAGCAGCTCTGGAGGGTTTCGCAAACAATGAACAACCTCAGCTCCCTCTGCTGGCACCTGCTCCAGGCCAGGCCCTTCCCCAGCAAACCCTGGTTATAAATAACATTTCCAGGCACCTTCCTGCAGCTCTCCCTGCCCGCAGGACACGGTGCCACCTGCCCAGCCCAAAGCCAAGGAGATGCTCCCCAGCTCCTGCCACACACTGCGACCCAGCGCAAGCAGCCTGTTCAGCAGAAGGACACACAGCCCAGCCTGCTCAGGGTATTCATTCCTGTCTTAGAGGTGAGGAAACTGCTCGGCGAGGGTCAGCTGGGGCAGCAGGGATGAGCCGCAGCCCTGGGGAGCAAAGACGAGACAGCCACGAGCTCTTTTTGGCATTAAATGATGGCAGGATGCTCAGCCCCGACCCACCCTGCTCGACCCACAGCGGCCACGCTCCAGAGCAGCAGCTGGGAAGCAGGAGCCTTGGTTTGAAGTCAATAAAGGGAGATTGCTATGGAGACACCGCAGCCGCCAGCACCAGTGGCTCTGCAAGACATCCTACATGACCTCCCCCACCCACGCACCTGCTCTCCTCTCGGCCACCCAAATTCGGCTTTTGCTTGGAGTTTGTGGACACTTTAACAGTGTTTTCAACAGCTGCCTGCAAGAAGTCGGTGGCTCTGAAGAGTTTTACGGTGCCTCAGTATCACTCAGCTCCTTCCTGCAGGCACACCGCTCTCACAGGACAGCACGCACACCTTAACCAGCACTTGAGTCAGCCAAGCAAGCTAGCATGGCACTGAGCCCTGCCAGCAAGTGGGAAAGCTCTTGAGAAGGTTTTTATCCTTGTTTGTAGAGATCCTTAATGAATTCCCATGAACAGCCAATCTAGCACAGCCCCAGAGACGAAGAGTTAGCACTTGACTGCTAGAAAAAAAACACCACTTGGTGAAGGAGAATAATTACGTCCAGTCTCCAGCCTCAGGCTTGTTCAAACACCCTTGGCTTGAGTGGTAGCACACCTCAGCTGGGAGAAGAGCCCAAGCAGACCACGGGAGCCGCTGGGAAGCTGGTTCTACAACTGGTTTTACGCAGAAGGCGTTCAAACACACAGCCCTGACCGGCAGGAGCCAGCACTGCTGCCACCGGGAAGCTCTCAGCGAGCTGTTCTGCCTCTGTCCAGAGGACACCCCGGTCACATCAACCCCTCCACCCAAATCCCAGCATTGCCCTTTTCCCAACACCATCACCGTGGCAGAAGACGGAGCCACGATTTGTGGTGTTACCAACTCACAGCAGAGCCAAGCTGCCTCGCAGGATGCTGCACAGGTTACTCCATTCATAAATAGGTAAAAAAATGCACTCTCCCCACCCCGCCTTGAGCCTTTTAAGTTACTACGAAGGTATCACTTCTGCAGGGAAGACAATCAGCGTAAGGAAGTACTACAAGTGAGGAAGCTCTCAAGCCAGCCCTGCTCCACACTGCTCTGCAGAGCTGAGCCCACGACATTCCATGGGGCAAACAAGGCTGGTCCTTACCTGCGTGTGCCATCTGCTTCCCCGCTTGGTCTCTGCTGCGTGCTTTCACTACTCAGCTGTTTTATGAATGGCATAGGAAACATTTGAGGTTAGATTTCCTTAAGTAATTTCTATTTAACTGGGTATTTTCCAACTAACACACAGGTGGAGCACGCTAACAACAGATTACAGGTTACAGAAAGCTTCCAGAGAAAGTCTACACCAGAAGTTATTCCTAATGCCATCTACATACGTGCAGACCCCATACTACTTCCCCACAGACCCCCTCACAGCATCTCCTTCGACAGCACGGCCTGGCTTCCCCCTTGGCCCGTTGATATTTCACTGAGCATCTCCAAAGGATTTGCAGAGAAGGAAGAGCAGAGGGAAGAAGAGGTGAAGCGAGCACGGATCCCTCCCATAGCATCTTGCTGTGCGCCACAGGCTGCGTGATTTAGTGGACACAGCAGGTAGGAGTGGGGGGGAGAGGGGGGAAGGAAAAAAAAAAAAAATCATGAAAACCTGCCCTTTTCTTCTCTGCTGCAGTCACAGTGGTGGCTCCTGGAGGGCAGGGAGCTTGCTGCAGCCTCCAGCCCATGCCTGCAGGTGCGAGGTCTTGCGGTGATGCTTGGGGATTTGGGGCACGTCCTGCACTTTGCCCTGCGGCAGCCAGGCAAGCAGGCCACATCCAGCCAGATGTGCCAGATGCCAGCAGGAGCACAGGGACACAGCGAGGCCAAGGGCACAGTGCTGTTTGGTCCTGGGCGCTACCCAGCGCGCTGAGCACGCCTTCCTCGCTGTAACTCATCACGCACCAGCCATACAGCGCAGAACATCCTCCTGCCTACCGCAGCATCGCTTCAGGGACCCAAAAAAGCTGCTTAAGAAAAGAATTATTTTTATAACTTTTAACGGACAACAATCTGGTTCCCCTAAAAAGAATAAATAAGCAGAAAAAGCAAACCCAAGTAGCTCATCGGTGACTGCGGCAGCCGTTTGACTTGGCCTCCTGCCTCACCACCCTGCACCACACCCAGCCTGCGCACAGGGACCACGGCGGTGGGATGACCTCCTTCGCAGCAATCCCTCCAGTTATTTGCCTGCTCAGGAGATAGCATTAGAAGGCGCGATGGTATTGTCCTGTGCTGGCGAACTTCGACAGGTTGCAACCCTAAAGACAAACAGATTCTTTGAAGCAAGCAACTAATAAAGGGAAAGTTGGGCAGAGAGAAGGGGAGGCAATCCTAACCTACCCAAACAGATCAGTCTTAAAGACACCCGTGAGTATCAAGAGCTCAAGGGGTGCATTCTTTTCAAGGCACAAAATAAATACCCGTAGGCACAGGTAGCAGGATGTCTGTTCCCAGTAAGGCTTTCACTCAAGCTTAAATAGCACATGAAGGCTCCAGGCATTTATTCAAATGTTAAAAAGCAAACCCAGCGCACACAGATTGAGGCTTCTTGCAAGGATTAGTAACAAAGTCACTTGTAAGCAAAAGAATGGCTTCAGCCAAGCTGCTCCACAATATAGTTTATTTAGGCAAACGTTAGGGCTGGGTGCCCCGAGTGGGAAGGCCGTGCTTGGGGAAATAGGATCAGCCCGAGACGAGCATGCAAACACCCACCAGAGACCTTCACATGCCCCCCATCCTGATCAACGGGAGCACCAGATATTCCCTAAGTGATAGTAAGAAAAAAGAAAACACCAGAATTCTTTTATTGCAAATTCCTCACCGAGAGACTCGTGAAACGGCAGGTCTGCGCCGCTGCCGTCTGAGGCATCGCTGCACACCACGCCAAGGCTCCGAGTAAAGCGCCAGATGTGAATGAGCCGCGAAGGAGCATTTGAGGACCTGGTCGCAGCTGCAGCATTGCTTTGTGCTGGTGACCCCCGTATGATCACCAAAAACCAGATTTCCACTCCTCACGCCTGCACCCAGACCCCTCCATGCCGCCGGCCCTCCTGCCTCAGCCCAGATCACCGCGGAAGGTGCCGGCGGCGCGGTGCTGAGCTGGTGCTCGCCTCCGTCCCTGCCATCCCCTCCCAGAGCACTGGCATGGCACTGAGCCGCAGCCACCTCGCGCGCCCTGGCCGAGGGCTGGCGCAGGCAGGAGAGACAGCATTATGGTGGAGAAGTTACCTGACCTTGTAACGAGGAGCATCCACTGCCAACACTGGTGAACAGATACAACCGTCTGCGGCAACGGTCCGTACTGGCACCGCACACCCGGTGGGAACCATCCAGGACGCAACGCTGCGGTGAGCCCCCTCCTTTCTTCACAGGTTCTCCTCCCTCATTGCCCTTCACAAAAATATCCACGTGGGCCTCTCAGCCATCCTCGTACCCATCTGCCTGGACTGGAAAGGGTGTTTGATAAACTCAATACGCACTGAATTTGCTTTGGTTTGGTTTTAAAGTGATTTGGGGTAAAGACAGGGCTAGAACTGGGTTTAAGAATACTGTGCCTTGGTGTCTGGAAACGCCCTGGAGATAGGAGCAAGCTGGGTACATTTAACTAGAAGGTCACATTCCAAAATTTTTGCAGCTTCAATAAAACTCTCAACAGCTACAGAACATTTTTTTCTGTGTTAATTTAATCATACAAATATTCATTTATACATTAAGGAAAAAGCTTCCTTTATTTTTACCCCCAATGTGCTATCATAGGACTTCTCCCAGACTCAACGAGGCGACACACCATCCTGTTCTACACATGCACTCCCCCTGGAGAGAACAGACAGGCTGCAGAACCACCCACGCACTCACACACAGGAAAAAAAAAAATTAAACACACAACAGAAACCCAGACGTGGGACAGCGTGCATTTCCTAACCCTGCAGACTCCAGCTGCTCTCACGCCCCCGTGCTCCCTGACCGCCCGGCTTTGCCCCTCGGTGGGGCAGCCACATCTTCCAAACCTCGGCGGGGTCCGCATCCAACGCCCCCAAGATGCAGGCAGCAGATTGCAGCTTCCCCCACCCCCTCACGTGGCATCGCCAGTTTGGGGCTGGTCCAGGTTACCGAGGCTGGGAGAGGGTGCCTGGGCTGCCACTGCTCGAGTTCTATCAGCCATACGGTTCTACAGCCACAGTGGCTCACGCCTGACACAGGGACCCATTTTAGAGACTATCAGAGATGTTCTGCATTGTCTTTTTTCCTTTTGTAGGGGTGGGGGGGGTAAGGAAGGTCTCTCTCCCCCCCTTCTCAGGACAGATGGGTCAAGATCAGAGACTGGAGCCGGCCCCAGCCTCTGTCACTGCACCCTCTTATACCAGTGGGTACCAGCCCCATCCCTCTCCCAGTCAGGAACACCAGCCTCGCTGGGCTAACAGCCTCTTTACTGGTTCACCAGTCTCAACCCAGTATGGATTTCCTCTCGTTTCCAGCAGGCCTGAGCTCTGTGTGCCCAACTCACCTGGCTCGGGTGCCCTGAGCTGCCGCACGCACTGCGGGCTCACCAAAGCACTGGGCATCCAGCACTTCTGAAAAACCAGGCCATTTGTTTCACATACCTGATGCTAAGACTCCGTGAGTTTGAATGCGCCAGCCCTACAGAAACCACCACAATCACAGCGCCCTGAAGTCACCTGGAAAGAGCTTTGCGGAATCCAGCTCAAATGCCCCTCTTTAAAAGCTGGAAACCTGACAGCGAGAGCCATTTGAGGGCTGGCTGCACCACTAAGCTCCATGGAACCAGAGGAGATAAAACCACCTTTGGCCTCAGCAAAACAGTTTTTACTCAAGGAAAAACCCAGAGATAGAGCAACCACTAATTTAAACATTTCTGCACTGTCACAGCCAGGGTTACAACCCCAACCCTCACAGCATCCAGAGCTCTGTGACACCGTTTGCAGAGATCATTCCTGCAGAGGAGCATGCTCACGCTCAAGGAAGAGCGGCAATGTCAGCAGCAAGAGGCTGCAGATTCCAGCAGCAACTCGGATCTGGCCCTGCCTTTCTTCACACCCTGGAGTAAGCAACCCTTGTCACAAGGACACCATGGACTGAAAACACTCGAGAGGAGAGAGAATACAAGTCTGTGCAGAACAAGTATGCCTTCTGAGTGGGAAAGCACACGACTACTTGGGGTGCATGCAAGTTTTTTTTTCAAGAAAAGGAAAATTCAGTCTTAGGAGGAGCACAGGAACATGAATATGGCAGCCATTATATACAGGAGGAGCACACGTGGCTGGGAGCAGAAGAAAGCCAGCGTGGGGGTATCCGAGTTCAAGGGTCTCACAGATGCCTCAGCTGACACGAGGCAAAGGTTGCAGCACCAGCTATAACATACAGACTCAGATCTTGATTTTTCCACCCCTTCCACTAACACAGCTGATAAAAGGAGCTAATAAAGATAAGGAATCACTTTGTCACTTGGACCAACAGCAGCCTCCAGTGTTTCAGATGCCTTCAGCAGGGAAGTGAAGATGTGTGGTCAGGTACATGTTCAGGCCTTCAGAGCTTGTTGCACAAGCCACCTGCTTGGGAAGGAGGGAGCAAAGAAAGAATCCACTTGCCCACACTACACTACAACGATGCAAATCATTCCCTAGACTGAATGCTAAGAGGAGATAACTAATGATGTTACAAGAACCAAACACTACAGCTGCACCAAGCAGCACAGCACCAGCTTCCACGGGTTCACCCTGGATCTCGACACTCACCCAGCTCTAGCAAGCTGCTGAGACAGACCCAGGAGCTCACCAAAACACAAGTGCACATGGCTAGCAGTCCAAACCCTGCAGTGCCTCTTTGATGCAGATGATTTCTTACATTATACTTGTTTCTCACAGCAAACAGATTTTTGAAAGGGAAACTTCAGATAACAGTGACCTTTAACAACCGAACCTCTGAAATACAACAAAATCTATCGCCCAATTCTTACTCTGTTGGCTACAAGGAACTTCCACTGCCTTCACAAGATCCATCTGTATGCTCTAAGATAAAGAGAGCCCTTGGTAGCTGCAATGAAAATGAATCCCCCCTTCAAAACCAACCAAGAAAATACAACTATTCAAGAGCAATCGGTGTAAAGCCACACACCATGCAGCAAGCCTGCACCCTGCTCCTACAAGGAGAACAAGAGTCTTTGCTGGAAAGATCTGGAAGAAGGTAGTGGGAGCTTTGCATATTACTGTATCTTTGGCAGATGGCCGTTCCAGCCTTGTTCACGTTTCCAAGTAAGATTGTGTCCTCTCACCTCGCTCCCCTTCAGCGGGATCTGTGCTGATGCAGCGCTGTAGAAATCCACCACAGCACCCGAGGCCATTCCCCCTCCCCTCACGCTGGACTTCCCAATCCGTAACTGGAGGAACAGCAGAGCAACCCGAATCTTTAGTGGAGCGAATCCTCTAACACCAAGCCCTGGAGAGCCCATTTAGCAGGCAAGAGCCTCAACGAAGTTACAAGCCAGGATGATCAAGGCAAACGAATACAAGGCGACAGAGTGGAATCCAGCTGATGATGCTAACTCCTGCTCTGCACTCAAAAATGCAAACAATTAGCCTCTAAGCTAATACTGTATCACAGAAGAAAAGAATGCAAACTTATACACTATAAGAGAGAGATGGGAGAGTCAAAATTAAAAGGACATGACCTTTGCAAAGCTTTGCAACTACTAGCAAGTGAATTACCGCTACAGAAAGAGTTTCCTCTTGGCACAAGACTGATACGCTTGCTTGGTTGCTCTAGGCACAGCTAATGTACATCAAGAGTTAACAAAAAGGTATTTTAAAATGTAACCACACAGGACAGCTCTGGAACTTTAATAAATCTGTTTCTTATCAATATGGGTGTGTATTTGTGTGTACTTCATGTACAAAGGGATGGGAAAGGAGCCCTCCTTGTTATCCTAGAAGTCCCAGAGTCTTCCTCTCCAACTTTGATACCCAGACCTGGTCTTCAGCATGGTTTCCGACGACATGCAGGACAACCAACAGTAACACCCAAACCAAAGGGTAAAGAAAAAAAAAGAAATAAAAGAAGATTAAAAAGTTGGCAACTAAAACCAGTAGATGATATTAAAAATGCAGAGCTGGGTGCAGACCCAACCTGTCATTAAAAAATGTCCAACAAAAAGAAGTCACTGCGCAAACCCCAGAAGATGCTAAGCAAATTCCCATTCGGTAGCAAGCAAAACATGACAGTTTCATAAAAATGCACGCTGTCCCTTCTTTAAAAAAATATGAACAAGAAACAAACAGAAATTAAACATTTGCTCAAACTACAACCGCTCTGTAGGCAAAATATTTTTTTTTTAAAGATGGCTTTTTCATTTAAATTTTTTAAACTTCAAGCTACCTAATTACGTGTGAGAATGATTTCTAAAAAAAACCCATGGTGTTGGTATATTTTCTTTTTCATAGAATTTAACAACGCTCCTGAAATCCAGCATTCACACATGCATACTTTGATTTTGTATTTTCCTCTGGAAACAGCTAGTCTTAAGTTACTGGGCTTTTTTTTTTTTCTTCTTTATCCAGAACACGGAGGCAGAGAACGGGGGGTCCACGTTGTGTCTGTCTGCCACATGAATCCCCCTCCCTTCCCCGAAAAGTCAGTTCTTTGTTAAATTCTCCTCTTGTCGATACCCGTTTTGTGTTTTTGTGTTTTAAGACTGTCCGAAGGGATAAGGACCGTGGAAACCCTGAAAGAAAGTTGGAGACATAATCAATTTCAATAGGCAAGAAATAAAAATTGATCAGTGTACACCTACAAATGCCGACCAGCCCATCCCAGCACTTCTAAACCAAATGCAGCCCTTTACCCACCAACAGGACCTGTGCTGCCCAGCCTTATGAAGCACCCCTAATACGCAGGTTTCAGTGCTTGCAGCTGGTTTCCCCAAGATGTCTCGTGCTAGCCACTTACCTCTTTCAGGTGTTATTTAGGCCAGGTAATAGCCAGGTGTTACTGGGCCATAAAATAACTTGTATTTTCTACACCAGAGCAAAAATCCCCTATAGACACTACAATACCAGCAAGGACAACAACTGCAGTTTCACAACTCTATTCTAAAGATTACAGCAAACAGTGAGGTAAGAGGCTGTAACTAGTAGAAGGGTCTATTTAAAAAAAAAAAAAAACTAAACAAATCAGTATTTGGAAATCCACCATCCCACAACTGCCACTTTTGCACTCTCAAGATAACAATACACATTTTCCTCAAGTGAAAATCAACCACAACATTTAACCAAAAAAATCAAAATGCTTCCTACAGAATCCATTTTCCCTCCTTTACGTCCTGAAGTGAGTCACTTCAATGACAGATCTAGTAACAGGTCTCAAATTAACAGGAACTCCTTTCTGTAAGTTCTCCTTTCTATTGTTCAAATCAGCTATCCACGGTTTCATCAGGAAGCAACAGAAGGCAAGGCAAGGCAAGAGATCTCAAGTCATAGGGATATAAAGTTTGTCATAACGACAAAGGTACAAACTACACACAAAATCCTCCTGTAAGATCCAGACACACACTCAGGTCAGAAGTGAGACAAGGGAGAAAAGCTCATTACGCATCATTGTCAAAGTTGGAAGATCATTATGCAAATACTTTTTAAGAAAGTCCAGCTTCTTTCCAGCATGCTGATGAGCAAGGCAACCAAGAGCCCAAATAACACAGAGCCATTCCTGGTCTTTAAGTGACACTCTGACTTCAGTTTTCACCATTTTGCCTTTAACAGGCCAAATCTCAAAGGAAACATCATCTCCTGCCTGTTTTCCTATAACTCTAACAACCTAACCGCATAAGCCACAGAGCCATGAAGCAATGAGTCTTCAACATGACTTGTACAAAAGACAGCTTCATTAGCTTAAGCCCAGTTGCAAAAACCCAAGTTCAAGATCTCTGTTGTACATTTATGTTAAAGAAAGTGCTATAAGAAAGCCTGTAATCTCGCTAGAGCTGGTGAGAAAACGTTAATTCTTTAGGTATATCATCTGGCAAAATACAAGACAATGGTAAAATGAAGTATCTGTCAGCAGCTCTCAAAATTCCACCAAGAAAGGAAGATTAGCAGACAATTAAACAGGACATCTCATGAACTGTGTGGGAAGTACGGACGACTGGAAACTTGGAAATTGCTGTTTGCAGACAGAAATACATGTGAGTGATGGAAAACCAAACACTCTTCCACCCTAGGAATATGCTGCACTCCCAGTTTGTTAACCAAGCTGTTCAAAAGAGAACACCCAGCAGATTCCAGCACAATAGTTGCTCAGAAAGGAGAAGCTCCCACCAAAATCAAGAGACTGAGATATCAAACATATCCAAAAAATACAGTCACTGAAACAGAGGGAAGGGGAAGAGCACAAGAGAAACATTAAAACAGTGTGAACAGGTGCACAGAAACAACCCCAAAGGACACAGAAGGAAAGCAATGGCATAAGCAAGACCCTAAGCAGTCTCACCTCAAAGGGGTTAAGCTCTTGCTCTACCGAAGAAAAACAGGATTTGTTGCCGATTTCCTGTACAGACACATTTGCCAGAATTTGCTTCATCTTTTAGTCATCTGCACAGGCGGCTCTGTTTGCAGGTACTGACTGGCAAGCACTCACAAACCTCACAAGAGTGGTTTAAACCCCAGCCGCTCCCAGCTGCCTGCTCCCGCTGCCCGGGCTGCCGCCTGCAGCAGAGCCGGCCTCGCACCGCTGACGTACACCAGTTTGTGTCACTGGCAACACCTTGCTGATTTAACGTGCGACCGCCATAAGGCAAGGCATCTGCATCACCCCGTGACACAGAAGAATTAACACAGTTGATCAGTACAGTCCAGAGTCTTCAGCTGAAGTTAGACATCAGAACAGGTCATTACTCCTTTCGTACCCAGAGAGCCTCTGCAGAGGCCATTAACCTTGTTTTCAGTGAAACCCTCTGGATCTCCAGATACTGTTTTCTGCAGCATCTAATTAAACCTACACAATTATGCTAATCATGTGTTAATTAACACCAGAATTGAGCTCACCTTCAGAGTGTCAAGTTACTAAGCATATACAGCTTTGTACCACTTGCTGCACTGCGCTTAACAGGCTGACACCCCTAGATGAGCTCGTCTCACAAGCAATTCCAAGAGTAGTCCCAGAATCTGCCACCAAGGGCAGCTTCTCCTGACCCAATGAATTTCACCAAGAAAAAGCCAAAAATCTTTGCTTTTGGGATTGCCATTCTTTACTGCATTTCACTTACCCGTGCGATTTCTTAGTGTACATGAGAACTTGCAAAATTAAAAACACTTGTTTCTTTTCTTTAATACCAAATGTAGACTTGGTTTAACAACAGACCCGGAGCAAGAAACTCTTACTCCTCTTTGCGAAATGAGAATATTTTCTTTCTTGTTCCTCCGTAAGATGCAAGCTCTCTGCAGAGCAATTGTTTCTCATTACATTTATTCAACATGCACAGTGTAATAGTGTCTTGATACCTGAAAACTTCAGTTACTGCTGCAATACAAATACCAAACTCCATTCTATGACATGCTCAAGGATAATAATCCCTTGTATGCAGTATTTTACATCACAAACTTGCAAAAATAATTCTGCATACAATTGCAGTTTTTCTGACTTCTTTCAACTGCAGAATTATTCACACTGTTTTTGGCGAATTCCCTTCCATTCTCAGAATGAGATCATTGCCTCTATGAAAAGCTCAGCTGCAGCTTTGCAAATTTACTTTCAGTTCTTTCAATATCTTCCACAGAAGTAATTGCTAACTCGCGAGTGAAAGCATACTGGGTATTCATACAGATAAGTATGTGAGAAGAGAGGACCATGTTTTTCCAAGATATGACTCTACATGAAAATTATGGATATAAATTATCATTTGTCTTCTGCATCTAGAAGGGAATTGAGATCCTCTGGAAAGTTAAAGGCCTTTGTAAATACTGAGCTCTTTAAATGCAGGCACCTGTGCCAGAAATAAAACGAAGATTACATCAATCTTTCATAAACCATCACAACACAGGCTTTCAAATAGCTATCTTTATTTCACCTTGTGACTGAATCAAGACCAATAAAAGGTATACTTCAGGAGAGACAGAGGTTCTGATGCACGGCTGCAAAGCAATACAGGTGTCTCCCAGTGTACACTGACAGCAGCATCAGACAACGCTACAAGTCCCCGTTTCCTCGTCACCTCCTGGGCCACTCCTAGTCAGTGCTTCTCCAAACTACGCAGAGTTCTCTTGACTAACTTACGTAAACTGAACACAAACAGAAGAACAAAGTATTGAGCACTTTTTTTTTTTTATTCCATGCATGCTGTGCAAACATGGCGTGGCAGTTAAGACCACCAGGAAGTTAAGAATCTTCTCACAGCGCAGCCACTCGTAGGGCTGGTTTAGATGCACAGAGCTGATGAAGTACACGAGGGCTCAGGTACATGATTAAGTTACCATGCAACAACTTAGCTCTTGTAACTTAATCAATGGCGTGCTTTTAGTCTGCAGGGATAAAAGAACAGGGAAACTCTGCTGGCCTGCAATGGAGCAAAGTTAAGCTAAAATCAGATTATTTCACATTTCCCACAGTCCAAAAGCACACGGACTGTCGGTTTTCATGGATGAGCTAACATGCAGCATCCAAACACATTAGTCTTTCACCAGATAAGCAAACCAGCTCATGCAACATCAGTTTAGCCTGCAGATGCTATGCAGCAGTGTGGCTGTCAAAGAGCAGCTATGGCAGTTTGAGTTCAATGTTCTCCCACCTTGTCCTAAATGAATTTAACCATGTGGTAACTAGCCCGGTTTGAAGCCCAGATACCAGGATGGAAGAAGCTTCTCTACATGGAAGCAAACATTTCTGGGGCATCTTCCTTATCCACAAATATAGTTTGGTACCCAACTAGTTTCCAGTGAAAAAACTTTCTGTCTAAAGTTTACAGAGGTACTCCAAAAATATGCAAATTGGAGAGCGCTGGTTTGGAGGAAGCACGCATCTCGAAGCGGCAGCAACTTCTAAACTCAGAGAGGGGAAGCCAGTTAAAGGCTCTATGGACAGAGAGAGGTTTGGTTTCCCCTTATGTATAGAAAGCTGCCAAGTAGCATGGATCAGAGTTCAGCTCCACACAGAACGAAGTAAGATGGGGAGCATAAATACAGCAGGAAAAAAGGTGTTCAGATTTTAATTCTGTGAACTCCAAATACGCTTCTTTGGGTTTAAGAGTAGCATGAGTAACGAACTGAACAGATTAATAATACCAGACGAGCTGTAGAACACCCTTTGCTTTGGCAGCGACTACGCAAATTGTTCTGTATGGGCAAATCTTTGCAGAATCAGAACTTCCACATGCAGTTTTCCGCATTAACACAGAAAGCAGCAATTCCTCAATTCATATGGGCAACAGATCTAGAGATATATATATATTTTTATATATAGGTGACAAGTACAATCTGAATGTCAGTATATGGCTATCTACTGCAGATCTTTTTAGGCATTTACACCTCTACATTTCTTTCCTTAGTTAAGAAACTTAACTCTAATTCCCCAGGCACTGTCAGACTGCATCTTGCACTTTTAATGTAAAAGACTGTCACAAGAGAGCAGCAGTGACCTCAACAGTGTTGCTATGAGACAGCAGCGAGTAAATAGAAGGAAACTATATTAGCCTCATCTCTCCTGAGAATATAGAGAGAAAGTGATTGACAAAGAGCAGAATAAAATACCCATGCATGGGTATATCCGGACTCTAATCCAACTCATCCCTACCCTGAGAGAAGCATCCTATTCTGCACTGAAGCAGATCTTTAATTCTAAGAACATGCAAAAACTCCACTGGGAATGGATATAACAACAACATGCTTAAAGCAATGACCTGAACGCGGACCCTGATATACCACCTTCCAGGAGCTTATTTGATAAGGTAAGCAGGGCAGACCCAGGGAAGACATACGCTACAGCAGGAATAAAGATCACAATCAGTTTGTTTCAACTGTATTGCAGGTTTAATCTGATCTGCTTATAAGGAATTCAGCATCTTTTGTTGTTTTCCTAGGGAATTTTGGTTCATTGAGCAGAGCATCTGAACCGTGTACTCTAAACTGCTGTATAAAAGCATTTTGAATGTTTCCACACATGAAACATTGATATACTTGTCTAGTACAGCAGCAGATGGCACGTCAGTGTCACTGATATCCTGACTCCAATGGGGAATTTTAGAGGACAAAGTCACACCTGCTTGGCTGCACCAGAGGGAGAACTAATACAGGACGAGGTCTGGCAACTTCCAGTGTGCTTTACAGCTGCAGATGCCAGAAACTGCCAGTTTTATCTCAAAGATTTCACGGTCTCATGCAACTGCACGATCTCTTGGCATGGAGGAAGCCTCCACATTGATCTTAGAAATATTTAAGGGCTTACATTACTTCTAAATATGGGACATGGCCCTTCTGAACAGCTTAACAAGACCTTACCCACCCCCTTTGCTACATCTCACCAAATGGCATGTCAAACCCGCCTAAAGATTCACTCCATTCTCCAGGTACATGAAAGCAGATGAAAATATCAGAGGTCCTGCCGAAGAGAAATAAAATCCAGGAATCCTAGCGTGCAACTGCGTAACCAACCCACAGCACTCTGTTGTCTGCTCCTAGAGCTTGAAATAAAGCCTTTCACATGAATATTCAACCACAAGACAACAGCTCCAAACACAGCAGTTTTCTACCCCCCTCTCAAGCTGCAGAGTACAGGTCAAGCCCCTGGGGAAGTAGGGAAGATGGGCCCAATACAGCTTTTCCTAACAGTTACTGGAACACCATCTGCTGATCAGGTGGTTTAATACTTCTGATATCACCTCCAATAAGCCCTTTTCTGCTTAAGCAGTATCCTCAGCTGGGGATACTACTTTTACATTACACCTTTTCAGAAAAAAAAAAAAAGAGTATCTTCTTCGCCAGACTGCAGGAAAAAGGCATGCAATAGTGCTAGACCTAAACCAGGGAAGGTGAGCATGTTCACCTGGCAATTTTGAACGAGACCAAGTATCCAGGATGTCAAACCTACCCAAACTTGCTCACCACAGAAACAGTATTGTACCAAGATGCACATTAAGTCTGTGGCAGAATGCCTCCTGCCCTGGTCAGGAAGGGCAAGGCTGGAACAGGACTCCTATCTTCAAACCTACCTTAATAACGGCCTCCAAAGGAAAAGCTAACTTGTTTTATTATGTCACAAATAAAAACTCTGTAGTAGAGACCAAAAAAACCTTCAAAAATCAATGAACTTTCACATACCCTACCCCATCTCCAAAAAGGACCACAAAGTTATCCCTTCTGAAGCAAGCAAGAAACAAAATTTCTGCTTTTATCTCAGATCATCCACCTCAAACCCACCCAAGAATATTCTGTAAATATAAAATGAAACAAAAAACCCCAGAACAAAACAACCACAAAGAAAGAAGGGAGAAAGACCACTTAGCCTGAGGTTAGATTATAATGGCGCACATCTCATAAGAGTACTGGTCATGAACTTTGGGTTACTCGCTAAACCAGCTTACTTAAATTTAGCAAAATCCTCTCTGGCAGTGCTTCACTCCCCTTTTTGGCTTTGCTTTTTCACAGCACAGCTGACCTTCGCTATGTCCTCTGCACCTTCAATAGGTATGGGTTTCTGACACCTGTGTTCTTAGAACAGACAAAGCATCTACTCCCTCAGCCAAGAGAGTCTGTTGGTACACTTCACCGCCCGGTGCCCACACCACTCTCCTCCCACTAGGAAAGGTAAGGATGTTATTACCACAGCCAGAGACCTAGTGACAACTGAAGGCCACATTACTGCTAAAAACCCACATCCAGAACTTCTATGCAGGCACTTTCTCAGATGTGCATAAAATAGCAATTCCACACCTATCCACCTGCAAGCGCAAATCAAATACGAAGCAGTTGCCAAGCTCTGCACTCAGAAAATAGGCAATGGGAAAAAAAGCCACCTCCAGCCTACAGCTGACCACCAAAAGTGGAATTGAGCTTTCCCACCCAAATTAAACCTAGTATTTTAGCTATGAAAGGCTCAGGTAAACCCACTATCTCACCAAGCTGTACTTGGCACCTCATTTTTATTTTTCATCAACTGATACGCAGAGCTGTTACCAGTCTTTGCTGGGATACGTACAACAGACAGCCGCACGGCAGCACTCCCCACCTGAGGCACCTGAGAAAGTTTATGCAGAGAAACTGTATCAGCATATGGACAGCCTCTGCAGTCAGACAACGGCCTGTCTCTTCAAGCCACACCACAGTCCACCAAGCAACCACCAGAAGGCAGGAACTTTCAGTCACTGCTAATTCAGGTTGTATCTGAACTGACAGGTGAAACGCTTTATTTTTATTCATTTCCTAAGTCATCCATTTCACTTTTAGTGAGCGAGAATCTTGAAGCAGGTGCCAATACAGCTTATAGCAATTTATGTTTGGGGTGCAAAACACAAAAACAGTGATTGGTAGTCTGTCAAACAGTTCATCCCACGCATGCCATCAGTAAAAAAATGCATAGCCCTGGTGCAAAGTAGGTCACTAAAATATGATCCACTGGTAGAGGACAGGCAGTTCATCCAGTTAGGAACTAAAGTGCTGTAGGTGAACTAACATTAGGGCTTTATTAAGTCATTCAGCAACCAAGTGTTATTGTCCTACACAGCCTGCTTAAAGTACAGTAAAGCATTTTTAAAGGATTTTAAAAATCAAAGTAGTTTGACATATGACAGCACACACCTACACATACTGGCTGCATTAACAGGTGGATTCTGAATTGTAAATTATCCTGCAATTCATTTTTCACACACAAGCAAATAAAAACAGTCAAAATATCACTCAGACTCATATAGCATCCACCAAGCAAGCTTTTGAGAAAGATTTAAAGTAAAGATAATTTAAAAGTCACCTACAATTATAAACAAGACAAGGACACAGACAGGAATAGTCCTTTGATTGACTGTTCCTGACAGGTAGCTTCTGGGATCAAAATGTTGAGCTCTGTAGTCTCCCCACCCCAGCTAAAAAGAAGTTATCTGGTTAATCTTAGGTTTTGGGGATGTGGTTGTTTTTTCTCTTTTCAAAACTATGTAAAACTCAGGAGCACATCTAGAGAGATATTTTGACTTATTTGCACAAGCAACTGGAGCAGCCTCCAGCCACTAACAGTTACAGCACCCAGACAAGATTATATAAATTTTAAGAAGGACTTGAAGCAAAACCAAAAAGGTGGATCTGGTAGAGTCTATCAGAGGCAAAAAAATTTTAGTATAACATGAGGAGTTGGCAGAGTCAGACAGTCAAATTCAAAACCTTCCTTAGCAGGTCTGGCAGAAGCAGAAGGGAAGGGCTTTGCAGTTTGTAACGAAGAACTATTACATACATCACAGTCTCATCACCTACCCATTCTCCTGTTCTCCCAGGGCACCTACCTTACTGTACGTCACTACCGACAAGTTGTTCGAGTGACTGCTGGGGGAGAGATTTACAGAGTTTTGTGACAGTCCATTCTGATCTTGTTCAATTTGGTCAGGAGCAGGCCCCCATGTGTTTTTGCTGATTGTGCCTAGCTCAGAACCCCCAGGGTCTTTTAGGTTGTTTTCATCTGGTTGCCTGTTCTTCTGTGGAGAGGCGAATGGGTTAAAGTTTCCTTCTACCTTGCGATGTGGCTGCGTGTTGAACTCCGTTTCAAAGGACGACAGCTGCTGTGTTACACCTAGAAGTCCTCCAACTTCCACGCTGAGGATCACCCAGATGACATCTGTGGAAAAAGATAGACACTCGGGTTGTCACTAGATGGAGTTTATGAAGAAGGGAGCAGAAGGCGAAAAACAGAACATGAATTCCACCCTTTACAATAGGAAGAAAAAAGACTAATTGTTTAAAATAGATTTTTACGAAACATCAGAACTACTGGTTAGACCCTAAATTAGTGTCCAATTTTTCAAGAAAACCAGGCAAGTATTACTCCTACTGAATTTACACGAACCAGATAAGAACATACGAAAAACAAACTGACATGACAACTTGAAGCTCCATATTTCAGATTACCAACAGGATGCACTGAAAAAAGAAAGCCTTAAGTGACTTTATCCAAGGCTATGCAGAAAGACTTGAAATGAGAGCCAGGAGATACCAGTGCCAATCTCCTACTCTGATGTTAAAGACAGGCAACGATTTCTGTTTAACTTTGAACGCTTGACTATTAAAGTAACACAACAAAAGGTTGACTTAGAAGGTAATTATGCTTATGACAATTCACTGCAAAATAGCTCCATTCCAGTTCCAAAACACTCACAGCAGGTGGATAAGATACCCAGGCTTGGTAGACTATTACACAAATTTGCAAACTACTGGTTAGAGCGAGAAACATTTACAGTTCTTACCTAATGCGTGTCTGTCTCTCACACATAGATAAGATTGTTATTTTACTTACCATTTCATTTACACTTCATGCAAACATTACGGCCTATTTACATAAATACATTTCTTGGTATGTATCCAAATTCAGTTTTATTTCACCTCTCCATTAAATGTGCTGGGTTTTTTTTTGTTCTGCATGGAGAGGGAGAATTAAAAAGAACAGCAGCAATACCTTATCTCAGCCATCTAATAACAGCACCTCACGTCACGTAACTGTTTCCAGGTTTTCTGCACCCAAGTGCTAACCTACCAGGGGCCCTTCCACGCTGCCACCGGAGGCCTGGAGGAGCTGCCAGCGGGTACTTCTGCTGGGTTTTACCCCCATTGCTCCCCAGGCAGCACTGACTCACCGAAGCTCTCCTTCCAGTCCCTCCCCAGGTTTGGCAGGGCTGGGCTCATCAGTTTGCGCTTTACGACCCAATTAAAGACAGCGGGGATTTTACCTTACCAAACCACGACTCGCTTAAGGACCCCCAGCACGCTGCCAGGGCTGCAACCCTTTCCCAGGGCTGCAATCCCTCCCCCCTCCTCCTCCCACTGCGGCTCCCCGGCCCCCGCGCCCGCC
>Ga0065711_1038710_pt1 | contig 18487 bp, 12 predicted proteins | sample Hoacrofraction12_FD_59098 | JGI IMG/M metagenome (GOLD analysis project Ga0065711, IMG submission 59098) | Hoatzin crop microbial communities from Cojedes, Venezuela - Epithelial fraction 12 v2 (version 2) | ecosystem: Host-associated > Birds > Digestive system > Esophagus > Crop | place...
ACCATATCCTGAACTGCCACATCTACACGTTTTTTGAACACCTCTAGGGATGGTGACTCCACCACCTCCTTGGGCAGCCTGTTCCAATGCCTCACCACTCTTTCAGTATAGAAATTTCTCCTAATATCTAAATCTCCCCTGACGCAACTTGAGGCCATTGCCTCTCGTCCTATCACTAGTTACCTGGGAGAAGAGACCAACACTTGCCTCACTGCAACCTCCTTTCAGATAGTTGTAGAGAGCAATCAGGTTCCCCCTCAGCCTCCTCTTCTCTAGACTAAACAGCTCCAGCTCCCTCAGTCGCTCCTTGTAAGACTTGTTCTCTAGACCCCTCACCAGCCTCGTTGCCCTTCTCTGGACACGCTCCAGCACCTCAATGTCTTTCTTGTGCTGAGGAGCTCAAAACTGAATACAGTACTCGAGGTGTGGCCTCACCAGTGCCGAGTACAGTGGCAGGATCACCTCCCACAGTCCTAAAATTCATAACTGTCTTCAGTCTTCTTGGTTTTCATATTTAGACAAAAGAAGATGCTGCAAATAACCTTGGTCTTTGAAGAAACCTTTTTTTTTTTTTTTCCTGTAAATTTTCCACCTATGGAACATTGCCTTGATTTAGTCTTATAGTGACCATTCATTTGCTTAAATCCTCAGTTACACATGAATCACTTCTTATCTGGACTATTGCTATTCTCTCTTTATAGTCTTTATAAATCCTTATTATCTCAGCTTCAGGGGGACCGAAGTACCGTAGCCAGACAGTTCTGTCTACCCAGGAAATATCACTATATCAGCTTCATCTTCCAGACCATTCCCGAGCTTTCTACTTGGATTGACCTCAACCTCAAAATGGTATTGTACAAAATGTTTTGTAAATTATTGTAATTCAATATATTAACATGTTGTCCAACTACACCTAACTTTGCTCTTCCATCTTGGTAGCTTCTCTGTCTCTGCTCCATAATTTGAGCTGACTACCAAGGTCTCATGTGAGCTAAATCAGATTCCTCGTCTTTGCAGTGTCTCTGTGACTAAGTAATGTTAAATCTCACATTACTTTTTTAGCAGAGGTTGCTTGATTTTGTGCAAATGCTTGTATGATATTGTTTTATACAGAATTGTATTTCAGAATTTGCCAATATGAGACTGCAGAATAAAACAAGAATAGAATCCTGTGTAATTCAGTAGTGTCTTTCATTCCATACTGGATGACATAAGCTGACATATGTAATTTCAGTATAGTTTTTGTTTACATGACTGTCCCCAAAATGGTGCATAATATTTATTCATTTTAATCCCCCAAATTGAAAAGGGGGTGTACATTAAAAATATTTATCTAAATATATAAAATCTATAGCTGCATGATGAATTCCTCTACAGCCTACTGTAGGTGACCCTGCTTCGGCAGGAGGGTTGGACTAGATGACCCACAGAGGTCCCTTCCATCCCCTACCATTCTGTGATTCTGTGATTCTGTGATTCTGTGATTCTGTGAATTTGAAGGTTTTCCATTTTATAAATCAATGCATTTTAAAAGTACTTACTGCATTTATTTTCTAAGCCTTAGGCACAAATATGAAAGAACACTTGAGCAAGCAAGATTTTTTTTTTTAATTTTGCAAGAATGTTTAAAAATCTTTAGCTCATGATATGAAACAAATGTGGTTAAAATTCTCTGGTATGAAGGATGATAGAAGTTGTGAGAAATGCTTTATGGAAGGAGTAACAAATTCAAAGAAAGGAATTAAATAGTAATTCTTAATCCCAATGGTAAAATCCACATTAGCTTTTTTTAATACAGAGGGTTTAGTGACTAACTCCCCTCCAAGCTGAGTAAATGATCACTTCTCTGTTTGTGAAAGCAACAACACTTTGTAAGGCTATGAGAATGTGACATTTTAGTACAGCCTGAAAGAACAGACTTGCAATTGTCAAAACCACCTCATATTGATGTCAAGCCTTAAATTTATCCCAGCATGAACTATTAGGCAAACTTACACTGGGAAGCTCCCTTTCTAATAAATGGAAATATATATCCCTGTTTTGAATCTTCCTTCGAAGGATTTTATTTTAACCTTTCTACTGGCCACATAAAAAATACAAAAAATTCAAGTGTAGATATTCTCTTTGACGAATTCTCATGTGTGTTGCAAAGAGGTTAATATGTAATGTGCGAGCTCTGTTTTCTTTCATTTTGTAAAATGTTGAGTTGAAAACTGCAGTAGGAAGTAATTGAACTACTGCAGGCACTTTCCACAGTTTTACTGCCCTGGTTATACATAGTTTTACAGAGGAATCCTTCCTTTTACCAGACTAATTGAAGAGATTTTTTTTCAAACTTGGGTTATGAACTACTATATGATTTAACTTGAAGACCTGCTCTGTAAGGTCTAATTTAAAGTAATACGGATGCTACAATCCAGGAAACTGTGCTTATGAAACACCCTGACTTTTCAATGAGGTACAAAATGTCACATGGTATATGAAAGCTGCCAGCAGAAAAGTAATAGAGAGAAACAGAAACAGAAAACAGGGACAAGGTCAAGTCTGGAATATTTCAGAGACTTACCAAATGACAGATCAGTGTGATAGAGGCAAGAAGGAATAGATTCCTGGAAATTTATTTTATAATTAGAATATAAGTCCTGAGTATCTGGTGGACACTCTTCAGCTACAGCTGGGTTGACACCTTAAGTAATTTTGTGTATTTTTTTTGCATAATGGCAAGGTCACCACAACTCCTCATGTTCAAATTGCAACATGGCACACTGAGAGTAGTTGGCTGTTCACCATTTCTTGTGTAATTCAGACTCTCATGACTAGAAGGCAGAAAATTGGAGACAAAGTATCTCAACAAAAGGAAAAATATATTAGAAATCAGAATTGTGCAGTTTCTCCAGAGGTTGCACTGTATACATTTAAATTAAATGCCGGTGCAGAGGCTTGGGTGATGACATTTTGCACCATTTAAGCACATTTTCTGCTAGATTTAGAAAGGATTTAAATAAGGTTCTGTGAATGCAGGTGAATTTAATCTGTAATTACCACTTGATAATTTTAGAACTATCAATGTGGAAACATGCCTGTCTTTTCCATACAACAACCTGATCTAGAAACTTACCATTTTTTCACTCTCTTTCAGTATAAAACTACCATGATTTCTAGATAAAGCCATGAGTTGTGAAGAAACATACCCAAACATGGAAACAGAGACATTTTTAATAATTTTTAATAATTGAGGCAGAGAAAAAGTAAAAATTTGAAAATTAATGAACAGAAAGCATAACATCTTCTGATATACCTAAAAAACATCCTGGAAGAGACTTGTAAATGTGATGACAGTACAACTTGGGGCACGGCTGAAGAACCGTTAATGCAGTCTATTGACTATTGCTTAAGCAATTGCTGAGCTATGTCTGTAGGCTTTCCACCTATCATGAAACAACCAATTTTATGAGCACTCTTTCAGTGCAGATTTAAACTGATTGGTTTCCTTGTACCATTTCAGCTTGGGCCTCCAAGGAAGCTGATCGGAGAGGCAGCAACAATGAGAGACTCCAGGGACAACAACTGAAATTGCAAAGATACACACAGCAGTCGGAGTGAGGATTTGGGAACAGAAAATAATTATTGTGCAGACACCAACAAAAGACATACATAGTAGTTTAAACATAAACAAAAGTCAGGATCTGCAATTATCTTAAAAAGTTATTAAAAGCCCAGGTTACTCAGAATTCCGGCTAAAGAACAGGCATAATACTCTGCTACCTGTCATTCCACTCTATTTCTCATCTCATAAATAAAATTTTAAAAAGACCACCCATGCAGTCAGCTACATTAGTTAACATGTTTACTACATAAGGTATTCATAAGCTGTATGCTACAACAGACATGAGCAAGCTCTTCCCAGAGCCTAAGTCAATAACAGCCATTTAACTGCCATTAAAACATCACCAAGCCCAAGCTAATAAGCCCTGCTGTGAAGCACTGTATATTATTCTAGGAATGATGCCATGTTAATATGCCGTGGCTTGTATTGGTTGAGAGTGCAAAAGAACAAGATTATTTGCTAGCTAAAATCCACGTAAACACAGTCATAATTACAGCAAAGTGTTTAGGTTGCTCAGGCAGCTTAACTATCTCTAAAATGGATATTTTCTGCAAGTATAGTCAGAGCCCCATCTAAGAACAAGGTGAATTACTGCCTTGTTTCCATACCGAAGTCATGATATCTGCTACCTAAGTGTTTTAGAATTAACCTAACCAAATCCTAATTTTTTCAATGGTAGGCTACAAAAATCCATTTCTTTTTAACTACCATTAGACATGATGTTGGATATTTGGGGGAAGTGAGATTGCAGAAAGGTTTATCTGATATTTCTCTCTCCTTGGAAATAATTGTGATCCTCCCAAAATTATCACAAATGTCGCTTTGCTAAAATTACATGTTTGAAATAAAGATTGATTGCCAAATATTGGATATATATTATTAGAAAATATACTCTATATTCAGAGACATTGGTACCAATTTTTAAAAACTCTTCATTTTGGAGTACAGTATTACTTGCTGTGGAGGCTTCTCATATGTACATTCAAGGCCACTGGAACTGAAATAGTGGATTATGCAGATTTGCAGATCAGATTGCTGAGGAGTACCTCATTCTGTACTTATAAACAAATGGGTACCAGTCCAAATTAAGATTTTCAGACAGTGGCTTTATTTTTTAAACTGTCTTGGACTAAAACATTTATGGTATTCAGTAATTCTCCCATGAAACATAAAGATGTAGGTAGGTATTTACATCATATGCTAACACTGCCTTCTATAGGAAAGGAAGATGTGTGTAAAAAAAAAAAACAAAATCAAGTGAAATTGCAGAACAATCTGATTCTTCACCTGCAATTCTGTTACAGACTGTAATTTTGGCCTGGCCTGGGCCTTTGTAAGGCCAAGATAGACTGGGAAAAAACAGAACAGGGAGAGATTTCTTGAACATCCATAAATAATACTTGGCAAAATATTTAGAAGCAACTGTTTCTTGCATTTGCCACAAATGAAGGGAAAATCAAACAACACAACCTGGTTTTGCAGTCTGAGCAAAAACTGACAAGCCCCAAAGCTAAGCAGACAAAAACTATTACACTGAATGGGGGTAGGTGGGAGCCATACCCAAAGCAAATCCACAGTCCAGACCCAGAGTAAACCTATTGTCCCTAGAGCTTCCACAAAAGCCCATAAATCTCATTTTCCAAAGGTAAGTTTGCTACAAAACAGAGATGATTTTGGACTCTATTTTTCAGGATGGGGTATTTCTAACATAGCAGCAACGTATAATGCACAGACCAAGGAGAGTGACTTCAGGTACTGAAGTCTGGGGTTAGGTATAAAATCACTCATCCCAATCCAACAGGAAAACTATCTCAGAGTAGCAAAGTACATTTAGAAAAATCATGTGGAGTAATTCATACTTTGCACTATCAAATTATATTTTGGCAATGACCAAGTACAGCTGTCTTATTTAATAGAAAATTGGAGGTGGTTAGCCTGTAGTATTTAAAACTGATGCCAGAGGAAATGAGGAATTGCAGAAGTACAAAGAAACAAAAAAGATCAAACAGAATAACCAATATGGTACAGTAGCTGAAGGTGTTTCCCATACAGAAAAAGATACTCTATATCTTAAAGGGAAAAACAACATTAACAACTTGTAGTGGGGTCCACAAAATTTGGCAGACAGAAACTGAGAAATGCAGGTCCTATCATCCCAGCATCCTGCAAAAATGAAAAGAAAGGACAATAGGAACTTACCAATTTGTATAAGAATGTCTTAAATAACAGTGACAGCAGGTTAGGACTAATGCCTCTACCAAAGCTAAGAGATTCCTTACAGTTCTGTAGCAAAAGTACTGTCCGTGCCTGAGGGGCACTCCACAGATCCAGTCCACTGAGTCGCATTACACACACATCAAAAGTATCTGATATGCTTTATTCAGTGCTCTGCATTCAAACACCTCACCTTAACTAAACATAATATGCCGTATTAGCTGTATTTAGCAGAGTCTGAAATCTACTACATTAGCACAATACCACCAACAGAGCCGCATCTGTAACAATCCTCATAAACTGTTGGTAGATGCTGCTCCTCAGAGTAGCTTTTCTGCAACTATCAACTATGTTGTGCCTCACAAAAATCTGACTTCAAAAATTCAGTTATGCTACTACTAGGTTTTGGAATTGCTCTGTCTTGGACTGGCTGGACTGAATCGGCTTGTTCTCCTTCTGCACTCATCTTCCCTGACAGCTGGAGAACCACAAGATATGCTCATATCTTTTCCTCAAGAGATGTGGCTATTCCCAGAATGAGAGCTTCTTTACTAACGTATCTTGTCTGGCCTCCCAGTTACCAGTTGCCTTCACAGTTGTCTCCACTCTGTGTGGATCTTTTATGAAATGTAATCAGCTTATAAATACTAGAGTAATGAGGTTTTACTTGTTGCATTCATGATAAGTATCTATTCTATATGTTCCCCTTCACAATATTGTGGAAACTTTTCATGAATAAAACCCCTAAACTTCACAAAATCCTTAGGGAACAAATAGATCACGGTTAAAGACCAAGTAAACTTTTTCAGTCATAACATAGAAAATGAAATGTATTTTTATATAAGGTGTTTATTATAACTACAAAGATCTTTGTATGAATACTGACCAGATTTTCACTTCTTCAGACTACGTTTAAGTTTGTGAAACAGGTTTATTTCATTTACTCAGGAGTAACTGAACAGTTGAGAACACGACATTTAACTTTCAAGTGTTCTTGCTTTTCGTATGTCACTTGACCTTGCTGCTAGTGTGCAGCTGGGTGAACATCAGTTCTGCAATTTGGGAAAACAAAAATTGGAAGACCTGTCAAGGGGGTTGAATTTCTTAGGAAAATAAAATTCAGGAATTTTAAAAAGATGGAACAGATAATCATGATTATATTTAGCTTTGTTCAGGATCGTGCAGGCTTTACCTAAAGCATCATATCTAAAAATAAAATCCAGCTACTGTCACATTTAATTCAATTTGAAGACAATTTCTCTAGCCAGACTTGCACAAAAGGGAAACATATGTATGTATTGTCCAGCTCAAAAACAATATGGCCACCTCTTTGGTTTATTTAATTGCTTTCTTGCCCAGGGTTGTGCGAAGTCTCTCTCTTTCCTGAATGAGTGTCCCACGCCATTTAAAATACACCAAATGTTTTGAATTTACTGATCTGTAAATGTCTGTCCAACCCACAGCTATTGACAGTAAAGAGTTACATGTGCTGTCTCCTCCGTGGCAGGCTTGCACTGCAGTTTGTTCAGTTTATGTTCCGTGAGCATCCACTGAGGGCTGTTTGTAATAGTCTCCTCATGCATGTTCATGCTACTAGACACCAGGCTATTCCTCACATCGAGCTGAAGTGAATAACCATAGGTGCGGTTAACGTTAATTTTATTTTAAATCTATACATCCCAGAGAAAGTCCCAGATCTGGTTTTATATCTAAAGCACGAAGAGGGTAAGAGTTCTTCTTAACAGCTGAGACTGGTTACAATATGGGTCAGGATTTTTAGATGTCTCCGAAAATCTGACAAAGCAGCAGACAAAGGACCAGATAATTAGAGCATGATACAGCATCGCAAAGCAGGCTGACACACTGAAAGACAACAGAAGATGATGAGAGAGGCACAAAGATGGAGAGGGGCATGTGAAGGACCATGTGCCAAGTTCCTCACCTACCCCAACACAGAGATATGGCTCAGCATCCTCCATTTCCTTCTTGTGGTGGCACTCTACAATAGATAGCTGGCAGGTAAGTATGGCTTGCTGTTCTTCTGGGAAGGTCCCTGAAGTCACCTTTCACAGAGATTTTTAGTAGCTTGAACTTGGCGTGAGTTCATCCTGTTTGCAAGGGAAATTGGACTGCAAGGTGGTTGGGCTGGAAGCTTTGGGATCTTCGGGAGCACTCTGGGACCTGAAAACCCAAACGCAATATAAGAGTAAAGGGCTTCAATGTGATGCTTCTGCAAAAGAGATGTCCATGGAGAAATGCACCTCCTGCAGATAAGGTGAAACTTAATCAGTCAATATTTGTACAACTGAAAATGTACAAAGCAACAAAAATATCATGAAGACAGAGCACAAGTAAACTAAAAAATTCCTGTTACCTTCATTGGACTTGGGACTGGTCCCATAAATCCATTTGCTCTTGTTGCAAGCTAGCTTTTTAAATTTTAGGATGACAGCTACTTTCTTACACGGGCTTGAAAGTCTTTAGGCTTATTAAGAAGCTGTGTACTCTTTACATTTCCCCATCATGCTCTGTCCTGTGTTGCAGCTCTAAACAGTCAAAGAGTTTACAGTCTCTTTACCCCAAGTATATGCCAAATCCTGTTCTTACTTATGACATGGTGTGATTCAGCACAAAGAAATCAGCCAATAGACAAGGATTTATGCTATGAATTTTCTAAAAGAAGCATAAGCAACAAGTGAAGATTTATTAAGAAGGGAAATTGTTTGTGGTTTAGCATCGTGGCTAGCATTGTAAGTTATAATTCTATTTCATTTTGAGTAAAGCAGAAATAAAATGTTTAGCATATAGTAAATGCTCAAATGGATGTACTACGCTATGCTTGTGTTTATTTTGTTCGTGTCAGAAAAATTAGGTTAGCTTGTCTGGTAAATCTTACTTAACAATAAAGCTACACAATGACTGTCACTAATCATTTCCATGTTATACACACATCTTCTAAAAAGTTTATATAAGCTTGAAATTAACCTTGCATGTATTGTTTTGGTTTCATAGCAGCACATTTTACATGTTTTTTTCATTTCCAAATGGACAAAAACCAAGAAGTTGGTTGGCAGCAGAACTTTTCTTTCTTTCTGTTTTTTTAACATCGCTTGATACTCTTATAGTCTGCTTGGCTGCTAAGAATGACAAGCCCCTGGTTTTTGTCAAGTATGAAAGAGAGCACAACCCTGTTGAACAACTTCATACAAATATCTGTGCATATACGGATCTTTTCAATATACATACATATATACATATATGAAGTCATTTTACTATTCATGCTATCAATTCAGCAGAGCCTTACTTTTTCAGTGCCATACATACAAGAGTTTTCCTTCCTATTCTGACCCCTTTACAGCTGAATATGAATAATGAGGACAGGGGAGCTGAGGAAGACAGAGGAGTAAGCACAGAACCAGTGACACGACTTGAACTGGATGGGGAAAACAGCTGCAAGAGAATGATTTCTTGCTTAAAAGCAGCTGTGGTAGGTAAACCAGCCCTGTAGGGCAATGATGAGGAGGAGGGGAAAAGCTGCTGTGATGGCAAGACCCAGAAGGGAGTTGAAAGACCTCAGGAGCTGACAAGAGAGTAGACATCTGTTTAGGCAGTGCTTCAAAAGTTAAAGTTTCAGTAGTTAGCTGCATCTTAACCAACCTGGGAGATGCTTGAGTTTTGTGGAGATTTTGGTCAGAAGAACCCAAAGATGAAGAAAAAAAGATGAAGATGTTGCAACAGGGACAGGACTTGTGGTAGCATCTTCAAAGATCAGTAAATATTTCACCAAAGTAACTATGTGGCAAATGATCCCACCTGCAAAGTGTGACTTTGCTACAAGTGGAGAATGAATTCAGGAGGTAAGGTCTGCAATAGGGAGTCAGCCCTACTTTCAGAGTGACATCCCAGTGCAGTCTGAAAGACAGAATGACTAGCGACCTTTCTTAGTTTCAGGGCAGAAAAATGCATTTCTGTTTATATCTTGGTACAACAAACATGGAAGGCAAGCCTGTGGAAGAATTGTAACTAACTGCTACTATGAGAGCTGCAAGCGTTGAACAAATGAGATCCAAAGCAAATGTTCAAATCATTAAGGCTTTAGGATGGGCTTAACTGTCTGCAGTGTGTTTCCTTGTCAGCAGGAAATAGCGCATTACCCAGTGCACCAATGTATATTTAAAAGGAAGATGGTGTATGGGGTGAAGCAGTGTTTGTGAGGGTGAGCTCTGCAGCGCGCAGGTGCTGAAGCCAGCTTAGCAGACATTGAAACTAAAGGCTGTGCCCTGCACAGCCATTCTCTCCGTGAGCTCAGCCCCAACTGCTGTGTGCACCCCTGTGAAAAAAAGGGGTGCCATCAATGCAGTTCCAGCTAGGGTGAAAGGGGCAGATGTCGGGCTGCTCGGCCTTGTAGACAGCAGCTGTGTTTTGGGTAATGACTGTTTGCTGAGCAGGGTAAAGGAAGTCAGCAGCCTTGCAATGTGTGAAGGAACAGTTTGTCTAACATGTAGCTTGTTTTTCATGGATGTGATGTAGTGGGAGCATTTACCTTATTCCCTATGGGAGTGAAGGAGGCCGCCAGTAGATTAGCAGCTGCAGAGCATAATTGCTATTAGACTGAATCTCAAATGAGGTCATAATAATAAATATCATAAACACTGTAAAGTACATTTGACGGTCTCCTTCTATATCTGTAATTTGCTTAGTATCTGTGGCAGCAATCATTTTATGGAACAGAAAAAGATGAATATTTTTACTAATAAAAACTGGTCTAGATTTTCTGTTTCCATCTTTCTCCTTCTCTATTCCTACACTAACTCTCTTAATCCTTCTTTTAAATTTATCTGCTATTCAGATCCTTTTTGCTAAGGCCCAGTTTCTTGCTACGAAAATCTTACAGAGGGAGAAGGAGTCAGAGGCCACGATACAAGGCAGACACTATTTTGCAGTAGAATTTCTTATATTCTGGCACGAATATTTCTCTGCAGTAAATGTATGTTTTCCATCAGACTTTGCTCTACCATGTGTCCTAATCTTCTTGATATTTTGCCCAACATATTATGAGCTCAAGCTACTATTTCTTTCCTTTGTACAAGCCAGTAATATAAATGCTAGAGCAAATGGTATAAACCCCAGTGGAAAACACATATCTATTATTTCATTGGGGTTATTAGCTGCCAATGGGAATAAACAGATTTTTGTCTTTGAAGAGCTCATTAGATTTTAGGAAAAAAAAAGCAATACAAAAAACCTTTCTAACCTTGTAAATCTACTGGGACTCAAAACCAGAAATTCATTTAGTATTTTTGGGAGCCTCTACTGACCTTGGCTTCAACAAACCTTGTGAGCTGTACTTTACCCCACACAGCTTTAGATGTTCACAGTTAACTTAGAAGATATCCATTACCACTTGTGTTGAAACTGAGAAAGGGTGTTGGTTTAGAAAACAACTGCCCAAGCTTCCATAATGAACTTCTCTATTAGGTCATCCCTAACACTAGCTTCTCTCTGCTATTTGAATACTTACCTTTTCTTCAAGGCTGGACAAAGCACTGTCTGTCTTGAACAGTGTAAGGCACCCATCAATATTTCCTGAAAATCCTGTCCCCACACAGCTGCAAATCCCCAGCTACCTGACTCATTCTCTGTTTGCATTTAAAAAAAAAAAAAAAGCAAACATATTGCATTAAATATTGTGACTCTTCATTGAGCTAAATTGCTATCGATGTTGGAAGGAGGACTGTTCAAGAAAATACCAGGAACTCTACTGTTTTTCTTTTCCCAGAAGGCATTCACATTGTGGTGGTGGTCTTTTCTCCAGATGGAATCTCTAGAGGGAGTTCTGAAAAGCCACTTCTAATCATATGTACTTCAGAATACAAATCATTTCACAAATTGGAAAAAGAGCCTGTGGGTAAACAGCACAAACCAGAAACCGGTGGGAAAACTACTTTTAGTTTTAGTGGTTCCATACCACTTAATGGTTTTATGATGAAGAATACTATGTAGAAAGAATGAAGTAGTTAAATGGAATTATTTTCATCCAAAATGTATGCACATGAGCTTGGAAATGCTGGCAAATTAATTAAGGTTTCCAGACTTGTAAAGACAAATCCCTGAATAAAATTTGTAAAATTTAATAAATAAATATATTTATACCGCTGAATTTAATAAATCACATTTAAAAATGGATTTTAAAAGCCATCAAGGGTGACTGACTATGTATTTGAATCTAAATGCAACTTTTATAGTCTAGGCTAAGTAGCAATTACTATACTTGAGTTGTTCACTGTTATATATATATATGAATGACTGACTTACACAATCTACGGGAATAGTACCAAAACATTCATTATGAGATGTAAACTCTTAAAGAATATTTTCTTCTATATCAGTAAAACTGGTCACTGAATATAACTACAGGTTTTATTGACATACAAAATGGCCATAGGTAGCATGACTACTAGTTCTTCAGGGCATCAGGTCCAGCCAGCACGGGTTCATGAAACGCAGGTCCTGATTGACCAACCTGATCTCATTCTATGACCTGGTCACCCACCTAGTGGATGAAGGTAAGGCCGTGGATGTCATCTACCTGGACTTTAGTAAGGCCTGTAAGGCCCACAGTATCATCTTGGAGAAACTAGCTCCCCATGGTTTGGACGGGTATACTCTTCACTGGATAAAGAACTGGCTGAATTGCCAAGCGCAGAGAGTGGTGGTGAATGGAGTTAAATCCAGCTGGTGGCCGGTCACGAGTGGTGTTCCCCAGGGCTCAGTTTTGGGTCCGGTCCTGTTTAACATCTTTATCAATTATCAGGATGAGGGGATTCAGTGCTCCCTCAGTAAGTTTGCAGATGACACCAAGCTGGGTGGGAATGTCAGTCTGCTTGAGGGTAGGAAGGCTCTGCAAAGGGACCTGGGCAGACTGGATCAATGGCCCAAGGCCAACTGTATGAGGTTCAACAAGGCCAAGTGCCGGGTTCTGCACTTCGGTCACAACAACCCCATGAAACACTACAGGCTTGGGGAGGAATGGCTGGAAGGCTGCCTGGCAGAAAAGGACCTGGGGGTGTTGGCTGGCAGCTGGCTGAAGATGAGCCAGCAGTGTGCCCAGGTGGCCAAGAAGGCCAACAGCATCCTGGCTTGTATCAGGAATATTGTGGCCAGCAGGAGTAGGGAGGTGATTGTGCCCCTATACTCGGCACTGGTGAGGCTGCACCTCGAGTACTGTGTTCAGTTTTGGGCCCCTCACTACAAGAAAGACATTGAGGTGCTGGAGCGTGTCCAGAGAAGGGCAACGAGGCTGGTGAGGGGTCTAGAGAACAAGTCTTATGACGAGCGGCTGAGGGAGCTGGGACTGTTTAGTCTGGAGAAAAGGAGGTTCAGGGGGAACCTAGCTGCTCTCTACAACTATCTGAAAGGATGCTGTAGCGAGACAGGTGTTGGTCTCTTCTCCCAGGTAACTAGTGATAGGACGAGAGGCAGTGGCCTCAAGTTGTGTCAGGGGAGGTTTAGATTAAATATTAGGAGAAATTTCTTTACTGAAAGAGTGGTGAGGCATTGGAACAGGCTGCCCAAGGAGGTGGTGGAGTCACCATCCCTAGAGGTGTTCAAAAAACGTGTAGATGTGGCAGTTCAGGATATGGTTTAGTAGGAATGGTGTTGTTGGGTTGATGGTTGGACTTAATGATCTTAGAGGTCTTTTCCAACCTGTGATTCTATGATTCTATGATTAAGCAGGACAGCTTGAAAGAAAATCGTTATGGGATATTCAGGTTTCTTGATGACAGAGCTACTTTTCTCTGCTTTTAGACTTCTACCTCATATGAAATACTTACTAATTTTTCCTTAAAGAACACTACTCTGTCTGATTGTCCATGAAGAAAGACTACAAAGTAAGAAAGTAATTGCTTCTACACAACTACTATTTTCTTAATGATTTTTTGTATTAAGGACAGAATATGCAGCATTTGGTCTCAAATTGTGATCGTGGAGTTGTTATGGTTTGCAGAAACAGAATCTTCGACATCAAAACCTTTATTCAGAAATGGAAGATTTGACCACTGTATCAGCTAAATAATGTTCAGTTTCAGGTTTTCTTTGCAAAATGCAAGAAAATATTCTGCCAACCTCATGTATACCTATGTATCAGAGTATGGAAGAAGAAATAACATTTTATGGGCCAAATTCAACTTACAGAACTACAATGGACTTCTCTGAAATTGTAGAAAAATGACAGGAATTATTTAAAAATGCTGAAATGCTATATTTTTCCATTTCTGATGGATAAATATATTTTATGCAGGCCAGTTAGCCCCTACAGCAATAAGAAAAAAAAAACAAAACAAAAAAAACCACAAAAAACAACAGGCAAATAACATAATCAAAATTGTGTAATCTTCAGAGTTTGTAATAATAAGGTAAAGATGAGTAGCCAACAACTGACTGGCTATAAGATTGATCCCTTGTTTTGAAAAAATGGCGGGACTCTAGAGGGAGGAGAAGAGTCCAGTGGCAGGGAGGTAATGTAGAAAAATGTGGAAAGCATATAATGAAATCTAAATTCAGGAAGTTAATAAACCAGCAAAACCAAGTGATTTAGAAAAGAAAAACCACATTATCTAAATAGTTGAAATAAGTAGTCATAGGACTGCTTGGAAACGCTTGTTTAATTAGACAGATGTACAAACCTTACAATCTGATGTACATCAATATAATTGCCAGTCAGTTTATATGGATTTTTCAACTAGATATTAGTACTAGCTAGTACTCAAAAAATCCATACCTCAATTACTCTTTCAGAATTATCTTTGATGTAGGTGGGAGCTTTTCTTGAATAAACTGCAATTTTAAGCATCTTAGTCAACAGGCGAAGAGAAAATATATGCTAGCACGTATATGACTGGACATTAGTATACAACAGTATGCAGGATTGGGTTCTTGGACTGTAAGTTCTTTGGGGCAGAGAACTTATTTTCCTGTGCACATTGGCAGCACCTAACCACTAAAGCCATTAATAGTAAAAGAAATGGAGAGGGTAAGTTACAGCTTTCCCACACAGTTTTCAATATTTTGCCCTTCAATCCACCGTATGACATTTCATTATCATTACCATGATCTTGGTCAGAGAGTAATGAGATTTCTGGACTAGTGCACCTTTCTAAAAAGCTAGATGCAGATTCAGCAGTTCTGCTGGTGGGACCCTGTGCGAGCTGCCTTGGCTGGGGGTCAACTGCCATGATGGGGAAGCCGGACAGTTTCTTGAATGCAGTGCTTAACAGAAGACCCTTGAGCACTCAAAGTTGTGTATTAAATCTGAAGTCTTCTATTTGATTTTCATCTTGTTATTTCTTTTCTTTTTATTTAATGAAATCATTGTATGGTGAAAAAAAACCCAAAATCTAAAATGTAAGTTTCTGGTTAACTTGTAACTACTGCTACTGTAATTCCATCTGGCTATTTTTAGCATCACATTTGAAACAGCAAAAATAACCTAGCATATCAGTTCTTGTATAAACCCTCATGTGGACTCTGACAATATGTGGGTATTTTTAAATTGGTCATTTTAATTGGCAGTATTATTCAATCATTATGTTCAATGAGATAAAATTTACCCTTGACGCTACATCCTAATAACACACAGTACTATCTATATATTTCATATTTTAACATGAGGAAAAATCCTAAAGTTATCATATTACATGAAACTCTTTTTTTACTGTTACATTATGATCTTTCCCTTCTGTCAGCTGAATTGGCTGACTGTTCAGAGAGGGTTACATCCCAGACACCTAAGTTCAAGGCATGATATCCTACTTTATTGCAGCAAAATGGCTCGATGTCCAAATGGAGATCAATGACAAGTGGTCTTCCTCAGGGGTCATTACTGTGACCGGAGCTGTTTAGCATCTTTGTTGGAAACAGAGTTGGTGCGATTGAGTGCACCTTCAACAAGTTTGCCGATGACACCGAGCTGTGAGGTGCAGTTTATACACTGGAGGGAAGGGATGCCATTGAGGGACCTTGATAGGCCTGAGAGGGGGACCTGTGAAAACCTCGTGTAGTTCAACAAGGCCAAGGGCAAGGTCCAGCACCTGGGTCGGGGCAAACCCAAGGACAAATACAGACTGTTGGAGAATGGGTTGAGAGCAGTGAGGAGAAGGACTTGGAGGTGTTGATGAGAAGCTCAACACGACCTGGCAAAGTATGCTCTCAGCCCAGAAGGCCGACTGTATCCTGGGCTGCATCAAAAGAAGCATGGCCAACAGGTCGAGGGGGTGATTCCGCCCCTCTACTCTGCTCTGATGAGACCCCACCTGGAGTCCTGCATCCAGCTCTGAAGCCCTCAGCACAGGAAAGACATGGATGTGTTGCAGCAGGTCCAGAGGAGGCCACAAAAACAATCAGAGGGTGGAGCACCTCTCCTACAAGGACAGGCTGAGAGAGTTGGGACTGTTATTCAGCCTGGAGAAGAGCAGGCTGCAGGGAGACCTTACTGCAGCCTTCCAGTACGCGAAGGGACCTGCAGGGGAGCTGGAGAGGGGCTTTTTACAAGGGCATGTAGTGATAGGACAAGGGGGAATGGCTTTAAACTAAAAAAGGGTACGTTGGATTGGATCTAAGAAAGAAATTCTTTACTATGGGAGTGATAAGGCACTGAAACAGGTTGCCCAGAGAAGCTGTGGATGGCCCATTCCTGGACGTGTTCAAGGCCAGGTTGGATGTCGCTCTGAGCAATCTGGTCTGGTGGAAACTGTCCCTGCCCATGGCAGGGGGTATGGAGCTAGATATTCTTTCAGGTATCTTCCAACCCAAACCAGTCTATGATTCTATGATTGCATGAAAGATAGAGCGACTGCAGTATCTAGGAGCTTTTATGTAATGATTATGCCAAAGGTAGGAACAAATCAAATGCAAACTTACTTATCATCATACATAAGCCAGGCAGACTCATAACAAATGATCTCTCACCCTCTGCCTCAGTGGTCAGCTTCAGAATAACTCTCGCTGGCCTGTGAGTAAAGGTTACAGCAAGAAGTGTTTTCAGCAACTTCAGCAGTCCCCAGCCAATTATGGAGCCAGGAAGCCTGACTTTGGCCACACATTGAAGAAGGTACTACATGCTCCCTGGCTGCTACCAGCATGACTTTAGCTCCTAGAAAATTCAGTGGATCTATTAAGCATTCAGCTCCTTGCAGAATCTGGCCCTGCATGTGTTTAAAACAACATCATTTCAATCAAAACACCTGGTGACAATTGTCCAAAGAATTTTTACTTCAACAGTCTGACTGACTACCTGAAGCAGAATTTGCCAGTACAAAATGTTCTACATTTTAGTTCATGAATAAACATTAGAGGGAGCTCTCAATTTAATTAAAAAGTCCTGGTGAAGCTCCCTCTCCCTTTCCTCTCCTTTCTGCCATCCTTTCAGTGTCAGTGTCATCAGTCTACCATTTGTCCTGCTGTTTTATATGCGATGTGATAACCACAATAAAACATTTGAGCTCTACCCAGTCCTTCTTGGCTCATGGTCTTAGAAAATCTCCACTACAGGGGGCAAAAATGGCTTCCAAAGATTAGTATTACCACTTTGAAGACACTCTGAGAAAAACCTTGAGCCAGGACCCACAGGCCACTGAAAAGCATTGCAAAGTGAAAATTTGGGTGATTGTCTTCTGTGTGTTCTAAAGTAAAACATTCATTTCCTCTTGACGTGGTCACTGAGCTGCAGTTTTGTTTACATAGGATTCTTTGAAGTGCTCTCTGCTACTTTCTCCATTTTTTTAATGTTAGTTCAGTTTCAGCTTTGTTTATTAAAAAACCATCAGTGAACTATTGTGTTTGAATTCTGACTTAAACAGGCCACTTGGGGGTACTGTGCTGTAAAGGCGACAGAGCAAGCAACATAAAAAAGGCAGACATAATCTCATTCACAGCCTAAATTTGCAGAAGGACACCTGGATTATAAATGTGTCTGGAGAGGATCAGTATTTTTGTGATTAACTGCCAGTTGTTGTCTGTAGGAGATAGAACTGTGCCGTGAAACCAGGAGAAAGTGTTCCTTGGGGACTCCACTGCTCACCTTCAGATGTTCTGGGGTGGGAAGGAGCACAGTGAAACTCACAAGCAGAAATAAGTCCTTTCGCAGGAAAAAGGAGCCCAACAGTGATATACTATTTATTTGCTTCCTCACAGCTATTCTCAATTAACGGTTTATGCAAGGTTGCAACCTGGCTTAATTGAGGTGGATTGAGAACTGGCTGAATGGCCGAACTCAGAGGGTTGTCATCAGCGGCGCTGAGTCTAGTTGGAGGCCGGTAACTGGTGGTGGACCCCAGGGGTCAGTACTGGGCCCAGTCTTGTTTAACTTCTTCATCAGTGACCTGGATGAAGAGTTAGAGTGTACTCTCAGCACGTTTGCTGATGACACCAAACTGGGAGGAGTGGTAGATACACCAGAAGGCTGTGCTGCCATTCAGCGTGACCTGGACAGAATCACAGAATCACAGAATAGTAGGGGTTGGAAGGGACCTCTGTGGGTCATCTAGTCCAACCGCCCTGCCGAAGCAGGGTCACCTACAGCAGGCTGCATAGGACCTTGTCCAGGCGGGTCTTGAATATCTCCAGAGAAGGAGACTCCACAACCTCCCTGGGCAGCCTGTTCCAGTG
>Ga0065711_1038713_pt1 | contig 18487 bp, 20 predicted proteins | sample Hoacrofraction12_FD_59098 | JGI IMG/M metagenome (GOLD analysis project Ga0065711, IMG submission 59098) | Hoatzin crop microbial communities from Cojedes, Venezuela - Epithelial fraction 12 v2 (version 2) | ecosystem: Host-associated > Birds > Digestive system > Esophagus > Crop | place...
TTCCCCTCCCTCTGGCCTCTGCTGCAGGCAATCCTTGCAGCTGGCTGGCTTCAAAGGTGGAATTCCTCCTCTTCTGCAGTATCGGGTGCTGGGGAAGGACAGACCAGAATTTTGTTTCCTCGGGAGGCAAGCTTCTCATAGTAATCTTTAAATCCTTATTCCTGGCTGTGGTACTATGAAGTTTGTCTTTCTAAGCCAGCCAGCAGGTGCCTGTGGTTTGAGGCCTGGCTTCATTAACAACCAGCTTGGTGCTCTTTGGCCCGTGGTTTTCTTCTGCTGCAGACAACAAGCACCCCTTCTCGCACTGCTAAGAACGCGTGCAGGGGAGGCTGTCAGGACAGCGATATCACCAAGTGAAAGAACAGAAGTTTTTTTGTCTTGTGAGATGAGGTGACAAACCTAAGGTCTTCCTGGCCCTCTGGGAAGCTTTTGGACAGCAGTATCTGGGTGGCATGGTGGTACACCTAAGCAGTAAAGCAGAGAGATGCAATCTTGCTGATGTGCACAAGAAAGCTGCCTGCAAGGAGTGTGATGCTCTCCCAGCTTGTTCTTTGGGAACCACTTACAGCTCCTCACGGTGCAGGTAGATCAGTGGTTCATTGACCTCAGGAGTGGATGTTTCTGGTTGGTGGGAGGCGATACAGGTTAGGCACCCAGCTGTAGCCTTCCTGGGTTTGCACAGCTCAGGGTGGGGGTAATTACAGTAATTGCACTGGAACCCATTGCCTTGAATTAGCAGTTCTCAGCAGGGTATGTGACCGAGTGTTATGGGTTTGTGTGGCAAGGTTTTGGTAGCGGGGGGGCTATAGGGGTGGCTTCTGTGAGAAGCTGCTCCCATGTCTGATAAAGCCAGTGTCAGCCGGCTCTAAGATGGACCCGCTGCTGCTCAGGGCCAAGCCAGTCAGCGATGGTGGTAGCGCCTCTGTGATAACATAGTGAAGAAGGGGAAGAAAAAACTGCGGTGAAAAGGCAGTGAGGAGAGAGGAGTGACACTATTTGAGAGAAACAACTCTGCAGACACCAAGGTCAGTGAAGAAGGAGGGGGGAGAAGGTGCTCAAGATGCCAGAGCAGAGTCTTCCCTTGCAGCTCGTGACGAAGATCATGGTGAGGCAGGTTGTCCCCCTGCAGCCCATGGAGGCTTATGGTGGAGCAGATATCCACCTGTAGCCTGTGAAACGGACCCCATGCCGGAGTAAGTGGATGCCTGAGGGAAGCTGTGACCCCATGGGGAGCCCGTGCTAGAGCAGGCTCCTGCTGGGACCTACAGACCTGTAGAGAGAGGAGCCCATGGTGGAGCAGGTTTGCTGGCAGGGCTTGTGACCCTGTGAGGGACACACACTGGAGCAGCCTGTTCCTGAAGGACTGCAGCCCATGGGAGGGACCCATGCTGGGGCAGTTTGTGAAGAGCTGCAGCCCGTGGGAAGGACTCACGTGGGAGAAGTTTGTGGAGAACTCTCTCCTGTGAGAAGGACCTCGGGCTGGAGCAGGGGAAGAGTGTGAGGAGTCCTTCCCCTGAGGGACAAGGAGCAGCAGAGACAATGTGTGATGAACTGATCGTAACCCTCATTCCCCGTCCCCCTGCGCCGCTCAGGGGGAGGAGGGAGAGAAAGGGGAGTGAAGCTGAGCCCGGGAAAAAGGGAGGGGTGGGGGAAGGTATTTTAAGATCCGAATTTATTTCTCACTATCCTGCTCTAATTTGATTGGTGATGAATTAAACTCCCTTTTCTCCCGAAGTTCAGTGTGTTTTGTCTGTGACAGTAATTGGTGAGTGATCTCTCCCTGTCCTTGTCTCGACCCTCGAGCCTTTCATCACATTTCCTTTCCCCTGCCCAGCTGAGGAGGGGGAGTGATAGAGCAGCTTTGGTGGGCACCTGGCATTTATCCAAGCCAAACCAAAACACCAAGTTATCTGCATTCTTTCATAACCTCAATATATGATATTTTTTGCATATCTATTTTCTTATGCTGCCGTTGGTTTGTCCTGAGACACCGCGTTCCTGCAGATGGCTGTACCCCTTCTCTCAGCCGCTCCACAGAGCGTTTCTTCCCAGCGCCCGCACCAGCCGCCCGCTGCTGCCGGCGAGCGCTGAGTGCTTGCGGTGCTGAGGCGGGCTCTGGCTCGCTTGGGTGGTCTTGCACGTGGCATCCAGCACAGGATGAAAAAGAGGAGGCATTCATGGAAGCTCTCCCGCTGTTCCTGCCACGGGCAAAGGCAGTAGCATGAGCGCTTCTGTCAGGATGAACTACACAAGGAGTTTAGCACGAGCTCTTGGGTCAGGAAAGTGTCTCCTCTTCCATAACCCGAGGGTTGTAGAGGACCTGATTTGCAGTATGTTGGTTTTGGCAGTGCCCCGTGTGGGCAGTCCTGCAAGATCAAGGTCTCTTTATGTACAGGAGCCCTTGCTGCACAGGGAAAAAAGCGCCTGTCAAAAAAAGAGCCTGTCGAAGCTGCTCCTCGCTGCAGAGCCAGGGGGGTGAAGAAACGAGCTGGTTTTGCTCTTACAGACATTTAATCTTGTTTATGACATGGAGAAAAAAAAATTGTCAAAAGTTTTAGACTGAAATTTGTGATGTGCATTTTAAGGAGAAATTAAACATTTTCCTATTGTCTTCCTCCTCCCCCTTTCGTTTTGGGCTCCCGCCATGAGCTGCCCCAGCCAGGCTGAGGGGACACCTGGGGTTCCCAGCAGAGGTGACCCAAAGCCTCCAAACCTGGGTGAGGAGGAAAAAGAAAAATTTACATATGGAAAACAGTCTGAGGGAGACTGAACGATGAGGCAGCAAAATTGGCCTCCTCTCTTCCCTCCCTACACCTAACCAAGGTCACAGGCAGCCCTGGAAGTGGACACCCCCCAGCAAGCCGGTGCCATGTCCTCCCCGCAGACAGAGCAGCGCTGGAGGGAACCACAGAGACAACTGCAGTGACAGGGGTCGCTTGGCTCTTTAGGGATGTGCTTTAAGGAATATGTGGCATAATCTGGTCCGCTTTCTCACCTACTTTTAAATAAAAGGAGAACAGTTTGTAAAATGAGCTGGAGATGGCTTTTGTTGCAAGCCTGGTCTCTGAGATGAGAGGAAGTGGTAATTAGTTAAAGCAGCTGGCTGGTACTTCTACGTATCTTCTTGTCCTGGTACAAGAGTAACATTTGCCCCAAAGCGGTGTGCACGCCGCTGACTGTTGTGGCAGCAGTCTGTGGAAGTGGGGTGTGTTCGTGTGGGTGTACGTAGGAGGGCGTCTTGTGGGGGTGCTTGGTGCCATCAGGTGTAGCAGGGTACGTGCCATCAGCTGCAGCCCTGCTTCCCTCTCTTCCAGGAACACCAGCCCACGGTGGTTTTCGGATCCCTTCTCGGCCAGGCGCTGTAGGCACAGCTGCGCTGTCGGACCTGGTCCCACGTCCAGGTGACCACGGTGGCTGCTGGTGTTGGGTTCGCCGTGTTTCCAGATCACAGCTTGGTTCTGTCTCATTACCAAGAATAAGCAAGCTCAGGTAGTTTGCAGACGGTGATAGGTGTGTTGGGAAGGTGCTTGTCAAGACAAGCTTTTCTCGCCTCTACTTCTCTCCCCCCTCTCTTGTCTCACTTCTCCAAATAAGGTCCGTGTGATTACACTCTTACTTAGCTTTGCATAAGTTGCCGTCGTATTTATGTGGCCAGGTAAGAATCTGGGTACAAAAAATATGAGTTTTGACTGAATGTAGTTAAAAAAAAATAAAGATTATTTTTGATTCAGTACTAATGTAGATGTTTTTAAAATTCCCTGCCTTAATGGTCAGGAAGATCAAATGACAAGGCCCTTTGCTCACCGCCCCATCGCACGGCAAAGCTGCTGTCTGAAGTTGCTGGCTGCTGCTAATCCTGGGCTAATGCTAAGGAGTGATGGTGAAGCTTTCTTTCAGTGCCTGCTGTTGAGACTGTAGCTGGGCTGAAAGGCAAAGAATTAATCCTGCAAATTAGGTGATTTAAGCCCAAGATAAGACTAAGTTGTAGAAACATTTCGACTTGTCAATGTTTTATATGAAAACAACCTGAAATCCTCCCACACCTGTGACGTCTGGTTGCGAGCGGAGGCATGTCCTCCTCTGGGTGTTGTGTGCTCTGGAATTAGCTCCTAGAAAGCACATCCTCGGGGCATGGCAAAAGGGTGACCTTACCTCTGTGGCATGTGCCAGGGTTTGAAGCTGTTGGGGGACACGGGGGCTTCCTTGGTGAAGTCGTGTTTTGTGTTTGCCTCCCTTTGCTTAGGCAAGCTCAGGATCTGCAAGCTTGGCAGCGGCAGTCTGGTGGGGGAGGTGGGGGGCTGCGTCGAAGGGTGATGCTTGTAAAGCACCTGGAACTGGGTAAAGAACTGCAAGACACAGGGCGTTATTGTGTCTGTAATCCCTGATGACACTTCTTTAATCCCCTCTTCCTTCTGGACCCCTGCAGGTGACCAAGCGTGGCCTGCTCCAGGTATCTTGCTTTGTCTGATGGGAGGCGTATGAGGTGCAGGCAGCTACAGGGGCTTCATGGGTCCTTGCTCTGACCAGGTGTGTCTGGGATGGGTGGCCCTGGCAGAGGAAGGGTTGGAGACTGATGATCTGGTACAAGGCAGGGGGATGCCTGTTGCCTCAGGTGTCTCACCCCCTCTTCTGAAGAGAAAAGCCTGCCCAGAGGAGAAGTTTCCATTGCTCAAAGCTTGGCTTGTGTCCTGAGGTTTAAAGTGTTGCATGCCCCCGGGCTCCTGGGCGCACCCACAGGAGAGTCTCCCCACCCATGGAGACATGGGGGTGCTGGCGCACAGTTTCGAGGACTGGGGAAACTAAGGAGTCGAGACACCAGCATTGAACATTAAAACCAGGGTGAAACAGTAAGATAGAGAGAGGAACCACCGCTTGGCTCCTTCCTCTGGCTAAACACGTTCCTTCCTGCAGGAGCTGATGCACAGGGATGGGTGAGGGGGATAGCAGTGGAAGGTGGGACTGGGACTGGGACAGGCAGCATGGGGACCCGTGGGACACCCCGGGAAGCTGATTTCTGACCCCCACTGCCCTGACGCCTGGGGTTTGCCGGGTTGTGCTTTCAAGGAATTGGCACCTGGAGTGAGGGGAGTGGGCCTGTGTTGGTGATTTCACTAACAAGCATCAGTTCTTCCCAGCTGCTTATTAAATTTATATAGTTTGCTGCAGAGACAAGTCTTTCCTGAGAAAAAGCTTTCTCTATTTTCTTGGAAAAACAATTGGTTAACAGAACTGGTTATCAAGAAATGCACTTATTTGTCTTTAACTACATGAAGAAAATCTGCTCTTGCAATGAGAGAGGCAGAGACCCAGCCTGAATCTGGTCAGATTTGCTCTGGTGAGTGCACCCAGCGCTTTTAATCTGGAAGAGAAATAAATATACATCTTTTAAATAGAAAGCCAAGGCCTCTGCCAGATACGCTTGGTCTAAATCTGGGCATGCTTGAAAGTGTCACTGAAGTCCACCTATGATGTGATGGCAGCCTTGCTGATTTCAAAGGAAAAATGAGCAGAAAATTAACTTTGCTGCACGCTAGCACATAAAAACATCTCCCCAGAAAAGCAGTCCTCAGAAAACATGAGGTGTGACAGAGCCTGTGGTTGAGTGTTGTTGAAGACCTGCGATGAGGATGGGCAGCAGCCTTGGCCAGCCCCGCGGGACAGGTCCCCTCTGCTGTGCTCTACCGCAGGGACCTCTCAGCTGGAGCCCCGAGCGGTGGTGGGGTCAGGGGGACATGGCTCTGCCCTGTGAACCCCCAGAGGAGCCGTGTCCAGCTCCTCAACCGGCTCCCCGAGGGCTGCGGGGACCCTGCTGGGGCTCGGCTTCAAGTGGGAGGAGGCGCAGCGAAGAGGGGAGGAGGGGAGAGTAGAGGTCTGGGTGGCCACGGAGGGAAGGAGAGGAGGGGAGGCTGGGAAGCTCCTCCTTCCCCTGCAAAACTGGCTTTCTCTGGTTTTGATAGGAAAGGAGATGAGTAGGCAGGGAGACTTCTTCTCCTGTCTTTCCGACTGTTTTCGTGTTTTTTCCTTTTATCGGTTCCCTACCCTTCTCCCCAGGGTAGGAGTTGCTTTTGCCCCTTGGGCCAGACATTGCTGAACTCATCACATGAGATTACCTGCAGCTGATCATCTCCTTGCAGGTAAAGAAACCATCTTTAGCAATTGGATTAATATTCTTTTCCTTTTTTTCTTTTCCTTGCAGATTTGTCACCATGAGCCTCATGTTGTTTGAGTCCATCTGCGTTTTCCTGCTTCCCCAAGGTACGTATGAAGTCACTGTTTTGCATCGGTGTTTTTTGTCTAGGATGCTTCCCCGCCTGGAGTTCTTCGTCCCCAGGAACGAGAGCTGAATCACTGCCTCTCCGGGAGGTTAAACCTCTGAAACAGAGTTTCCCACAGAAGGGGAGAAAATAATACCCGGGGAAACATCTTTTCTGAGGATCCAAACACGTGTGACTGATTTGTATGTGAAGTGTCTAATTGACATGGGAAAAGCTGATGTTATTATTACAGTATTAAAAGTTCATAAATTTCTCCAGTGCAATTATTTGGTGTCTTCCATGCTTACGACCGTAATCTTTGGAGCCTAAGCCTGGCCCAGTTCTGGTTCATGTGCTGCATCCTTGCACGTGGTGAGCTGAGGGAGTGTCCTCCCGTGCGCTGGAGTCAGGTCCTTGGCATTTTTCATGATCTCTGTGTCCCTGCTAGAGGGATTTTCCTCCTGTAGATACGCTGCTGTGCGGCATCATCAAATTATTTTTTGCGAGTGTGAAATCTACACAGCATTTTTGCTGCGATAGATTAAAGCCTGCATGTAATTTTTTTTTAAAGGCAGTTTCTAGTGTTGATGGGTGATTATCTGTTTGGTCCCACAGTTTTGCTGGTGTTGGGTATACAAGAAATTCAGGCTGACCAGGAGATGATTGGCAAGATCTCAGCTGCTGGCCAGTGTAAGTTTGTTCTTTAAAGCAAGCTTTCTACTTTCCGAATTACTTTTTTCTTTGTTTCTCTCAGGGTGGGTTTTTTTATTATTATTATTATTGTTTTTGTTCATTGGACCCCATTCAGTCCATGAAGTCCCCAGCAATGCTCTGGCAAGCACAGCGCTGGGTCTGCTTCTGTCCTAGCCTGGCTTTTCCTCTTATTGGTATTAGGTCTTCTGGGATCCTGACCAACTCTGTTTTTCCTGGACTGGCTCTTTGCCTGCCGGCTGGTGTTTCTGTCAGTTCCTTCAGAGCCTGTTTCAGGCAATCCTGACTGAAGGAGCCGTGTTTAATTGCAAACCTGGTCTGCGATCAGAGCGGTCGCATGGCTGACTCATTCGGGCTGCAAAGCCAGCCCCAGCCGCGAAGCGGTGAGTAGGGACGACGGGGCTCTGGCCGGCCCGCAGCCCGCGTTCCCCTGCAGCTCCCTTGGTGTACGTGCCATCGGTTACCTGTAAACTGTATCATGCGTTCTCCTGCTAGCCGTTATTTTCTATTGTCCGTCTGTCAAGTGATAAATTACATGTTTTCCTGTGCCAGGCATGCCCTGCAGCCCCACCCCATAGCACCATGTGTTCAGCTCAGGCTTTCCATCCTGATGTGCTGTCTGTGGACATTTCTCACTGATGCGCGTCACCAAGAGCCCTTTGGTGGGCTGCAGGCGTCCTGCTTGCGAGTCTCTGCCAGAGACCTGCATTGCTGCAGCCGCGAGACGCAGATCCCTGCTCCTCGCCCCGGTGAGCTCCAGAGCAGCCTGAGGACCTTTTCTCCATGCCGAGCCCATACTGGGATGGGGCACAGCAGTTTTTCTCTGGGCGTGCTTGGGCAGGCAGCCGTGGTCAGTGACTGTGGGCGAGCGCTCGGGCCGTTGCACCCCCACGTTCGGATCGGCTGCGAGGGCAAGGCTGACGACCCCCACGCCGTGCTCCGGGGCAGGGCTGGCCGCCCTGTTAGAAAACCCAGCGACCCAGAAGGGAATGCTTTACAGCTGTCAAGCCCTCACAGCCTGGTATTAGAAAACCCTAAGCATAAAATTCAGGTTTTCGCTAGCAGGAATGATTTGGAAAAAAGTAGTGGTAATAAAGTGATGATGATGATAATGGGGACAGAGAAAGGGCATGGGCCAAAAGGGTCTGAAAAGGTTGGTGTGCTTGCTGCAGGTATTGAGCTGCTGGATTCAGTTTCCCTTGATGTTGGTTGTGGTAAATGCTGCAGAGGTGACTTTGAAATTTCTGTGTAAATGCTTTGAAAATGTCTCTTCAGAGTCTGCAGAGTGTCTTTTTTTTATTATTATTTTTGTCAGTGAAATTATGGGTTTCCACTGCAGCATGAGCACCTCAGGAACTTGTACTTAGGAGCGGTCGTGTTTGTGCAGGCAGGGGTGATACAAGGACACGTCTCTGAAGACAGGATAAAAGGCAGATTTTTGTGAAGTGCATTTCTGTCAGTGCCTCGGAGCTGTTCGGAGAGTTTGCTTTGAGAAAAATAAGAGCGTGTTTTGAAAAACGTGCTGCAGATAAAATGTATCTGGCTCTGCGGGTCTCCGTCGGCTTCGCAAACACCTTCTGGATTCCCATCCACGCCTCGGGCTGGCAGAGGCTGCAGGTCCTGCCGGGCACGGCCACCTCTCCCTGCTGCTCACCCCTCCGCGTCCCCACCTCGCTCTGCGCTCAGTGGTGTCGCGGCGTCAGCTCCTTGGAGCTGTTGCTCTCGTGGTTTCGCTGAGCTGCTGAATTGGGGCTGGGGGCCTGAAATCTGAGATGAACATCTCAAGGCTGGGAGGGCTGAATGGGCGCTGCTGCCGGCCAGAGCAGGACCGCCTGTGGGGTTTGGGGTGTGAGCACGGAGCTGCCCCAGCCCGGCCTCGGCGAGTCCGTTTGTCTGGACTCTCTGCTCTTGGCTGTCTGCTCCCAGAGAGTGACACTAACAAAAAGCAGTTTCACAGTGTGTATATTTTTCTCCTAGTGATGCAGTGCTCTGCTGCGGTAGATGTCCTTCTCCTCTTGGATGGCTCCTACAGCATTGGCAAAGGAAGCTTTGAAAGGTCTAAGCTCTTCGCAGGCAAGCTCTGTGATGCCTTGGACATCCATCCAGACAGGGTGAGTGTCAGGAGCATCTCATTTTAGTTTCAAGCAGCTTAGCAATGCGAGGAAAGGACAGTGATAAAGTGCGGAGTGAAATTCTGAAATTCAACCTAGTAGCTACCATGGGGGCAGAGTATTTATTAAGAAAGATGCCGTGAAGCAGTGGGTTTGGAGGACACTTCTTGATTCTTCACAGATTTTACGCAGTTTCATTTGGTCTTGAGAAAAGACATAATAGAGTATATATAGAAGAGAATATATGTAGAATAGAATATTCTATTCTATAATCTTTCAGGTTAAAGATTATGATTTGGGGTTGTTTTACTGATTTCTGTTTTGGTCTAGATGCCCATAGATTAAAATGGTTGGATCTTTTTATTGTTTTTCCCTGGAAAGCTGCAGAATTAGACTCTGTGAAGTTAGTTGCCTTTCTGTACAGATATAAATGATACAGTCTGCTTGTCCTGCTTCTCCTAGAAGATCTCTATTCCAAAATAAGCCAAAAGGACAGAAGGGAAGGAGTTCATTGCAAGGCACCAGCTGCATACTGAGGCGTTTGGGGATCTGCGTGCTGCCATAGGTCCCCAAGGTGTCACTGCACTCCCCACCTGCTAGTGGAGCCATGCGCTTCATGCCAGTGCTCACCAGAGGGAAGGGCACAGGACTGGGACTGCTAGCTGGAGTCCAGGTAGCTGGTATTTTCAGATACCCAGTGTAGAATACACTAAAATAAACAGACAGGTGTGGCTATGCTGAGTTCTTTCTTGTCGTTCCTATTCCGGACCTTGGCTGAAATTGAAGCCTAATTCTGGGTGCTGTGTCTCTCAAAGGAGTAATGGGAGCTGCACCATGGCAGTCCGGGCTCCCTCAGGTCCTGCCTGCTACCTGGAGCCATCCTCGAGGCACCTCTGGGCGTGAATGACACGTCCTGGGGTTTGTCCGAGGGGATTTCAAGCCAGACCCAGCTGCAGTTCCAGCTGCGCATGCAGTCCCACTTGTGCCAGCGGCCTTGGAGCGGGCTAGGCCGGTTGCTGTACTTCATTCCCTGCCAGACCTATTCCAAATAAATATCAGGTCTTTGGGAAGGACATGGCAGGGGTGTGAGGTCTCTGTGTAGCGGGATGAAGAACCTGATGTAGGACAGAGAGAGGGTCTGGTCCTGCTGAGGCTTTGAGGACCTCTGGTCCACCTCTGTTTCTCCAGAGGGGTCTGGGAGCAGAGGAGCAAACTGGTCTTGTCATAGAGTTATAGAATCATTGAGGTTGGAGAAGACCTCTAAGATCATCAAGTCCAACCATCAACCCATCACCACCATGCCTGCTAAACCATGTCCTGAAGTGCCACGTCTACACATTTTTTCAACACCTCCAGGCATGGTGACTCCACCATTTGCTTGGGCAGCCTGTTCCAATGCTTCACAACTCTTTCAGTAAGACATTTTTCCTAATATCCACTCTAAAACTCCCTTGACGCAACTTAAGGCCATGTTTGCTCCTGGTTCCGACAGCAGGAATGCTTAGACTCTAACCCGTAAACCTCCTCTGGACCAACTACCACCACTGCTCCAGGTCCTAAAATTGAAAGCTGCTGCTCTGTGCCTGTTGCAGGGACCTTTTGGAAGCTGAAATCGCCATTCTTCTCCATCATTTTCTCATCTAAGAAATCTTTCACCCTTCAGATCTTGGTTTACAGCCACACACCAGAGGCTTTCCGCAGCCTGGGTAGCGATGGTGAGGAGTCACAGTGCGCGTGCAGGGCTCTGAGAGATGAGAGGTGGCTCAGGTTAAATGGGAATTCCCTTTTCCTGGCTTGTACAAGATTGACTGAAAGCAGAGACTTGTATCTAGGAACCAACTGCAATGTAGGCTTAGGCAAAGGAATTTGAACATTTAATATTTGCGGATTTGGTGGGTTGTTTTTTTTAAACACCATCCTTCCCCTAGTCTTCCTCTTAAACCTTACATAGGCTGGACCAAAAATCTTCGGCCTTTTCATATTTGAAGCTGTCACATTCCATAAAACTTCTTAACTCATAAAGCTTCAGTGAAATATTCTGGATGTATTGCCCAATACAGGCAACTTTGTTTGCATTTTCAGGCATTTTCAACTATAGAAAATGGTTCTAGAGGAGATACTGGAAAAATAATTGGTTTGTGTTGCCTACTGTGCTCAATGCCAAAGGGAGCTGCTTTTAGTAATGGAAAGATTGCCTGCACGCAGTGTATAAATGGCTTGGTATAAAAGGTGTTATTTATAAACTTACTGCCCTTGGGGCTACTGGCTGCTCTGAATGGATAAATACAGATCCTGAGCTGCCTGTAACTGCAGCACAGGCTCCCGTTGTTTGCAGTACAACTTCTTTTGCCTTGTTTGTAGTCTGTATAGGTAAGACTGTGGTTTATGCTCTTTTTCAAAGTGAATTTAGGTTGCCAGTAACTCAACATGCAAAAGTGTTCATCTCGATACGATCTAGTGCTCCCAAATCTGTAAACTGATCGAAAGTGTAAAGCTCTCACAGGCACCTTTCATAACTTTTAACCTTTTCTTTTAGGTCCGTGTGGGAATGATACAGTTTAGCACAACTCCTCACCTGGAATTCCCGCTGGATTCATATCTGACCAAACAAGAAGTGAAAGAGAGAATCCAGACGATTGTGTTCAGGTCAGCTTATTTTACAGCTCTTCTCTTTTTCTGGGCTATGAATGATCTCTGGACTGAGAGTTTTTTGAGGTCCAGACGTGTCTGCCTCTGCTGTGCATGCACCAACGTGATGCCCCCAGGGAGGGGGGAGAATGAACGCGTCCGTGGTCCGTAACCCGCAGTCTGCTAAAGACATACAGCCTGGTCTGGCTTTGTCAGTGAAAGCTGATAGGGGAGAAAGTTTTCAGTGTCCCACTATAACATGGTAAAAAAGGGAGAGTTTTCCATGACAGATTTTTCTGCCCGTGTGTGCCGGGTGGTGGGTTACCTCTTTCTGGGGAAAAGCAAGTGTGACATTCCCACAGGGCTGAGCAGAGGCAGGACAGCGTGCATCTTCATTTTTTTGGTGGTTACAGTTTCCTTTGTCCTATGAGGTAGTGACAAATCGCTGGTCCCTAGATATCTGCACGTGTGTGTCTGCTGAATTCAAGAGCATCAGGTTTTCAGACAGAAACCTTTTTTCTTCCTGAATGTTAAAACTTGGATGTCTTCCCACGACCTCGGGAAATGGAGCCAGGAGCCCAAAGAAACACTCTTCTTACAGCCTCTCAAAATCCAGACTTTTCATCTCCGAGAAATACATTCAGATCTGCAAAGGGCCTGACAACTATCCCAAAATAATACTTGTTTTGATGATAGATGAGGTATTGGTGTAGCTGGTGGGTGTCTGCTCTCTCTGTTTAGTTCATCTGCATTAGGGCTAAAGGTTAGCTCAACATTCCTTGTGAATGTCTGCTGCTCTCCGCATGATGTACATATTGCAAGCAAATGTGATCATTTTTTACTTTTTCAAGCGAGATCAGTTGGCTGGGTTTTGTTGCATTGCTTTTGATAAGTTTATCGAATCAAGAAAACCTCTGGTATAATGTTACAGGAAAAACTTACCAGAAAACAAGATGCGCTCCTCCTCTTTGGCCGTTGCTTAAAAGTCTGTGAGAGCAGAGAAAGTGAAGCCCTGTTTGGTGTCTGGCACTGAAATTCCGTGATGACAACACATGGATGCTGACAGATTGAACAAAAATAATGACCTCGTGCTTGGCTGTTTCATCTAGTTTAAATGAAAAGCTGACATTTCAAAGTAGATAAAACAGTCACAGATGGATTCCAGTTGGCGTCTGAAAAAAACAGGATGTTGGATGTCTCAGTTGAGAGGCTCCTTGATGCGCTTCTGATGAGCGTTTGGCCAGTGAGGCATTTCCTGACTGCAGCCCTGTGCTCTGGGCATGGGGCTGAGAACACTTGAAAGGAGACAGTACCAGACTGAAGTGAAGCTTTTAAGATTTATTTGGAGACCACTGGTCTCTCTCTGTGAATCCCATCCAAATAGCTTTTGTGTTCATTGGCCAATTTCAGCCAATTTTGGTGGTCATCTCAGAAGCTAAATTTCTCATGAATTTCTTTCATACAAGTCAATGGCTGGTTACAGGAGAGAAACCTTCTGAGTGCTGTTCCTGAGGAAAGGCAGCAGGCAAAGTCTACATCTCCTTTGGCTGCAGAGAATCCTTACTGGTGTAGTGCCTTTAACTCATATGCACTGTGTCAAAAACCAGCAAACTTCCTAATGCAGATCGATAAGAAACCAAATTTAATGAGCTTTGGTGCAGACTCTTTATTAACTTTTTCTAATCCTCAGGGCTCACATGGGCACAGCTTACTGGGTTCACCAAGATTTAGTCATCAGCCTGACTAGGCACAATATATTTTCCCTCATGCCCAGCACTTTTCACTGAAGCACCTGACATCTACTGACATCTGTTCAGGAAAAGGCAGCTTTGGAAATGCTATGAACACAGAGTCATTGAGTATGCTTTGAAATGGCGGAGTGCAGAGGAGGAAGCACCTAAAGAAAAAAGTTCAAAGCAAAAGGGCCTAGCAGGTACTGAGTGAAAAAGTTTCTGTGAAAATCAGAGGATAGACAGAAAAGAATGAACGTGGGCATGATCAAATGCTTTTCTACAACAAGAAAATCAGGAATCAGGTGCTAAAGCTAAGGATGGATGTTCAGTAAGCAAATGGGATGTGTTTGGCTCAACGCAGCTGAAAGAGAACGTGATGCCTCCAAGAAGGGAGTAACACGTGGTTTTGTTCCCCTTGCTTGCTCTGGGTGGCAATAAAAGCCGCCCTAAACGGCAATCATAAGAAGTAATTTATAGCACAGCTCCTTGGACAGAATTAGAAGACAGCTGGAAATCTCTGATCTAGTAGCTTAACTATCAACAGGTCCGGAGCATCTTCCCAGTGAGCTGGGCTCTTCTCTGGTGTCAAATGTTGAGTCAGGGACGGCGCAGTACAGACTTCTCGCATTGTGCAGATGGGGAACTACCAAGAAAGGGAGAGGGAGGCTCGTGTCCATGCAGGATTTACCTCTTAGCCCTCCAGCAACAAAAACAGAGTGTATTGTAGGCAGGGATCAAAGCCAGTGACAACAGCTGAAGAACTTGCAGTGTAGGTTGCCCTCAGTTTTTACAGGGGACAAAAGGCTTTTGCCCAGCATCTTGTGTTGTAGCAAGGTCTTAGTCTGGTGATGACTGGGTGGGGAACGCAGGTGGTTGATGCAAAGCTTGAATTAGTTGCGTCAGGCGGCTGGAAGCAGGGGCTGAGGTGCCTGGGTAGCCTAAGTCTCTGAGTGTGGGAGGTAGATGGGAGTTGGGGAAGCTGGAGCTGATTTCACTCAGCCACTTTGGGGTCCAGCTGCACAGTCCACCAGACCTCACCCTGCAAGACAGAGGTGAGACCATCTCCTACCTTCTCTCCAAGGTCTCTGTTAGGTTACCTATGGCTTTTACTTAAATAAAACTTCAGTGTTTGGCTCGCAATGTAACCATTCCTGCCTCAGCCTGACAGAGAACATCATTTTGTGTAGAATTTTGGTGACATTTCATGGTACGTAGAACATGGAGCCCAGTCTTGAGCAGACATCTCTAACAGTCATTTAAAGTGAAGTCTTGAAAGCAGAGGAGGACACTCCCTGCCCCACGGAGCTCCCTAGCAAGAAAGAACAACTAGAGTAGATGTGCAGCCCATAAAAGCAACCACACCTTGTCCTTCTCCTCCTAGACTTCTGTATAAGTGTAGCATTCCCCTTTTCTATTCCTTTCTGCTTTATTTTCAGCACGCTCTGCAGTGAGGGGCTCTTCCCAGTTCACATCCAGCATGCCATCACCAAAGAGACCCTCGTGCTCTGCAGACACTGGCTGTAACCCTGTGGGCCTGCCACGATCAGCTCTTCTCTTGGGTGCCGGAGGGACCTATCTTCTCCCTTGCAGGGCTTAGTGCTGACGGGCAGCGTGCCCCTCAGACAGCCAGCTCCAGTGTCTGTGGGCTCAGCGGGGCAGTCAGGCTCTTCGGTTAAGGAGCATCTGGCAGCCAGCAAACCTCATTCCTTAGTAATCTCACAAGATGGGAGTCTCAGGATTTCTAAAGCATCTTTGGCTGAAGCTGTTCTCTGGCAAGCTGTAGCTTATTTTCTACTAAAATTGTATTTGAGTCTGCTTTTCGCTGGCAGTTATTGCACAGCTGCAGGGCTTGCTGTCTGCCGTTCCCTAACGCTGAGCTACAGCCCATTTTACCTGCTGATTCGTGTCACCCCTGGAATGTGTCCCCTTTGGCATCCAAGTCCTTGTGTGGTTTTAGCACCTTGCTGCTGGGAGGATTGCTGAGTATTGAACTAATCTCTTTCTACCTCAGAAACGTTTCCCTCTTCGGGGCAGAATTCGAAGACTGTCAGAATACTGATGTGGCTAGCTCCTGTCTCCGAAACGAGAAGCGTGGGGTGCAGCTTGTGTGAACATCAGTGGCTGGTGCACCTTCCCTATCATACCAGCAGTGCTGGCAAGCAACCGAGCTGATGAGGGTATTGCTTTTAATTGAGTTTAGCATGGCTTCAGACAACTGGAACATCAGGTGGCTTTTCTTAATGTTTTCTTTGCTAGTGTAAAAGGTGCTGGTGAAGTCTGGAAAAAAGCGTGCCTTGTGTTCAGTCCTTCTGAGTTTCCAGGGAGACACTAAGAAGTTTTTGGCATTTGTATTTTCAGGAGCTTTACCACAGCATGGACAAATGACTTTTTGTAGCAAATCAAATTAATCTGCAGATCAACCAGGCTGAAAAGGGCAAGGACTCGCCGCACACTGCTGGACTGCAGGCTCTCAGTTACAAGCTGGGACACACAGCAACTTGCCTTAGTTCTTGGTCTGAGAATGGCAGAAGGTCCTGTGGAGGGAAAGGGATAATAAGTGACAAGAATTTATAGCAGGTTTATGTGTCGAGAAGCGAAACCACTCTGAGATGCTGGTCTTTGTTCATTTTGCCCACTTGTACTGTGTTTCTGATTGGAATAGAAGAGGTTGTTGTAAAAGAGCTTTTCCACATAACTCTTAAAGAAGTGGCTGCAATTTTTAGATGGAAAACCAGAAGCAGTTGAGATATGTCAAAGCTGGAAATAAAACTCAAATACCCGAGAGGTCTGGTTCCTGCTTCAATTGCAGAAACACTCTGCTGTGTGTTAGAAGTCTTCTGGAGACCACTCCGGGTTGGAGAGGAGGGAGGTGATTCTGTGAGGTGAGGGTGAGCAGGTGGGACCTATGGATAGGAAGGTGACAAGAATGACAGGATTAGACATCTCTGTGGATGTGTTGTGTGGCAGCAGGCAGAAATACGTTATGTTCCCGGTTACCAGAGGGTGGAAATTTGAAAGTCAAATGGTAAATTCAGTAGCAGGAGAAGAGCTTTGATGTCTGCTTGTCTGATTTTTATCTCCCTTTTTGCTAGAGGTGGGAGCACAGAGACAGGTCGTGCCCTGAAGTATATTCTCCGCAAGGGATTCCCCGGGAGCAGAAACTCGAGTGTCCCTGAAGTCCTGGTTATCGTTTCGGATGGAAAGTCCCAGGGCAGTACCACCATGCCTGCGATGAGGATGAAGGAGAGACACATCACAGTTTTTGCAGTGGGAATCAAGTTTCCAAGGTAGGAAACGTTCCACAGGGTGGGAAATGGAGACCCAGCTAAATGCCAAATGGCAAGTCCTGGCAAGCGAAGGATGGTCTTGTGCTAGATACGAATTTTGGAAAGAGAAAAGGGGAATTTGTGGGGTAACATAGGCAGGGAGGAAACACTAATTTGGTGGCTGGTGCAGAAGGAGGACCAGTGTTGGTGAAGGAAGCTCTTCCACTAAGTAGAGGTACGATACTGCCTGAGACTAAACGCACCAGGATCTTGAAAACTGTTTGAAGGGTGTCATGGTTCTGCATCAGCTCTTTGCTGCACAGGATTTGTTTTGATACTTAGTTCTTTGGGGATGACTAAGGGTCTTGTTACACAAGTGGTTGAACCTGCCCCTCCTCGGCAGGTGGGAGGAGCTGCACGGGCTGGCCAGCAAGCCCACCGAGCAGCACGTGCTCTTTGCTGGAGATGCCAACGATGCTGTCAACGGCCTGTACAGCACCCTCACCGGCTCTGTCTGCAGCTCTCCAGGTAACCCCTGTCCTGGCTCCACCTTCATGCCCATGCTTTGAGCTTGGACCATGTCACCGAGTGAGAAAGATCAGGCAGTGTCAGAAAGCATGCAGGGGAATTAGCAGGTATTGCACTTCGAGGTCACCTGCTTCTGGTGCCCAAACTGGATGGCATGATTGCCAGTTACCTCTCCAAATACCTGCAAGCTGCAGGATCCTAAATCACAGATCCTAAATCTTTCTGTGTCTCAGTTCACCTCTGAAAATGGGAATGTTGGTCCTTGCCTGTGTCACAGGGGACAGAGGGGTAAACGCGGTTGTGTTAAATCTTCTAATGGACTTGGCAGTGTGTTAAGGGGAAGTCACGAGGGGCTTGCAAGAGATAGAAAAGATAGAACTAGAGTGATCCAGAGGTAGAAGAAAATCAAATAAATGAATGACAAAGGCAACAGAGGGGCTCAAAAGTTGTCAATGAACCTTGACCACAGCAGTGCAAGTTTTATAGCAAAGCAAAGGAGGCAGAAGAGTGAGCACCCCAGAAGGCAGGGTAGGCTGGTGAGCTTGTCAAGAGAAAATTTCTCCCCTGGGATCTCATAGAGGGCTCTTTGAAGCACTGCCTGGTTTGCTGTTGGCAGCTAGATGAGAAAGACTAACTCATTTCAAAGTGATGGTCCACTCCCACACATTTCAGGCAATTGATCCTAGTTTGGATTTGTTCTTTGCTACAGGCTGCAAAGTTGAATCCCACCCTTGTGAACGCAGGACCCTAGAGACTGTGAAAGAGCTGGCTGGAAACTATGTGTGTTGGAAAGGCTCAAAGCAGCCAAACACAGTCCGGGCTTCGCTGTGCCCTTTCTACAGGTGAGTTGGACACCCACATCTCTGAAAGTGAGTGGGGCTGAGAGAAGATGAGAGATGCAGTAATGAGGCTTTATCTCAGTACTGTGTCCAGTTCTGGGCTCCCCAGTTCAAGAAAGATGAGGAGCTACTGGAGGGAGTCCAGCGGAGGGCTACGAGGGGACTGGAGCATCTGTCCTATGAGGAAAGTCTGAGGGAGCTGGGCTTGTTCAGCCTGAAAAAGAAGAGGCTGAGAGGGGACCTTATAAATGCTTACAAATATGTTAGGAGTGGGTGTCAGGAGGATGGGGCCAGACTCTTTTCAGTGGTGCCCAGCGACAGGACAAGGGGCAATGGGCACAAACTGAAGCATAGAAAATTACGTCTGAACATGAGGAAGAACTTCTTCCCTCTGAGGGTGACGGAGCCCTGGCACAG
>Ga0065711_1010822_pt1 | contig 18486 bp, 11 predicted proteins | sample Hoacrofraction12_FD_59098 | JGI IMG/M metagenome (GOLD analysis project Ga0065711, IMG submission 59098) | Hoatzin crop microbial communities from Cojedes, Venezuela - Epithelial fraction 12 v2 (version 2) | ecosystem: Host-associated > Birds > Digestive system > Esophagus > Crop | place...
TTCCAAATTATAATTCAGAAGTAACAATTAATTGCTAAAAAAGGCAGAGTTTTGGAGAAATAGGAAAATGTTTCAGAAATGTAGAAACTTGTTGTTAGTACCAGACTGTGTCAATATGCTACTGTGCAGAGGGTAGATTGACTTCAGAAGATCTTTCACTGGTATGGGCATGACTTCATGGGAATATGGATGACTGCAGATGAGCTTAAAGCCAAAAATGTTAATGGTTTTACAACTGAAGTTATTGCTTAAAAACTAGCTTGGGCAATTGTTAGTATACCAATGTATGAAACTGGTTTGAGAAAGTGAAAGAAACTTCAGTTACACCAAAACATTCAGTTGCAGTCATGATTGTTGTATGGCAAACATGGGTTTGCTTTGTACTTCTCCATTGCCCTATGTTGTGCAAAGACTGAATGAGCTAGAATGCTTCTAATCCTGCCTGAGGTAATGCTTCAAACAATTGTCAAATGCACCTGCTATCCTCCTGGAACAGAGGGTTTTACACGTTAGGTGTAGCAGATGTCATCTACTTATTGTACTGGTAATAAAGCAATGTGACTTAGCAATGCATGTTCTTGTGCCCCTGAATTTTACATGTGAAGAATTTATTAATTTAATGGTTATTGCTTTGTTTAGTTATTTGGATGCAGATTGTAAGTACATGTATTTGCTGAAATGTAATTTTTTGTTAGAGATACATGACTGGTTGGAGAGATGTCTTGGATTGCCCAGGCAGAGGCTTGTTGAGCTCCAGTTGTTAATGGTCCTGAAATGAGAGAAGCATCTACTCTTGTAAATACGCTGTGAGTGAACTGTTATAGCAGGTAGCTGTAGGAATTGAGATTTTTTTCGTGGAAGCTTTAATGACCTAGCAGAGAGTGGCTTAGTTGCTCTCGAATCTCTTGCGGCACTCCTTTGGTTGCCATGAATGTTGTGGTTGTGGGCTGGCTGTTCAGAATATTTCATTTTTGACCTCTAATTTTCTTAGTAAAATCTCTCAGCACAACATAAACTTAGGAAATAAGGAGTTTTGCTTTAAAACAAAGCATTCAACATGACAACCTCACAGATGTGAAGAACCGATGGTGAGCCAAAGCCACAATCTCTGGTTGGAACACTTTGGATTTCCAGGGGAGGAAGAGGAATCTACTTAGACTTTCTGTCAACGTGGTATGTTGACAGATAAAGTTCACATCAGGACTCTGGCCAAAAAGCTGTACTTCCCACTGCTGAAATAGTGTAGCTGGCTGGGAAATACCATTGTTAACTGTGTTACATCATACCGAACGTTTTAAGCTAACTTGTTTTCTCTGGGAAAAACTATCCTATTGTCTGAGTCGTCTTCCACCTTGCTTCAGTCTGTCCCTGAAGTAGGATGTGCTGAGTGTGGATGCAGAACTGCTCGAATGCTAAGCTGCTTTTTGTGCTGTGTGCAGGATTCGCTTACTGCTAATCTGATCTGAAGAATAATAGCTATTTTAGAGAAAAAAGAATATGTGACTCCTGGGCTTTCAGTAACCTCCCAGGCATGTTTGTGTAGTCTGGCGGATTGCATTCCCTATTCTGTCTCCTGTCATTCTAGAAGATAAACAGAATATGGCGATTAGCCTAAAATTAAGCCAATGGGATGGTTTTTAGACCCAAGAAGATTCATATGCTGGAACAAATAAACCTTCCTCCATCTAGACATAGGGTGCGTCTGCCAGTGTGTCAGTGGCACAGTAAGTACTTAAGTCTGGTTTAGACTGAAATGGTTTTTCTCCTGACATACTGCTGACTCTTCTTTATTTCGCAGGGTTGAAGTACTTACAGATATTTATACACACTACAAAGGCTTACTGCGGACACGTGGCTGCCAGGCACTGAAGTGTGGTGGGACTTTTCAGAGATGTCTTCGGGTCACATCTGTCAGAGCCAGCTTGCTGATATGGTCTTTAAGACACCGCTCTGCACAGCAGGTACTGATAAAAGCAGATACCATGTGAACTCTCATGGAAAGATGGGCTCTTATCGTGGCTTATGTAGTCATACGAAGAACAGCCACCCCCAGCCCATGCCAGTAATCCACATCCCATTCAAGCATGTGGTTTGTTAACGCCTGGCCTGAATGCCACTGTGCGGACATACGCTGTGTCACGGAGCGGTTGTGCAGCCTCCAACTGGGTTAGGAAATCACCTAGAGCATTAATGTGNAGCTGNNTGGACTTGAGGAAGTCCTTATCTTTTCTGCATTAGAAGTTACTTCTCTCTCCTCTTACAGTGGAAAAACATGTGCAAATCGTCCATCTAATCACCTTAGAGGGGAAAACTGGCATCCTGGCTGATGTGTAGCGTGGTGAGTGGAGCAGAGTTTGGCTGTGGCAGATAAGTGAATCTGTGCAAGTGTGTCCCCTGAGCCCTCGCTCTGTACAGCAGAGAGCAGTTGGGGTGTTCTGCTGCAGGAGACTGTTTATATTGTGCAAGCAAGTTATGTAACTCTGAGCCATAAAATCCCAAATGCAGGAAGAGGAAGGGTCCCTTCTCAGTGATACCAAGTTTTATTTGAGACGAGGATTGTGTGTGTGTGAAAGGCAGCCTGGGATGTATCTGTTCCCCTTCTGGTCTTTCAGTGACCAGTGGTGATGCTGGGGTACAGTTCAACATAGCATATGTTCTTTTGGCCCAGATCGGAGGAATCCCTGTCAGGGACTCTGAAAAGGGCCAAAACCTGAGACCTGTGAGCTCTATCTAGTGGGGATTTGGAGAAAGCAATTTCATGTTTAATCCTGCGTCTGGCCCATGCTGTGGGGAAAAGACTACACTGCCTCTGTGCTGAGGATGTTTGTTTACTCAGAGGTCAGCACTTGTCCTCTAGTGATTCAGATAATCCCTTCCCTGAAGCTGGCCTGCCTGCTCCCTCTCATCTCCACCATCACCTTAACTCTGGCGAGGCACCTGTGTGGCTCTGCCAGCAGCACAAGGGTGAAGGTGGGTACCTCCTCTTCCAGACAAACCCCAACGCTTTGTGTGTACCCCCTGGGATGCTTGTGCAGGTGAGAGGAGAATCTCGCCTACCCTCTGCAGTGCCCTTTGGAAGATGACCTTTCAGCAGAGCCAGGCAGTCCACACCCTGCAATTTACCTCTGCTTACCATTTTGCATACAGAATCACCTCAAAGACAGACTTCGTTTGCAAAGCCATGGGAGAAACAGCCTCCTAGGTGTTCTCCAGCTTTCAGAGACTGCCTTTGGCTCAAGTATACACTTCAGGACATTCATTTTGAAATTCCTGGTGAGACCTTGAGAGAAAGTCAAGGATAAAACCAAGCCACTCGATGTTAAGGATCAACTGGGTCAAAACTCTCTAGACAACTGAAGAATTATTTTTCCTTGAAATCTGATTTTCTCCAATGCTCCAAGGGCTCACAACTGCATCAGCAGCTTAATGGGAACTGTGGTCCCAGTGACCTGGCCTGAGCTGTGCTCATGGTGTGTTGCTGTGTGTGGGCAGGTGTAACCAGAGCGTGAACCAGCACCCAGCCCTTTGATGGAAGGAAGCAGCGGGGTTGCAGTTTCAGTTTCTGGCTGCTGGGGCGGGTGGGCAGCAGCAGCAGGGATCTGATCATGGCTGTGGGGTGGAGGTAGGCAAGCCCCATGGCCACAGCTCGTGGCTCTGATTAAACTGCTCTGCTGTGAATCTTCATGCAGCCCAGATTCTGAACAAAGCTGTGCAGGGCTGTTTGCTGGCAAATGAGAGCATGGATGAAGCTGTTTTGCAATGTGTTGGCTTGGGCTAGAAATGTACTTTGCCAGGTGTTTTGGATCAAGATCTGGGTTGGAAATGGCAGACATTGAATGTGCCCTCAGTGTAACCCTGGGTGTTTCTAACTCCGTGTTTGTTCTGGGGCACCTCTGAGCAGTGTTTATGAAATGATCCTATTTTTCTGTCCTGTGACCTGAAAAGGGTAGAGCGCTGCCCCTTCCCTTGTGCTGTGAAAAGGAATGGGCTTCGGGTGCAGCTAAGCTGCGGGCTCGCCTGAGCTTGCTCTCTGAACATCCTTGTGCTCCTGCTTCTCAGTGTTTCTGCTCCCAGGAGATGAAGAGGACCAGAAGAGCTTCACTGCAGTGACATTTTGGTGTGCTTTTGTTGAAAAATAGGATAGCTGAGTCTAGGAGGGGTCACCTCTTTGACCACAGACTTGGATGGGGTTTCTCCTTCAATGCTCGCTGCATCAGGCTCCCACCTACAGAACAGGGCATCTTTGAATCCAGGCCCTTTTAGCCTCCTGTGCCAGTGTGGAGGTACGAGCCCTGTAACATCTGAAGCCTGATGGTGATGCAAAATTATACAGGACTGATCTGAGCAAACACCGATGGCCACTCGTGTGGTTGCTGATCTTTAAGGGCCTCAGGGCACTTTATCATTCCTTATAGCTGCAGAGGATATTGCTGTTGGTGTCTGTAGTCTGTATGTGCAAAGGTGATGGAAGATTGGATGTATCAGCTTATGCATCCAGAGAACAGGCCTGACAGGACCTGATGAACTTTCCGAATCTTGGCTGGGGTGGAGTGACTCACCCAGCCGTGGTCTCCTGAGGTTCAGCCATCCTCTACCCACATCCATTTGTAGACCAGGACAGAGTCTCCAAGTGACTCATCGCGTGGAGGAGGAGCTGGAGTAGTGGCTGATCCTGGTGCTTACTTCATCTTCTGGAGAAGATGAGTTGGGCCTGTGGGACTGCTTTTTCCTTTGGCTGTGGAGCAGTTGGATGTGATTTTGTGTGGCAGCTGCATGCAGCTGGTGAGCGTCAGCTGCCTGTGGTCCTGGTGCATGAGTGCTGATGGAGCATCGCTGAGCACTGCGGAGCCTGTGGCCATGACTGCTGCACCTTGGGCATGCCAGCAGCACAATCTCTACAGGTCCTGCCGCAACAGAATACTTTGGCTTGGGTCTGCATTGATTTCCTCCACTTTAATCTTCTTGAAAGAGGGCAAACAAATGAAACGTCTGACTCAGTGAGGTATATGAATTTGTAAGCCCTAATACCACGTGTGGCCTTAGGCTGTCACTTCCTAAAAAGTGTGAAGTTGTTCACGCTCTCCGGTCTCGCTTTGCCTCCACACGTGCATTTTGGTGGGAGAAATACTGCAAAATGTGCAATATGCCAGTATCTGCTGGCACCCTCCGCTTGCCACACGCCTGCGGATGGTTGTCTCTCGCTGCTGTCTTCCTTTACCGCAGAAGGTTTAAGCTGCTTTCAGTGTGGCTTTCCCCAGTTCCTCCTTGTCCTTCTGCTGCACAAGCCAGTTGCAGTTGGATCCCACCTTCTCTGCAGCTCAGCCTCTCCTGGGGGCTGCTGTGGGTCTGGGTCAGGAGAGAGGGAGCTGCTTCCAATTAGCAGACAAAGCAGCTGAGGTCATTGAGCTCTTGTTCACATAGTTTCACCCTTGCCAAGAGAAGTGATGCGAATCTCTTGGCAAACCCAAGGTTCTGCTTACTGACCATCATCCCCCAGGAACTTTGCTTGCAAAAAATCTGCACGATCTGCTACGTGGCTGGATGCTGCAGACACCCCTGGGCTTGTGCACATGGCAGGGGGACAAGCTGGGTGCTCCTGGCCCAGAGCAGCCGCTTGGTGACAGCCCTGGGTTAGAGGAGCCGGTGAAGGGCACCAGTGGGTCTGGGAGGGCTGGCGCTCAGCGCAGAGCATGAGGATGTTAAGAGAACTGATCCTGTATAGCACAGGGGGCTGTGCATGGGGAGCTGTGAGGGGGCTTCGCTCCTGTGGCAGGAAGGGTGCTCTGCCTCCTACCACAGGGGGACACCTCTGTGGGACTGTCATCTTCTGCATCCAAACAGTGTGGATGAATATCTGCATTTTCTTCTCATTTTGGGCAATATGAGGGACACAAAATAAGCAATAGAGTGCATCAATGTGCTATAGGCACCTGTTGGATTTATCTGAAAAAAATGAATGAGAATATTAATGAGAACTCTTCTGTGAATAAGGAGAAGCTGCGAAAGCATGGGCAGAAATGCTCAAAACCTTTTCTTGTTTGACCAGTTCTTTATAAAAACAGTGAGAAGCTGCTGTGTAACTGAGTTTGCTCAACTTGTAATGAAATACGTCTCTGTAATATACTTTATACTTGAAAGGCCAGATCTTACTACCTCCCTGCTTAATCTAGTTTTGGTATAATTTGCATCCAATAGATCTTGAGTTGCTGTCCCTGGGGCCTGGGAGGGTACGGGGGAGCTCAGGGACGTTCAGAAGAGCCGTCTGGGTACGGCAGTGTGGTGTACTGTCACTGGGTAGAAACCTACTACCATGTCCCACTCCAGCAAGAAAGAGTTTGTGCATCATGCAGATCATTAAAAAGAAACTATTTCTGTATTAACGTGTTGCTTAGAAATTCAGGTTGCTCAGTGAGTTGCACCTGAGTAAGACTTGAGTGTCTGAATTGTGACATGCTCCCTCCCACCTTTGAATATTCCTTCCCAGACGGGCTCACTTGTGATTGCATTTCCTGTGATAGAAAAACAGAAGCTTTACACAGGCTGTATCACTGTGGTTTTTCATCGGTGTGTTTTGCTCTGAGTAAGTGATAGCTTGTATTTTCTAGATAACTAGCATGGTTTTACTCACAGGAAAGAGGAAATAGCGAGCTGTAGATGGTTTTGAAGTGGTACACAAGAAACATTTGTACAGCTTTGGGTGCATCTAGAGGTGGAGGGCAGCAGCCGTAGGCTGTGCTCGCTCCACCTGCCTCCTCAGCGAGCCGAGCCGTGTCTCGTAGCACCGGCTGAGCTTACAGCAGCACGTGATGCGTGCGTGGTCCCCGGGCTGTTGGGAGTTGATCAGGCACCCCTCAGCCAGCACTTCCCAGGGACGGAGCTGGTGCCAGCAGGTGCTTTTACGTCATTTCAGAGCAATATTTCCATCTGTATTCACTTTAATTTGACCCCGATGGCCACAGGCAGCAAAAGCAAAGGCTGAGGCAGCGTACTGGTCCCCAGCAGTGTCTAATGAGCGATGGGATGACGGCGGCAGGAGCGGTACTGGGTGTGCACCAGCACGGTTAATGCATTGGTTAATGCACTGCTGTGCTGCTGCTCGCTGGGAGGCTTGAGGAATGCGAGAGCAGCATGAACTGACAACGTTGGGATGCTCTGCTTCTGTGAGGTAGACTTCTACTTTGTGCCGCTAGATCTTAGTGTTATATCTTTGGGTTTTTTACAAGTAAGATGGGTAAAAATGTTCATAGCTGAATAGCTGTTACACCTTCCAAAAGCAAGAGAAAGCATCAGGGAGAATCCCACCTGTGAGTTCCAGACCGTTGTTTCTGCAATAATTCAGTTAGGAGAATAACTCGGCACATCCTCGCCCGACTCTCCTTTCCCTATTGCCTCTGTGGCTGCTGCTGGTCATGCTTGTGTGCTCTTGGGCTCTGAGCTACGACGGCTGGTTTTGTTTCTAGCAATTTGTAGAGTGTCTTTCAAAAGCAGGGGGAGAAAAAGCATTTAAATTATGACACTGATTCTGGAAATAAAAGAGGAAATCCAGAGCGCGGCAGCAGCGTTTCCCTTCTCGGTTGGAACACAGAAGGGGAGCGCTGCAAGACATGGCCTTGGCAGAGGCGGTGGTCAGGGTGTTTGCGTGCCCAGCTTACCCAAAGCACGCAGGCAGGTTCAACTGGAAGGATGCTGGCTTCTGAAGTGCACCAGCACTGAGAGCCAAACTCTGCCCAGTTCTTAGCAAATGCTCTCTGAAGCACTGGGACACGAGGCCCCACCAGTGCCTTCAGCTGTGGGATTTCTCCTGTTGGGAATCTCATGTCGGGTCTGTCCTATTTGGTCCTTACCCCGCAAACCCTTGTGAACCTGCCAAGCCCATGAGCAGCTCGAAGGTTTGCACGAGTGTTTGCATGGTAAAGTTTTTTGCCTTTGGCCAATAAAATAATTGGAGAGCAGTTAGGAGGAAATGATTTAATGACTGAAGGCCATTTTTAGCTCATACCTGGGAAACCACAAATGAGAAGCTTCACACAGATCAGAAGAAGCTGCTTACTAACCGTCTTGCAATCAGTGTCTTTTTTCACACTTGGCGTTCAGCTCCTGCCAAGGCACTGCTCCATCTGTGGTTGCACTTTCATACCGTTCAGAAATAGCAGCTCCAAGTTCAGAAAGTCAGAGATGTGTCTTTTACCCAGCCCCGAGGCTGGATTTTAAAAACCCAAGTCTGTCGAACCCTGTTGCCTGGAGCAGGGCTGGTGCTCCTCTCCCTGAGCTCTCGTGGTGATTTTATACAAGGTACAGCATCCCTTTCCAGCGCTGCCTGCCTTGTGCCAGCCTGATGGGATGCTGCTAACTCCCAGCTGGAGTCAACACCGCAGGATGGACTGAATCCAACTGTCGCTTGTGATAGAGAAGCGGTAGGGAACAGCAACTAACTTGTAAAATATCTTTCCCTCTGTTAGATCAGAAATGATACCATCAGGCTGGGGTGAACAAGTGTGTGATGTTCCTACCCAACCTGTGAATAAATAATATGCGCCGTTTCCATGGCTGTTTAGTGGCAGCTGTCTGTTTTTTGCTGATCTGCCACAAAAACTCTTGCAAGAACAGAAAACAGATAAAATGGGTGAGGAAGCTTTTTGTCTCTAAGAAATATTACTTCAAGGCAGCTCAAAGCAAGATCATGTTGTTCAAAACAACCACCAATAGGCACTAAATGTTCTCTAAGAAATGCCCCAGCATGGCTCTTGGGCTTGATACACAGATAAAGGCAACCGCATCTCTCAGCTGTATCAGTTAAAGGTGGGAAAACTCAGCGCTTCTCAGTACCACGGTCCAGGTATGCGGAGCGAAGTGCGCAAGCAGAGCGATTTGGGGGTTTGATAGAGCCTGCGAGCCAGCACCGAGCCCAGAGGGCGAAGCAGCTCTGCTGCTCGCTTTGGAAGGGGTTAGAGGCTTGGTCCTGTGGATGTGCCCAGAGTTATCCCAGCGGTGCTGTCCTAATTCCACTTTTCCTCTAAATATTTGCCAGATCAAATCCCTCGTGTGTCTTAGATGGCCAAGAAATCTCTTTGCTCAGAATAAGGATTTACCCAACCATGCTAGTGAAAAGAATGAAAAGTGATCAGAAAAACTTCCTGAGCTGTTAATATGTAAGTAACATCCTCTGTTAGCTGCACACCTGACCCATCTATTTTCTGTATATAAAGTCCCAACCAGTCTGCAGTTTGAGTTTAATTCTTTGGGAAATTTCACTTTGGGAAATTCTTCAAAGCCAGCGCTGTCAAATGCTCCCCCTCCCGCAGGCATGGCCCCAGCTGGCTTGGAGCGACCGTTGCATGGGGCATGTCCCCTGCTTGGGGCCCTCCGTAAGCCCAAGTGCCACCAGCCCATGCTCAGGGTGCCACGTCCACACCAGCACTGCTGGAAAGCCCTGCGGGGAGCGGCGAGGCCGATCGGCTCCAGCTGGGCGAGCGGTCGGCCAGAGCATTTGCAGATTGCGGCTCGAAGAGGGTGACGGAGGGTGTTCGGTGCTTGGGAGGGAGGAGTAATAGGATAGTTCAGTTGGAAGGGACCTGCAGCGATCATCTAGTCCAGCTGCCTGAGTGCTCCAGGCTGAACTGTTTCCTAGAAACCAGCTTTCCTTTATTTAAAGTACTTTTATTTAAAAAAAAAACCAAACAACAATTTAAAGTATGCCAAGTGTTATTAAAAACAGATTTCTTGTTAGTAAAATCCTGACTTCTTGCCTGTGGCTGGTGCCCATCCCTTACCTGCCTTTGCGGAGCCCTCGGGAGTGGGAGCAGTGGGGCAGCGTGCCCCGAGCCACGGCGAAAGGACACAGTGACTCTTGTGACCTGCATGGGAGAAAAAAACATTTTCCATAGGACAAGCCAAAGCATCTAATAGTTATGCTCTGTCTACACAGTAACTTGATGCAATATCCTTTTGGAGAGGGGGGGAGGAATAGAAATGACCTTGTCTACTTGGCATGTTACTTGTAGTAAATATAGGACGCTTTGCCCATTTTTTTTTTTGTTTTGCAGTGTTTGTAGCTCGCAGTAGGGTTGCCTTGAGCTGAAAGGCAGTGGGGTGCGATCTGAGTCATCCTGCAGTAGAAGCACACCTGAAACCTGTGTCGTTCGGCGCATCAAAGCAAGACAGATCCCAGTCTGACTTTTCACAACGTTTTCCCCTGAGAGCATCGCTCCCTGTAAGCCCTGCCTTGTTTCGGAGTTCCTGGAATACGGGGGTAACCAGGACCCTGAAGCTGCGGTGGCTGTTACCAAAAAAACGCTGTTTTACAGAAATAAATCGCCAAGAGGCAAAGCGGCCCAGCGCGGCCGGGGCAGAGGGATGGTGGCTGGGGTAGGGGCTCGGCTCGGCTCCGAGGGCTTCGTCCTGCCCTTCCCAGCGGCTGTGCTCCTGCCAGGCCTGCTGCTGAATTTCTAAGCCTGGCTGGGGTTTGCACGTAGAAACCAATACTAAAATTCCATTAAAAGGAGGTGGAAATTAAAATGAAATTTTACTATCGAGAGCTATTGTTTTGTTAGTAGAGATCTAGGCCAGCTGCAAAGCGCTGCTTGTAGAAACTGCTTGGAGCCAGCTACAACGCTTGACGAAACTGTGTCTTAGTCGCGATGCCTGATGGTAGAGCAGCCCCTGCTTCTGCGCGCGTCCGTCGTGAGCAACGCTGTTCGCAGGACGTCGATCGCTTGTAGATATGTAACGACCTGATACACTACGTTATTAGGTTGATCAACTTAAACAGCTTTGTGGATAAATAATGCTGGATGTGTTGAAAATAGTTGAGTTTTAATGCATTTTAACTCAAATAAAGAGAGATTATTGTAACGGGAAAGCCGCAGAAGCAGACGAGCTGCCAAGTGAGGATATGCTCTGCAGAACCGAGAAGCTCAGTGAGTAACAACTGGATGAAGGATGTTTCTGATGATTGATATGAATCCTGGCGAGACCATAGAACTAGAAAGTCATTTGATCTGCTGGAAATTGCATTACACGTTCTGCTGGGTTGCCAGTCCGCAGAGCAGAGCTGGTGCTGCAGGACTGACACCTCCCTGCGTGAGGACGAGGACCACGTGGGCGCTGCAGAACCCGTCCCTGGGATGCGGAATTCCTCATCCAGGGCTCTCCATCCCCAGCCTTTCAGCAGCACTGTGTTCATCTCAGAAACTGAGGTAAGTTCATTTTAATTTAATTTCATGACGCTTTTCCGGGAGTGAAGACTGGCCAGCACAGGAAGCTGAGGCACAGCAATGACCACTGCCTGCACACTCAGCTCCTGCTGCTCTTCAACCACAGCCTTATCGCATGTTGCTATCTGAGGGAGGGCTCTCTCAGCATATCATACCTCGTTCTTTTTTTATATTCTAGCTAATAAGCCTTCCTTTAGAAGTTCTCTAAAGTTAAATACTTTTTAAACCTCACAGGCTGTGTTTTTAAGTAAATGATCACAAGTGACTCTGATCGCTGTAGCGTCTTGTCAATGAAAGCGAAGCAGAAAGGTAAGCTTCTGTCCATGACGTAGTTTGGAGACTGTTAGACTCGTCCAGTCTGGCCACCGGGGAGGTGATTTCAACTTGTGGCTCTAGATGCTGAAGTTTTTCACAGCTTGTTTGAAATACCCTATTTTTTGAAGGTAATATTTAAGCTGAGGAAGGACAACCATTGTTTTACTACGTTTGAAATTGCAAGCAGGTTCTGGGGGGACTGTGGCTTTTCAAGGGTGATGCATCTGGATTTATGGAGCGCGGATGCAAGTTACCTGTGTCCAACGGTGTGGGTGAGCGCTGACTTAGCAGCGAGGTTGGTAGGATGGGCCTCGTGCTGATCTGCGAGGGGATTGCCAGCAGCCCAGCTCGGAGAAAAAACACGGGTGATGCTTTTACCGATAGCTGAGGGGGAGGGCAGCAGGGATGGGACTTTCTCATTATTCCTGTTTTATCTGTGTGCTCGTGGTAGGTAATTAAAACTGCACTCAGTCAAAGAGGTCCCAACTTGAGTTCTGTCCTGCACCAGAAGTTTAGACCCGGTTATGAGGATGAAGTAGGAGCATTTAATTGCAAGCAATAAAAATTAAAAACCCTTGCATGTGAAGTGTATCAGAGATAAAATATGCTTCAAGGCATGAGAGCCCAGTACTTATGGAAGTTGTTAGAATGAAGATTGTGCTGCTGCTGCTGCCGCCAAGAATATTAGATCCAGATTCCTCTTTTTTTTTTTTTTCCATTGCCTTGGAGAATACTCAGAGCATTATACTTAAAAAGCTTCAAAGTCTGGATGAAGATTCAAATAACTTAGGAAATTGGATATACAGAACTGGGGTTGGTTCAGGATTGTTTCTGACCAGAATTAGATTGGATTTCTGTAGATCTCAAGTCTTTGGGAAATATTTTTTTCTACAACTTTTACATAAGGTTACTGTCAATGGTAACTGTGTTTTCAGTCTATGGATTACTGATGGGCCATTAGCTCAAACGAATGATTTCATACTTGCCATTTCTTCCCTTGACTTTTTTATTTAGTATGGGATTTTTAAATGTTTTTTCCATTCTGTTCCATAGTTAGTGCTATTATTACTAGAGAAAGGTGTGGCTTATTTTAATAAGAATATATTTTTTGCCTGCTACAGCTCATGGCATTCATGACTCAAGGATGTGGCTAGCAGTGTGTATCTTTGAAGAAAAAACAAAACAAACTTGAAAAATTTCAGCTATGATAAACAGGTACAGTAACTTCAGTGCCTGTTGTATTTCCCCACTCTTTGATAAAGTCGTGGGAAGAAATAATTTACATGTTGAGGTTCTCTGCCTGTGTTCCCTTTGGGTCGAATCCTGTGGGCTAGACTTGTGTGAGTCTTCTCTCTAATGGAACTGAGAGCAGGAGGGCTTCGACGAGCAATTTCAGAGTGCTGAATGGTATCAGTAATCAGCCTAAATTATATTTCTTCCTTTTTCCATAGAAGCATTGACATTAAGTATAACATGTCAGAGTCTTTATTTTTAAAAACTTTGCTCAGCTTTGATTGTTTTATCAGGATACATACTGTGATATCCTAAATGATGCCAGGGTGCTGGGGCAGTACGAATGTTTTGCTTGTTTGTAAGTTTTGCTTGATTGTTTCACCTTGTGGAAGTATGAGGAGTAGCTGAGTATGGCTTTGGTCTTGAGGGGGTTGTGGATTACTGGGGGCTTGTAGGGCATGGCCAACTCAGCCCCACCCTCAGGAGTGGTCAACCTGTTGCAAGCCTTCCCGTTACCCCATACGTGAGCCATGAAGTTTCACTAGTGCAGACTACGGGCAGGCTCAGCAACAATCTTACTTGGTTATCATTTACCTGATTTTTTTGAGGTGACGTGAGAAAACTGAAAGTAAAGGAAGGCCCAGTTGTCCTTCTAATGGCCATGTTTTGTGAAGTTCATCCAGCAAGCGTTGGAAGTGCAGGAACTGAAGACTGAATTATAATTTGCACCCAAGTTCTGATTCATCTATCAGAACAGAACCTTGAGATGTTGCTTGTTTCCTGTTGACATCTCCTGCGACATTTTCTGAGTACGATACTCCACTCTTGTTTCAGCTGCTGTTGCTCATGGTTGTAAGGGTTGGTACTGCTAGGCAGGAGCCGGCTGCCTGTGGGCAGGGAGGGAATGGCTGGGTTGATGCTGGGCTGCCCGCAGGCACCCGATGAGCGCGTTGGGGCCGGCCAGCGTGGGACACTGTGTTCTGCTCCCCCGGGATCCCAAACCTGCATGTCCACAGCGTGTCAGCCGCGGGGTAATGGGGATATCAACGGGGCTTCTGTCTGAATGACAGAAGCTTCTTGCTTGTGATCCGGAAACCTCTGGAAAGAAGCTGGAGATGAAATAGAAGTGAAACTGCTTGCAAGTAAGAGGCAAGATCACCTTACATTTCTTCTTTGCAGTTCTGACAAGTGTCTTGTTAGTTTGCACGTGGAGGTGAAGTTACTGAGTGTTTTACCCGTAAGTCCCGTGCAATGGGCTGGGGTGTAATTTTCCCTGTCCAGAGTTGTAGAGCTTTTCTGTGCATTGTAGCCATGGTGGTCTGTGAGCAAAACCAAGTCTCAGTTTTCAGAAAGAAATAGTATTTTTCATTGCACAAATGATTTGAGGTTGTGGGGGAAGAAGACTGGGCAAACACACATTAACTGTCATGATCTGGAGTTACTTTGGTCATGCCAGCACTGGCAGAGGTGGCCTGGCCCTGCTTGGTGCTGTGTACAGGAAACACGTGTGGGACGTGCAGTGAATTGAGAACAAATGCATTCATAACGTTGGTGAGGGAAATGTCACTACCTACCTCATCTGAATGGTCAAGATTTAAATCCGAGTTGGTTTCCTTTTCTGCATTTGCTTGATGCAAGGGCTGCAAGGAGATGTACTGAAAAGTAAACATTTATACAAGGGTAATAACCTAGAGTTAAGAGTGGATATAGTAGGAGTGAGAGTAGGTGGCTGGGTTTTTTTTCCCCTCTTTATGAACTTAAAAAACCAAATATGAAACATGCTGGGCGTGCTACAGGACTTTCTGATCAAGTCAATGGGGTACCACAGTTTCTGAGGTAAGCCCAAGCGTCATGATCAGAATTTTAAAAATAAAGTTGAATTATATTAAAATTAATATCTTGGAGGAGGTACTGGCACAGGCTGGGTGCTCAGCAGAAAAACCGAAATGTATCTCAGGAAACCTGACCACAGAAGATGATGTTCTCCCCTAAGAACTCCTTAAAGTCATAGACTCCTGCAGAATAAACGTCTTTCTCATGATAGCACTACTCTTCTGTCAACCATCCCAGTTCATACACTGACTGTTGTAGTTGTCTCTGGTTTTGTGAGATTCTACAAAGATGTGTCAGCCCTTAAGGTGCGTATTTGAACTGGCCAGCTCCAGAGGATTTTGTGGTTTGATCTGTTTTTTCTCATAAGGTTGGACAGGAGCACGTTTGTTTATCTCTCGGGTTTGTGAAGCTCAGCCAAGTGCTCTTCTATTGCTTGCTGGTTTTTAAATGGAATTGTTCTTTGAAGTGGCTGGGCTGGGCAGGTGACAGAGCTGCATTCCTCAAGTAAAACCCTGGGACTAAGGTAAATCACAGATAAGTAACATTAAACAGTGGCTTCAAGAATTACAAATATTGGAAGATACCAAGTTAAAAAGTGGTTTGTTTTAAGCCTGGTGCTTTTTAAGTTCTTCTGGAAGGTGAGGTGGAGCCAAGTTTATGAACAAATTCAGCTATTACTCAGCAGCTGCCCCAAGTGGAAGGTTAGTGGTTGGTTGCATTTACTGTATGTGCTGTGAATAGTTCAAGTACAGTAATTCAGCAAGTTGGTTTCTTTGTGTAGGTCCCATCCTTTCATGCACAACCACAGAAACTCATCCCTTACCTGGTCGTTGGAATATGGCACTTCAGAGCCCTGCTGCAGTTCAAATCATGCTGGTACTTCAAATGTTTGAATAGGCTTTGGGCTTTGTGAGTTTATCATTTCATTTCAATTTTCAAAGATCACTGTGATGTGGGTGTTTCGAAAGCACTCAGCTTGCATGGGATGCGGAAAGATGGAGACAGCTAAGCCGAGACCCGTACCACCCCATCTCCGCTGATGTTTTAACCTGGAGATGCTTGGTGGTTTGGGGCCTTCTGAGCATGCTAGAAAATGACTTCTGTTCAGGTGGAAGCCTTAAAAGGACAGGTTTTTTCCCCATGTGACTTATAAAAGCAGTGTCTCTTTCTCCCTCTTGTCACCTTTTAGTCAGCTGCAAAAAACAGTTCTGACATCCACTCTAGACTGGATATTGGCTGGTGATTAAGGTATTACGGGAAATGGTGCAAACCTTCTGGTTTGTATGTTTGTATGAATTATATCTGGTTTTACATGTGATAAAGTGATAAATCCTACTTTCATAACAAGTAAGATTGTTATTTCCATGATCGTTAGTGACCTCAGTAGGAATCCTTGTCCACGTTAGGTAGGCTGTGTGTACAAGGGTGGTGAAGCGTGGCAGCAAAGGTCTAAGCATCAAGATAAGATTTATCTTGCAAACATCTATCTGTGATATTTCTGCATTAGAAGACCATTTGATGACTCTATCGTGTTTTATCACAGCAGTTTCAGATTCCTGTCTCAGTCTTTTGCTGGGCTTTGAAGAACTACAGGTTTTTAACTGATACCAGCTAGATTCATTATGGTACGTGCCAATTGTCTTTTTGGCTCAATTTTATGGCAAACTATATTTCTGTCTGTATTTAGAGAAGTCTGGGTTCCCCGTCTTCTGCAAGCCTTGAGGACAAAACCCTTGAAATCCGTGGTGCTGAGGGTTCCGCTGTATCACTGCTGCCTGTACGCATGGAAACAGGCAAAGCAGCCCTTGGGAGACCCAGCATCCATGATCTCTTGTATCTGGTATCACTGTTGCAGACTGGGAGTACTGGTGTTGCTGTGACCAGAATTGGTCTGAATCGCTAGTTTGTGATAGTCTGCTTTTTGTAGAAACTTCTTGCCTTTTATGTCTCTGCCCAAGACTTGACTGTTTTGCAAAGACACGAATATGTATCAGAAAACCAGCATCTGGCACCTGGTTTGTACCGATTTACGCAGAGGTCTCATGCAAGGAGTATTATGCTCTGTATCTTTTTTAAAGCTTGTGATTCAGCACCAGTTTGGATCTAGTCGTAAACTGTATAAATGCTGTATACTGAAAAGATCTGAAAAATTCAAACCCAAAGCTGTTCAGTACACTGGGGCAAGATACTGCGGCCAAAGTGGCAGGCACATGAAACCTGAAGTTTTATTTGGTCAGGTTCGAGTTAAAGCTCATCGTAAACCACCAGAAACCAAAAGCAAGGATTTTAGTGCTGGGAGGTTAAAGCAGATGGTGCGGATGGTGGGTGTCAGGTCTCTTCCCTCCCTGGGAGCTGCTCTGCGGGGTTGTGCTGAGTCCCCTAAATCCCTGCTGAACCCCCCGACCCTCAAGCCACCCTCGAACCTTTCCTGGCCCCGCTCCCTGAAGCGTTTGAATGGTCTGACGGCTTGTGGGTCAGGCTTGGGTTTTCTGGCCTTTTGTGCAAAATACCCACAAACTTCAAGCCTTGCTACATATCTCTGGTGACTGAACGACATTTCACATTCGGTAACCGTGCATGATATAAATGACGATACTTGGGTGTGTTTGTTATAAAAAGTTTTAATTGCTGTGTACAGTTTTAGTTGCTTTTAACAGTTTTAATTCACCTACTTGCACTAACACTTAGCAAAGACTTAGATTTGTAACAGCCATTCCTTCCCCCTCTTCCCAGCCAGCCTCCGTGCTGCCCGGGCAGCTCGTCCCTAGAGCAAGCCTTTGCTGTACTTCCATGGGTCAGGGCAGCTGCATTTGCTGTCCGGATACAAACCCAACTCGCCTCTCGTGATGTTGCTGCAGTTCTGCTTCTCATTGACCCATTTCAGGAATTCTTCCAGACTCTCTTTAAATCGCGAGAAATTTGTTTTTGTTGTCTCTGAGCATCTTTCATCATTGGATGAAGATTTCTAAGGAAAAAGAGTAGATACTGATGCACAAGTTACGGGGGAATTCCACCCAAATGCTGCACATTCTCTGTGGCTTCCTCACCTCACTGGGGTGGACGGTGAAGGTGCCCTTCACCAGCCCCAAACCATTTCACACAATTCTTATAAATCGTTAGTCAGATAAGACCTTGCTATTTGTCTTTGACTTTCATGGTACTGCAGATTGTTCTGGGTTGTTTTTTGTTTTTTGTTTGCTTGGTTGTTTTTTGGTTATCTGCCAAACTGGAAGCAGGGAAGTCAGGTCAAAACGTTTCTTTCATCATATCCAAACCCTGGGGACAGAGAGGGAGTGCGGGACGCAGGGCAGCATCACACCGCTCTCGTTCCAGGTGCTGAGCAGGAGAGGATCCAGCTGCAGCAGTGCGGAGCTCAGCACACATCTGGGTAGGTGACAGATTTAGACATGGTTTCCTCTGCAACCCACAGTAATTAGCGAATCAATACAAATCTGGTTTTGTTCCTAAAGCCTGCTTCTCTGTTCCAGGGAAATGTCTAAGCACAGTCATTGCTGCAAGTACAGCCACTGGTGGAACACATGCACACCCTATTTTCTATTCCTTTATTTTCTCTGTCTTTCTCACTTTTGTATTCAAAAGGCAGATTCCTATCTCTGTAGTATTCCTGGTCTGTATCTTTTCTGCTATTATTTGGAAGGACAAGCTGTACAGGCCATTATTAATTGCACCTAATAAATAATCTTCATTACTGCTGATCTAAATGAACAATAGTAATATAGTCAGTATAAGAATGAATTTGTGCATGATAGACAAACAGAATCACAGAATCACAGAATGGTCGGGGTTGGCAGGGACCTCTGTGGGTCCCCCAGCCCAACCCCCTGCCCAAGCAGGGTCACCCAGAGCAGGCTGCACAGCACCGCGGCCAGGC